>Ga0065711_1006713_pt1 | contig 17212 bp, 8 predicted proteins | sample Hoacrofraction12_FD_59098 | JGI IMG/M metagenome (GOLD analysis project Ga0065711, IMG submission 59098) | Hoatzin crop microbial communities from Cojedes, Venezuela - Epithelial fraction 12 v2 (version 2) | ecosystem: Host-associated > Birds > Digestive system > Esophagus > Crop | place... | reverse complement strand
GGCAGTCCCCCTGCGCCAGCGCCCCGCGCCCGCCGCTCTGCCCTCTCAGCAGCGCTCCGCTTGCACTGCCCCCAGGTCCATCTCCGGCGCAAAGCCTGGGTTGCTCAGCAGCACCAAACTAGGTCCCCTCTTGTCCGGCCAGGGCTCCACAGGCCATTTCTGACAAAACCAGTTCCTCTCGTTAGATGTGCTAATTGAAAAGTTGCTGCTTGCTTTTCTTTGCTTTAGGAAAAAGACTCAGTTTCTAAAGTGGGCATTATTATTAAGAAAACTGAGTGTTTGTTATGAATAAACTAACATACCGTGTATATTTCTAATACAGCAATATAATCAAGAAATTACTGACTTGGACCAGCCTGTCTTGATCAGCGAGTCTAAGAGGAGGAGAGGAAGCATGGCGGTAGTACCTGTGGTTCTCATTCCAGAGCTGTGCTTCCTAACAGGTACTCTAGAGTTTTTTCATATCAGAGCATCTGTCAAATCATAGTGCCTACTGAAACTGGTATTTTGACAGCAGCTGCTTGCCAATTTAAGTAGAATTGTTTTGTTTGGGTAAATGTGAGTTTAGCAACAAGTTTTGTAGCTAAAATATTAGATATTTAAAGGAGGCTGAAAAGTTTGAGGGGTTTTGATATTGCATGGTCTTTATGTACGGCGTTCAGTATTGGCCCACTGATAACTTGTCGTGGTTTTTGGCAGTAAAACTTCTGTTGGAAAAATGAAATTTACTATCAGTTGATAGTTTTGTAAGATACTTTAATAGGTGTTTTCCTCTGAGATACTCACTTTGCACTAGCAGTACCTGTCCCTCAGCACTGTTTTGCTTTGCTTTGGAAATGTAAATAAAGAGCTGCATGTCTTGTGTGGTTTCCTCTCAAGTGCAAAAATCCAGCTTTTTTTTTTTTTTCTATGCAGATGGGAATGTATGTATAGGGAGCAACTGAAAACCTTGGTTACTGCTGACACCACTTTACATGTCTGCAGCCCTTGTATAGTTAATCTGCATGACTTGCAAGTTTACTTTTCTTAGTCCTTAGTCTAACTTGTACTCAGAAAAAGATTTTGCTGTTAACAGGATTAACTGAGAAGATGCGTAATGATTTTAATATGATGAAAGACTTGGCTGTTCATACACGACTGCCACCTGAGCAAAGGCAACGTGAAATTTCAAGACTTATTGACAACATCCAAAAGTATGCTACCTTAATATCTTCTGCACATCTTTGTCATGAAAAATCTGTATGATAAACTTCTTTCTTGCAACAAAACTTTGGAAATCTTACTGGTTTTAGGAAAGAAAAGTCTTAGCAAGAGCAAATTTCAGTATGTTTTAATTTAAATCTTGTTTTTAAACAGCGATGACAACGTTCAGAAGGAACTCCGTGGCTGGGGTTTAAGGTTTGATTCTAATTTATTATCCTTTACGGGAAGAGTTGTTCAAGGAGAAAAGATCCTTCAGTCGGGAAAAGCGGTAAATAAAACAACTTCTAAAATCTTCTGCATCTCTCACTGATGAAGCAAGTTCTTAAGGAAGGGAACGCTACTTGTTGGTTTATAAATGAAGGATTATGAGTAAAAAACATCTTTGTCCAAACAGGAGACTTGCAAACTTCAATAAACTGTGTTTAGAAACGCCTGAAGATTTTTGTGGCTTGCATTACAATAGTGTCTTCCTTGCAAAACAGTCCCTCTGTCTAAACAAAGTCATTTCAGATACACAAACTAGGAGACTAGAGATGTTTCTGACTAGTTTTCATTTATTAAAATAGCAAAGCTTTCAAATGAAAAGCCACTAATTATTTCTGTTCACTCGAAGGTGGGGTGACTTCAGTATGAATAACTTAGATTTCAATTAAGTCACAGATTGCCATAAAACATTATATATTTATTCTGTAGTAGAGATCTTTTGTTCGTTTTGAATGAATGCTGGATAGAAAGGGGCATTTTACAGTGTCTTGATCTGTATATCTGTGTATTTGGTAAAGCTTTTTTTGTTCCTGTTATTGAAAAGATCTGATACGTTCTTTATAATAATACTTTTCTCAAGCAGTTACCTTATAAAAAAGAAAAATGGGAGAAAAGTCAACACAAACAACTATGTCTTTGCAGCACAAAAACTGTGCATCAAATAGTAACAACTTGTCTGGGCTAAAAATCATAAGTATCTTTATATAACTGTGAATGAAACATTTGAAGAGTGTAGGATTTCTTGAAAGGGCTAGATAAACCTTATTTTAAATCAGTGACAGCAGTAAAAGAAAAGATAAAAATCAAGTCATTTGTTGTAGGCAGAAGCGTTAACAGTCTGTTCCTGAAGTGTATCAGGAAGTAGTAGTGGTATAGCTTGTTTGGTAGGGTGCTGATTTTGTTTCTTTACCATCTCTTATTTGCAGTTTGAGTACAATCCTCAACTTGCTCATTGGTCAAAGGAAACTAGGGGAGTGCCCTTAATCTGTGCGAAGCCTCTGGACAACTGGTTATTAATATACACACGACGCAACTATGATGTTGCTAATACATTACTTCAAAATTTGTTTAAAGTCACACCATCTATGGGAATCAGAATGAACAAGGCAACCATGTAAGTGTCTTTAGAAAGCTGATGGAAAAATAATGTTATACTTGTTAAGGTATATCTGTTAGCTTGTTTAGGCTGTTAAATGAGGAGATATAGTATGTCACACTACAGACTTCTGTGAGATTTTTAATACAGTTGCTTTCAGTATGTAAACTGTTCAGTTTTCTCTGGTGACTGACTTTCTCACTCAAGCTTTTACTTGTGAGAGCTTTCACTGGGGGTTAAAGCATGCCAAAACCAAACAGTATTAGACACAGAGTCACTGAGCAAAACCTTCTCAAGTGGCGCTATATGTATACAAGAAGGAATATATATTCTCTTGCTGACTTTGGACATATTCTGGTTTGTTCTTATTGCAGATATCATCTTTGACTACCTGTGCTTGCTTTTAACTTTGAATTTCATTGCTCTTGGAAGCCTAAATTGGGGATGATTCCGTTTAATCTTCAAAATCTGTGACTATTGTGCATTTGTTAGTAGCTATAAATGTGATACTTGATATAGTACTGATGCATAATGAGCATTTATGTTTTTGCTGAAGTTTCAAAAGCTGTTAGTTGTGTTTTTCTGTAAGCATTTTTTCTCTTCCTTTTTAGGATTGAAGTAGATGATAGAACAGATGCTTATGTAAAGGCTTTACAGCAAAGTGTTACTCCTGACACAAACATAGTATGTATTTGAATCCATAATTTCAAATCATGTTAATCTTTGTAATTAGTGTTTTAAGACTAGTGGGATTCATTCTCGGGAATAAAACTCTTGGCTCCTGAGTATCTACTACATGCCTACTCATACTCGTCTTTAAACCCCAGACTAACTATGAGCATCCTTCTGGAAAAGAGCCTTTGTACTTGGCTCTGAAGTATAGGCACTGACATTTTCCAGGTATTTCTTTTGCTGTGAACATGTGAATATTTTTCCTGAGTGTAAGAAACTTTCCCTAAAGAATTACAACTGTTACACAAATCTGAGAATGCAGCTGCTTAAAAACATTTTTTTTTTTTCTTTGAAGGCAGTTTGTATTTTGTCTAGTTCCCGAAAGGATAAGTATGATGCTATCAAGAAATACTTATGTATAGATTGTCCCATTCCAAGTCAGTGTGTGGTTGCTCGAACTTTAAGCAAGCCTCAGACTGCTATGGCCATAGCAACAAAAATTGCCTTACAAATGAACTGCAAAATGGGTGGAGAACTTTGGAGCGTTGAGATCCCAGTAAGTAAATTTTTTTTTCATTCTTGAGCCATATTTATAAACAAGCCTTTTTCCCCAAAAAAGAAAACTGAGTGTTCTTTCTCTAGTTTTGTCTGTGAGAAGACACATGAAGTTAAATAAGACATAAGGAGACATTTAATTCAAGGATTTGGTGCCCATGGTTTACTTAAGTATCCTGAAACCATCCAGTTTATGTCATGATCTTGTTACACTGTAGGATGGAAATGATAGGTGCTTTCGCAGGTCTTCATGTACTAATACCTGTTCTGTATTGATTCTTTTTAAGCTGAAACAGGTGATGATTGTGGGAATTGATTGTTACCATGACACTTTATCTGGAAAGCACTCAATTGCAGGATTTGTTGCTAGCCTGAATCAAACAATGACCCGGTAAGATTTGAGTGCCAAAGAAGAAAAAAATAAAACCCTATCTGTCCCTTAACTGAAAAGTAAATTAAATGTGGTGGTCCATCATGAAAGTGTCCAAATTGATTTACTGCACATTGTTAGTAAGAACTGTACATTGTGTATTTCTCTTTCTACTGCATCCCTTAAGGAATAATCTTGTCCTTCTTCCACAGTGCTTGGGAGAGGGGGCAAACGGTGGGGCAAGGGCCGGGATGAGTAGAAGGCATTGGGGTGACAGGCTCTTCTCCCTTTTGAGTTGACTTGTGTGAAAGTTTTTTGACCGAGAGGAATTGCACAGGGGCTTTGCGAGGGAAGTACTCTCATAGTACACTAACTCTTGCTTGACTATCTTGACTCACAATAGCCATAAAGACAAAGTGGTCATAGCCATTTAAAAAATCACTTCATTGAAGGAAGCGTGGGAAATGCTTTGAAGGTCATCTTGTGTTTTGTTCTTCACAGGTGGTTCTCCCGCTGTGCTGTTCAAGGTCGTGGGCAAGAACTTGTGGATGGGCTCAAAGCCTGCTTGCAAGGTAAGAGAAGGCTTTCTGCTCTTGTTGGGTCAGGTCTAAGGAATGACAGTTTAGCCTCCTCAGAACAGACCTCCTCGGCTGCCTTGAGGGGAGGCGTTACCAGCTTGCACTGAGATGAAAGCAGATTAAAAATACAGTTGTAAATCTTGCTGAAAATTAATAGCATTTTGTGTACATTCTTTCATTGATTCCCTTGTCTATTAACAACAATTAAATACTACTTACCAGTGCGCTTCAAAGAGTGCTTTAAAGGAGACAGATTGAAAGGATGAGAGCTCCTTGCTGTGAGAGAGGCCAGTCAACTAGATAATTTCCTTAGGTTCGTTCTTTTTCTGTTGGTACGCAGGCAATTCAGCATCCTTTTTGCAGGTAACGTTTGTGTATCATGATGCATACCTGTTGGAGGTTACTGAAAGATTGAGGGCCTTATATTTCAAAACTTACAGCTGTCTTTCCAGTAATAAAAATCCATTTTTTGAGGGGAATGAGTTGTCATTATAGCTAACAGCTGTTACTCTTTTTATTTTTTTGTAAGCTGCTCTAAGAGACTGGTTCAAGTGGAATAAGTATTTGCCCTCTCGTATTATTGTGTATCGTGATGGCGTAGGAGATGGACAACTAAATACTTTGGTTAATTATGAAGTGCCTCAATTTCTGGATTGCTTGAAGAGTGTTGGTAAAGACTACAAGTAAGTCTCTTTCCACCAACCCCCTTTTTTATACTGTAAGAGAAATATACACTGGGATACAAAAAGTGGTTACAGATGAAGATTGTGTCATCTTTTCATTCCGATTTATTTTTACTTGAGCACGGATAACTGCTTTTCTGATGATTACGTGACTTGAGATACCTAACATAATACAGAATCATAGAGTCATAGAATGGTTTGAGTTGGAAGGGATCTTAAAGATCATCTGGTTCCAACCCCCTGCCATAAGCAGGGACATCTTCCACCAGAGCAGGTTGCTCAGAGCTCCATCCAACGTGGCCTAGGAAAAGTTTTTAGTACGTGCACCACATGAGTATTCAATACACACGTATACTCTTTAGGCATTCTTGATGCATAAGGTAATTAATAGGTTTTTTCAATTGGTTGATCATAGCCTGATTGCTACCATGTGTCTGGTAGGTCTTTTTTTTTCTTTCCGCTTCTGGGAGGACTGTCTGTTGTCCAGTCACTTAATTCTGCACAATTTTCAACATTCTGCTTTAAAACTTACCAACTGCAGTGACTTGGTGTCTTAATCTGCTCTGAAAATGAAAATATTTCCTGATGCTGCAGGCAAGCAGAGCACAAAACAAGTTATAGCTAGTAGGAACTGAAGTGCTTGCTGCTTCTGTTTAGCTTCTGTTGATGGCTTGCTTTTTACCAAAAATACTGTCAAAACACAATGTTTTCTATATGAAAAGATGAGGTAAAGAGATGATAGAAATCAGATCTGTCTTTAGAAGATCCCGTTTTGGTCTGTTTTGAGTCTCCCTATGAAGCTCAATGTAAGGTAGACTGGTAAGAAATAGTATCAAAGTTGCACCTGAAACGAAAAATGTAAAGTTATGAACAACATCCTATTTAATCTAAATCAATGCGTCAGTGAAGGGTTACATGTGAAAATAACGCTCCGGAGAACTCTGAATTGCTTTTAATTTGGAGCTCTAGACAATCTGTTCCTGAAATACTCTCAGTGCAGTTTTTCAGCGTAGTTTTGGGGTTTTTTCTTTTGTTTTCATTTATTTTAGTCCAAGACTTACTGTGATAGTTGTGAAGAAACGAGTGAATACCAGATTCTTTGCACAGTGTGCTGGAACACTTAAAAACCCACCCCCTGGCACTGTTGTTGATGTGGAGGTTACCAGACCAGAGTGGTAAGTTAGCATGGAGGTAACACTTGTGTTTGCTGACAACTTGATAATAAAGGAAATATATACGATATTAAATTGACTGTGGGATCAAGTAGAAAAATACTTTCCACACTTCTGTCCTTTTGAAAAGAAATCATAGTGAATGTGTAGATGAAAGAAATGGAGAAGCTTAAATGTTATGAATTCATTATGCCATGTTTCATGGCTTCCAATATGCAGGACTTGTATACATCAGAGTACAATATATTCTCTAAGTAAGTGTGTGTGTGTGTGTGTTTGACTTTTTGGTGTTTCTCTTTTTGGTTGTTAAAGGTTTAGTACCAAATGAGTTCCTGTTGGTAGGATTGCCCAACTGTCCTTAACAGAAATGAATTTCTGTCTGGCTGTTGTTTTGGCGTGCATAAATTTTGTTACTTTGTAAGGGTGCACTTCATGAGCAGATGTTGGAAGTGTTCTTTGGTGGTTGGGAAGTCACGAGAAGATGCCTCAGAATTGTACCACTATCTGTGTAGGTAACACATGTACACAGATCTCATCAACTTCACTCGCTTGCTGTTGGTGTTGAACGTTTTAGCAAGTCACGCTCAGTGACATTCAGGTCAGGTGTGTGGGAAATGCAAAGCTTGTTCAGTATGTGATTGGTTATCAGGGAGAAAACTGGATGATGAATGGTGAAGATTTTCATGGTCTTAAGACCTGTTCTATATAAGAAGGTTATTTACATTCTTCCAGATCTCCTCGCCTTTGAGAAACAGAGGGAACTGATTATCTTGTGATGAAAGTGCAGGCATACTTTTTGGGGTTTACTCAATGTGCATAAAGTGACTTGAAGAAAATAAGTAAGACAAATTTGTGGGGATTTGCATTTTTTCTAAGAAAAGCAGCCTTTTCTGTATCAGATCTCTGGGATTTTTTTTTTCTATTACAGGTATGATTTCTTTATTGTGAGTCAGGCAGTGAGAGATGGTTGTGTTGCACCCACTCACTACAATGTAATCTATGACACTAGCAAACTGAAACCAGATCATCTACAACGTTTAACCTACAAACTCTGCCACATGTACTACAACTGGTCGGTAAGTATTTCCTCTGGGAAATGATAATGCTTTTCTTCTAAGATTGTGCATAAGTATGCAATAGCAGCCCACAGAAAGGTAGAAAAAGGTGTCCTTAAAACACCCTTGCAGATCCGAAAAGCCTGCAGGTATGGCTCTTGACCTAGAGTGGTGGCTTGAGAATGAGCCACTGTAAAATAGTGTGATCTCTTCGAAGTCTGAAGGTTATTCTTTATTCTCACGAGAAAATACTTCTTGTTTTCAGTATTACTCCCAAATTCTATGTTAAACGCCAACCTGAAATGATTATTTCTTACCTGCTTTGTGTGGAAATGCAACCATGTTCCTCCATTTCCCTTGAGGCCACTTCTGTTGCGTACCAAGATCAGCACAAAGTCAGCTCACACCTGAGGTGTGCTTTAGATTTGTCAGCTTAGCAAGCATAAATATTTCACTTAGCTGTGTCCTGCCTTCTGTGAGATCCAGCATCAAATGTAAACCTGCATAAGGGTTTTTCTGGAGTGAGGAGGGAAATGGAGTTGGCAAGTTTTTTGCATCTGTCCTTCTATAAAGCACAGGTTTTTCTTAATGCGCCTAGTGTGTGTAATGTTGTTTTCACAAATCTGCATAAACTCCAGGGAATATAAATTTTACGTGGATCTGAACGTTTGAATTCCAGGCCTGTCTTTGTTACAGTGACTGCATGCTTATTTAAATGACTTGAAAATGATTCCTTTTTTTTTCTTTTCCTTTTGCAGGGTGTTATCAGAGTACCTGCTCCTTGCCAGTATGCTCATAAACTGGCTTTCCTTGTAGGTCAGAGTATTCACAGAGAACCAAGCCTGCTGCTTTCAGACAGGCTTTATTATCTTTGAAGTTCAGTTACCAGCTAAAAAAAATAGTGCAGCTCCTTTCTAGGGAATTTGGAATTGTCTGGGGGTTTGTGGGGGTTTGTTGTTGTTTTGGGTTTGTTTGTTTTTTTTCCTGAAGAGACATGTGCATGGGATAATGCATATGTGCAGTTGTGGAACTTTATTTTCATAGTAGCAGGAAAAAGCTTGAGGTGGCAGATCTGCATTTTGAATAGGTGTCTGCTTGCTAGAAAAGCTATATAATTATTTATTGTTTCTAATGCTTATTTACTAAAGTGTTTCTGGTGTTCTTCACCAAAGATTCAGTTGTTCTTAATTTTATTTAACTTCTGGAGAAGTCTTATGCAGAATTATTTTTCACATACAAGATCCATAGTTATGCAGACAAAACCCTAAACTTCTCCAGTTTGCACATTACACTTTTTAATTTTCAAAATGCAATTTTTGCTTCCTTGTTTTTCTTTGCTGTTAAAGTGAGGGCAAACTTTTGTCTGCTAAACTATTTCGTATCTTGAATAGGGGCTATTGGCCATTCTTGATTATCAAAGTTTTGTTTTAAGATTGCATAGTGCTGTAAAACCTGTGGAAAAGTTTTTAAAACTTGCCCTTGTAAATGATTTGCAGAAACTGTCGTGTGCTCACTGGTGTCTCCAGAGGAGTGGAGGGAAGTGGAAATTTCTGAAACTGGCATAGCTGAGGACGCAGTTCTGTGTATGCCAATGTTTCAGGAATGAGGGTCAGAGGCAGAATTATTTCTGTATCTTATCATAGCTATAGGAACACCTTTATTATATGGGACTGCAGTGTTCTCTCTGCAGAAAGTGACGGCTTTGACTAAGCTTGAATGCTGTTACGGGGGCTGTGTGACTTAGCCCGTTGACATGCTTTTTTGTAAGTCTTGTAACTTCACAGTTTTTACACAGTGCGAGTCAATTGGTGTTTAGACAACTGCAAGTTCATAACTGGAATGAACTAAATTTCTTGGTTGACGTTGTGTAACTACGTGCTTGTTAAATGAGAACAGTAATTTCCACCAAAGAATATCAGTGCACTGATGTGCAGAAAAGTAGATGGTTTCACTATTCATGGGTTTGCTTTTTGGTTGTGCAGTTCCAAGTAATGGGAAGTGCTTAGGTCTTGGTTTGTATCGTGCTTCTAAGATTTTTCATTGTTAACTACTCAGCAGGAGTACCTTAATTTGTAAAGCATGCAGCAGTTGTGTTGACAGAAGTTGATTTCAGATTTTTGCATTGCCAGGCACTGAGTCAAACTAGTGCATATGGAAGAACGTGGGTTAGTGCTGTTTTTTAAGCTAACTTGTTGTGTACCTTGTTCCTTTTCTTTGTGAGATCTAAATAAAGTTGTTGCTGTAATCCTTGCTCATTTGATTTTGTTAGATGTATTTGCGTACACACTTCGAGTCTGGGCTTTGGGCATACAATGTGACACGTGCTGGAGTCACTTCCTAACCATTTTTTACCTCTGGGAAGCTCCTGGAGTCTTGCATGTAGGTGAGCCTTTATTCTACAGTAAACTTCAGCAGCCGTTGACAGTTGTGAAAAATGAGAGTGCTCCATAGCTTGTACTCGGTTCAGGTTTTTTTCTTTCCTAGGCTGAGAGAATTGTACCACCTTCTTCCACGTGACATTGTAATGGAGAGAGGCATAGGGGGTTCTGGCAATAATTTTGCTCTTCCCCATGTCATACGGTGGTGGCTTTCCCTGTTCACTACTTAGTATTTTGTATTTCTTCCTAATTACGTGTCACTCGTATATCTGTCACAGGTAGTCATTCTAATCTGGCTTCTATCATTCGAGGTCAATAGCAGCTGCTTCCTTAGTCACCTGCGGCAAGGCGGGAGATGGGTACCGCGGGCTGGTCCTTCGCGCGGGCGCAGCGCTGGAGCACGTGGCTTGCACCAGTACCGCGTGCTGGGCGCGGGTCCTACTGCTTGTGTCCAATCCCTTAGAAAGGGAGGGAGGGCTAACACCGGCGTCAGGCAGCTGACACAGCAGATTCATGAAACGTACTGCACTCTACAAAATATCAAATTATTTATTTATATAAAATATAATACACAACAGTTGTACACATGCACACATCCACACAGTACTTTACCACAAATTTAGGCCAGTTATTTTAATTAAATGTTATAATCTAGCACACGGTATCTTACAGTAATTTACATTATTTTCTGAAGACACAATGGGGAAGCTTTGATCATTCATTTATAAACCTTCCATAAATTACAAAAAGAAAGGCAGTCTGAAAAGTATGTATAAACAGTAAAAACAATTTACAAATGGACAAGAATTACAAAATAGTAACAGCCAATGACTGCCATCAATGTGTAAGATTGTTTTTCTTGAGATGCCAATATTGCAATTAATTGATTATCACCTGTTGCAGCCTTTTGACTGGCTGCGGCTTGTGTATGTGACACAGTTTCTCACTTCAGACGTGCACTTTATCTTAAATCTGACATCAGCAATATGAAAATGCCTTTTAACTTAGGACTGTACCTCCACAGGAAAAAATGTTGGGGAGTGAAGGTTTTTTTGTTGTGGAGTTTTTGTTGGCTCCCCCCCCCCGCCAGGTAATTTAGAACAGTGAAGCAGGAACTCCAGAACTGGAGGTTGTGTGGTTGGAACTGGGTGAGTCTCTGAATAACTTGCACTGTATCTGAATATCAGTTTAGTGAAAGTGTTGACAGAAGAAATCAATACAAAGGTTTTGGTTTGGGGGAAAAAAAAAAAAGGCAGCAAAAAGCAAACAGAAAGCGTTTTGCACAGCACTTTCAAACTCCCAGGAGTTACATCAGACACTGGATGGAGTCAGTAACATAGTACTTGATCTGAAATTACCATGTGTTAGGGGAGATGAAGACAGCTGAACACACAGTACATACAAAGTATACGCTGTATATTTATTAGACAGTACAAATCATTGTGCATTAATAAGGCAAAACATCAAGGCTGTTTAAACTAGGAGTTTCAAGACCATTTTTGTGTGTGACAAAGATTAGACACCGTGGGGTGATCTCTCTCAGCCAGGAACAGAGTTTGCTTCCCCCCCACTCACGGTTAAAGGAGACTAAAGGCTGAGATTTGTCCAATGGAGTTGCAGGTGTTGAGTTGACTTCAAATAAAACCATGTTCTTCTAGTCTTAATACCACCAAATTTTTCTGTGTTTTTTTTTTAAAGAAAAAAAAAATTGCAACAACAAATCCACTTCCTTTTTTCTTGCTGTTGTGATTAAGCAATTCACATGATTCTATTGATGTCAGAGTTAAAAATGCAAAGGTTTGGTAACGTTGTACTGCATAGTCATGAAAGCCCTAGTTTTGACGTTTAAAAAAAAAAAAAAGAAAAATACACAGACTGGAAGCTTTGCAAGTTGTCCAGGAGTACATGAATCATTTCACTGCACCAAGCTTTTTCAGCAGTTTCTTGCCTTTGGAAAGCAGCCCCTTTTTCTTTTTCGAGGACATATCCCTGCCTCTCCCGGGACTACCAGAACCCATAGGTGACGGAGGTGACCCAGAATGGAGATGAACTGTGGGGGATGGTGCTCTCCGTGATGTACCTGTATTCTCAGGAGGAACCTATTAGGTACATTGTTATAATTTATTGAATGTTTGAAAGCTTAAAAGCTATTATCATTAAGAAAGTTGGTAACATCACTTGTCCCACTAACCCACTTAAACAAAAGGGCTGGTTCCTTTCTTCTTTGTGGCTTAAAATACCGTATGAGCTTACGGAAAATACATCAATTTTGAGAAAAAGTAGAGACAATAGAAAACACTCCAATAGAGCCCTGTTTTGGTTATATTTTTTTAAAGAAAGGGTTGGATACACTTGTTTAGCCATAGTTCTGGCCAGAAAAGCCACAAAACTGGTTTTGGTTTTGCATTTCAGTACTCTGATAGTACAAAAATGAAGAGGGATATTTTCAGCTATAGATTTTTAAAAAAAGAAGTGTTAATTACTAGAGATTAGCAATAGAAGCCATACTGTTTTCAGAAGAAATTACTGGAAATGCTACACAATCACTTATTTTCTTTTAATGTCCTTTAAATGCCTTTTCTTTAAAATTGGCTAGCAAACTTTATGTACACATTTGAGGAGATGGCACACTGGCTTAAAGAAAAAAAGAAAGGAAAAAGAAAAAGCTAAAATGAACCTTAATCGCAATCAAAGAAAGCTTAAAGACCCTGACTGCTTGATGTGTATGCTGCAGCTATGAGGTTGCTGAATGGAGGTGAATACTTGTACAATAGTTAGATGACAGCATTCCTAAATATTTTAAACAGCTATTTTTTTTCAATTATCAAAAGCACTTGAATGAAAATGCTAAAACTACTTATACTCAGCCTACCCTAACTACAGTGCCCGGCTGACAAAATGTGATATTATCAATTAAGATGATATTTTCGTAGTAGAATCCATGCCTTAGGGACCCCTGTTATCGTGTAGTTCAAGTTAAAACAGAAGCAATTTACTGGCTCGTTTGTGTAACAGTGAGTTAAGCAAAGGGGCTTCAAGCCTACTTTGATTTTAAATCAAGGTCTAATTCTAATAAAAAAAAAAAAAGCAACTTGGTAAAGCACCCCAACGTACACCTGAAGATACCATATATTTAGTCTAATGCATTCGTTCAGTGAGCTGCATGTTTCGTACTGAGACTTCTATTGCATTGGTAAACCAAACAGTTGCTCACACTTCGAATGTGCACTTCCCAGGAAAATCCGGGCCAGTCGTACCACGTGAAGGAATTTTTGAGAATTGTCGAGTCTTAGGCAAACTGGGGTATAATCGATTATGGAAAACATATTTTAAGGCAGACAAGTTGTAGCTATATTTGAGTGTAATGAGTTTCAAAACCAACTATACCCTTGTAAACTACGGTAGTAGTTACGGTAGTAGTATCGGCTTGCATTTCATTTGTGTGTTAGTTAAGGGTTGGGGGTGTTGTGCTTTACTCTCGACAGAGGAGCTGGGAGTTCTGACATCGCAGGTTGGCTAACAATGCAATATGCAGCTTTTGTTTGTAGGGTAGTTAGACATCAAACTCTCCTTTCTATGTAAACAGAAACATTTAGCTCAGGAAGAAATATGTTCCAAACGTTGACCTTCGTAAAGTGAGGTCTAATTGACTCATTTTGAAGGATTCCTTTTTAAAGGATTTGTCTCCTAAAACAGCTAAATGGACTTGACCAGGTACAGTGAGGGCATACAGCCTGTTCTTCTGTGGCCAGTGGTTTTGGAGACATATTTCTTTTTTTTTTTTTTCCCCCCCCCACAATTAAGTTTCAAGACTTGCATTAGAGAGCCAGGTAGCTTTAACTGAAATCTCTATTGGTATCTTCAGTTGCTCACTTACGTGAAGGCTACATTGCCTTATTAAGGTGTGAAATGAACACTCTTCTTCTGTTTCCAAGCAGATGAGCAAAGAAATAAAAATATATATAAAATATATAATATATAAAAGTATTGCAGTGATGAAACAAAACCAAAAATGAGATACTCTACACATGATTAGTCTTTCATAAAGGAGAAGTCTCTGGGCAGTTAACTAATGCCAGTTGGAATAGGAAGTCATAAGGATTAACAGATGAACGCTGTCAATCAATCAGCTGCATTGACAGTTTGTATTTTGAGGAATGCGTGTACCCATCTTTTGTCCGCAAGAACTTTTGCCTTCAGTGAGATATTGCGTGTAGTAAGAGTAGTTTAGGAGCATTAAGAAGTAACTACTTTCACCACGGAGAAGCTGTTTAAACTCAGATTCTAATTGAAAAACTGTTGAATTTAGTTTCTTCGTTTACAAATGTAACGAGCTAGTGGAAGGCTACGGGAAGTCATTTTTCTCTGTGTTTTATTTTATGTATAAGTTAATTTTAAATGAGCAAATGGATTTAAAATGTTAAAAGTAATGTCTAAATTATACATGAAACAATGGAATGGAAAATAAACATTTAAGTTTTTTGTAGTCGGTTGCTTACCCTTTTTGCTTTTGTACGTATCGGTGTATCGTGAACGTAGCGCAAGGGTGCATCGGACAGATAGACTTCAACATCATCAGGCACTTCTTCAAGGAAGTTGGAAGGAACCAGCCCCTTTTGTCCGTTCAGTTCACCCTGCACCATGATGAAAATTTCAGTGAATGTTTTAATGAAAGCAAGTGTAGGTTCCTAAGAAGGTAGGGACAGGTTTGTGACTGTGTCAAAGCCAGCGAGGAAGAGGAAATACCTAGCTGAGGGCAGTGGGCACCCGAAGGGCTCACACACTGCTGGTCACAGGAGCTAGCGTGGCTAAGGGCGAGCAAATGCACCCCCGTGCTCCAGCTGTGGGAAGCGGGACGGGAATTCCCACCATGTTTCCAAACAGATGGGTGCAGTGCTTGGCTGGAGGCACTTCTGGGGCCAGCACATCGCTCCTTTGGGTCTCGACAGGGGCCACTTCTGAAACGTCTCTGAAAGAGCTGGGCCTGTTCTCTATGACCGAGACACCGGGGCCATGGAAAACACGTGCTCAAGAGGCTGAGTGGCAGCTACTGTCAATGGGAAGATCCTCAGCTGGGCCAGCAATGCTGGAAAATTGTCTGCCATGGCTAAAACTCTTCAAGGAATGACGAAGTCGTAGGACCAGTTAACTAGTGCTCCAAAGATGAGTGAGCTGTTTTATTGATTTATTTTAACCCAATAGCCCTGTATCCTAAGGACAGGCTCCCGCTAGGTTTTTCTCCCAGATGAACTGCGTTACCCATGAGAACTCAATGACCTATGTGTACGATCAAAACACACTTCGCAGGAAGCTGCATGAGGCAGATATTACTTCTAACATGCCAGAGGCAGCTCTGAGCTACATGAGCACCGCTTCCTGAAACCTGTGCTGGAGGGGCGAGGGAGAACCTTCCTCGGGGCACGGGCTCATCCAGCTGCCGCAGCTCCCAGGCGCTGCCACGGCCTGCGCGGGTGCCGTGAGGCCGCGCTCCTGTCCCGGCTCCAGGCGGGCTGGCTGGGACCGCGGGCTCCCAGGTGAGGCCAGCCCTGTCGTGACAGCGCTCCCGGGCGCGCCGTCTGGATGGCGTTGCTGCTGAACCGGGAGCGTGGCCGTTCCCACGACAGGAGCTGGAATGGTGAGCTGGAACCCCCCCGGCCCCCATTCAGGAATTCGTGCTCATGCAGAGTGCTCTGAGGGTCTGAAGGCAGCAAACAGAAGCCAACTTACGTAGTAAAAGCCGTCTTCATCGATTTCACCAAAGACCGTGATAATGTCCCCTGTGCAGAATGTCAGCTCAGCCTGCAGAACAAGGAACACGTGACAGCATGTTTTGTTAGGCAGAGGCTAACATTTTCTTTATTAATAGCAAATCGACAAATATTTTCCTCTCCTCTTTACATTACACCACAGTTGGTGAAACTGAACTGAACTGTGAGAGCAAAACTTTCTTTTTTTAAATATTTTCTCTTTAAGCTTGGTAGGTCTGGCCCCTCTCCCGCTAGGCTGCGGACACCCACAGGACTGCCTGCGGAGTGCAGCCAGACCTCGGGGGCACTCGGGACTCATCTGCGCGAAGCCTGGCGCAGCCTGAAGAGCCTTAGAAGCTGTAAACTGCCTGGCCTCAACGGTCAGTCAGTCCTCCTGCGAGGAGGGAACACGGCGGAGGGAGGGTCCTGGGCCCGAGTGCTGGGACTGGCGGGGGTGAGAGCAGCTCGCAAAGTTCTTAACTAAAATTCTGGAGCTATACTGGATTCTGGTCAGTAAAGTCTTCGGAACAGGCACCTCCAGGCTCTGAGCTGCAGTCTACTGGGCTCTTTTTAATTACCTGTGGTTTAAATGTAATTTCATTAGGTTTGTTTTTTTTTTTTAAGCTTATTGTTAATTTCCTGTGGCTGTGGGAAAGAGAGAACAAATGAAATCTTTACAATATATCAGTACATTTTATTTGATTTGCAGCCCAAAGAGTTTTGAAACACCATAATTTAGAACCAGATTTGGTTCAGGGAGAACTACAAGCCAGCTCTGGGTGAGTTTTAAAGCATCAAGTCCCACATATTTCAAAATTCATTTTTTTTAAAAAAAAACAAACCTCCAAATTGTTCTACAATTCACCTGAGGAAGCTCCTAGGTATGCAGGAATTTTTCAGAGCTTTGAGCATACCCTGACACTCTTACCCTAATGAATGAAAACTGCATCAAATCTTGCCTGAGGGCCTCACCGAGTGACATCAAAGCCAGCGCAAGAAGTGATGCTGTTGCTGCTGGTCACAAATACGGAGAGATGGGAAACTGCACGCAGGCAGATGGAGGCTAAACCCATAACGAGGATCTAGCGCCTGATCAGCTGTGTTTTAAATGAAGAGCTACCTAATGCTCAGTTGTTTAAGTTACCCTTACATTGTTATTAAAAAAAAAAAAGATTACGGCCAAGACATAATTCACAAAAGCTCAGAAGCACCCATGAAGGGGAAGAACTACCCCTTGGGTTTTGGAGGAACTGTAGGTTACAGAGATTTGGCTGCGTGCGTCACTGTCAGCTTGTCGGCATGAGCTATGGTGCGTCTCAAAAAGAATCCTGAGGTGGAAACATGCAAAGGACACTTGGAAACAATAACTGGAAAATAATCATCCCCTACTATTTCTAACGCCACGCTATTTTCCTCACAGACTTCTGGTTACACGCGTC
>Ga0065711_1040140_pt1 | contig 17215 bp, 10 predicted proteins | sample Hoacrofraction12_FD_59098 | JGI IMG/M metagenome (GOLD analysis project Ga0065711, IMG submission 59098) | Hoatzin crop microbial communities from Cojedes, Venezuela - Epithelial fraction 12 v2 (version 2) | ecosystem: Host-associated > Birds > Digestive system > Esophagus > Crop | place... | reverse complement strand
GGGGGGGGGGAAGAGAGAAAAAAGGAGGCAGTTTAACAAGCCAAATCCAGATGTTCATTTCATACACACACCCTGAACAGCTTTTGCATGGTTTATTTCATTTTCTGAAACCATTTTTCACCAGCCTGTTTTCTCAGCTGGGAAACTTCTGGTGTAGTGTTTTCAAAAAAATATTGCATTTGGCATTACAAGAAAACAGAGCCTTTAAGACATTAAAAGGACAATATCCTTGTTTGACTTGGCCCAGGGAAGCAGGGCTATAGGAATTTTAGATTTTTGTACCACCCAAAGAATAGGTAGAAGAAATTTTCCACTCTTAAACACAGTTTACATGGGAATTTGAGAGTTGATTTAGCTTGATTTTTTTTTTTCCTTTTAAAGACTTTCTCTGAGGACTTTATGTTAGTGTGATGGGACTTTGTTTGCGTGAGGGAGTAAGCAAAGTGATAGCAATCAGTTCACATCTAGATTCTGATGAACCATAGTTCAAAACTTTAGACTGATGCTGAATTAACCTATTTTTTGTTTTGCTAGTACCAGATCCCAAGAAGTTCATTCACACCGACATCTACATAATGTAGACAGACAAATTTGTAATTATTTCATACCGACACAGTTTCTCCCTGTTTACAGGAGAGGTAAGCTACATAACGTGAACCACAGTTTGTGTTGGCTGTGTGAACTGCACTGATAGCAGTGAGGATGGCGATTAGCTGGTAGGACAGTGCCTGTGCTGAGCTTAGAGGTACCCCAATGGCCAGCAGGTAATGAATGAAATTGGGGAAGATCGAGTGCAGACAAGATCTATACTGCTATCACTTAGCTAACCAAAGGATACAGTGCCCTTCAAAAAACTCAGTGTAAAACCCCAGCTCCACTGACGCCAGTGGGTGGTTTGCAGTTTGCCATCCTTCACAACTTAGGTAAAAAACCCTATGTTTTTTGCCTGTGAGGTTCTACAGATGTCATTCACTATTATCTGTTGGATTAGAGAGAGACAGTTTCTCCATGTAAAGAAAGGTCTGTAACTTTGCAAAAAGTTTGAGCAATGCTGTGGTGTTCCTATTGTTAACCTGCTCTGAAGCAGAAAAAATTGCAGATATTCTTAGCAGAAATGTCACCATCCTGTACAGGTCTCAGACCCCATCAGCTGCGAAATAAAAGCAGATGATAGGTATTGTTAGTGAGAATTTGAAGACAGATACGGTGGTTAAATTAAATAGAGGGCGAAAATCAATATTAAAAGATCCAAATTTATAAAACTGCAGCATTACTTAAACAAGTAATTAGAAATGTTTAAGTTATTAAAATGTCCCATGCTGGGTTTCCTTTCAGTTTGCTACTGCTAGAAGAAGGGCAAATCATCAGGTCTCCTGTGGCATTACAGAGCCAAGGATCTGGCGTGTGTGTGTGTGTGTGTGTCCTTAAGCTTGGCAGTGCTGGGTGGTGGGAGTACTGGCATTTTGGTGTCAGAACACCACCAAAAGGGCTATAAATATTTGGTCCTTGAACTAATATTCTCTTCAGACAGAATAAAAAAAAAGTAAGAAAAAATCTAATTAAGACTTAAAATGCATTAGGCAGATTATTTGGCCAGTACAGAACTAGAGTGGAAAGCTGCCAAGCAGTACTAGTAAGTTCTGTTGAGCAAGCCAGTAGTCTTTTTAAAGCCACCAATTTGGTACACAGATTGAATAATCCTGGAGAAGGCATATATTGTCTGTCCAGTTCAGGAGACCGCAAATTTGTAATGTAAAACAGTGACCTGATGTGTTTTTTCCTCTTCTCTTTAGCTGTTAGTATGTATTACACATACGTGTGTGTGTGTGTATGTCTCTATTTATTTGCATGCATACTTACATTATTATACACATCTATACAGAAGCATATATTAATTACTTGATTAAAAAGGACAGTAGGTGTGGATATCAAACCTAGAACCCAGGCAGCTTCACATCTGACTTTGGGTAATATCTAAGCTCAGAGACAGATAAATCCACGAATTTCTGCATAGATACCGTCAAGACTCTGTATTTGGAAATACTCTGTCAGTCAATGTATATACAATGCACTTAGATATTTGCTTTGGGTAATGTAATTTTAGAGATATCAGGCTATCAACGTGTACAAATACCACTATGTACGTCTCTCCTGGAAGGACAGTCCTTAAGGCGCCATGGAACTGGTGTCAGGGTTTCAGTCAGTGCTTGCACAGCACATGGCTGCCTTGGCCTGTGTATTGGGCAGTTATGTGCCGCTGTAAGACAAAGTCAGTAAAAACGATTCAGGAGCTGAGAGGAAAATGAGGAAGTAATGATGTTGTGTGGGGGAATTTGGAATAATGCTGCCTTGTACTGTCAGCCTGGACCCTTCCAGTCATGTAAAGGGAAAAGAGAAAGTCTGCTGAAGTGTGAGGTCTCTTATCTCGTTCTGTCTTTCAGCAAAGCAATGACCCATGCCACATGGCCTTCCGAAAATGCCTTCTTTGTTTAGCCAAGAATTACACCCTGTAAACATTCCCGATCACTGCACTGAAATGGTTGCGTTTATTATAACAGCCTGCCATAAACTTCGGTTCAGTAGTCTATTCTGACAGGGGTTAATGCGTGCTCTGGGAACACCGTTATCAGTCATGAGGAATCCCAGAAGTAGTCTCTGTGATCTTATTTGGTGCCACGCAACACAAGAGAAGCTCAGTGTTGCCCGCTGCACTTCGTGCTTTGGCTGCCTTGGGTTTCCCTATGACTTCAACCCAGGTTTACCTAATACTTTGCAAAGTATGGGGAAATATTTCCCAACAAAAAGATTAAAGTCAAGGGGAAATCATGATATTCCTCTTTGCCACACCCTGGTATATTCATTTTGGTACTGCTGATTGTCACTGCAGGGAAGTTGCGTGTCATCCTTAGTTATCCTCTCTACAGACTCTCTACTGTTATGACTCTGCCAGTGAGAACAGATATATCATGTTTTAAGGGAATTTCTTTTGTCAGTGTTGCACTGTTTTCTGGAGACGTGAACTAAGCTGACAAAGCTGCTTTTTGTCCACAGAGTGCATCCATGCCCCTGGCTTAGTGACACTGAGGAAGGGAGTGAGATTTATTCACTTCCTGAGGTGACAGAGCATGGGACAGTGCAGAACTGGTCCCGGTCACCCATAAATGGTGCCACATGTTTGTGTAGCTCCTAGCCCAGCACTGCCTTCTTCCACAGTGGGAGAGCCGTGACCTGTTTGTCATAGATGGTGATGATGATGCTCACAGAGAATCAAAAGCCCTGCCATGAAGGCACAAATGACTGGTGGTACAGACTGTATACTCAGTGACACTTTATTCTGTCTTCTGGTTTGTAGGAGTAATAGAAAAAGTTTTCATTTAAAGGAGGACATTAGGGTTGAGGTAGGAGATGGGGATTTCTGAAAGCAAGCATCTATATCACGGCTAAAAATATTATTGTTATTCTTTGAGTCACGGACTAGTTGAGATTGGAACTGGCATTTGTAGATCATCTGGTCCCTGCTTAAAAGAAGGCCAACTTCAAAGATAGCTGAGGTTTCTCAGGGCCATGTTCTGTCAAGTTTTAAAAATCTGCAAGGTTAAGTGTTTTACCATCTTTCTGTGCAACCTGTTCCAGAATTTATCTGTCCTCTTTTCAATTTATTTTTTAATGAAGTTGGAATTTGTCTTGCTGCAACTTGTGATCATTGCTTCTCATCCTTTCACTGTGTGTATCTGAGAAAAGTTGGAGTCTTATCTTTTTTGTAGCCATCTGTCAGTTAGTAGAAGACACCGATTAGACCTCCTCCTTTAACCTTTCTTTTCTCCAGGCTGAACAAATTCACCTCCCTCAGCCTCTCCTTCTGTGTTTGGCTATCTTGATAGCCCACTGCTGGACCCCATCTAATTTGTTGGTATTCTTCATGCACTGTGAGAAGGAAAAGTGGTCCAAAAGTGGAACTTGGTTTTAGTGGTGGTTAATATTTTGTATTAACTGTCTGCTCTGTTGACATCGGATGCTCAAGTCTTGGCCAAAACTGTAATACAACGGCTCTCATTCAAATGTTGGGAACATCAAGGCGTACCTGCTCAGCCTTCTTGGAAGAGCCTGTTTCCTGAACACACTGTACACAGGTCATCCTGTCCCATTCATTTGGCTGTCTGTGATAGCAATAGTTAATTGCCTGTTTTCTCATTGCTGAACTGACTGGATCATCCTGGAGGTGCTGAATTTGTTTTCTTTGACAAAGTGCATATACTCTTATACGTTTTTACAAAGGAACCAGAAATATCTAGGAAAAAGCAGGAGTGGAAAGCCCTCAATTTCTTTTTCTATGAATAATTTAGTGCCAAGTTAACTGAAACATTTGAAAAAGAGATTTTTGGTGCCTAGCTTCATTAAACCCTCTATCCCCAAATGTATTCTCTATCAGTGTCAGCATCCAACACTTCATCTTGTCCCAATCACAGCAAAGGCCTTGTGGAAATAAAATGCAGGGGAAGGAGGAGGAAAAGCAGGTTATTGTTGCCATTATGCATGTCTGTATGTGTGTGCACATGTGCTCTATAAACTTACTTTGAGGGGAAAAGAAAAGAATCTATATGAAAAGAAGGAATGAAGCCCCAAGCCACATCAACGTTCCAAAATGTGCATGCCTTTTGGGGGTACAGGCCACGCTCCATCACATTAAAGAGCATTGTGCCACACTCCAGCCCCCTTCTCTGGAGCATATGTTTTAATCAGAGTATTATATTCTCATTCACTAAGCTTTTACCAGTACGATGAGTGGGACCTACTTCACTTGGCAGTGGTTTCTGTCAGCGATCTGTCTTCTGCAGCTATTTCCGTGGGAAGGCCCTCCATCTGGTGCTTGGCAGGGAGGGGAACTTTCCTCTCAAATGTTTCCTCTCTCTCTCTCTCTCTCCCTGTTTAAGGTATACCCTTTGGAAATCTTCAACTTCCAAGATTTATTTTTGCACAGGGTACATACTTTGTTTTACGTGGTCTGGCTTTCTTTTCTTGTAACAAAACGCCACCCCTGTGCCCTGCTTATCCTGGCAGAGGGAGAAGAATGCTGTTTGCTTTAACATTACCTTCGGTCTCAGTATGCAACAGGTCAGAAGAAGTGACAAGTACACATGCTAATCCCTTTCCCTTTCAGTTAATAGAATAACACAGATGGGAAAGTTTACATTGGGATCTGACACTTGCTCCAAGCTGAAGTTAAGAAGGAGATGGGGTTGGACAATGCGTTTCAGATCAGAGCGGTTACTACACAAACTCACCTTCCTGCTCAGCATCACGTTGATCCTGTCATGCTAAACCCCACTCGCTTGCTCTGCTAAGAATATTCCCCTTCTCCTTCTCTCTCCTTTTGAGAGTAGTAGGTAGAATTCAATAAGACTTTGAAAGCTTTTGTAGAATGAAATATTCCCCAAGAATCAGTGATGTTCAAGTGAAAAAATGTCAACATTTTCCACTGAAACACTACCATTTGTTTTGAAATGGTGACTTTTTAAACATTTGGAGTTTCTGAGCATTGAATTACCACATAAGAAAATAATTCCCACTAAAACCAGATACTTTCTTAGAAATATTAATTTGATTTCAATAAAATCCCATATTACCAGTTTTGTCTTGTATAATCAGACTGTTTATGTTTCATTTGATTCCGTGTTCTGTTTCCTTGTAGCCTCCAGAATATGTCCTGTGACATTCTGTATAACATAGCTCATTTGTAAGTCTGCATGCCTGACGATTTGCCACTGATGTTATTCCTGCAGAAACCACACAGAAGAATAAGACCTAGGATTATGCCTATGATGGGAAAAGCTGCAGTGATGGCTGAGAGGGTTGATCCATCACACATGAAACACCGTTTCTGCCCATCAGGTACATACCACTTCACAGTGTCTTTTATGAGAACCTTCTGCCAGCTCCCCCTTAGGGAGCAAGTTTCTGGTTACCAGGAGCTGCTTAAAATTAAGGTTTTGAGAGTATGTCTGTAATGGGATGACTATGTAAGATCTATCCTTAGATAGACATGGGCCTCAGAGTATAAATCTAAACACAGAGAAGTTGTATTTTCTACAATTGTGTTTTTAAAAATCCCCAATCTATAAACAAAGCTGTAAGTTAATTAACAAAAAAAAATTGAAATGCAATAAAAACGTAATAACTTTTACTGAAAAAGACACACATTTACACTGAACTTGCTAGCAATGAAAATACTTAAATTGTGTTAGAAACTGTGCCTGTAAGGTTTGCATAACCACAAATGTATTGTTCGTGGGAAGCACTCAGTTAGTGACCTGCTTTCTGATTAGAGAACTAACATTTGTGTTTTGAGAATAACTGCCTGTCTTTTTCATCTAGTTTCTTTTAAAATGTGCCATTTCAGAACTGCTTTTTCACATTGCCTTAGACACTTCTCCAAGAATTTCGGGGCAGATAGAGGGTGTACCTCTTTCAGCATGCTACGTGCTATTACCCGTGATAACTCACTAATGCTTCATGCAAGAATCAAGATCTCAAATTCAAGATCTCCGTCTTCGACCTGGCAACATCTGTGAGGCTCATTCATGCCGCACCAAACATGAAGAGGAGAGTAAAGAGCAAGCTCACTTAGAAAAAGCTCAAAAACTCAGATTGAAGTGAAGGGTCCGTTTAGATCAATGGTGAGAGGAGTCCCCAGAGGGAGCATAAGGAAGACCAGCTTAGACAAGGTGCTGGTATTTTAGCGACTAGGATGAGATGAGAGAGGTCCTAAAATTGGGTCTGGGCCACTGAGTGGCTTAGATGCACAAGCCAAGGTTCATGACATCTCAGTTTGGGCTATTTTATGAGGTTTTAGAATTGGGACTCGTGATGATTTTTCTTTCTGGTTGATGTATGTGATGAGCACCTGCAGGGGAGCTGGGTGTCCCACAAAAGCTCTGATCTGACTTCTGGAGGAGCCTTTCTTCCTCCTTTGTAGAAAAACCTGTAACAACAGCATTTTGACTATCACTATAGTGATTAAACATGAGTCAGGTGAGTCCGGATCCTGGTTTCTACTTAGGGACCAACATTCCCTTTGGTTCTGGTGGAAGTTCAGGCTCCTTATTTGGGGCAAGGCACCTGAATGCTTTTGTCATCCTGACCTTTACTCTCTATTGTAATTTCACGTCTGACTTCTTGACTAAGAACTCCAGCAAGAACGAGCAATTAGTGTCCATCACAAGGAAAACTTTTGCAACATGAGTGATTGCCCACAAGAAACACAGTTGAGACCACCAACTGTTTTATTTGTTTTTATTCCAATTTCTGCTGATTGAGAAGCTCATGAAATACATCTCATTTCCCTGGAGGTCCCCAGGGAAGCAGCGGTCAGACAATCCTTTTCTAGCCTACTTTGGGCAATGCTGGTGGTACAGCATTGCACTTGGGTCGCTGTGCTAGTAGATCTCTTAGCATCGGCAGCTAGGTAGGTTATTAAAGTCCAAATGAGCTCCAATTCAATGCAACAAGCAGCTTATTTCAGCCACCAATCTCTTGTTTGATGGTAAACACTTGAATTCACCGTTACTCCGAGTGTGATTTGAACAAGTGACCTAGAGGAAAATGATTGTGAAGAATTAAACAAAAAACCTCTCATAATGGGGATGGTGCTAGAGAGGCTCCATTATTGATGGAAGCCACTCTCCTAGCCTTTTTAAAAATAGACCCATACATGTGGTAGTGCCAGACAGAGGTTTTTCAGATCTGTACCTGTCTGCAGACCCAAGTTTTAAAATTTCAAATGTCTCTCCATTTCTCTGCACTAGGTCATACCCGCAGGTATCTCCCAGTGCAGTAGGCAGCATCTGAACTGCATCATCCTTTGGCTAATTTGAGAAGGAATTTTGGTATCACTTGGAATCGCGCTCCTCCCTGCTTCCTCCAGTTAGAGGGAGGCCAGTAATTTGCCGGTGGCCGTTTAACCTCAGGAGGCCTTTTCGCCTTCCCGTCTCCTACCCCACACAGCCTAAGATGTGCTTGCCAGCAAGTTGAGCTGAGACTCGCCTCATTTCCTCCCCTGTAATTCCACTCCTTACTTGGAAGAGAAAGGCAGTGAATAGATTAAGCTTAGTCCTTCCTCTGTGGCCAGTCTATCAGTCCTTCCTGTGTATGGGAACATAGACCAAGTCACACTAAGTCCTAGCAGGAATTCAGATAGAGACAAAGCTTTTGCTTTAACTAGGCCTTCCATATAAACATCTCGAAGAATTAAAAAATTACAGTTCTGCCACATAAATAAAATATGCCAGCACATCCATCTTGCAAACCATCCATGCTATACTTAGGACTTGTCAAACTTTTCACCAAATTTGGTTTGAGCTGGATGATCTTCTTAGAAATAATTTTTTAACACTGTCATTTATAGTTCTTTGTTGATTTCTTTAATTCAAGCTATTTTCATGTGAGAAAGATCTTTGCTTCCTAATGCAATAGGTACAGCACGGACCTGATCCCTGTAACCTCACAAGCTGAAAACAACTACAAGATAATGTCCACAGCAAGCAGTAAAATCTTGTTTTATAAAAATGTCTCATCTATCCAGAAAATGTGTTTCCATAATGGGACTAAGGCACAGCATGAATGCCAGTTCATTTAAAGCATACAATTAAATACGTGTGTGTGTGTATAGATTATAGAAGTGTTTGGGAAAAACAACTAGAAGATAAATATCCAATGAGTTATTTGTATGTTAAGATAGCCTATGTTTATTCTCATTCCAGAGATCGTGTGACTGATCAAACCAAATTTATAACAAAACATTCAAAATATGGGTTATTTTTGGAACAAGAGAACAAAGTTTTCCTCTGCAATGATGCCTACAAAAGGAGCTGGCAATGCCAGGGAACATGATGTACTGAGACTACTGCTTATCATAGTTGTTGCATAGATCTCTTTTAATTCTTGTTTGTTTGTGTCCATCTCTCTCTTGTCCTGCATTTAGATATTGGGCTCCTTGGGCAGAGCGTGATTTGGCATTCATTGTTACAACAGTGATTATTCCAAAGGAGCTCACGATTTGGGACCAAATGATGATGATAATAGATATTGAATGTAAGCCACAAAAGAAAGCTCCACAGCTGAGCTTGAATTTAAAAATGCAACATTATGAAATGTTTGTGAGAAAGCACAAATTTTGCAGAGTCATGTTTAGTTCCTCTTTCAGTCTCCGATGTATGGCAGCTTGATGTATTCCAGGGGAAAGGTGACCACTACCAGCTTCCTCCTGGTGATACCTCTGTAAGTACTTGGCCATCCCCGGACATGACCAAGCACAGTGGGGGTCACACGTTTATGTTTCATGTGACTTTCCTATGAATCATATCTCCTTTTGTCACCAGAGCATCCCATCTCATCAGTCGCTTTCTGAGAATTTAGTTGACTCATCACTCCTAGGTTTCTTTTTCCTTGACACGCTTCTCTTTCCCTTCACGTGATGCCAGTCCTGCTTTATTCCTTGGCACCATTGTGCTGCATATGTGCATTTCAGTGCCGTTTGCAGAGCCTTAGTGTGCCATTTGAACATGATCCTAGATGAAGGGGAGAAACAGGTAGGTTAGAATGGCACCATTCCTGGAAGACCAGCAGGAGATGGAAAATGTCTATGAATTCAAGGCTGTTTTCAGGTAGCCTAAATTCTGTCTAAGTTCGCATGCCTAATGTTATCCACAAGATATTCTGGACCTTCAGGGTTGCCAAACCAATAGGAAACCAAAGCTGAACTAAGAGAATTAGATGGAATACAGCTGTTGGAGGCCACGTGAATCTGTGTCCTTCACAGTCATGGAGCTTACTGGCAAAGCTGTGTGAATAAAGGACTATTTTTGTTTTCTGACAATTCTGAAAACACACAGCAAAAATATTTGGAAAGAACTTTTGAGTGTATACAAAACAAACTGTCTTTACATGTGTAAACTCAAAAGCTGACCACCTTCCTTCTTGGGTTGAATGAGAAATTTAATATTTTTGTTCATGTCATTGTTTTTGTTAATTTAATCTTCTTTGAGCTTTAAATAAAAACCCCACAAAAATTAAAATAAGTTTAAAATTATTACTGAAAACTGCAGATACTTCCTTTTGAAAATTTGAAAACTAAACATTTAAATGGTTTTGAACTGTTTTTATTGCATGAAATGGTTATTTTAAACCACTAGATTTTGCAGAAGCCAGCACAGAGCTGGGGGATGTTTGGTTTATCAGAAATGAGATTTTGGCAAAATCTGCAGTACTAGGTATCGATCTTAGCTCTTCTCCCTCCCTGCATGAACTCTTTAAGACACTACCAAAGACAGTACATGGCTTCACTCAAGGGAATGGCTGTAATATTGTTTGGTCCTAACATGACATGTACAAGTAGGAAAAAAGGTATTGTCTCTCTTGCTTGGATTTTTTGACTTTCTATGAGTTTAGAATGTAAAACTGTCCTTACTCCTGCCAGGAAGGCAGATAGTCTGAGGAAAACACAGATGTCACTGAACAGTGAGTCTATATGCTAGAAGTGACATAGGACAGCGTGCTTCGTATGTCTGCATGGGATTGTTTTGTCTCAGGCAGCATTGGCCAAATTGCTGAGCTGTGGGTTTTTACCATCTCAGGTGCTCTCTGCAGGAAGGTGCACATGTTTGCATACAAAGGAAGAAGGTGTCTACCCATCCATTCCCAAAGAAAGAAATAAAAGTCCCTCCCACTTGCAGAACGTATGTTCATCTGTTGTTCCTCCTTACAAATGGAGAAAGGCAGTTGAAGTGCTGAAAACAAGGTTAATGCTTGGACCTTTACTTGGAAATAGGCCAGTAAAAAAGAAATAAATGACCACAAAGAGTGGAAGATGATCGATTAAGTTTTCTTCAGAAGAAGGAGACTGCTGGTACTTCTCCAGGAACTCGGGGTCAGGTCCAGGTTCACGCTCACTGTCAGGTTGTACTTCACTATGTAAGTCACAAACTCATCTGGACAAGTGATTCAGTGAAATAATTTTCCATTTGCCTAGGATCACCCACAGATGTCCCAGGACATCCAATAATACAAAACTATTTCTTTAATAAGAGGGCAGTGGCAGTGAATCAACAGCGAGACATGTTTGGTGCATGTGGTTCTCATGTGCACTTCATATACTGATGAAACCATGAAATATGGTAAAAATGGACCTGTGTGTGTCTGGAAAGCAGAAAGTAGATATCCAAGAGACCTCAGTTGTGACTTTTACATAAGACAACTTAATTAATTGTGGTGCATCTCAGCACCCAATGCACTACTTATTTTTTTGCCACTTCACACACAACTGTGGGGTTATTTTCATTTTCCAGACTGAGGAAATCTTCTCTTGGAAAGTACAGTTTGAAGTAGTTTAAGGAAAGATCTTCTTTAACACGTTTCCCACCCCTTTTTCCTCCTTAAGATGTTTTATCTCACCTTGGTATCCTAAAGATCCCGTGACTATGATCTTTTTACTTGTGCTTACCATAGGATGTAAATGCTCATCGTAATGTGACAGTATTTGGCAAATGGTGACTTATAATTGTGCAGTTTTGACTAAAGAAAAAAATTCTGGGCAAGATTCAGCCCTTAAGAGAGCAGAGCTGTCTCTCTGCAGTGGGTATGGTGACAAATGTAAAACATTTGTACAAGGGGAATATAGCTATAACACTAGCTGTTAATATAAGCCTTTCACATTATTTAATGATTAGAGTAGGCTTTAGACAGCCAAGCAGCGGACCATATGGCCCCTAGGTGCCTCTTACAGCCTTGTAAAACCAGGGCATGATCTTACCCTCTCTTATCTCTAATGCTACTTATGAACAAAACCATACTGATATTTGGCCTGCTAACCATGGATGCAAACCACTGCAGAGCTTGAGGGTGTTTCATTAGAACTTCATTAAAAATGAGCAATCAAGAGTTTTTAAAAAAAATTAGAATCCACAGAGCAAAGCTTCACAATATAAAACCTACCCAGTTGCCTTTCCTGTGAATATGAACATGCATTGCTTTGAATTTGCAACTCTTGCAACTACTAGGAGTAGCAGAATACTTATCTATTGATTTAAACAGAGTTTTAAAACCCTGCACAAATCTGGGCACAGGCTTGTGAAAGAGAACCAGCAAAGGCTTGGCGTGGTGGTGTTTTGTTCTGCTTTTAGATGCAATTTTATCCATTGCTGCAGCTAGCTGTTCCTCTTTTAACAGCCAGGCTCTGCAGAGCATGTGCTTAGGGAAGCTTATAAAATGCCAGGCTAGATACAGATGATTGTGTCCGGCAGAATGTCTTTGTGGTGGTGGTAGTAAAGGAAAAGCGTGTGTAACACTATTGAATGCTGCTGGAAATGTGATACCTGGCCGGTGCCTCATGCCGTCTATGATCCAAGTGATGGTGGTTCTGAAGTGACAGTCTGCTTGATATTGGTTTTAAACTATTTTCCCTTAGAAGTGGCAAGCTTGATGGGTATCTAAAATAAACTTTAAGAGAATTTAATACAGATGAACTCTGGAGGGTTTTTTTGACTTGAGATTATTAGGGCCTGGTGTGATTAAATCTGAAAGCACCTCTGATCCATGCTAGCACCAGTTGCTGGTGAGATATCTAGATGTAGGTGCCAATGAAAGGTCGAGAAAAGGGTGACAAAAAGGAAAATAGACAGTGGCTTAGATATACTGGGAAATCAGCACAGAGTTTTCAGGGTCTGCTCTTACCAGAAAGAAGATCAAATGCGAGCGAGATACTCTACGTGGTGTCACGCGGAGATCTTAGGGAAGCAAGTGGCAGTAAACTGAAGTTGTCAGGACGCCAGGTTCAAAGCAGTGGTTTAATACAGCATCCATGTTCAGCACAGAGAACCTCAGCCTTGCTCATTCAACATTCTCAAACTAAGAAAGTTTCTTGACTCAATAACCACCACTTTCACACACCACACTGTCTCAGCCACACAGCAAATCATAGTCAGGCAGAGGGGCAATATTCTGAAAACATTTACAGTTAACTTTGTTCACCTAAGCTGCCCTTGGAAAGCAGGTAGATATGACAATTCATAAACATTTGCAGTGTTGGGATCTTAGCATGGAGTGTCTGAAACTGTTTTCTTTTTAGCCATCTTTCTTTTGCCGAAAAGAGTTTAGAATTCAAGATCTCAAAATACTTGGCAAATAGATAACTTCAGCATCTTCTGGCATAGTCTAACTTAATCACATTGAAAAACTTTGTTTGCTCTTTAGTCTGTAAGGTGTTATTTGCTTACATATAAACAAATTCACATTTTGAAATGAAAAGTTGGTTGTACTAGGAAAAATCTAGGGATTACGGTGCCTAATTCTGTTAGTACCGTATGTAACTCCACTGGGCCTTTTTAATTACTTCTTACCTCAGTTAGGATGCCTGTTGCTGGGGGGAGATGCAGCATGTGCTGTGACGCCTATACTCCGGCGGTGGGACAGGGACTCACGCTGGTGACCGAGCACGCCAGCTTTGTATAGCATTTCTGATGAAGTGAAGGGATTGTGTGCTGCTGGCTCTGAAGTGAAAACAATCACTCTGAAATCTCAGAGCTTCCTTAGAAATGTAAAAAAATGGGGTGGGAGCATAAGTTAATTGTGCTTTTACACACTGTTATACTTGTCACCGTGCCAGACTCTACATTTCTTCCAAGGGTGAAATGAAAACTCCAAATTCATGTGGTTATGAAACAATTTCAGTATGAGCACTCAGTGAAGAATTATAAAGTGGGAAAGACACAGTCCTGTGTCACAGCTGGTTGTGAAGCGTCTGAATTGATCAAGGCTTCTTCCAGCTTGGAGGAGCCTTTTGGAGTGTATTGAAACCATTCTGCATCTGTACGTTGAATGTATATAAGTAACTGCAGAAAAGCTGATTTGTTATGACGTTTCTTTGATTAAGAGATGAGGTAACTGGCAGAAGGCATGACCATCATTCCAAGAAATCTTGTTTCTTTGTAATTGGAGATTTAGAAAATTTATCTGGTTTCCCCTGATTTACACCAGAACAAATTCGTAGTTTGGAAACTGGACATGGCAAGAAAACACTGGCACTGCAGGGGACTTCTAGACAAATAATTACTGCAGTGGGAGACCTTGATGAGCAAGGACCAAACACCATTTTCTTTCCTGCAGTAGTGGAGCCTGAGGTACATGAAGGCCTTTGTAAGCTAAGCTGAGGTCAGCCCCACTTTATTTTAGTCCTGAGACTAAATGAGTGTAATGCCATTTTAAAATCAAGTTATTAACCCTTGTGATTTCATGCTGGACCACATGTACTTCCTAGAGACTGTAACTACAAGGTCAGTCCTGATCTGCATCACTGTGAAAGGAGAACCAGTCCGAAATAAGTATCTCGTTGGACAAATAGTGTTTTGCTTATTTTTGTTATTAGAGATAAGTTAAGGGGAAAAATATGCAGAAGGAGGAGGTCAAAATACCCTGAGGCTAAATCTAAACTGGAGCCAATCCATATGAAAAATTTGAGTGTGCCTAAAGTTAGCACATGCAAATCTACTTAGATACATAAACTCAAATCCTTAAAGAAGTGTCGCAGCCTAACTCTCACTTGGGTGCTTAACTCCCATTGATAACGCCATGTGCTAATTCAGGCACCCAGGTTGCCATGTAATGTTCCTACTATGGAGAACAGTTGGTCTTAAGCGAAAACATTTACATAGATGACAGCTATTTTCAGGAAAGTGAAAAGTACTGGGTGAAAAAGGAGGTTTTGACATTGTGTGAAATATGGGGTTTACACAGAGTAGTTTTTGCTGTGTGTATGTAAATGGGTGATTTACCGTATATTGATTCACACACCATTTGTAAGCATCTAATTTATTTATTTGTAGAGATGTATGGAAACCATGGTTTGAAAAGCAGTTTGCGTAACATCTGGTATGTCAACAATGTAACCTTTCAATTTACTTGTTGGTGAAAATGTCAATATAATGAACCTGAACTCAGCATTGGTTTACACAAATTTCCTGGCAGACAAAGCAGTAATGATTTACACGTCAGTGTAAGTGACATGTGCCCTCCAGTTTTGAGTAGTTTACACAGCTAAGAGGTATAAAAAGGGTAGACCACATGGCTGGTTCATTGTGTACTTATGCTGGCAGTAAAAACTGTATGTATTTGTGTGGTGTGAAACATTTAATCTCATTTTGACTTCCAATTTTTCAAAAGTGGCCTTTGATTTTTCACTGAAATTGCTTTTTTTTTGGGACACGCAGAAAAAAAGATAAGAGAAAAATTGTAGACCTGAAGGTGACTTTGGATCCTGGTAGCATGTAATCCGTGGTACTTCCCTGGGTGCACATTGTTTCAATTACTTTTGCAATTTACGTGTTTTCTGCAGACAAAGATGTGGAAAAGACAGGCAAAGATGTGGGATATCCCAGACAAAGATACTGGGGTATTATAGAGGAATCTAGTGGATTCTTCATTGTTCTCAATCATATGCCAATAGGAATGACAGCAATCAGAAGTATAAACAATATATTAGATTACTGCCTGTACAAGATACTTCACATAAATCACATAGCTTTTTTTTCACTCTGTGACTCATTGCCGGACACTTTTGAAGTAGGAAAGTAATGAATGGTGTTAATACTGAACAGCAAGAACCTCACTTAAGCACAGAATCAAAGTCTATTGATGGCATCAGATGTTCCTCCTTGATTTTAAGGAGCTTAGGCCTGCACAGAGAAGTCATTGCCCAGTTCCTCTCACCAAATGATATGCGTGAAAAGGCAGACCTGGTCTTAGAGAAGTGCCTCCAGACACATCCGTCAGCCTTAGGTCACCGTACGTGACATGGCGGAGGCGAGGGCTGCATGGTGCTGGCAGGATGTCACCTGGGTGGCTGCGTGGGGCTGCTTCGCTTGGCTTCCCCACCGCTTGCCTTCACAGGGGAAGGACACAGGGCTGACGGGACAGGTTATCGCCTTCCTCCTCTCTGCCTTCCTCGCCTTCCCTGGCTCTCCACTCCAAAGATCTGCTTTATGGTTTGGATTTCAATCAAGTTGCCAAAAAAAGGTGGAGGAGGGAAGGAGACAGTTACTTAACTACTTTGCATGTGATTTTTCTTTTTTTTTTTCCCTTTTTTTGTTAGTTTTAAAGAACCAAATACTATCTGTTTCCCATTGTTCTGCCCACACTACCTAGTTGGGATCTGGTTTGGATGGTGTATGTCTGTATGCGCAAGGGAGAGGGTCACAGGGAAAGCTTTGTGCATCTGTTATTATCGGATAGCTTTAAAAAAATTAAAACCATATACAGCCCCGCATTTGCAGCTAAGAAAAGGAAATTTCACAAGGTTTTCCAGAGCTTTCATTTTTTGTGGAAGATTTCTAGTATCTAGACTGAATACACAGACCGAACCAATGCGAACTGTTTGTAAGAGCTTCTAAGTTTTTTCTAATCATTCTGTTCTACTCATGTACATTCTCTATTTTTCCATTGTTAGTATTTCCTTTATATGGTTAACAAAAATTTTTGTCAGGTGATACTTTCTTTTTATTTCAGTTGGCCAGACCCCATCGTGGGAGCCCAGAGCACATTCAGCGGCCCCGGGCGAGGTTTGTGCCCCAGTCCTCTGCAGTTTCTGGGTGGGAGGAGATGCTGGAGCAGAGCTCCCCCGTGTCTCCCCAAACCCAGTTTCCACTTCAGAGGAATACCGGCCAGAAAGGATCTGCAGTGACATCCAACAGGTATCCTGACTGGCGTGCCCAGCATGGGAGACCTGCAGTGGAGCACCCTTTCTCTGCAATCTAGGCAGATCCTGAGATACGTGCAGATTTCCCAGGAATTAATGATCTGATTTTTAAAAAAAATTCTTCAAAAATCACATAAACCGTTTGTGCAACACCTCTGGTTATTAACCCTATTTAAGCAAAGGTTTTTTCTGAATAGATGATATGCCTTAAGCAAATGTTTTTTTAGCCTGGGCCTTTTTAGCAGAATGAACATTTTCACTGTCTTACCTGGCAGATAAGATGCATCTGAAACTGGATATGGGAGAACCTCTGGAAAGGTTACGGGGGAAAGAAGGAAGTGCTAGAGAATATTGGACAGGACAAGACCGATGAGAAATCTGTGTTTTTGTAGAGAGCTAATACATAGAAGTCACTAGTTGCACAAAGGAAATATAGCTAAGGATGTTACTGGCTGATGTTAGGGTGGTTTTTTAATG
>Ga0065711_1009338_pt1 | contig 17215 bp, 9 predicted proteins | sample Hoacrofraction12_FD_59098 | JGI IMG/M metagenome (GOLD analysis project Ga0065711, IMG submission 59098) | Hoatzin crop microbial communities from Cojedes, Venezuela - Epithelial fraction 12 v2 (version 2) | ecosystem: Host-associated > Birds > Digestive system > Esophagus > Crop | place... | reverse complement strand
CCCCCCCCCCCCCTCAAGACAATAAATAAATTGGTCTCAAATGCCACCAAGGCAGCATCTAAGTCTTTTCACATATTCAGCCTTGCATCCCCCCCAAAAAACCTAACGCAATGTGGAGGGGGGAGAAGAGTAGTCCATGTGTGACTTCCATAGTGAGCCTCTGTATAAACCAGAGATGCTTAGAGTGTCTGGAAAACACACTATATGCATGCACATTACAGTTCTCACTTATCCAATCAAGCTGTACTATAACACACTACATCTGACCTGGTCACCACACCTATCAAAGCTATTTTCACCAGACTCTGTTATCCTGTCTGACAAAGGCACCCACCTGTGTGTTTCCTTCTTGCGGTGAACACAGACTTGGCCTTCTGAGCACTGAAATTCATTAATCTTAGCAAAGTGGAGAGAACTACAGCTGAAAACAATTTCTTTGGAGGTCCTTCATTAGAGCAAGATTTAATGTATTTGTATTCGTAATTCCAGAAGTGCACAAAAGAAACCTGGACTTCACTCAAATTTTATGAAAATAAATTTGAAAACAATAACACCTACACCAATAGACAGTGCCAAGACATTAGAAATATGTAGCTATATTAGGGAAGAAAAACAGAATTAGAAACATCATTGCAATCCTAGGAACTGCTGTCATTCTGTGGAAATGACTTTCTATGTGCAACGGGAAAAGACAGTCACAAACCGCAGTGAAGCCATACAGGACAATGCTTCAGCTGCACAGAAGTTACTAACCCAGGGAGGCACGCTACAGGAAAACAGGTGACATCTCTGCTGAGATTTTTTTAGTCGAGCCACCTATTAAATAAATTCATATTCTTTCATCTAGTGTCCTGGTTTAACAGAACAATTACTTCAGAATCAGCGCTAGATGATGTTGAATTTCAAACGTCTCTAAATAACCAATTTGCAAACTAACTGTTGCTATTTTCTCCCATCTCAGCTTTGGAGGAGATGCGTTTCAGATTGAATAAATGTTGATGATACTCATTGGTTAAATCCTTTGGCTTAATTTTTGGTGTGGGTGTGTGTGGTTTGGGGTTTTTGCCTTTTATTTTTTAAACTAGAAGACATTATTTTTTTACTTGGGGGGGGTGGCTGTTTTTTAAAGTCAGGTTGTTTTCAAACCAGCCTCCTCCAGAGGAGGGACAACGAGCTTGGGATCCAATGGAAAAACTGTTGAGGAAATTTTTAGGGGGAAGTCATCATAAATCTATTTTAAAAAATCTGTATTAGAATAACAGATGTTATTTTCATGTGAGAAGATATTCTCTATTCTCACTCTTTCTTCCTTTCTAACACACCCATTTTTAGACAGCTGACTGGCGTAGCTATGCTATCTTTCCCTGGAATACTGCCTTAGCTGGAGGAGAGCCAGCATCATCACTTGATGTCTCAGGAAAGTGAGGGGGGCTTACACTATGATTTCTGTCAAGGATCAACAACAAGGCAAAACATGCATCTTTAGATAGTTGAAAACTTGCTGTTCTGAGCTTTGGGCGAGAAATCTTGATGCATACCAAATTGGTCCTACTGCTGGTAAAGTGGAATAGCTGATAAATCTCTTGAATTTAAAATCTTCTTCAGAAGTTTGTGTGGGTTTTTTAAGGAATTCTGAGTTCCAAACTGTTTTGCATGCAACTTCCACTCACACTGCTCCGTCCACTGCATAGTCTGTTGTTTCACGCAGAAAATAAGTGATTAAAATAAAAATTAAAAAAAACAAAACCAAATAAAAACAAAAGGCAGCATGAGTGCCGTAGCAGAAAACTATGCCAAAGCCTTTGGATTTAAGCCAGCTCACGGATCTTGAATTTGGAGCTGAAATATGACTTTCCCAGCCTAGCTCTTCTGTTCATTTAGTAAATGTTCTGAAAGTATTAATGTTCACTTCATTAACAGTTTGCTGATTTTCATAATAGTGTGATTTTTATGAAGCGGGAACAATAAAAAGATAAGTTTCTCTTTTTGAGAGCCCATTCAGTGAGATTAAGAAATAAACCATGAGTAGCAACTGAAGAACACGGAGATGGCTGTTAGCTTTGGGTCCAGCTATAGGTACTTCTTGATATACTGCATTATTTTTTTAAATTAGATTAGCCATAGAGACAAATGGCAGCTAAAATAACAAGAACAGACTGACTTCTCTTACATTCTCCTCCTCTGCAAATAATCTGCCCCGTTAAGGTGTTTGAATTGCAAAAACTGTTGTCTGCATCCTTCTTGAGCTTCTCTGTAACCACTGAGGAGACAGAAGTTTGCTGCACTTCCCTTCTTAGGGCCAACAGATCCTGATGTTGGGAGTAATGGGTGGTGTTTGGGGCCACACATGTGCAGGTCACACTTACTGTTCTTGCAACCATGTGAAACATGTTCCAGGCTGCAATACCCTGGGGCTAGCAAGCACAGAGTAGACAAGGAGGGGTAAGGACAGCACAGTTTTCATTCTTGCTTTAGGCATATCTTTCATGACCACAAAAGAGATGCCCCGTTGCTCTGGCATAGCAAGATCACTGGCAGACTGATCAGCCTTTTTCAGAGGAGCCTAAGTGCCAGAGAGATTCCCCCAAAGGCCTGGGACAACTGAACAGTTTGAAGCAGAATACAAAATAATTTATGTTCTACAACTGAAAGAAATGTTTGTGCACAAGCGTGAAAACAAAAGCAAGCTAAAAGGAAATGGAAAAAAACTCATAAAAGTTGCATGATATATTAAGAAAGGGTTACACAAGAGACAACAAGGCATGTGTGTGCAATTAAAGAAAATACCCAGTAGCTACAGAAAGCAGCTAGAAAACAGAGTAACTACATAAAGCTGCAGAATGGACAAAACAAAATGATAAAAAAGGGCAAGCAGGAATAAATAAAAATGTCCCTCCTCCCTTTGTATTCCATTTGTTAAACTTGTAAGATCTTTAGGCACAGCGCTACCTCATCATGTGTTTCTAACACCTATAGCACAAACTTTCAGAAACTACAGAAATAAATACTTCTAGAGAATCACAGTGTAGTATGTGGCAGATGGTGCAGTACCAGAACAAAGAAGGCACTGAAAGGCTAACACATTTAACGTATCTTATATTTTGGTTTTGGTCATGGAGGGGTGGTTTTGTTCCGACTCTCTTTGAAAAAGAGTATCATCCACGTTACTACATGAGCAGCCTCTGCATCGGGCAACAGAAGACCTCCCTCTGAGATGTTTAGACCCCTCTGTGTTTTCCTGAGTCAATCCAATATGACTACAGGGAAATCTCAGTTCCCTAAAAGAGAGGCCATGACTGACATCAAATAGCATACTTCACTGCCAGCTTTGAAAGCAGCTATTTAAATTCTGTATAGGCTTTATCCCAATATTGAGTTTTGGTACAGATTTTTTTTTTTTTTTAAACTATTAACAAATGGCTGTGTATAACTTCTTGCATTTACCAGTTTTTTAAGTCTCAAAATATTCAGAAGTCCCTTAAATTAATACTGTTGCTCACATTTTAGAGCAGTTTCTCGTCTGCATGAGCCACATCTAAATCGCATCTTCCAAACACAAATGATCTTTGTCATTTTTTTAAAAGTCCATTCTAGGCTACATTAAGATAAACAGCTTTTGTTGTTTTTTAAGCATACAGAGAAAAGCAAATCTACTTTGACCCTTGTACTTTCCATTTTCGCATTTTCTTTTTTTAAACAGCAGACATTTCATGTGTTCCTAAAACATGCCACAGCAAGAGTCATATGCCAATAGCTGCATTAAAATATCATGCTGATTAAATAATGCCAAAAGACCTGGCCTAAAATGAAATAGGCAGGAAATTAAAAGTTACATCTGACACTTCATCTCTAACTCAAGCCACAGAAAAAGTTTAAAATTACAAAGATTCTTTTATCTATGAAATCCATCTGAGAGCCTGAAGAGTGGGACAGAAGGTGGTAGACTGTTTGCAAGTTGTGCCATTGCAGAGTCACCTAAATAGTCTACCATTAACCGGAAAAGACAAGAGAACACACAGGACAATCCAGGATGCTGTAAGCCACAGAAACAGGGGTTGAGCAGCTGGCACTACTCCCACCAGACACTCCCTTTGGCTTTGGAGCATTCTGAACCCTACACTCAGCTACAAAAGGGACAACAATACTCCCGATCACTTAGATCATTAAATGTTTCAGGGCATTTATAGAGGTAAATATGTTGATTCCACTGGACAATTCTATTCATTTTTCTACTCGTGTTATAGCTCCACATCCTTCATTCCCTTTCCTGGAAATGGCATGGCTCCATTTTAGGAGCATATGAAGCAATTTCAAATGAATTTAGAAATCACTTCCAAAAGAAAAACATCGTCCTAATCCATCTCTTCAGTAATACCTCAGTCTGATGTATTTTAGTGTTGTTGAAAGGTACCTCCAAAATACTGTGAAGTTTCAGCTGTTCTTAAAGAAGCAAGAACAACAAACAGAAAATGCAAGAAAATTGGCACACCTAAGACCTGCCCTGTCTAGAACAGTCCAAGAGAGATTCTGAAATTAGCTGGACCTCTCTGAAACACCACCAAGTCATCCCTGGATTCAGTGAACTAGAGATATGGAAAGCAGTGATGACCTATGAGCTTGTGCTCAATGAATATCAAAAAGGTCTGGTAATTATCTGATCGCACCAGTACCAAGAGATATGCTCACTTATCAAATGCATCTAAGCGACCTGGGTCTCTGTCTTAACAGTAGGATTGCTCCAACACTTCTAGCTGAGCAGATACCCAAAAAAAGAAACCAGTGTCCCCAGTGGGAAGCTGATACACTTCGCTGGCTCATTTCATAGTCAGGTGACAAGAGGATGTAATAAACCACAAGATACTGCCTTGAACCATAAAAGCTTCATTAAGTGGAAGTGCTGCCCTAGCAGTTAACAGACCATGAAGAAATATTCAAAAGGTTATGGGTGAGCTCACCTTTCTTCTTAAGTGGAAGACAGAAATCACTAAGTCTTCATCTGCCTTTGGTCTTTTTCTTCTGTAGGAGTTCCTCATCAGAAATCAAGAAGATTGCAAACACCTGGATGACATTAAGCAGCTGCAGTGGATCCAATGGACACATTTCTGTGGAGATGAACAGGGAGGCATGGGGCTGAAATTGAGAGTAACAATAGCTCTTTTTACATTGATGGCCAGAGGAGCTTGATCATTTCTGGGTATGGTCAGTGTTGAACAGTGTCCCTTCTAGCAGGGCCTAGAATCACGATGTGATGCTGCTAGAACACACAGAACTCAGCATACCTGAGAAGCAGATAGTGCCATTATGGGCCGGAAACGCGCCTATCCTGAAAACACAGCATTTGGACTCACCTTCACCAAAACTGAACCAAGACGACTTGAACAGATTACTGATGGAAGAAGAGACTGACAACCAAAGCTATATACAGAATTTGCCCCGGGTTTCGAGTTTATTTTTTTTCCCAGCAGGTATTTACATGGACTGAAGACTGATAATAGAACAGCAGCAAACAATAGTAGGAGCAAAATCTTCATGATTTCTCTACGTGAGAGAGAGTTCATCCGCAGAATGTTTATCCCCCAGGCAGCTGAGAGGAACTGAAATTGTGCTAGACATACTCCACCTGCACTGAATGTGAGGGACAGCAGAGCCTGAACACACACCTTCCTGTGAAGGCAAAAAAAAGGTCAGTCTCAGGAGTGACAGCACTGCACACTTGCAGTGTAAATGCACTTGCAGACTATCACTTCAAAAAGAACACAGTTGGGTCCAAGTAACAGACATGATACACAGGATCCTGTATTATACTCAAGGTAGACATACTTAGCTAATGACCACAATACCACTTACTAATAATTAAAAAGATGAAATCTAAAATATTATCACTCACACAGAAAATATGCAATGAGTAATCAGCAGCACTGTGACCAGACAGGAAACAAAACCAGAAAGTCTGTCTTGAAAGCAGGGAAGTCACAAGTTCACAAGCAGAGAAGAAGAAAGGCCCATAAGAGTAAAGACCCACAACACAAGAAAGAAGAGAGGGCACAACTCTAAGGAGGGTCCAGCAGCTAAATGAAAACAGGCCAAGTAAAGACCAGCTGTAAACAGGATACATGCAATGTGTGGAAGAGATTCACCCCTAACAGTCCAGACAGAGAGAAGAGCAGTCTTATTTTGCAATACACAGCTACGGTCTGTGTTAAGCATGACTCCATGTCATACAGTACAGTCACAGCTAAGCAGCTCTCCCTCTCTGCTTTCCGCTTTCTTCTCTGCTTAGACCATGGCCAAGTTTGCACCAGTAGGGCAATAGCTTAAGCAGAAAGAGTTCAAAAAAAAAAAAAGTCTAGTTCAGTGGCATTCTGACCTTTTCCATGTGTGAATCCAGGTGAGGCTCCTTGATCCTCTGGCAAGCAGGCATGAAGGCATGAGTAATCTAAAGGAGCTGCAGGGTGATGGCATCAAACCAAGCTGTGGAGTTAGTAAAACTGTGATGTGAAAGTCAGGTGGTCTCCTCCTGGCTTCTTTACAGGAAGGGCAGGGGATAGACCTGGAGAAAGATAACACGGAATTCTACTGAGTGCAAGGCACACATTATGAGCAAAGAAAATACAACAAATTTAAGAAAATACTACGGAGAAATCTAAATTTTTAGCTTTTCAATTACCTTCCCTCAAAATGAGACTTCAACAGAAACGCTTTTTGCTTCCATAACGTTCAAAGATTAGACAGTTTAAACAAACCTCATCTTTGGTAAAAACACCTCTCAAAATCTGAGGGTAAAGGAAATCAACAAATTTTATGCAGATTAATAATGAGAGTCAAACAACACAACTGCTTCAATGGGTGAATAAGGCAGAAGGAAAACTATCTATCAATGGAAGATAGTATCAGCTGATCTCAAAACAGTATTATACATCTCCAGCCAGCAGGTTTCTAAGCATAACACCACAGCTTTTTTTGTTGTTTTTTTTCCTTCTCCCCCACTCTCCCCGCAACTCCTTAAGACACTTATGTAACGCAATTAAAAACCTCAGATATCCATTTCCATTACCGAGTTTTTAACATTCCCACAAGAAGTTAGGTCAGAATGCAGAAATGTTGTCTGAACAGTTATGAGGAAGAATTGCAGTTTACTAAACAAGTACTATTAATATTGCTACTATTTGATGCATATTGTATTTTCACTCTGACTCAAAGTTTTTTGGCCCAAATCTGTGTAATTAAATGTATCACAGTAAATACACATTCATAAAGAATCTCCTATTTATAATTGATCATGAGATCTTAGGGACTCTGTATAGCAATCCAGTAAATAGTAAAAGATCTTACCTCTAAGTCTCGTTATATGGGTCATGAATAATATTAGAAAGAATTGCTGTGTCTCAAAACTGGACAACAACAAACAAGGGACCTACAGAAGAGGGATAACAAACACAATAGACCAAAAGAGAGAAACATACATTCAAGGCACTATGTCACTGCCCTACTTCACTTATAAAAGAGCTGGCTAGTAATGAGCATCAATTTAGTTTACGTTTTTTAATGGTATGGCATTATTCTAGACATACATCCGCAGTCAAAACAGTAGTGGCACATGAGCTTACTTTTGTTTTACAACCAATATAATTCCAAAATTAGCTAAAAAGCAAAACCATTTAGAAAAGATATGAAACTCAAATAGGACACCCACAAGGCAAATCTGTTTTAATCACGATTTACCCAAAAAGAAGTGTAAAATTAACACAAACACGTCCATTTTCATCTTGACTCTCTGTAAATGTTTAATGTGAAAAAATGTGATAATTAACGTTTCTATACTCTTATGCTTAAGGAGTCATTACAATCAGCCTTTGTTTGCCACAGAGTTGGCAGCACAGACCTGCTGCATTTGAGAGGGGAATGTTTTAGGGTCATTTAACATTATATCACTCTTGGTGATCCAAGAGCTGCTATAATTCTGCCAAAGAGTATAGAGAGCTTCCCAGTCAAGTTTCATCCTGATTTTGATTATTGTTTATCTCTAGTCCACATCTGAATAGTTGTAGTAAAATAGAGGAAGTTCTACTCCTGAATTTGAGGTCAGCTTGTAATGAACCATGGTTTCAATCGCATGAACAGCTGCTTCTTTTATAAGCAAAAAGGGTTCACTTACAGTTCAGGGTAACACAGTAATAATTTAAGGAACAAGGAAGCTTCTATTCATTTCTTTATTTTTTATATGTTTTTGAAACATTTTGACATATGAGTGCCTATAGTGGACTTGTCTGAATAGAGTGTAATATTAACACTATTCTGCTTTACAAAAAAATGAACAAAGTGAATTTTAAAACCAGAAATACAGTAGACCTATCAATCATCCTATAAAAGCCTTTTTCACCAAGAATTTCATTTTTCATCACAAGAAAAACTTTTCTTGAACTTCTAAAACTTTGTAACTCAAGTTAAAAGGGACATAGTAAATTAGGTATGCTCTCTGAAAACAGGACCAAAAATATCCGGAAATTACAACAAACCAAAAGGCGGAAACATCCAAAAAACCAAGACATTACTAAGGTCAGTGGGACATAAAATTTCTTACAATTAACCAGGGCCTCAACAGAAATAAAAGATGTTGGGTTTTTTTCCCCAACATCTAATTTGTAAACGCTCTTCTGGATGAGCAGGAATTATTTCTATGAACTACAGAACTAACTAAATAAAAGAAGATTAATGAGGAGTTTCACATTTGTTCTCTTCTGCTCATTTGTCCAACTAAGATTTGTTAAAGTACTTGTAAGCTGAATGGTTTTAAGAGGTGAATTTAACAGCCTTTTGGCATTTGTCATGTCAAACATATTACGGCTTCCTATTTTTGCCAAAATCCATGTTGATGCTTTTTCATTAATCATCCTGTTTGCTTTTGGCAGTGTGTAAGTCACTGGACTGGAAGTCAAGAGACCTAGACTGTACTCCTGGCACAGCCATTAACTTGTCATATGATCCTAGGTAAATCTTTGTGGGCCAGATTTACTCATAGTGATTCTTAATCATCCAAGAAATCCCCATGGCAGCTCACCAAAGCTCATTCTCAAATAATTTCACATTTTAGCATTGACCATCCTGTATTAAGGGCTCTGCAGGCATTCCCAGAACTTCTGTGAGCTTAGTTTCACCATCTGTACATGGAGAGAATGCCCATTTCATAAAGTCCTAAAGGACTGCCATCTTTTCACTTTATGTTCCAGTAAGGGTCTTATGCACTTTGGTGGATGTATTAGGGTTTCTCCCTTGAACAGGAGACAAATTGATTTGTTGCTCCTGATCACAGGCCAAGGATGAAACTGGAGGTTTTCAATTCTCTTCCCCAGGAATAAATGAATATCCCTGTTTCCCACTGCACATCAATCCTTAAAGGTGGCAAGATGCTATTTTAGATACTCAGTAACTCAGTATACACTAGTAACTCAAATTTTAAGCCTAAAATTTAGACAGACTTCTGAACTCTCCCTTTATGTGTTTTTTCCTCCTTCGATACTTTCAAATACCCAGCTGTTTCCAAGAAAGTAAAAAGGAGAGCACCTTTGATCATGAGCATAATACAATTCAGGAATAAACATGAATCCAGAAGTATCACAAAAAGCAAAGAGAATTTTGTAATGAGATTCCCCCATCACCTTACAGAGATCTCATCTCAAATCTGTGCCACTCACTGGATCAAAGCAATCTGAGCCGTGCTGAAACTGCTGAAAGGTCAGCACAGACTGGGAATGGAAACATATCCACTGTCATTGCTGTGAGACTTTCAACACCGGCCTGTTTTCTTCTCACTTCAAGGCAGGATTTTTCCACTCCCTGGGCTCTGCCTGCTCTGCCAGTGCCTAAGTCACCCCCACTCTCATAACACTGCCTTCTTGCCTTCAGTCTACTCACTCCGAATCTCATGCAGAGGGATCCTCTGCATCCCAGCAGTGTTTGTCTTCTTACGATAAAGTCCCAATGGAAAGCACAATTGCCTGTCTATGATCAGTGTTAAGAAGGGCAAGGAATATAAGCATAACTGACAACAGCAGTGTATCTGGCATTCAGAGCCACTCCAAAGGTCACTGATGCGAAGGATGAGGCTGCCGGCCATCAGCCAGTACCACTTGATGCTTCGGAAGTCCAACACTAGGAATGCATTTGAGATGTTGCGAATTACTGTGTAATATTTAAATATCTCTCAGAGCACACCACAGACATCCCTACAGTAACACAGAAAACACATGGCCAGGCAGACACAGGATTAAGCCATAGCCCCCACTTGCAGTCATCCTGAAAAGAACTTCTCAGTTCTCCTTCCTAACTTTTATAGAAGACTTTACCCTCTATGCTGCTGTCACTGTCACTTTAATTCAGCTTGGACTTCTCCAAGCTATTCCACATCTGTGCAGCTCTGTTCAGTGGACCTGCTCCTTATTTACAGCAACTGAAACGGTGAAGAGAACCCAGTGCTTTTACTGTATCTGACTCTTTTCACTACTCAGCCATATGCATGCATTGTTCAGGTGTGATACAGCAAGTGTCTTGATTTCCACCAGTCCTCTTAAACAAGATTTTACTTGCCAATACCAGCACACTCACTCACACCAGGCTCTCCTACTTACAGGCATTCATTTAAATGTAGCTAATTGCTTTGCAATGCACTTTAATTTCTGTTTATTTCTCTGCTTTCTTTAGCAAGTAGCCCTCATGAAGTACGAATGTTGCTAGCAGTGATTTCACAGATTACTGAAGGTTCACTAGACTTTAGTGGTGTTGGGGTTGGCTTCTTTGTAATGTATTTTAGCGTGCTGATAGCAAGACAAATCCAAATCCAAGTGTCTGAGAGTTTTATTTTACCTAGAAGACAAAGCAATGGAAACTTTCAACTCACCTGAAGGAAGATTGTCACAAAGAATTCTAAAACCTAAACCCTAATCTAAGTGGGCCCATGTCCTGAATTTAGAGGTTTCTCTCCCTCTCGCGAAATACTCAGCTGTTCACAGGAGAACTAGGTGATGGAGAGAGAATCCCAGGAGGAAAAGACTGAGAACATTAAACATATGAAAGGGTACAGGACTATCAGGCTGTGCCTTTAATCCTCTCCCATGGTTGAGCTGAGTTATCAGACAAGTAACAAACAGGCTCTTGGCTCCTTTCTGAAGAGGCTGAAGTAGGGATGAGCTAATTCAGCATTTTATGTGACCTAATTCAGAAAATATGCAGCTATTTCACTACAGCATACAGCGTTCTGCAAAGTTATTTTATTCATATCTATGTATCTCTAAGGCTTTGGAACACTTGGAAACTTACATTTCTGAAACCTCCTGCTCTCCACATGTCCTCCCTCTTCTCTAACACTCGCTGTAATTCATCTCTTTACCAGATGAGAAAGGAACTGATTGGTCAGAGTACACTAACCTCAGATTCCTTGTTGGATTGCCCATTTTTACAATGTCATAGAAGAACGGCAGAATGCACTTGCTACCATACATTCAATGGAACAACACACTGCAAAGAATAAGTAGCATGATGAAAGCAATCTCTCCAGGTCTCAAATCCTAGCAACAATTCCTGCCAATTCTTGGAGCACACACTTGTGGCCACTGGTTAATGCAAGTTCCATATCTGCAACCTTTTTTACTTTTTCATTTTCAATGGAGAAAAAGCCTTACGGAATCTTGACATTTCTAACTCGCACCATTGCTTCTTTTCATGCCCAGTTAGATTTGTTCCCATTAGTCTTGATCCTAGCCTCTCATTTTTCTACTTTTGATGCTTCCTAAAGCAAGGATGACTTCCTGAAGCAGAAGCAGAATCAGCAAAGCAGTGTTGTTCATAATACTGCTTCGTGTTTATCCCTCTGCATTACAAATTTTATTTCCTTTCTTGCTGTACCAAAGTAAGATATCTTGGTAAGGCAGACACTCCACCCCACAGGCCTGTATGTGTCCTTTTATTTAAAATTTAGCTTTGGGACTCATGTTTTGAACTTCATCAATATTTGCTTGCATACATCTGCCCTGCACAAACTGCAAGGTACACAAATAATCCTTAAGTGCAAATAATGATTTATGTAACAGAAGTTTTTAACCTATTACTTTAGCTACCAAAAGAGATCAAGAATTAGGGATACTTTACTTTGCGTGTTCAAGGCTGACAACAGTATTTAGTATTGTCTCAATAAGGTACAGATCCTTCTTGTGAAACTGAAAGGTTCTCAAAATGCTTTCTAGTTTTTCAAAGTTACTAATTGTTTCAAAAAAATGAATGCTCTGGCAAAAACAAGCAAAACCCCACACACTTTCAAGAGCAAATTCTCTCCTTTTCTTAAAGCCTGTGGAATACATAAAACCATTTCCCACCTCACATACAGCAACGAAGAAACTATTTCTACAAAAACAGAATCTTATGGATTATAGAAATGTATTAAATGTTAATTTTAAGGTTATACATCGTCTTATTTGTACACAAAGAGATCTCCCAAATGTATATCAATATATTAAAACCGATAATTTAAGAAAAACCTTAAAAATTGTATAAGAATTGTGTGCATTTGAGAACCGTATAAATGCTAAGCCACAGGCAATGCTGTTTTTCTGAAATATCCCCCTTAAAATTTTGTCCCATACTATGCAGAGCTCCCCAGACTTGATTAAAAGAGCTCTTGAATTTTCCTCCTGGAAGATCTCTGTCTGCCTTCTCTAGTACCACAACACAGATAAGAACCAAATGCCAGCTTATAGACAAGCACATACATGCAACGAGTCCATTTTTGACGTGAAAAAAGACTGATCTATAAGTCGGCCTTCAATTCCAGTCTAGAACCTATTGAGGGAGACAGAAAAGGAGGAGGCGGAAGAGAGGAAGGCTGCCCTGAGCCTGCTAGTCCTTTCCGATTCTGGCCAAGTAGAGTTCTTTGAGCACAGCTCTTGTTCTGTGCTGTTCCTTTTTGTCTCAAAGGCAAACAGAGAGAAGAAAAAAACAAAACCAACAGTAAGAAATTAACAGGAAATAACCAAGCTCAGAAATGTTTTTCTGATTTAAGTTCTGGGAGCCTCTGTAAGTGCATTCATCTATTCCAAGCTTCAGGTTAACTCCTGAGTTTTGATGAGAAGCGCTATTATTTGGAATGAAGCATTTAAAAGTTTGCAGCCTATACAAAAGAAGGTTCCAAGAGTAAGCTTTTCCTTGATTACACAGCAAGCTGTATACAAACATTTATGTCATGTTTTTAAGCTTCTGTTAGCCGAAGAACATCATGTACAAATTATCAAATCAGCAGAACTACAACAATCATCCCTGATTATGTATCTGTTTAGGAAGTTAGACTTACAATCAACAAGCAGTAACAAAACATGAATTCAATTTAAAATGTGAAGGAAAAAAAAATATAGTAGCACTAATGAAGCACATTGTACCAGCCAAGGTATGGAACAAAAAGCTTACAGCCAAAAAAAGACAGCAGATAGAAATAGAGACCTAAAGAGGAGGTAAGCTTCTGACTGCCAACAAACACGTATTTATTTAATGGATGTTATTACCCGCTCTACATTAGTGAGCTCTACTGAATGGATCAACCCTAACGAAGTCATTCAGAAGCAATTATAAACCAAACAAGAGGCAAGTAAGCATTAACTAAAGTTGTGATCGGAACAGGCCTACTTTGTAGTGTGAAACAGAATTGCCTCCATTTTTAAGGTTTCTAAATTAAATAAGAGAAAATTATACCTCTGGCAAAGGCACACTAAGTGCTAGACTCCTTGAAAGACTTGATAAGATTTAGGCACATGTATTTTTTAAGCCCTTGAAAGCCTCCCCCACAACTTACTTAACAAAACTCTCCGACATATCTCCAGCAGTAACACAAACCTTTGTACCCTTGTGTTCTCATCAAGAAAAAAATTCAAGATAAAAGGTGAAGCTAGTGGGTGTCACAAGCCCTGACCCTCTAGGACTTCTGAAAAGAAATTAATCACATTTTATGTTTTGCTGCTTTCTTATAAGCATGCTACTTGTACTTCAGGAGATCATTGCTTTAAGGCAGCAAAACCATGCCCTCTGCGATGTTCAGTTCATATATGGCAGTCAACTTCTCATAATACTCTGAAAAGGAGAAATACCGAAAACACATCTTAGATGAGGTCTACCTATTAAGTACATATAAAATTTTAATTAATAAAAGGACTGCTTATTTCTCAAAGTTAATTATAAACAGCATACTACAAGCAGGAAAAAAAATATCATTGTGATCAAAGCACAGTGTAGTGCCTTTTATTTGTTTCCACCTTGAATCAGTCTGCATTTTTGAGTTAGGTTAAATCTGCCAGTGCTTGTAATGATTCCTGCTAATACAGCTCATCTGATAAAGAAAAACACTTCTGCAATGGGTTACTAAGCACAGTTCACTGCTTACTAAGCACAGTTCACTGTGTGCTTAACAGTTCACTAATTTTAGTTACAAAAACCAGTGAATCTACCACTTTACCAGGTGGCATCACTTTGTTTCGTTGAGATGTTTGTAATAGCAAGTCATTAGCTAAAACCATATCCATCACATTAGCCCAAAACAGTATTAAGACTCATCACTCACTCTTTTCTCTTTTAGCTGCTAAGCTCACTACTGTCTTTAGTTCTTCTACTTTAATCACCACTTGTTTTTTATATTTATAGTACTTTGGTTTAGCATTCCTCTGAAGGTCTGTTTATGCTAAGATAGTGCTGAGGTAGGTATCTGTTATTTTGAGGACGCAACTTACAGTCAAGGATAAGGAATCATACAGGTAAGCGTGAAGAAAACAGAATGCAAGCTGACTAAAAAAGTGGAACACTGTTGGTGGGTTAGTAACACAAAGTGACAAAGGGCCATTACAAGTAACTAGAATAAAACACACAAGAGAAATTTCAGGTTCTGAAATGGTGCAAAGGGGTACTATACTGTGAACTCTGATGCTGGAATTCAGACAGCATCACTGTACTCTGTTCACAGAGCACATGATAATATACCAAGCAGGAGATGCAGGTATCTGACAGAGCAGGGATAGGTTTTTTTAACTAACCATAGTACATCAAGCAATATTTAGACACCAAATACAATGCAAAATTTTAAGGGTGAAAAGGAAACTTTAATAATGTTCTATGTGCATAATAAGAGTGTCAAGCATGGCACTTCCATATCATGCCAAATACAGATTCCTCAGGGTTTTTAAGAAATGAACAGCAAACATGCACCCACATACAAACATGAGAACGTTTTAATCACTTGTAAGGGTGGAGTCTTGAAGAAATTGGTGCTGAAGTCTCAAACTTCATGCAGTGAGTGAAAAAATACTGTGCACGGGGTTTGCTTTCTTTGCTTTGTAACACTGGACGTTTCTATCCTGGTTACAACAAGCAAATCCAACTACCATTTGTGTTAAACCAAGGAAACAGCAGCTCACTGAATTTCCAAGCTGAAATCTACAGGAGAGTTAACAGGAGTCAGAGGTGCCTAGAGTCTGGTACCTTCAGTCACACTGATTTGTACTAGTAAAAAACAATTTAAAAACAAGCAAACAAACAAGACACAGGCAACAAAACGTCCAAGTATTATAAAGGTTAGCTTTCTTACTGGACCAATGTGAACATGCAGCCCACTCCTGGCCCAGTATAAACATTTTTCAGTCAGATGATGTTTCATTTATATGCCTCTGTAAAGAGGAGTTTCCTTTATGCAGATAAGACTGCAGCATGCGCACGTATGTATGTCTGCATATGCACAACGGAATGCGTCTCGACCATGGAAATCCCATCAGACTGCAAAGGTTTATGAACGAAATCCAGAGGCCTCACAGGATGCCATCAACGATGGGCCACTTTATAGATTGGGAAATAACAATAAGACCTTAAAAAAACTGGAACCTGTAGCCAGAGACACACTAATGTAAAACAGACTGCCTGTTGAATTGCATGCCTGATAGAATCGTTCTGAAACATTCTCTTGATAGAACCATTCTCCACAAACTATGCTCAAGGAACTGCATGGCTGTTCAGAAAATCAAATCAGCTCTAGATATGGCAACAACTGCCAGTATGCCATTATGCAGCTATTACAGTACTAAAAAAAAGTTTAACAGAAGTACTGGTATTGCCATACTTTGCCCTCCCAACTTGCCTAATCTCATAAAACTGTAAACTACGAGCAAAAAATTTTTACTTCTGTGGACAAGTTTTACTTCTGTGGATACACTCAGGTTATCCAGACCCAGCTTTCCGCCAACATATTTCAGCAGCTATTGTGTAAATTCACGTACTGTCCCGTCACTCTGATCTGTTTTAGAAATACAAAATTACTAAACCAGGACTTAGCTACAACTTTCTTTAGGGTTGGCAAGTTACATAAGGAGGAACAGAGAGGTTTGATGTAACTAAATACTAGCTAAAATAAATGGCAAGCTCCTTTGTTTAACCAGGTCAAATCCCGCGGTCAGCATTCAGAAAAATGCAGAGTGAAGTTAGTGGGATTCCTCACTAGACAATTAGAGCAAATTGGCCCCTGTGATAATGAAAATAAATTATTTCTGAAATTTCAGAGATTTTAAGCAGATCAGAATAAGCAGGATATGTTTTTCTATTTCCATCTTAATATACAGCTGATCGCTTTATATTTAGAGGATGACTGATTCTTCAAGGCACTTTCTCAAAATTACAGGAAAACATGACAACATCCACCCATCTCAGTCAGTAGTCATGCTACTTTAATCTACATTATTTACTGGATCACAATGATCATATCCTTCTTTTGACCCCCAACCTTGAAAAAACACCACAGACTGTTAAAATACTTACAGTAAAAGCATCCATCTAACCTTTCTACTCAAGAAAACAGTATGCTGTATCAGGAATGAAAAACTGGTTTCACTGAGGCTCACTTGACATAGGAATGAACCCACTGCGTATGGAAGTTAAAGACAAAGGGTGTTAAAATAGGAGTGAAATGTTGCAAGGAGCGTTTCCCCTTAATGAATTACTGGGAGATTTGTAGCAGGCCAGCCAGGGTAAGTCTTTCAGCATGTGTATCCAGAAGTGTCATGGACTTGCTGCACTATATCGTTGCTGCCCTTTCCATGAACTGGGCAGTTTCCTTTCACCAGTTTATTTTCACTTCTATTCTGGCAGCTGTCTACAGCAGTAGGCATTTATCTTAAATAATTTGCTACTTGTTGAAGAATTCGGG
>Ga0065711_1040139_pt1 | contig 17216 bp, 5 predicted proteins | sample Hoacrofraction12_FD_59098 | JGI IMG/M metagenome (GOLD analysis project Ga0065711, IMG submission 59098) | Hoatzin crop microbial communities from Cojedes, Venezuela - Epithelial fraction 12 v2 (version 2) | ecosystem: Host-associated > Birds > Digestive system > Esophagus > Crop | place... | reverse complement strand
AGGCTGCCCAGGGAGGTTGTGGAGTCTCCTTCTCTGGAGATATTCAAGACCCGCCTGGACAAGGTCCTGTGCAGCCTACTGTAGGTGACCCTGCTTCGGCAGGAAGGTTGGACTAGATGACCCACAGAGGTCTCTTCCAACCCCTACCATTCTGTGATTCCGTGATTCTGTGACAGCATCCAGTATAGGAAAACACCAGTTTGTTGTTCCTCACCTCTGAAAGACTGAAAACTATTCACTGATGTTTAAACCACCTTAACCACGAGCTTCATGCAGGATTTGAACATAATAATGCCAGTCAAAAGAAAGTGCCAGGAAAGAAATAATTACTCACGGGCTTCCAGTTTTAATTAATGCTTCCTGTTACAAGAATAGGGTATAATTAAAGGCTGCCTGACCAATGGAATTTCATACGGCATGCTTATTTCTTACAGTAGCTTTTACCTAGTTGTAAAACTTGAATCATTAATTTAAACCCTTAAAATATTGACATGATATGTTTACTACTAAGTCTTAAAAATAATTCAGTCATTATCATTAAAAGCTCCTTAACTGACTGCAACTTGAAAGTGCTTGCAATGGTGGAGAGATGATGTATAAAATGAACACGCTTTTAATCCCATTTTTAACGCTACGTGACCTAAACAACCAAGACATCAAAGACTGCACCCTTCCTCACAGAGGGTTTTTCAGTTTAATGACATCCAGTTTTCCACTGCACTTTCCTCTTTGTCCCACACCCTTCAATGTTCCCATTTATTTTAAATTACATTAAACCTGCAGCAAAGACAGATGTGCAATCCTAAACCTATGGCTGGGTGCATGATTCCCGCAGCTGTAACCCCCTGTTCAGAGCAGCCAGCACCTCCTCGCTCAGAGGTCACTTTATTTCCTCTTCAAGCAATTGTTAGTTTCAAAGCACAGGAAAATGAGTCAACGTATCCTCTAATTATCAGTAATCCAAAGGTGACTTCCAGAGAAACTAATGATGACTCTGGTGCACCAACTCTCCGCTGCCGGATTTGTCCCGATTTCCACTGGAGTGTAATGAAGTTCTCACCGACCGGTCCAACAGCACCCGATTACCACACTGCTGCATACTGATATACATATATAGATATATATATATCTCCTTCAAACTGCAAGGTGGTTTGTAGACGATTTGCTCCTTCCCTGCCCCACACGAGAGCAGCTCACCCCTTCAGCTCCAGCCATACGTGCAAATGCACGCCACACTCCTGTTAGGTTTCTCTCGGGTGTTCGTTTCTCCACTGCCAGTTGCTTCATGCTACACGAGCTGCTGGGACTAAGGGCTACCCTGTTTCGCTAGCCGAGACACCTGGAAACCAGAAAGGCAGGGAGCAGCAATCCACAGGTGAAGAGCTGAAGGGAAAGGGATTGCTGTCCCCAGATCCACTGCACCTTCATGGGTGAGCAGGAGCTTGCAAAGTGCAGAAAACTGAAGGTCAAAGATAGGGAACAAAGAGGCCTGAACCCCTTTGAGAAGACCAGGCGGCTCTGCAGGGAACCTGAAGCCTTGCTCGAGGGAAGGGTGCAGGGACCTCTCCCCAGCCAAACCTTCCCCAGCCGTCCACGTCTCAGCTTGGGAGACACAGAAGGAGGCTGCCATCTTCTGTGGTGGGACACACTCCCCGTCAGCTCCTGACACATAGGACAGCAGCTCAGTAGCGAGTTAAACTCACAGGTTGCAGAGATGAAAAAGAGACCTTCCGAATAGCTGAATACCTTGAACACCTTCAGTGCTAAGAATTCCTGAGTTACCAAGCACCTTCACACACATCAGGACAGCATGTGCACAAACTCAGTGTCACCCTCTGCCTTCTCCCGTTCTCCTTATGCTTGCACAATTATTTATTTAAGATGTGAGCTGTTCAGATCAGGGACTGTCTGCTTTCTTACCTCATAGCTGCCTTTCTGTTATTAATAAGCACAAAATAAAATAACACAACTCTTTCTTTACTGTAAAGTGGATGTAATACAGTGATGTGGGTAATTTCACTTTTTCTTGTGTGGTGAAATGCAACTGTCAATGCTTATTACAGGTAGCAACAGAAGACAATGGCCTAGATAAGGATCCTGCTGCAATGCTGGTGTCCTGTCTTGGTGTTTTCTTTTTCGGCTTTCTGTTTTGTTTGTTTGGTTTTTTTCCTTTTTCTCCACAGATAAGTTTAGAAAACAGTCTATCCTAATTTCAGTCTCTTAGGACCACACGACCACAAGCGGTGCAACACAGCCAAATCAGACTTGGTAACACAAAGCTTTATCATTGCATCTACACGTCTACATACAGGACAAGGAACTTCTTCCTTGCAGTCATGTTAAATAAATCTGTAAAATTGTTACAATAGCAATCTGAATTCTCCCATTCTGCACAACCGCACACAGCAGAAGCCCACAGGAAGCATTTATAAGCATACACACAACTCAACACCTGCACTGTCTATTTTGAAAACACTATAAATAGGCAATGACCCAAATCTAACTTGGCTACAGTCCAAACTAGTGAGTCAGAAGGTTGGCAATTAAACTTATACTAAACAAGAAAACAATCGGAGAGACACTTCACCTTCATTTGGATGTAAATCCTTATCTAAGAACACCTCTTCTACTTTTTTTTTTCCCCATATAAACCAGGCAGCAAAGCAATATTGATGCCATTAGTAAATGCCTGAGTACACATATCCTTTATAAACAGATTGGTCAAATAAGTGGCAAGTTCCTCATTTACTTTAACATTTACACCTTCTTTGTGGCTTAATGAAAGCAATTAAAGAAACTGAAGTCAGGGTCAAATAAGCAAGCTTATTAAACTGGAATAAGCATGTTAATGAATAATAATTACTTTTAAAGGTGTCCTGAAGATTCCCTGCTTCATTCACTGGCCAAGCTTTCAGACTAATGATTGATGCTATTTTCTATTTTTTCAGTATTTTCAAACTTCATGTTGGCACAGGATTAACAATATACTGTACTGAATTATCCCATTCATGAATAGTAATAATGATCAGATTTTTTCCCTCCATACTTGATACACACCCTTCAGCGCCAGCCAAATCCCCTATGTTTTGTGGCTATAAAAGGTGATGTTTCAGGGCGAGAAAAACCACTGTGTGTACAGAACAGGCAATTGATAGTTTCAGAATTGACAGTTTGGGGACTGTGGCATTAAGAATTGTATTTATGAAAATAACAACATACTCCTCACAACAAATATGCATTTAGACTGTAAACTTGTTAAAGCAGGGATTTACTTTTCATTTGTCATTCGCATAATACTTAACTACTTACTCCAGTCCTAGTTCATGGATTCAGAGTCTTTAGTGATACTGCCAACATGAACAAGCCAATCGCAGAGGCAGTGAAAGCTGCCCCAAGACTGGAAGTCTCTCTAAGCAAGAAACTTTTCTGACCATCTGGTTTGAGGAAGGAGGCATTGAGATGCCATGATGGGTTGCTTGATCTGGTCCAGAAATCTATGCTACAAATACTTTTTGAGTTACTGACACAAGCAAACATAAAACCACGCAAAGGCAGCTGGGAGGGAGTCATTTTATCCAAGCGATGAGTCCATTATCACTGACAAAAACTTCACGTGAGCTACAGGTGTCACCAGACAGATCAGAAATGCTCGTTTCAGCCTTTCTGGTTTGAAATGGATGTCATCTCATTAAAATGAAAAACAAATAATTCCCCAAACCTCAAATATTTTTTTTTCAGCTGACAACAGATTTGATGGTGACAAACAGAACTGGGCATCATGGTCTTCCCTCAAACAACAGAGCACAGGGACGTCATGGACTCACACTGGATGATACGCCCTTGGGTCCCCGCTCCCTGGGCTTCTTAAGCTCAGGATGCTTGCGCTAGACACTGAAAATCTGGGAGTCCATAAAGTACAACATGGAGAATTTGTGTATGGTGTTGAACTTAGAGAATACTTTACTCATAGGGCTGCATCTTACAGCTTCTCCTCTTTCCTCCACTCTCCTAAAAAAAACAAGCTGATTTCCCTGTGATTTTTGTGCTTGCAAAGGATGAAATGGTATCTTTACAACCTGCAGCACTGAAACCTTTTGCCAACAACGAAAAATAACATGTCTGTTTACCCAGGAAAAACAACTTAGAAGGGAAATCATTCAATCTTTCCTTAAGTTCCTCTGCTTCTCACAATTAGTTACAAGGTCATGAAAAATCTACTATAGCTAAAGGCATAACTAATTAACAAAAAAAACAAACCAAAAAAACCCTATGAATTTTCAGCTAACAGTTCTACTTCTTGAATACCCCAGTGTGCCTACAGACTACAGATCTCTACCACCACCATTCCTCTCTTTTTTTAATAAACATTTAGCTATGCCAAGTCCCCCTTTGTGTTATACATTTTAGATAAAATTCTCCTGCCAAAGCAACAGAACCATGCTGTGATGAAAGCCACTGTCAGATGCATATAAAATCTCAATAAGCTCATCAATAAAATGGCTGCTTAGCTCCTATCCTAGGAGGAAAGTTTTCAGATGCTGATGGATGACTTTGTTGAAGATGATTAAAACAATGAAATAAATCCGGTGCTCACAGGAGTGCAGGATGGATTCAGGGAAGACAAGAGATGCATGCACCATGCAGCTTGCTCCTGTTTGCCTTGCAGGACTGTAGCCAGCCAAGCAAATGTCTTGCAGCCAAGCAAATGCAGGGTCTGTGCAGAATATATGGCCACCACAGCTCTGCTCTCCATGCCACACACTCCCTAATTCTTTGCTTGCAAACATTTGGACTTGACCCTGCAGCCGGGTATATCCTTCTCCCCTAAACACAGGTAACAAGAACATACACCAGACTGCAAGTACGAGCGCCTCTTGCCTGTCTCACTAAGAGGACACCACCTTTTTTTCCAGCATGCCATAGTCTAATTCCCTCTCTTCCATCCTCCTTGACCCCTTCTCCACCCTTTCTTCCCCTTCACTCTTCTTTCTCACTTTTTCCTCATTCCCATACCTTCCATCTCCTTCCCTTAAATCATTTAACCAATATTTGAACTAAGATGTTGGCAGAATTAAAGATCAGACGATCAAAAAGTATCTGCATCTATAGTTGTTTCAAGCAATTGTAACTGCTTCCTGGACCAGTGTACAAACCAAATTTATCAGGAAAGGAAACAATGTTACTTTGTTCCATATAGCCAAGGTATCCCAGACTTTTTCTGACTTGCCTTCTAAGCAAAGGAATGATAAGCTTTTTGTCGAAACGTTTGACATTTCAACAATTATACTAGAAAAAGCACCCACATTTTCGCTGCCGCACCAGAAGAGATGGATTTACTCTCTCTACAAGTCTGTGTGTTTACAAACACAGACATAACAAGGGCTAGCACACTCTGTTTTACTCATTTATGAAATTATTCTAGACAGAGGTGTGAAAAAGTAAAAAAAGCATGCTTACCCTTTGAGTTTTCCCTCCCTTATTACCTCTATGTATCAGCACATTCCTGTGATACAATAATATTTGGTTTTCTTTTATAATTCTAGCACACATAATCTTTACGGCAGTTTGGCACGGCTGTGCTCTGTGCCTCTGCTAAAGGTATAGTTCATACTAGTGGGAAACTGGCCAGTGACAGAATTCAAGCTGCAAACCTGATAGCTACAGACCTATCTCAATCCCGTCAGCGGTCTCAGTGCTCATAAAGAAAATACATAGACTGCACACCTGTTTCTGGTTAAACAAAGAAAATTGGATTTTTATGAGTTTGACTGTCACCTTTTACGTACCACTGTTTTGTCAAGAGCCACTAATGAAAGAACTTAGCAGCAGCTAAAGGACATACAGTTTGACTGAATTCGTAGATTTATCTAAAACATTTTTTCATCAAGAATTATATTACATTCTTTTCAGAGCTGAAATAGGATTACAAAGCATGGAAATGGATGACTTAAAATATCTATCTATATTATTGCATATGACTGAGCGGCTTCGTTAATAATGATGTCTCTGAAGCTTTTGGTATTGCACATAGTCTAGGTGAAAGTTTAAATACACTGACTGTCTGTAATCCACATTAATTTTGGCTGGCATTTTGAATGGGTGCCCTAGGAAAGAATGGAGGGTTTCAACAGTTTGTATGCTAATATATAACCCAAGAGTTAACATGTTCATTTCTTTTTCCATCCATGTCTTGTGTGCGCGTGACCACGAACATGGTCCTTGCTCCACCGGCATTCTTCGCCAACACCAATTCTACGTGTTACAGAGGCACCATGTGGCTGAACTGCATTGGAGATGGCTGGGCTGACTACATACTGTGCTCGTGGAGGTCTGTATAAGGACTTAAAATAGACAATGCTAGCTGTATGATGCTGCAGCTTGAAGACCTGGAAGTCTTTCTGAAAAGTCCACCTGCATTTCAGCGGTACCAGAAGAATGAAAGAAACCTCTGAAAAACTGAAAAAAAGTTCTGAATCAACACACAGCTTTTAATTGTCCTCTGAGACCATTAAAAGAATGAGTTAAAAAAAACTAGTGTGACAACAAGAGTCCCAAGAGCAGAGTAGAAGAGGAAGCTCTCCCCATAAAGCTGGAGATGCAAACTTGAATCCTTTCCCAGAGCCACATCTAAGGCTACCCTGGGCAATGCAGCTGCCGGGAGACACCTTTCCATTCAACTAAGGAGTCAGAGCTCAATAAATAACATGCTGACCACATCATTTCTTTGTGTACATGAACTGCAGGAAACTTGCGTGCCTCAAGCGCGCTCACCAGATGGGATAATTAGGCTCAGACAGATCACTGACCTTCCTAATAAAAATAATCCAGAAATGGAGGCTGACTGAATAAATCTGTGTCATGTTATCAAACTCCCAAACAACCCATGGAAACCCATCTACACTGACTCATCCAGCAGCTTGGTGTTCCTGTGGGTGCATCTTGTGGGGGCTGAAATCATCGGGGTCTTAAGTATTTCTTGAATTTTCTTTATGGAAAACAGGCACTGAGAGTTCACTGCTGGGAACTACTCAGCTGTCTTTCTATGAAAATAATGCAAGCACATATATATGCATTTATGCTAAGCTATTCTCTCTTTAATTATCACTGAGGCTGGTTTGTCACACTAAAACAATTTTGGGGAAGTCAAGGCTTTGAGACAGCACAAAATGCAAATGCCATTTCATCTTCCATAAATGGAAGGCATGACACCCATTCAAATAACACTATTTCATCTGGAATTATAAAGGTAAATATAATTAAATAATCTTATGTTTGAAAATAAGTTCATTACTTTAGAGTTACAAAGGCCACATGAAACACTGCGTTCCCCTGAAATTCAGAGATTTCCCTCCTTTCCCCATCAAGTCTATTTTTCCTTCCTTGATGTGTCCCACAATGTTCAAGCCCATACTGATGAATAATCACATTCACACAAGGCTACTCTGTTATTTTCCAGGCATTGTCATGTCATATAATTCTTTTCCATGCCAATATGCCCTACATCATAAAGGATTAGACACTGCCAATTACTGCTAAGCACAATCTGCTATGAACAAAGCACACACCACAACCCCTAAGACAAGCAACTCCGGAAGTTCACAGGCAGAAGACAGGAGAAACTCCTCAAGAGTCCCATCATTCCCATGGAGATCAGGGCTGGCTCACTGAGCTGCAGTGACTGGCATCGTTTTTATATCTACACCGGTTGCCTGGCACTCTCAAGCATCAAAAAACTAAAGTTTATCCAGAAGCTTTCTACGAACACAGCCTAAAAACACATTACATACCCCAACAGAGACATGCAAAGGATCAATCTTGCTATTTGAGACTTCCATCCTTATACATTACTTCCACAAGCAAAAACTGGGCATCAAAAGCTAGTCCTTATTTTAACAAAACATACATATTCCAAAAATCAACATAATTAAATACTCAAAGTCAGTTTGCAGCAAGATGTACATTTTACATAAAGTTCTTCTTTGGCTGGGATATTCAAAGGTGATTGAAGGGATCTCAACCAATGTTAGAGGCAAGACTTCGGTGAGGAAGTTTTACATCTCTGACTCCACACAAGATTCAATCCCTCACATAGACACCACCTCCTATATATCCAGCTGCTGATGTGCAAAAAAAAGCGAATCACAACTGAGTCATAACAGTATCTGTGTATCTAACTTCTGCAGGGAGGGAAAACAAAAGATATTAGATCAAATCATCTTGTCATTTATCTGGAAGTAAATCAGCAGTCACTCCATCAAAACAAGAGGGGTTACAAGAACGTATGAAATGACTCAACCCAACTATTTAAGCTCAGTATTTTACTCATTTCATGCAAGTCCCACCTGTGCCACAACCACCCACAGCTTGAATCTACAGACAATCCACTACATGGGAAGAAGAGATTTGACCTTAAAATTACTTTAACACTGACCTCTAGTGACAATAGGTGGGAATGTACCTTTTTATGGGGCTGCCCTGTTGGGAATGCCTCTTCGGGCCTCTCGAATTATGAAGCTTGCTCTCGCACCTCCAATCCACAGCCACGCCCACGGCAAGGAGCACGCAGCCAAGGAGGGACCTCTAACTCGTGTGTATTAGTTACAGTCACAGCTGAATTATGGGCGATGCACCACGGTCTGTAGAAATTTTATGATTAAATCCAAACCCCTGTTTTCTTCTGAAAAAGAGGAAAAGGCATCAAAAAGGAAACACAAACACTAGATTTTGAGCCTTGTAACTGTAACAAATGAATTACAGCACAAACTAGGCAAAACTAATAACATGACAACTCTCCACATCTTCAGGCAGCCAACCAAAATGTCATCTTTCATCTCTGGGACTGTAATACCATGGCAACCTCTTCCCCTCTAATGCTCTAGCAACAGTAGCCTTGCAACTCTTCGTACAATGCTCCTGCAGCTTCCTCTGCAAAACGAGGGTGCAATGGCCTCCCATCCATCTGCATCCCAAGGGAGCAGGTATTTCTCCCATGCATCCACTGCAATGTAGTCTAGATGGAAGGATGAGCATGTTACTGCAAGTTGCCAACCACCTTGTCTCAAGAAAGCAGTGAGGAAGCTACAGCTGCCACTCCAGTACACAGCCCACCTTACTGTCTTCGCATGTAGAATCATAGAATAGTTTGGGCTGGAAGGGACCTTTGAAGGTCATTTAGTCCAATGCCCCTGCAGTGAGCAGGGGCATCTTCAACTAGATCAGGCTGCTCAGAGCTCCATCCAACTTGGCCTTGAATGTTTCCAGGGATGGGACATCTACCAGCTCTCTGGGCAACCTGTTTGTGTGTTTTACCACCCTCATTGTACAAAATTTCTTCCTTATATCCAGTCTAAATCTACCCTCTTCTAGTTTAAAATCATTACCCCTTGTCCTATTGCAACAGGCCCTACTAAAAGTTTGTCCCTAATGTCTGGGAGGTGAAGTAAGAGGGTAATGGCCATGGCGCACTGCAGGCAAGCACTGTGAGATGGAGTTTCAAAAGCGGGAAGTGCTTTCACTAAGCATGGTGTCTGATGACCCTTGCAGAATATGTACAGATACATATGTGTACACACACACACATGAAATTAACTTTCTTAGTCAGGAGGCTAGAAATCTGCCACCTGGATCTCAAAGGGTGAGAACCACCTTTGGAGGTGATCCCAGCTGGGGGTAAATATGAGTGGGTTTTATGTCATCTGAAACTATAAAGTTCCCTTTCGCATTGTCCAGATGCTGTAATCCGTGTATTTCATTTACACTAACACAACTATTGTCAGAGGAGATTTTCACTTTCTGTCAACTATCCATCCTGAATATTTGTCTCTGGTAGCAGTCCTCAAAACTAGAGCCCAGAAAAATTCTCCTGCCCTCCCCAAAACTTGCTTCAAGGACTGCAGCTGTTTCCAGAGAGAGTTTCGTGGAAGCATCTTCTGGTGCACAGCCGTAGCCAGGTGACTGCACCGACAGCAGCACAGCTGGGGGAGAGCACCAGAGCGCTGAGGGAGCCTGCACCGCAACGGACCTCAGAGCCAAAGCCTAATCCGTCATACCTAGGCACACATACAGACCCATGTATTTCAAGATAATTGACTTGACTCTCCTGTCATTTTGACTGGAAAGAATGAGCTGTCAGAACAAACTTAACTAAGCTGACTGAAGCTTAAACACTCGACTGATGTGAAATTAAAAGTCCTCTCATACTGACAAATACATCACCTGCTCATAATGAAAACTGCACAATGGATAAAACTTCTCTGCTGAATGAGCTGCCAGCAAGAAAAACCAAGGAAATGGTTATTTTTCAGAACCACAGGCATATAAACAGTACACTCGACGAACGCCTGCTGCCAGCAGGCCAGGCAGCCTTTGGCAACACACCTGGACGTCACTTCCCCCAGCACTTGGACTTGATGATTCCTCCATGTTTTAGCAGCTTACCTAATCACAGCAAAACACGACAGACACAGCAGAAGGAAATCATACCTTATTTAAACACAATGAAATCAACGACCAACCTGCAGATTTAATGTTTAGGCTACAAACTACATAGTGAGACTCCCTCATGTATTCCAGCTGTATGTATGAGTGCTTGGGGATGTACACGTATAATTAGATTGAAATATCTATGGAAAAAGAGAGAAAGAGATATACATTAAATAATGGATGCAGAATTGCCTCTAAGTTGTCATAATGATTACCTGGCTTGGATCTCAGCATCACCATGAACTGGTCTTAAAAACAATCATTTGCTCATGTTAGTGGCTGCCAAACCTCCATCTAATCCGTTCATTAGCAATACATCAGGTTAGCTAGCGGCCATGGCAGGAAAGTAATTAGCTTTCCATTGTGGGGTGGCACATTCTCTATCGCATTGACATAACAAATAACTCCATAAACTGCTATAATTTATTTGCTTCTGAGCTTTTTTGTTTTCTCAATTAGCTCTTTAGTAGATTGTATTAAACACACAGAACTACAGAGAGTCCTTTGACCAATTATCTCAGAAGCCTTAGACAGTATGGAGAGCTATTAAACAAGTAATTTATAGGTGACCTATCTCTAGGATATTTAAATAAAGCTTGATAGAATAGCTGCAAGCAGACCACGCCAAAAGGCATCCTCATTAGGTCTCGTCTCCATCACCTGCATGTACTGAGTAACATACTATTGTGTTCCAGCACACACTACAACGACCGTGCCATGGCTGTGTGGGAAAAGGATTGCTGCTGTTTCAAAGATCTCTTAATTAGGTCTGTCTTCTTGCCTTAGCAAGAAGGTACACGTACTTCCAGGATAGGTTTGGCTGGGCTAAAGTCAGAATAACCTAACCATTTTTCTGCAAAGTGCTTTAAAAAGAGGCAGTTCAAAAAGGAAATTCTGAGATGTGGACAGCGGGAAACAATAACGCTACATTGCCACTCATGTGAAATTGAACTCCTATAAACAGGTTTCTAGTAGGCTGTACAGCATGTCACCCCAAGCAGTTTCACCGTAGCTAGGTTAAGGTATTTTATTCCTTCTATCAAAGATATGATCTTTATTTCAATTCTAGGAAACTGTACCAGCGCTATCTTCTGCAGTGTGTTCGTGGGTTAATTACGTGGTGCATTAAAGACCTTATTATGTACAATGCCTTTTGATTTTCTTAACTTCTCTTGACTTTGTGAGCACAGGGAAGATTTCATTGGTACCATCCCTCTCCCCTAGCACCACAATTTATAACGTGATTTTTAATTCATGTGCTATCACTACTAGAGACCTCATCTATTCTCACAGGGGAGTACTCAGCTTTTTTGCTGCTCTTCTCTGTACTTCTGCAACCTCTTCTTGATGAGTGCTCAGCGAAGACTACACAAATAAAGTGGGAGGAACCAGTCTTTATTCAATAGCATACTTCCAGTAAACGCAAGCCTTTCCTAATGAAGCCTGACAGATGTCAGCATTCCACACTGGTATTTCACTAAACCCACTTGGCAGAAATCTTAACAAGAGGTCATCAAAATACCCAAGCAATTTCTTTCAGTACCTGACATATGATTTTGCTAAATTTCGTTTACCATTGTGCTGTCTTGTTACCTGGCTTCATAAAATATCATTAGCATTCACCACTCCTTCCTTCTCTTCTGTCTTTAATAGGACTCACGAACTGTGTATCTCCCTCAAAATTGCCCAGCTTAACCAGTGACTTCCCTTTTGAGCTCAAAATGTTTGAGAGGGTTTGAGATCATACTATCAGAAAGGAATAGGAACTATTTTGGAGCATAAGAAGTAATAGCTTTAATTTTTCTGGGAAAAGCAATTAACACCACACTCTTGAGGAACTACCTTTGAGAAAGGAGATAACACTGCGAGCAAGTATTTCAAATACAAGAGGCCCAAAACCAACCACTTGGATATAGATCTTCTTTGTGCAATGCTATTCACCAAACAGCATTTTGAGTCCTGTTACAATGCACTGTTTGTTCTTTTCCTCTCGCCACTGCTCTATCTAATCAATTCCATTGGAAAAAAATTAAATCACATGTTGGGTGAGCATACAGTGAAGATACTTTTATCTTCTCTGCGGTTCATAAACGGTGTGTAACTTGCTGCTTGTAAACACTTCAAAGAAAGGTGGTCAGTAACCAGTGTGCAATAGCAACGTGTTGCAAAGCGAGGAGAAATGATGCAGGAGAAGAACACTCATCATCTACAAGACTGTAAGGTAAGTTGGATTTATGCACGCAGTTTTTTAATAGGCCCCCCATCCAAGGGCTACTGGCACAGAAACAAGCAAACAGAGCTGAAAATTCAGCAAAAGAATGGTGCATTTAGAAGAAAGTGATGTTTTCCAGTGGGAAGTCACTCCTCTAATGAAAATTTAACTAGCACCAGTGTAGGCAGCAAAAAACCCCAAACATTAGAAGGTTCTCCTAAATGAAAATAGCAATCAAAGTTTTTGATTGCCTGTCAGCTTTGGAAAGCTAATCATTATGGTAACTGTGCTAGTGGAGGTAAGGAATTACTTAAAACCCGTTATTTTCTTTTTTTTTTTTTTATCACTGCTGTATAGCTGATTATGCTTAAGGAGGCAAAACTGTGTGGTTAATTACCCCCATGGAAGCAACCCAAAGGTTCACAAAGTAAAAGCTGCTTCCAACTTAAAGATCAAGTTTTTAAATTAGGAAAGCACTTGAGTCTCCAGCTGATAAAGATGTCTGACCTGCTGGGCAAAGGTAACCATCAGGGACTTAATTTAGGACTCTCACATCGCAGTGTAGGGAGCTTCCCAGTGCAGTAGTCTGAAACAGTAAAACGCTACTTAGAGCAACAAGAAAAACAAGCACTGCAATTTTATAAATATTAATGAAAAATACCAGAGGCTTTTAGCCTCTCCCCTAAAAAACCATTGCTCTGCTTCCTTCAGAACCCTTTTCCAAACACCGGCAGGGGCGTACAAGTCAACCCCTGATCAAAGTGATGTCAGGAAAGGAAACAGGTTTTCCTGTTCTTCATGAGATCTGTACTTCATTTACAAATACGGTTCAAGCAGGACTGGAAGAAAACTTCTGAGATTGCTGCCGTGCTCATGTAAGAGCTAAGACATATCCCAAACAAAGAGGAGCTACAAGGAGTTAAGGCAGACCTCGCGTTAGCAGTCTTGCACTGCGTGGAAAGGCCACTGTGGTTGCAAAGCACAAACCACAGAAGAGCAAAGGGTTAAGAAATGAACTTTAACGAAATCAGACAATTCCCTGCTTCCATCAATCAGCAGGTCACCTGGATCAATTCACATCTTCCTTAATGCCTAAACCTTAACTTCCTGTGAAAAATAAGCAGAGAAAATTACACTGCACTTAGAAGTAAAACGAGATTTTAAACGTATCATTTATCATCAGAGGAATGCACTGCCAATATACTGACATACCATAACACTTTAATATAAGCCTCCACCTCCCCTCAAAGCCAAGCAAACTCTTGGATGCCTCATTTAACATAATGAAATAGCAATGAAAAAATCTGAAAGAATAGAAAGCAAAACACACAACGTATATATCTTTCTTCATTGCTCCTTTTAATCACACTGAAAAATACTAATCAGCCGTGTAGTCCTATTACTGTATCGCTGTAGCATCTAGCTAGTAAATAGTTTCTATTTACAAACAGGATTATCTGCAGAGAATCCAACCAAGAGCTCGTGTGGACAGTGACAGTGGCTCAGCTAACATCGGGTAATGCATTAACCTACGGTAACAATCTGGAGCAAGACAGGGTTTCAGATTCTAAGAGGCCATAATTTAATCAAATAGTATAGTGTTCTGCTGATAGGGAATGTTATTCTAAAGATGTAGCATACAGTGAGTTGCACACAAGTATTTCAGACCTTGGAATCGTACATGCCCCCCAAATGATTGCTACAATTTCAATTAGTGACATATACAAAATTGAAATTGACATCCAATAGCAGAATGGGGGAGCAAAATTACACTGGGAATAATTTCTCTAATGAACAGCATAAAGAACAAGACTGGACGTAGGAAAAACTTCGACTCCTTAAATGTTAGTTCCCTGAACTTTCTTCAAACAGCAAAGACCGAACACTGGGAGTAGTGTGTGAAGGAGAAAGGGGGCACAACGTGAGGCCCAGGATTTTTTTTTTTTAAAATGTCTTACCTATCATCATATATGTGTGTAAATAAAACTGCAATACAAACTCAGAAAATTCTCCTATGAAGAACTCAAAACCCAAAATAAACAAAGAAAGAAAAACCCAAAGCAACCGATGACTTCATTTTGAGGACCATGGGTTAGCCGTTTCACTAGAAAACAAGCAAATCCCCAAATGCATCTCTATGTAAAAGAGAAGCTGTCAGGGAAGGCAGATCAAGCAATAGCACACTGTTTACTCCAATACCCTGGTGGATATTAGCATGAAGGCACTTCCCTGTCTGAACCAGAACCAGCATCCAGAACTACACAGGATGGCAGATACATGAAAGTGCCATGGCAATCAGCCTCAGGTGCATCAGATTTCCCTCTTTTTTTAAAAAAACAACAACAACAAAAAAAAACCCCACCATGACAGTTTCCAGAAAAGCTACTCTTCTCCCCCTACCCAAGGATTTCAGTGTTTCTATTTTTCTGTCAGCACAGAGCACATTTTCATTCTTCTGATCCTGGAGCAGTTCTTTTAAGAACGCAGGAGCCGTGACACACTGAAGCTCTGACTCCACCACGAGGATCTGTCAGCTTGTTTCCCACACTGACCTGGGACCGTCACTGCTAAACAACTCTTTGGGGCACTCACCGTCGACTTTTCTTTCAAGCCACAGTAAAGTGACACCCCCTGCAAGCAGTTGCCATGATAGTGACTGACACAGCAGAATTTAGCTGTCATATATGAGTTAAGCCTGCAGCATCAGGTAAGAGGAGAAAAACTGACTGCCAAAGAAATGCTTCTCAGGCTTACTGTAATAGCCTGTAATGAGAAAATATGGCAAAGTGAGTTCTAGAAAGCTTATAGGATACACTGCTTTTATATTTTAATAGGCTCTTCTACATGCTCCTACATAAGTATAAAGTACTCCTTTAAATACCAAACACTAGTATAACTTCTGATTGTCCTCGTGTCTGAGCAAAATGACAGGATGCTACACGCTGAGGGACACTTAACTGCTGCCTTTTGATAGCAGAACTCCCAACTGAAAGCATTATGGCTTCTTGGTGAAAAAAATAAAAAAAAAATACACACACAATATGTATATGCAATAAATAGATATACACTATATAAATAGATTTGTCCCGGTAACCTATCTAGGCTCAGCATAACTGAATACTTTTGTCATGTCTTTAGACAGATCCTTCTCATCCTCTGACAGCTTTCTATCACTAAGAAAAAAAATCACATACCCTGGAAATCAACATAAGTTGTACACTAAACAAATACCTACTGTGGTTTAACCTTGCAGCCAGCAACTAAGCACCAGACAGCCACGTGCTCATTGCTTCCCTCCCCCCCGTGGGATGGGAAGAAGAAATGGAAAAAAGGGAAAACTTGTGGGTTAAGATAAAGACAGTTTAATAAGACAATAAATACTAATATAAAAAATAATATCAATAATTAATAATAGTGAATATGCAAAACAAGCTATATACAATTTTCTCACCACCCGATGAGCAACTCACAGCCAGTCCCCAAGCAGCGATCGCGGAACCCAAAACTCTTAGACTTTGCAAAATTCCGGAAAAAGATCGAACTACCAGAAAAGTTCGCACTACCAGACAACAGATGATTCAAACCCACGGAAACAAGAAGAGCAGAGAGCCTCTTGGCCCCTGGCCAACCCCCATTCATAAACTGAGCCTCATGTCCATGATATGGAGTATTTCCCCTGGCCAGCTTGGCTGTCTGTCTGGCTGTGCTCCCTCCCAGCTCCCGCACACCCACTCGCTGAATACAAGAAACCGGAAACAGTCCTTGATTTCACAGCAACAGCTAAAGACATCAGTGTTACCAACATTCTTCTCATACTAAATGCAAAACACAGCAGCTACTAGGAGGAAAATTAACTCTATCCCAGCCAAAACTAGCACAATACCCTTAGAGGAAATAACAATACCACTACTTAGCCAGCTCAAGATGAAAATACCGAGCCAACACTGGATCCCATACGCGTGTGCATGCATGCACGTTTTGTGAGTTGGACACTACAAGGCCTATGCAACTTTGGCACAAGTTTTTGCTCAGCCCAGTCTGCAGTGGTAATCCATGCACACTTAGACAGGTTCTGATCTAAGTGGAAAAAAATGGCAGCCACCAACATTCCCAGAGTAGAGAGAGCAAATCAGAGATGTGAGCAGAGAGATAAAACGGGGTTAAAGGAATTCCTCGAATTAAGAGGACACAGACCAAACTTCCTTTTAACTTCACCAACAGCAGAAACCAACAACAAAAGCTACTGCAACTAGTTTACCAACTTCACCAAACAGATTTGGAAGCCACTCTAAATGCCCAATGCAGCCCAAAAGCAGCAAGTCTGGTATTTCTTTGCTTTCAATAATTAGCTGCCAAAATACGTGCTAAAGTTTGTCAACCTATCTGCCTATTCACTAGGCAATTTTAATCACATACAGCTGTTCATGCAACTTTAATGGTGTTCTCCCTGAAACATTATCTATTTTTATATATATATATACATAGACACACACACATATATATATAACACCCCCCCCCCGGT
>Ga0065711_1008151_pt1 | contig 17216 bp, 13 predicted proteins | sample Hoacrofraction12_FD_59098 | JGI IMG/M metagenome (GOLD analysis project Ga0065711, IMG submission 59098) | Hoatzin crop microbial communities from Cojedes, Venezuela - Epithelial fraction 12 v2 (version 2) | ecosystem: Host-associated > Birds > Digestive system > Esophagus > Crop | place... | reverse complement strand
CGCCTGGACGGGGTCCTGTGCGGCCTGCTGTAGGTGACCCTGCTTCAGCAGGGGGGTTGGACTAGATGACCCACAGAGGTCCCTTCCAACCCCTACTATTCTGTGATTCTGTGATTCTATAGTGCTGGCTCTTAGCCTTTGTTCTCAAGATCTTTGCATCCAGCTCTTGAAGATAGGGAGTGAGTGTTGATTGCCTAAACCACCCTGTAAAGAAGTCCCTGGCTATGAGAGGCTGGAGACACACACACGCACCCCAGACCTTTCCCTCTTCTCTGCAGGAAGCATGTGGGTAAGCTATGGTTTCTGTGTCTCTCCCTCCGCAGGGTGCTCTGCAGCAACTGACCTTCGTGATGGGAGACCCAGCAGCCGCTGGCGAGCAGTGCCGCAGCTACAACTCAACCTGCACACGCTTCTTCAACCTCAAGTACTCTGATTCCCCGTGGGAGCTTCCACCAGCCTGGCCAGAGGTGTGACTGAGGGCAGCTGACAAATCTGGGGGTTGCTGGCTCAAGATCCTCTTTGGTATAACATGATTCAAACGGAAGGACCAACCCAGGGCGTTAATGCAGTCTGGAAGTACTTAGGTCTCCAGTTTGAGCTGAGATGCAAGGAGGTGATGGTGGCCAGCTCATGGGGTGGTTCTTCTTTCACCTTCCAAACCCTCCCTTCAAGTCATAGATGGGTTTGGTGTAAAGGGAGCATGAGTTAAAGGGAGAGTTTCTGAGCCAAAGAAAGCCTGAGTGTGTGTATGACTGTATGTGCTCATGCATTTAACACAGGAAAGTTTTGAGTAGCTGTTGAGTAACGCTGGAGCTTTGCTTTCAGGAGGGGGTGAAAGCTGTACTTGGGAATTATATGTCACTTAGAAATTCTTGCTTTCTCCCAGCAAGGTTGCTGCATTGCACCCTTTGGTGCATCATTCTTTCAATGGTTGTCTCCTCTGGTTTGTCAGCATTGCTGGAAAATTGAAATTTTAAGGATTTTACTTTTATTACGGTGTTCAGCAATTTTTCAAGAAATATCTGTGCCAAAAAGCCCCTGTACGTCTCTGCACAGTTTGGGAAAAAGCAGGAGGCTGGATGGCTGCAGCTTCTTCCCACGCGTGGGACGCGATGTCTGCCGGGGGAGGACTTGCTGCTGCTGCCCGCCGTCGTCGAGGAGGTGGAAAGGGCTGAGGCTCTGCGGTGGGAGGAGGCGGTTGTGATTCTGGGGGTTACAAAGCATCGCGCTTCCTTCGCGTGGCTGCTTGGGGAGTCCAGTGGTGGAAGAGGGGTGGCTGCTCCTGAGTCCCACTGGTCATTGTGGGGCTGGGGGCTGCCTCTTGCTCATCAGAACGGCTCTCACCCAGCTTGGAGCATGTCTGCAGCTCATCTGCATGCGTCAGGGGAGATGGGTGATTGCTCTGAGTGAGGCAGGCTGCGAGTCCTTTATGTTTCTGCTTTATTTTGGATTTCTAGCCAAGGTTTGTTGTCGAAGTTCATGCAAACAGACGTCCTGAGGAGGAACCCTGCCAGCAAATGTAAATTGAGATTTTTTTTGTGTGTGTGACTGAGCAGCACGAAATCCTTTCTGTATTCCCATCACCCTCCCAGGCATTGATGTTAACCGTTTGAGGATGGTCTCTGTTCTTATGCCTGGCGGGCAAGCTGTGCTTCAGGTATGGCCACGTGGCCTTTTGCAGCTGGGTTCATACCACCTGCCCCAGGGTTTAATCACAGTACGAGCATCGCAGCAGCGGGCAGGCTTACGGGTGAGCATAGTGCTGGCTCGCTGATGAGGGTGCTTATATGTTGGGTTTGTAATGGTGACAACGAACCGAGCCAGCAAAATCGCTCTTCCTGAGCACGTCTGGAAGGTGGTCTCTGCCCCTCTGCAATGAGTCCTCGAGTCCTGATGGATCCTGGTTAGGCTGTGCTCCCCCATCCGATTCTCATTTGCCAGCCGGCTGCACTGGCAGTGGTTCTCCTGGCAACTGGTGTGAATTGGTTACATGTTGCTGTAAGAAAAGTGGTGAAATTCATAGGTCTACAGGGGAAGACTAATGATATTCTGGATTTGGGACAAGTTTATTTTTCAAGCACTTAAATCAGGACCAGAGATGCCTCGGGTTCTTTGACGTTTCGATTTATTAAAAGAAAAAAATGTGCTACTAATATGTTACAGTTGGGAAATAATGAAGAGCAGATCAGCTCTGCTGCAGGGACGATCCAAAGCTATACTTTGTAGTTATACTTTCCATGCCTTTGTTCATTTAGAAGTAAATTAGTATATTAGTGGATTGCTTAATTGCTAGGATGACGGTGGAGGAAGATGTAAGTGGATGAAGGCAATAGCTCAGTTGTTTGTTACTGGCAGCCTAAATTGTACTTGAATTGTAGTCCACTCTTTTAGTGAATTGTCTTTTTGAGGGTAGATTGTAATTTATGAGTAATCTTTGAGACATATAGATGGTATTGAGCCACTTCTCCTACCTTCTGCCTTCTCTTTGCCTGCCTGTATTAAACATGAGCAAGAGGGCTGAGTGATTGCTTTGGAAAAAGCTGTTCAGTTTAGTAATTTAATCTGGGATCCTAAAGTCATTCAACCAAAAGTCAAATAAAGCTTAAATCCCACTGATTTCCACAGAGACAAAATTTCACAGGTTTAATTATCTGGGCAGTTTAAGCTGCTTCTGAGATTTCTTCTTGATTTTAAAAATGCTGTGAAAGTTCTATGAAAATGCCCAGTTTGTTCATGGCATGTTTGTTCTTTCATGCTCAAATTTGTTATTGAACAAAACTGGTGTTGCAATCACTCTTTCAGTCTCATTCAATCCTGAAGCTGCTGGTAGCTTCTTAAATAGTGACAGCTCGGTAGTAGCCCAGCGTGGCGGCTGTGCGTACAAATACAGCGTTTCAGCAGCAGGGACGCTTGTTCCTCCTCCTTGCCATGTTCCTTGGTCTTCATAACTAAAAAACCCAAGGCAGGTCTCTTAGCATCTGTGCACTTCTGCAAGGATTTAAAATTTTCAGCCTGGGCTCTGCTGTTAGAGCTTGGCGAGATTCTTGCTTTGCAGCGTGGCATCTTTCCGGTTAGCAGGCGGCCTGAATCCATGGTGATGGGCTGGTAGGAATGCCTGGGCAGACTTCAGGCTGTCCTTCAGCCTGGGAGGGAGCTTGTGGGGTGAGGCTGGTACTGGCTTTACGATGTGTGCCCACCAGCAGCTGGGGAGCTCCTGGCAAGCAGTTTGTCAGAAACGCTTCCAGGGAGCAGGAGGCCAACTGAACCAGAAGAGTGTGCTGGGCAAGCGCCTGTCTCTGCTCCTGGTTTTGCACATGCTTAAGCAGGAGGAGATGCTCCTGTACGGCACGATTCATGAGTGCATATTTCTGCTGGCTCAGGCAATGCTTGGTGGCAGTGGAGAACATGGAGCAAAACGAACTTGGACATTACCGTTATTTTTTTGTGAGGTTTGTGTTACGAAGTCTTAGTTTTAACTGAAGCTATTTTTTTTGTTGATGTTTTTACAAATACAATATACAAAGATCTTACTTTACAGGACTTTGTTGTTAGTTTTTGATCATACCAAGAAACATTCCAGTCAAAGTAAATCACAGTGTGGCCCTCTTGATCAAAAGAATTCGTGTGCAAAGAAGGAAAAAACTTGGGTTTTTTTATGGCAAATGAAATGCTGGCTCTACTTAAACTTTAGGAGGAAGGTCCATCTTAAAGATAAGTTTTGAAAGCAGTAAATGGAGATTTAGTTGCTAATTTCTTGTTAGCACCTTTGCTTCATATTGAAGTACGGCCAGAGTATCCTTCCTTTTAAAATCAGAGCAGTCTGAAGCCTGCAGGAATCAGGAGACCTACGTACTCTGCATGCTGGGCTTTAAAATACCTGTCGCAAAAGGCTTGCGCTTGGTTCCTCCTGCCTGATGAAGACAAGCCCTCACAGTGGAACTGCTGCTCCTCCACCCCACTGGTTTCCTTGACCTGTTGGGCTGCCAGCTCCTTGGATAACCCAGGCTCATCCCAAATATCCCTGTGGGTTTGCAGGGAAGGCTGGTGGGGGAAGTGTGACTGGTGGCTTCAGCCCAGCAATGTCTCCATTGCTCTCGAGGGTTATCCTGAGATGGTGGTTCTTGCTTCTGACAGCTCTACTATCTCAGTCATCTGAAGATCTCTGAAACCAGTTTCTCGGGTAGGATAAGGTGTCTATGGATAATTTACTGCACTTCAAATCCACTGTGTGATAAAGGAGATACGGGATATATTGATCTGAACTGCAGTGGCTTTTAACCACCACCCCATGTCAAAGAAATACAGTGCTATTCCATCTAGCCAAGCCATGAGGCATCCTGTAGTGAGAATTACAGCTACTCTTCAACCTTTTATGGTCTGACCTTCTGCCTGGGTTCAGTTTTTGTGCCCTTGCTGACTTTTATGGCTTGCCATATGCCAGAAGTATTGCGGCAAGGGCTTGGCTTTGTCGGTAGCTTCTCTGCTCCTGCTGGAGCAACTTTATGGGGCATTGCACTTCCCTCCAGTGCCTTGTGTCCTGCTGCAGGTTCATGGCTGTGTGCTTGGGGCAGCCACGTCTCCTTCGTGCAATGCCCGCAGGGCTACTCTCTGCCCGAGGGTCACGGAGAAATGGGTTTTGCTTGGTTTTGCTCCAAAAGGCTGTTGGAGGGGAGGCACTTGTGGTGTTTGAGAATGACAGGGAACACTGGGAGTCCTTCAGAGTCTTTCCAGTCTGAACGTGGCCCCTGGATGTGGAGCTTGCAGGGGTGTTCAGGCTTTCAGGTTGCTTTGGTTTGAGTGCCTGGGTAGGATCAGGGAGTCCTGGACCATCCCCCTGTGAAAACAAGGTGCTGCTGAGGCATCTCGCATGGACCTCCAAAAAGAAATTGTGTATCTTGTGTATAATTTAGGCTTCCAACATATTCACTTCCTAAATCCAGCACCCAGGTGCCATATATGAAACTTGTGAGCAAAAATTTCTGCCCTTGGTTGCACAAAGCAGTGATGGGGGGTATCACTGGGCTGAGCTGTTCCAGTTCTGACTGAGCAAATGTCTCCTGTGCTTCTGGCCCGAAGCCACTGGAGAAGGACAGGGTGATGCCTCAGCGGAGGGCTGCAGGCCTGTGCACCTCTCCGAGGGAGCAAGGGCCGGTGTGGAACGGAGGGAGTCTATGTTGAACACCAGAAAGAGTTTCCCTTCCCAGACTCTTGCTGTGGATGCTGCAGATCCAAAGGTATAATGATGTCTGACCTGATCTACTGCTGAGCCTGGCCCGTAGGATTTCCTGGCAATTATTCTTCCTTTAAATCAGTGTAGCTTGCTTAGCAAGGAGTCCAGCCTCAGTTTTCAGCTTTCGCATGACCAAGCCTCTTCCAGGGGCTTGATGCTAGGATGTGCTGGAAAAAATATTTTACAATTGTCTTTCTTTGATCTTGAGCTTGTAAATCATATTGTACCTTTGTTGGACAGAAGAACAAAAACGTGTTTCCTGAGAAAAGACACTAAGCTTTCGAAATATGTTTTACCTAGCCTGACCTAGCTAAAAACCAGGGCAGCATGTTACGCTGGTTGTCTGGGCTCCTGTAGATGGGCATGCTCCAAGCTGGGTTTTAACCTGTTTGCCATTTAGGAAGTCAGTTGAGTTTTTGGATCATGGTTATCAAGCCAGACCAACTGAAAAGCCCTACAGAAGTCTAGGATCATTACATCAACACTGTTATCTTGGTCAGCAAAACACTTTGAATCTATTCAGGCAAGACACCAAGTTAGTTACATGGCAACTCTTTTCAAAACCATGGCATTAATTACGTTATCTGTGGTTTTTTTATTAATGAGTCCTATATCAGTTGCTCAATTGTTTTGCTTGGGCTTAGGCTTGAGGGAAGAGGTCTGTAATTACTCAAGGCCTCTTGTTTGCCTTTTATTTTTTTGCATATTGGCACAACATAAAGCCTTTTCCCAGTTCTCTGGAGCTTCCCCAGCTTTCTGAGCCAAACTGAAAAATCATTGCTCGTGTTCAGGGGAGCCTGCTATTTTAACGCTTTTTAGTTGGAGTTATTGGGACGGGATTGAGAAACCCCTCCTCCTTGTCACTTCTGGAATGGAAAGTATTTCATTGTCATCTGGCTATGTCATCTGGATTTTCCCAAACGTGGACAGAAACGCGGCTTCTCTGGCTCTGTCGTCCCATGCCGCTGCTGGCAGTTCGGCAGCTTCCACGTGGCTGTGGTGGGACCTTGTGCTGCAGGGAAGGATGGCCGGGTCAGAGGCTTCTCCTGTCTTTGTTTTCCTTGTCCAAGTCGATTGTTCTGCAAGTTGTAGACTCTGCATTGCTTATCACATGCCAATTCCTTTTTTCTTGTGTTTTATCATCCTTAATGGCTGCTTTCAATTTGTGTTCATTCCCTGCCTCCCATATCTAACTTCTGGGGGTTTTAAACCCGCATGCCTTCTGCCTCAACTCTCCTGATTTTGGACAACTCCTGAGCTGTTTAAAGCAGTTCCCAGTTTGTCTTTCTCAGCTGGTTCTTCTCTAAATTTGGCCTATTTAAAGGAGCAAGCATGTATGCTATTGATTTTGGCTTTTTGTTCTGTTTACACAGAACCAATATAATTCAGTCATGATTACTTGTGCCTAAGAGACCAGTAACTTTTAGCTCAGAGACCTGTTTCCCCTGAGCTCACCAGATGAGAGTTTCCAGTATAGACGTTTCCCATGCTGGACATTGGAGCTGAATTAAAAAATGCTTGTCTGGAATGTAGAGGAATTCAGCATAGTGCAGGCTGTCAGGGCTGGACCCCAGCTTCCCGCTGGGAGCTGGCATCCTCTGGCTGGTGGGTGTCCCGGGGATTTGTTCTGTGCTGGCTTCACCTACCAAACACCCGAATGCTTCAGCTCCTGCCCCTGCAGTGCCTCACAGCTTGTGGTTAATAACGTCTGGGCATCTGGTAAAAACAGCGTTTGAACCCGGTGTTTTAGGAAAGTGGGGGACAGAGCTCAGGCTGTAAGCCCTGGCTTCCCACCATACTCTTCCTCACCTGATGCCATCTGCCAGCAGTGCCTAGATGTCTTATCCACAGGTAACTTCCCTTTGAAGAACTGCCTTTTGAATCTTTGGCTTTACAGAGTTGTTTTCGCAAGGCAGGGTCTCCAGCATCTCTTTAAGCCAGGCCTCCCCTTGTCCTCTGCCTGGTGAATGATTTCTGGCTATTGATGCCAATGGGCTTAATCATCCAGGCCTCCCCATGGAGCAGAGAGGTGCTGATATCTTTCATTAATTTTCCTCTTCAAGATGTACAGAATGAGGCACCAAGTTCCCTTACAAATGGCTGTAGCTGAAACTTTTCAATACAGTAGTTTCATTTGTTGCAAAATGTGTTTTAATGAAATTAGCACTTTGGATCAAAACTGGCAGAATTAGTTGGAGGGAGAAATACAGGTCATGCTGGAAAGCTGAAGTACTCTGAATTTTTTTCTTTTTTTCTCACCATTAAATCGATATTTCAAGATTGTTTTTAATCAGAAATCTCCCAAAAGCAACAAAGAAGTTAACATCAAAACCACACTAATTTGCAATTTAATTTCTGGAAGAAAAAACTAAATTCTTTATTTCAACTCGCTAAACAAGTGGCTATGGTTTTTATTCCCTCCAGGGACAGCTGCACAGAGAAGAAATATTCACCTTGCTCCCTTCAAGGCAGCTGCTGTCCCCAGGTGACAGCCACCCAGGAGGTTGTGCATCTCTGCTGGCATTTGTCCCCTTCTTAGGAGCTTGTCTGGGGTATAAAAATGAGGAATAGGGCTGTTGATGTTCTATCCAAAGGGGCTCCTCAGACTTCGCAGGACACCTTGGCAGCACGGCTTCCTCTGTGGGGCTGAGCAGTGGTCACACCACCACAGCTGGGCAGGGAGGGCCATGGTGATGCTGCACGGATGCAGGCTCCAAGCTTTGAGCAAACCCTCCCTTCCAGCTGAGTGTGGCTGGGCTGGGGTGGAGGCCTGGCATGTGGGATGGAGGGTGATGCCAGGGCAGGCTTGGTTCCATCAAGGACTCAATTTTATTTGGCCTTCAGGCAAGCTTTTACAAGCATGTGCCAGCATCTCTGGGGGGACAGTGTGAGGATGTCTACGGTTGTGTGTGATGGGGTGAAGGGAGGGTGTTTAGAAACCTCTCCTCTGGTTTCCTGAGTGGAGCGATGCCTCCACTGATTTATTTTAATGGCTTTGATGGGAACCTTGCAGCCTCTTTGCCTGGGACTTCAAGGTACATCTATGCATCAGGTGGCCTCTTTTTTAGCAGTTTAACAGCAAAATTAAAAACAAGACTTCCATGTAACAGCCCATTGATTTTAAGAGCTTTCCTGCTACAGGCATTCACATGGCAGCCCGTGGAAACCCGAGCCCGGTCTCCATGGCAGCAGCCAGTGCTGCAGATCAGAAAATGCCCTGAAAAACCTGTGAGCACCTCCCAGTCAGTGGGCACTGGGGACCGGGGCAGACCACTGCTCACCCCTGAGATGCTCCTTGTGCAGTAAACCCCTGGATATTGTGCCTTGGTTTTTGTTTTAGAGATGGATGTGTACAGCTGGCTCTGCGTGTGACCTCCTCTGCATGCGAGCAGGGAATGTGAAATCGTCCAGCAAGGTTTTTCTCTTGCTGTAGCAGCTCTTGCCTTAAACTTGTCTGTTCTTGTCTTTTGTGAAACTGTTGAATCCCTGCAGTGGGAAAGCCTTGAGCTGCTCCTACCCTCTGCACCTTCCCTCAGCTCCCTGGGCAGTGTGCACTTTTGATCTAGGGCCCAGATCCTCCCTTTTATGGCTCTGTTGGGTGCTTTTATTTCCTTGACTTACTGTTAATTATTAGCAAAGGCCTTGGCTAGAAGGAAGCTCCAGGTGAGAGCAGGGCTGTTGTGAAGCCAGTGGGTCTCCTGTAACCCCAGGTCTTGGTGGGTGCCTGCTTGGCTCAGCTGGAGCTGCATTCCCTGCTTGGGGTTTGGACTGGGAGTGGTGGTGATGTCTGTGGTCTCCAGGATGGAGCTTGGAGGTGAAAAGCCCCTCTTTTCCCCAAAAAGTTGTCAGTGCCTCATTAAATGAAAGGAGAAAATGCCTGTTGTGGAGTTTCCTGCATCAATCTATGTTCACTTCCATATTGAAAAGCCCTTTCTTGATGTCCTGAGTTGCTTCAGGTCTGTTGATGGATGAAAAGTTTGGTTACAAAATGAAAAACCAATAAATTGGGGGTAGCTGAAGAGTTCCTCTGCACCCCTGCTACACAATAGGACTAGATATAGCAAAACCCAAAGCTAACCAGGAACGAGTCAATTTTTTAAAACTCTATTAATTGGAACTTACAAATAGGCCAAGTCCCTGCCCCCACCAACTCTCGTTTCTTGTTGCATTTACTATGCCAAACCCAAAATGGAATCATGCAGTTGGGATTGCAGAGGGTTTAATTACCGTGCGTGGCTGCACGGCTGCAGGAAGAGGCTCGTGGAGGAGCATCTGCTGCCTGGTCCTCTCCTCCGAGCCTGCTTTGTGCCAGGATGAGGGTGGGAGGTACATGAACTCCCTCTGCCTCCCCCCAGGATGTCGCTGCAGCCCCTTTCACATTTCAAATGCCCTTCTCCAGACTCCTGGCTGTTGGATTTGGAGGTTTACAAATAATATTAAATCTATTTTCTGGGCAGATGTTGGAGTGTGTGAAATGGAGCTGCTGCTGGTTTTGCCGTGGTTTGCTACCAAATTATGCAGGCTGTGGACTGCATTGTTCAGGGAGGAAAGTGAGCTAGTGGCTGCTAATTGGAGTGCGTTAAGAGGAGCAATTAGCATCTTAGACTACCCAGAAACTCCTCCTGGACAAGCCACAGGAGCTGGGTGCTGGGCAGATGGACAGCAGTGGTATCTGTGGCCAAGCGTGAGCTTTGTGGGTCTGTTGAGGGGTTTGTGGGTACAGCCAAGGACACCTTGTCTGTGGGTCTGCCCTGTGCTCTCCGGTTCCCTTCCCGAGGTGGATGTGGGTCCTGTTGCGGGGGGTGGGCAAGGAATCACCCCCACAGTGCTAGGCTGGGCTGAGGAAGGGCAACCAACTGCCTGCAGGTCCCTCTGGATCCCCTTTGGCTCCTCTCGTGTCCCCTGTGGGAAGGTGACCTTGCAGGGAATGCAGTTGTTCGTAATTAACAGCTAAACCATTTTTAAGATGTGCAAATGATGGAGTCGAGTGTTAGCCAGGATGCTTTTTCTGCAGCGCTATATTTGATTTCTTGCCCGAAAGACCTTTGTAAAATAAACTAGGGGATTTTTTAATGGTATTAGTTTAAAAAAAGAGTGCTTTTTTAGGGTCTGTGTGTTGCAGCTCTTTACTGACCACCACCAGCTCGCAGTCATCCTGCCTAAATAGAAACAGGACCAGAAACCAAGTTACTTAAAGCTAATGATAGTGTGGACTCTTCACTACATTTGAAGTCTGGCTGGTACCTTACATTGCAGGAGCCTCTGCAGGGTTTTATGCTCACAGAACTGAATCTGATCCTGGTATATTTGGGCAGACTAATTGATTTCAGGGAGCTGATGGTCTGCATCGGCTGGGCGATGCGTGGGTACGCAGGGGCTAGCCTGGATGAGTAGTGCCTGCCTTTACCACAACCTGTCGCTAATCCCTTGGGGCCCCTCTCCCTGAGAGTCAGCAGTGCTGCGCGGCAAGGAAAAAGGGCAGAAAGAACAGTGCTGTGTGCGAAGGGGCTACAAAATGGAGATGGAGGGGGAAAAAGCCCATTGTAGTGAGGGCAAGTTTCTGCCTTTCCTCAACTCTCTTTTCACAGCCCTGTTTTGCCTTGAACCCAATTGCAGGGGGAGCAAAGGCGTATACCTGATAATGTGCGTGGTGGGGAAGCACCGGAGGATCCTACCTTGTCCTCCTGAGGGCCTGTACTGCCATAGGGGACTGCGAATCTGACCTTGCCGTGGATAGAGCTGATGCCTGGCAGCTCTGTCTTCACCCTCCCACACGCTACGTGGGTTCAGACCTTGTTCCAGCAACTCTGGGGTTCAAAAAAAATGCCTGAGGGGTTTACAAGCTGATGTCTGTGTTTTCCTCACAATCTGGATCTTACCTCTGTGAGAGAGGCTGTAGGGTTTGTGGGTGTGCCGTAGCGTTATAGAGGAGAAGGGGGCTGGCGGGGCTGTGCTGGTTTGCTCTCTGGGCCTTGTGGATGCTATTGCAGGGGAGGGATGATCTCTCCGTGGTTATTTTCTAACATTTGTGAAGGTTTAAACTAAACCACCAGACCACCTGCTGGAAAGGTGCGACCTCCTGGACGGAGTTTCTGATAAGCCCTCTCCTAAGAGCGGCAGGGAAAGGGCTTGTCCTGCCCTGAGGACCCGTTCCCAGCAGTCTCCCCCTCAGCACTGTGCTCTGTGAACCGCAGGGCAGATCAGCGCAGCTCCCTGATCTGCCTGAAAACTACTCCAGCACCAAAAAGAAACAATTCAGAGCAATTCTAATGCAGTGCAGTGTGTCCACGTGCGGAGCTTTGCCTAGCTCTCAAGCGCTTCCTCGGGCCGACCGCTGCCAGCAGCTCCCCAGGCTCCCGTGTCTGAGCAGAGGGCATGGGCTGGTGGGATGCTTGGCCAAGGGCAGGGAGATGCCAGCTGGCCGCACTCGAGAGCTTGCCGTGATGCTTCAGGTCCAGCCTGACCATGCTGCAGATGGGCAGCACTGGCTGCTCCCCTGCTCTCAGGATTTGAAGCCTGATTTCCCTCCACCTCGAAGGCAGGAAAACCACTGTGATTTAATTGGCAGCATGTTTTAATTTGTTCCAAACTCTGCAGGCTCATTCGTTGTACATTAGCATTTCTCTGGATGAAAACAGCTTCATTGCAGCCTGTCCCCTTCAGGTGATTTGCTCTGATGACTTTACGCAGAGCTTTTGCTGCTTACTTCCCTCAGTACCCTGGAATTTCATGCAGACACCACGTGCTGTTCAGGAAACACAGTCTGTAGCTTCCTTCGCTCCTCAGGGCTGCGATGGCGATGAGCTCGCCTGGAGATCGGAGTGTGGGCTGGGTAGTGCCCAAGGGAAAAATCCGAGAGCATCCAATTGCTAAAGGGAGCTGGCTGGAGATGAATTAGGCTTGTCTTTTCCTTTTCTAAATCACTTCTTCCATCTCTCCTGTTTTATATGTTTTACTCTTCAGTGACATCCAAGGGTTTTTCGAGCCTGCAAGGCAGGACCACAGGTCCTCGTTAGAGGTCTCTGAGGAGAGAGGGGCTGGCTGGTCACCTCTGGTCTTTGCTTTCCCACTTGCCATCTCAGTTTCCTTTGCTTTTTGTCTTTTCCACCTCATCCTGACCTTTCTCAGCCCTTTCTCCTTGGTGATAGATTGCCACTTGCCTACTTCATACGTGCTGTAGATGCTGTTCTTTAAAAATATGGTTAGTGATGCCATTTGGGGCATAAAAATCCTGGCGACAGAGGAATACTGGTCCTTTGGCTTGGGACATAGTGCTGGCCAGAGTAACACCCACACATCGACATTGCCATTGCCCCTCCCTTTGGGGGGTCAAGTCTCTGTCTGCAAGTGGGGTGAAAAATTTGTGTTAAGGGCTGAGGAAGTCGGAATATTCCTGTTTTTCCAAACGCCTCTATACACAGAGACTGTCTTGGCTCAGAAAAATATTGTCTCTTTGGGTGAGTATTATGGCTTCAAGGGGAGTCAGGAGTGGTTGGCCTTAAGCCCTTCTCAGTTGCAGCTGCAGGGGTGAAAGAGCACCAGGGTCAAGTAGCGTGAGACCTGGATGTGACCGAGGGTGGGTTCTCCTGGTATATCCCCGTAGTCTTGGATACAACCCTCATGTGTTTACCTACCACAAGGTCAGAGGAACGAATGCAAATGGGTGCACTGTGGGCCTGGCCATCCTCCTCCTGTGGGCATGAGGGTGGAGATACTCTCTGGAGGTGTCCAGGGGTTGTGTCCATGGCTGGTATCAGCAGTAGTTCTTGGCACTGCTCATTTTTTAGGAGGATGCTGATTTGCCCTAGTTAGAACTTCTTGTGGGGAAAGAGTCTCTTTGGCATTTGGAAGGGGGAAAAAAGGTTGTCAAAATACTTCATTTTAACATGTAAAAAAAAAAAATGTTTTTTTCTGGTTTGAGATGGGTTTTAGCTTATAAAATCACTTGCATGTGAGCTTGAATTCAAAGTAAATTATAAAAAATTATATATAACAAAGACAAGACTCCCCCCCAAAAAGTTTTCACAATTGGGAGCAAAGCATTTCATCTGTTTTTAGAAAATCTTCAAACTTGGCATTTGAAAAGTGAAAAATGAAAATTTTCACTTGTTGTCCCAACTTAGGATGGGATGGGGGCAGAGTTTGGAAACCTCCAATCTGATGGCATGACATCCAGCAGCAGTGCAAATCTTCAGCAGCTCCTGCTGCCTTTGGAGCTTCTACTTGCTGTTCATGCTAATCCACCTTGGTGCTCCCAAGGAAGCCTGCATCTCGGGTCCGGGGTGCAGAGCAGAATCGGAGCCAAGTAATGAGTTCAATCAACAGAAGATAGGATGGGAAGGGCAATGGGAAGGATGCTCTGTATCTCCTTGTACCTCTCTGCTCCACTTCTGCAGCCCCGCAAGGCAAGCGTGGGCCTGCATCTCCCTCTAGTGACTTCTCGCAGACTATCTCTTCATCAGCTGCATGGCACCAGCCCCAAGGAACCACCAGCCAGCGCTGAGGTCCCACCAGCTCATCTCGGTGCCATGTGCCGGGTTGTTCATGCTCCCGTGGGAGGGCAGAGCAAGCTCTGAGCAAGGGGTGGTGGGCGTGCAGGGGTGATGGAAACGTTGCCAGCTGTTCCAGGAGAGGCAAAGGTCCTTCACACCCACCAACCAACCCAGCCCTGGTCTGTGCACCTATGGCTCAGTGTGCAAGCCCAGTCTGAGACACCTACACTGGTGCTGGGTGTAGAACTGATGTCCCTTTAAAATGCAGGTAACTCTCTAAAGTTTGAGTCCTTTCTCACACTCAGTGCTTTTGTCTTGAGTGTAGATATTTCTACCAGCATTGCAGTTTTCCTCCACCCATGGGTGGTGCCTGGGCTCTGCTGGTAGTTGTAGGGCTGAAAGACTGTCGTGACCTGCGGTGTCCTTCAGGGACCATTTAACGTGGCAGCTGAAGACAGAGCGAGTCCCTTGCAAGCCACTGCCTGAAATTAATTTGCCGCAAGCATCCAGGAGGCTCCGCTTCGGCTTGTGTCTGCCTTCCCTTCCTGGCCCTTGGAGAGCTGCCAGCAGCACTATTGCAGCAGCTCAGTTGGGAAGATGTGTTGGGGGGGCTGCAAGCTCCTCTCCGACCTGCCTGTGCCATTCCCCCGAGACTACCAGGAGCCTCAAAATATGCAGAAACAGCAAGATCAGAGGCCAAAGGGGCAAAATGATCCCCGGTGTAACTGTGTACATTTGCTTTAATTGTTTTAGTAATTGCTCTTAAGCTTGGATTTGTGTCATTAGGCTGTGGGCTTTGCTCTTGATGCCCCTGCAGCATAGAAAACTGGGGGGGCGGATCATTGCAGTGGGACTGTGAGAAGGAGGTTTGTGTTAGTGTGGCTGCGCCGACAGCTGGCTCGTGTCCCTTGTGGAGGGCGAGCTTTGTGGTGTGGGTGGCCGAACTGACCTGCCCCTTGCTGAAGAGCTGTCCTGGAGCTCGGGGCTTCTGCCTGGGGCTCACAAGGCGTGAGCTGCTTCGTCCCCCACAGCAGCATTCGTGCACGTGGGAAATTAAGAAGCACATGTGTGTTGAGCAGCAAAGGGGGGAAAACAAGTGAAAACTTCAAATTTCATTTTTTTCCTTCTTTCTTTTCAGGACTCCAGACTCACCAATTCAGATTTGACCCTGAGGCCACCTTGGACATGGGAGAATGCTCAGGAGACCCCCAACCTCCAGCCTGATGGGAATGCCCTGAATTCATTCTCTGATATGGAGATGCCATCAGCTGAGGAGGAGGAGGGCAACCTTTCTATCGAGGATGAAGGCTTTGAGCTGTTGAACTCCACCTACAATAAAATCACTGGCCCCGGCAGGCCAGGGCTCGGCAGGAGCAGCCCATGGGTAGCTGGTCGCTCCGGTGAGTCCGCCGTCATGGTTTTCTCCATTTCTCCTGCACACTGTTGCAATGTCTGGGTTACCTGATGGTGCTTCTATCCACCCAGGACCCTCCATCAAAACACACAGAGCAGCCAAGAAGGAACGTGCCTCCAACCCCCGGGAGGAGAACATCACCACGGAGAAGCTGACGGGCGATGTGGGTACCCGGCGGCAGCTCTCTCCTGGCAAACCCGGCGATGCTGTCATTGACCTGGATGTGCCTGCCACCTTCACGAAGGTCTCCCCATCAGCACATCAGGCAGCTGTCCCCAAAGGAAACGTGGCCAAAGGTGCCCTGGAGACAGGGTCAGCGGCAGGTGTCCCAGAGCATCTTCCGGTAGCAGCAAGCCCCTCCGTCCCAGGGCTCAGGGATGGTTCTGCCCGCCTTGGCCACCCCATCTCGCCGGTGGCACATGGGCAGCAGGGTCGTGTGAAGCTGGGAGCGCCAGGGCTGCCAGGACCCCCGGGGCTGCCGGTGAGTGGTGGACGTGAAGGCTGCGGGAGGGGAGGGACGGGTGGTGGTCCATCTTCCCCTCCAGAGCGGCTGGTGGGTGCAGGCTGCTGAGCTGCGGTGTCAGCAGCTTGCTGGGGGAAACTGGGCAGGGAAACCTCCGTGCAGGCAGCGTGGGGCTGTGCACCGGCCTGGCCCTCGGTGAAGGTTTGTTGATGTTCCAGAAGAACCTTCACTGGCAACTTGAGAGGAGATGATGATTCCCTAATTCCCCCTGCCCTAGAGATGGTCTCAAGTCATTTAACCACGCTGTCAGTTTTCATTTCACCCTGGTCTTCCCCCGAGGCAGGCGGAGGGGCTCAGCACGGGGCCAAGCCATCTGCTCCAGCCCCTGTCCCCACAGCAACCCCCAGGCATCAGCCTGTGGCCCCTGCTGGCATCGCTGTCCTTTGCTTCTCTACCACTGCAACACCACACAAGGTCTGTGGTGGTTCAAAGGAGAGCACTGCATTTGTCTTGAAATAAGTTTTAATTATTTTTCAGATTATTCATCTATTGTAGTGGATGAAAAAAGGGAAAATTTAAAAAAAATGTTAAACTTAGATAAATCTTTAGAGAAATCATCAGTCTTCATTGAGAAGTAAGTGAAATATTTTTCATATACTTTCCCATGCTTATTTCTTCTGCCAAAATGATTTCCCTAATTTGGTTAAATTTTCTGAACAGTTCCTCTAGAAAATTGCGTTTCATTTACCCAGTGCCACTGCCAGAAATGACCACAGACACCTTCTCCTGCCCCCAGGGCAGACACCCACGCGAAAGCCGGCCGGGATGCCCTGAGCTCGGGGCTGCCCTGGGGTTCCTCTGGATGCTGCAGGGCAGGTCTCCACGCACGGCTGGGTTTACGCCTGTGTTTGAGGGACCTGGCACTAAATTTGTCATCGATGAGCCAGACTTTGGAGGATAATGGTTAAATTTAGGACTGCTAGCTTCCCCCTCAAGCCACCTCCTTGCTGCTGCAGCTATTGCCTGCAAAAGTAGAAGAAAATAGCAAGAGGAACAGATGCTGAAGGGTGAAAAAATCTCGGGAGTGGAGGAAACGTCACAGCATGTGACAGCCCTGCTGTCAGCTGGCAGGAGGGGAGGCAGTGCAAGGAGGGGACCCAGCCGGGAGGGAATTGTTTTTTCCCCCCTGTAGAAAGCATGGAGATGGATTTTCTCCTGGTCGGAGAATGATAGAATGGTTTGGGTTGGAAGAGACCTTAAAGACCATCCAGATCATCCACCCTCCTGCCGTGGGCAGGGACCCCTTCCACTACCCTCATGGTGAAGAATTTCTTCTTTATATCTAATCTGAATCCACCCTTATCCAGCTTGAAGCCGTTACCCCTTGTCCTATCCCCACACACCCTTGTCAAAAGTCCCTCTCCAGCTTTATTCTAAGCCCCCTTGAAGCCCTGGCAGGCTGCAGTCAGGTCTCCCTGCAGTCTTCTCCTCCTCAGGCTGAGCAGCCCCAGCTCTCCCAGCCTTTCCTCCCAGCAGAGGGGTTCCAGCCCTCGGGTCATTGCTGGGGTCTCCTCTGGCCCCGCTCCCACAGCTCCAGCTCTGTCCTGGGCTGAGGGC
>Ga0065711_1006476_pt1 | contig 17217 bp, 11 predicted proteins | sample Hoacrofraction12_FD_59098 | JGI IMG/M metagenome (GOLD analysis project Ga0065711, IMG submission 59098) | Hoatzin crop microbial communities from Cojedes, Venezuela - Epithelial fraction 12 v2 (version 2) | ecosystem: Host-associated > Birds > Digestive system > Esophagus > Crop | place... | reverse complement strand
CAGGTTGGATGGGGCTGTGAGCAGCCTGGTCTGGTGGAAGATGTCCCTGCTCATGGCAGGGGGGTTGGAACCAGATGATCTTTAAGGTCCCTTCCAACCCAAACCATTCTATGATTTTGTGTTTGCTTCTAAACAGAGAAGATGCCCTGTAATAGCCTAAATCTACAGTAACTGTTACAGGGGAAACGCCAGTATTGAAATAGTGTTTGTGGGTGCCCACACGCCCCATTAGATACCACAGACCACAGATCTTGGATGTTATAAGGGAGAATAAGATTATACAAACATCAGGTGCAGTATTCGAACATGTGTGGTGTGGAGGTGGAGGGAAAAAGCTGTAGATAGCGTTACAGGCTGTCTAGAATAAGTGCTGGTCTGATGAGAGCTGTATAGCAAGATTTAAAGAAAGAAAGGGTGACTAGAAAAGTAGGTGACAAATTTGATGAAGTAAAACATGGTTTCAGAAAGGCATCAATGGCGACAAAGAATCAGAATTCTATTAAGTGGTATGCACTTGAAACGGGAGAAACTGCATTAAAAGGAATTTTGAAAAGAAAAATTTAAAAGTGAAATGTTAGATTGGGCAGAGTGCTTGTGGAAAATCTTCCCATTGAACATATTATGCATGCATTACATTGTAGTATGGAAATGATAAACGAGATCTCTTTCTCGCATGGAAAAAATTATTCCTTTTGTTCTTTTATACTGCTGTTCTTCCTGTCACTTCTCGTCGTTGCTCGTGCATATTTACGAGCGCTGGCGGTCATCTTTTCCTCGCTTTCCCTTTGAGAACAGGTGTGAAGCCGTTTGAATGCCTCACTTGCGGAGTAGCCTGGGCCGACGCACGTTCCTTGAAGCGTCACGTGAGGACACACACTGGAGAGCGGCCGTACGTCTGCCCGGTGTGCAACGAAGCTTACATAGATGCCCGGACGCTACGGAAGCACATGACCAAGTTTCATAGGGACTACGTACCCTGCAAAATTATGCTGGAAAAAGATACTCTTCAGTTTCATAACCAGGGGACGCAGGTGGAGCACGCCATCAGCATTTTGGCAGCAGACGTGCAGGAACAAGAAACAGAGATTAGCGTTGGTGGGGATGAGATTGAGACTGTGGTAGTGACAGGAGAGACGCTTGAAGCCATTGAAGCGGTTGCAGCCACTGAGGAATGTACGTCAGTCTCTACTCTTTCTGACCAAAGCATCATGCAGGTGGTAAATTACGTATTGGCGCAGCAGCAAGGACAGAAAATGGCTGAAGCAACGCAGGCCCTGGAAACTGTAAAAGTAGAAGTTACAAAGACAGAGTGGATGTAGAGTGTGAGAGAGCAACAAGGGTGACATCTTACGATCCGTGAGAGCTAAGTATTTAGCTGGGTACCTGAGGCTTACGGTGATGACTGTTTTCAAACAGTTAATCCCAGCACTGAATGTCCTGGTGACAAAAATACTGCGCCATGCACTATGGGGAAAAGGTTAAGATGCTTCAGCGTGGGCCAGGGCTTTGAAGGCAAAGATCTCTGCACTGGCCATAACTGTAAAACAAAGAAAAAGAAAAAAAAGTTGGAAGAATAATGTTTTCTGTGTCATGGAGTAAGTATCAGGCTGTAACTTTTAAAAAATTTAAAAAGTATAAAGAGGCTGCACTAAAAACTACAAATGGACAGCTACCGGTAGCGATTTTTTACTTTTGTTTTTATGTGCATTTCATCAAGTTTGTGAGCAAATTAACCTGTCTGTTTACTCCCCAAGACAAGGGGATAGCAGAACGCTTGGTGCAGTGTGTGCTTTGTGCAGCATACAGAAGATGGGAGGCGTTTTTGTTTGGGTAGGTGCACCACTGGCAGTTAGTGAGTCCCAGTTTTGAAGAGCCTACTTTAATTCTAGGTTGGTGGGTGGCAGGTCCGAGGTCCAGCGAAACGCTGTGAAATGTTTTACAAATGATGGGCGGGGGTGCACTGGAGTCGGGGGAGGTGGTTCTCTGAGGTGGACTGTGAATTTAAGCTGACCAGGGGACGGCCCACTGCGGGGAGGCTGCTTAGAGAAGTAAACTGCTTTTTCTTCGTAAGCGAGCAGCTCACGCTTCAGCCTCTGAGCACAACCGTGTTTCGTTTGGTTGTGTTAAGGAAGCTATTGCCTGCACTGTTGTGTGTATCCAAAGCCGACAGCCTAATGATGGAGGTTTCTATTTTTGCATTACATTCGGTGTAGAAACTCTCAGATGAAAAATCTCTTAACAGCACGCTTCTTTGGGAATACAAATACACTGAAGAGGTCCAACTAGTTACGATCTGATCTTGTCTTGTGTCCTGTGGAAAGGAGGATCCCTGCTCATTCCTAAGTGGGACACATAGCAATATCAGGATAGGGAACTCTTAAAATCTTAGTATGGGGTAAAAATTAATTTTTTCTCAAAATATCGTAGTCTCCGGAAGACGTTATTACTGCTGCTGTAAGAAAATACTTCCAGGGCAAGCTAATTCCCTGTGTTACGCCACATAGATGGAAAAAATCTTACTGGGCTTTCCTGCGAGTAAGCATGAATCACAGCCGTGCTCGGCCCAAGTTTAAATGTCTCTGATTTGATACCACGAACAGTGCACATCTTAATCTGTACGAGGTGGGGGTTCTTTCACTGTTGGTTGGTTGGGGGATTTATTTAAGCAAGAAACATGCCTGTCAAGGTAACTGAATGTGCTATGCACATGAGCAATCAGAACTGTGTTCTTTAAATTGTCCTCAGTCTGTGGCATTATCAAATGTTTCCCAGCTCTGACAGCAGCAAGCTATCCAAGGAGCCAGAGGCCTGGGTAAACTTCAGAAGTAAAGTTACATGCATGTAACTGTGCTACCTGTGAAACAGATCCACTGAACAAAATTTAAGCAAAATCTGTGACAAACTAACCACCTCATTTGAATTAGTATTTCTACCTTTCATCTTATTTAACTATTTGAGTATCTGCCTACTAAGCTACAGAATGGACTGTTCTTTTTATATCTTGCAAGCTTGTAGATAAGCAGTTGAAAATTTTTTAAGCAATACGTAGTTTGAGTTCCTGTCTTGGATTCGAATTAATCTGTAGATGGCTATTTCAAAGTTGTGGTCTTCCTGCAGAGAAGTAATGTAGTTATTTATACATCCTGCAGCCCTTTACAACTGTATTCTTTTCTAATTACCAAATGGAGTAAAACTAAAAGTAATATTTAAAAATTAATAAAAATACTGCTAGCTATAACTCTTGAATCTTTGTATGGTCAAGAATCTGGAGATAGCCATCCTGCTTGAAGTTAAAATACTGCCATTATGGTGGAAAAAGATTTGACAGAGCACTTGGTAAACTTTAACATTTACTTCAGTGTTTGTATCTTATAAATAATTATGTATTACTAAAGCAAGGAAATGTTCAAGGAAAACCAGCTGTAAATAGTGCTAGAACATGGTTTGTATATTTAGTGTGTTACCTTACAGAAAGAATATTACCAGCACCTTAGTTTGGTGCATTTATTTATTTGCCCAGCCTATGGAAGAAACAGAAGTGAATCTGAATTTCGGAGCTTTTTTTACCCACTGTAAAAATGCTTTAACAGACTTGATGGTCTGCCATTTAAAAACAAAAAAAAAACCCCAAACAAAAACTCACAAAAGGGTTGCTTCCTAAGCAAGGCTTGGCCAGGAATGTCAAAGCTGAACGCTGCGGCACCCCTTTCCTGGGGTACTGTGCCTTACCTCTGCAGAGGGGCAGGAGGTGAGCAGGGAGTGCCGCTCTGAGCTTTGCTGTTCCCCGCTGGGTGAAGTTGCCTTACCTCTTTTCTTTAGACTTCAGCTCTTAATTTAAGATGTTCACTGCCCTTCTGCAATCTAACTAAAGTCAGGCTGTGAAGATGCGGTTGATAATATTTAATTTGATTTTTTCAAAATAAAGCTCATGAGAATTGTCCATTTATAAAGTATTCCTGGTGAATTCCTGTACATAATGAATTTGATTTGTACATTCTGCTGTTTTTATTTAGTGTTAGATGTATAAAGTTACAGTTATCTCTGTCATTAAATAAACTGAGCTTTGCCATGAATTACTCTTTCAAGCACCTTTTATTTTTCAGGGGAAAAAATGTTGCAGAGTTACTTATTCCTCTCCAGTATTTCACCTTCCATATGTAGATAAATGTCTAGTCTGAATAGTTCTAGTAACACCTACTTTTTAATTTTTGCTTAAGGCTCAAAAAACTGACTTGTGTGTGGAAGGGAAACCTACTCCGTCCTAAATTGTGCCAGAACACGGCTCTGCAAGCGCATGACATTAACAAACCGCGGTGTGTATTTATACTGACGTCTCCTCGTGGTGGACGAGGCATCCCCTCCGCCCCCAATTCCCAGCCGCAACCACTTTGGTTTGTTTTGGACGTTGCTTCTCCTGGCTGGGGTTTCTGTGCCACAGCGCCAGCCCAAAGTGACCCTGTCCCCCGGGCGCCGCTGCCCTGGCTGTTGGGCGAGCCGGGTGGCTGCCGCCCGCTCTGGGCTGTGGGAGCAACCTTAGGGCACCGGCAGCGTTGTGGAAAGGCCGGCTGCCTTTCATGGTTCGTGCTGATCCCTAGGGGAAGTGCTGGGGGCTTCTCAGCGCGTTAACTCTTCTGTGAATCACTATAGGTACCCAAGCAAAGTGGAAATATAGAATTAAATAAAAATGGGGGTTGCAAGAGGCCGAGTGCGGAAGGAATAATGTGGCCTACCATTGAACAACTACTGGTCAACAGGGATGCACCTACAGGTGACAAATAGCAAAGTGATGCGTGGGTATTTTTTCCCCGTTGTTTCCACTGGAGCTAGAACCATGCCATTCCTGGCTGTTAAAGGAAGAGCTACGCCTTTCCACAGCACTGGAACGGTGCGTACATTTAATACATAACAAGCCAGAGCCAGTCTTCCAGCTGCTGCTGACAGCGCACTGGGAACCTTGCACCTCCCAAGCAGTTCTTCATGGAGACCTGTTCTTGCACAGAGGAGTTCAGGCTCGGGAAGGCGAGAGGCCCCAGGTTGCCACATTGCTGCCCTCGGGCGCGGGGCTGCAGGGCACTGTGCTCACCCACCTCGTGTGACTTTGAAGGGGCTTTCCAGACAGTAACAGCTTGCCTTGCACCCCTATGAAAAGTTTTGTACTGAGGGAAAGTATTTCTTGTCTTAGGCAAAGCGCCCTGCCTTACAGATGGCAACATCAGGATTAACTTACTCAGTGCTCTTAGATGTGTAGTAGCGCAAGATCTTCTTGTCACGGTGTGAAATTCACACGTGAACAGGGCTGTGTTAAAGAAGCAGCTCAGTCACCAAAATCAAGCGCAGCCCAAGACGCTGGGTAGTGTCACAATTACTCCTTGCGCTGCGCTGCTCTGTTGGGTGCCTGCAGCTCTGCACGGTGGGGGCTGGCGTACGTGTGAAGGTGACAGGCTGCCACAGCTACACTTCCTTCTCAAAAGCAAAGGCAGCGTTACGATTTGATGGCAAGCTACGGAGCATCAGCCCGCACTTTATATGCACCTACTCTGTGTGCAAATTATGGAAAGGTGGGGGAGAAAAGGAGAGATGATTACATTTTTATTATGACTTGCATTACCTTAAATTAAAAGGCTTGTACTGCGAAGAAGACATAAACATAGGCTCATGACATCAAGTTTCAGTGGAGCTCTTGCTACAGCACCACAAACGCTTTACTGATGTTTCCATCCCATGAGGAAATCCAGTCCCAAGAACCAAATTTCAGAACTGATGAGCAAAGGTCTTTCAGATCTCACTCTATGCCACTGAATCAAAAAACCCCATGGCTCCCCATGCGCTGACTGCTAGCTGGGGGCATCACTCCCACCCTGCCCGCCCCCCACCCTCGAGGGCCGCTGGCATCCGCGTAGCTGTGCCGCAGAGAGCTCGCGCTGCACAGTTTCAAGGCTTCCTGTGGCAACTAAATCTGGACTGGACTCCCACCGCTTCAGACTTTCAAGTGCTCCCCAAAAAGTTCCTAAACAGAAATTTAACACGCTACATACAGAGCTCAAGTGTAACAGTTCCGTGTTTCATACTTTTAATTCTATGGATAACTATGCATCAATGGCTCCACATCAATTAACCACTGGCAGCTTTCCTAAGTCAACACTATGTGTTGTTTTCAGATGCCAATATGTCAAAATTAGAGAACAGCAGGAGATCCCTTCATTAATAAAACCAGAAGAAATAAGGAAGGTATTAATAGGATAAAGTAAAAAGCAAATTGTTAATTGTACAGTTGTTATGGCGTTCTAGTGGCTCTCAGCAGAGAACTAGAGAAATTATGGTGATGACGGAGAAGGACTTTTTACAAGGGCCTGTAGTGACAGGACAAGGGGCAATGGCTTCAAACTGAAAGAGGGCAGGTTTAGATTAGATGCAAGGAAGAAATTTACTGTGAGGGTGGTGAGGCACTGGCACAGGTTGCCCAGAGCAGCTGTGGCTGCCTGCTTCCTGGCAGCGTTCAAGGCCAGGTTGGATGGGGCTTTGAGCAACCTGGTCTAGTGGAGGGTGTCCCTGGCCACGGCAGGGGGTTTGGAACCAGATAACCTTCAAGGTCCCTCCCAACCCAAACCATTCTATGATTTTAGAATGTAACCTTCCCTTCTGTAGTGTAAGGGCAGAACTATTCAGCATTCCTCAACTAGTAATTTTATAATGAATGAAAAAAACCTGACCTCTTTTTGCAGAACACCTTTTAGGGCTACTAAGTACGCCAGTAAAACGCCTTCTTGAAATTCTGTTGCTTCTCCAAATAGATTTATCTTATCTTACGGCAGCCTAGGAAGAGTTCTAGTTACACCAGCAATTTTCAATAGTTTAAAACCTCAGTTTCCCTCTTCAGGAAGGAGAGGCCGCCATCTTCTCAAAAGCTGACTTTTTCTCCAAGTCTCTTCACAAAGCAAGCTTTGGCAAAGCCTCCCCAGCAGAGAGAACTCGGCACAGCCCTCTGGGCTCTGACAGGGGGCTGTGCTACAAAGGCGGCAGAGGCAGAGATCGAGCGCAGCAGGCCTGAGCAGGGTAGCTGGTTTTGTCAGAGTTGGCTGGATACTGTAATTGGGTCATCCATGGCACGAGAGTAAGCCCACGACGCTAAAACAGCGTCCACCAGCCACCGCACAGACAGGCTGGCTGGGTGCTTCTCTCTGCTGATAAAATACGGATCCTGAGAACGGGGGCAGCGCGCCTCCTGTGCTTTGATAGGAATGAAATTAGGTGTGTGGGGCTACACCCAGGATGCCCTGAAACACTGCCACTAGTAGTTGACTGGAGTGGTTTCTTTACCATTATTATTTTAGTATAGTTTGCATTAGGTAAGTTTGGATCCCTTCACAACCCAGCAGGTTCTAAAGCAGCCTGGCTGCAGGGTAGCAGAGAGAAGGTTACTGGGGAACCTTACATCTGCACCTCTTGTCTTCGACATTCTGCATGCTGCCCGGGTGCCAAGTAAAGCTTTACTTCTAGGCAAGCACAAGCCTCTGAGAAGAAGCCGCACAAGTTCAACAGACAGACATTTCGACCACTGACAGGTGCTACAGTTAGCAGCTAAAGGACTCGGCATATCACCTGGAAGCACTTAAGACAGCTAAATCAGGTAGTTTACCATTGAGTTTTAGGATTCCTGAATATTCTTAGAAAAAGAACAAAAAGATGACATCCACCCCCAAGACTATCTTCATGCAAAGACCACGACTCTTGTAACAAAAGCCTCGAATTTCAAGCACAATTCCAGCTAACATTCGCCTTGATGATACTTTCCAGGTCAGTCTCCCACAAAGCTCAGACACTGAACACCAGCAGACACTCTCGCAGCTACACGGCCAAGCTCACTGGGTGCTCAGTCCTGACTGGACTTAGGACATCCTGATCTGTTTTCTTGTGTGAAGCATCAAGAAGGAAGAGAACTTGTACACTGAGTGAGGTGGGATCTCTGCTCACCTTCAGCTGAGATCTCAAAGCTGCTGCGGTCCCTCACAAGGTCTAGGATTACAGTGATCGACCATGGGAGTAAGTAGGATAAATATAACTTTTGTGCTCTCACTTACGTGGGAGCTATTTACTGGCATGTCTGCTGTCCTGCCTAGCCATCTCCCAAAGGGTTCTGAGGTACCAGGAAATCCTGGTGAAACACACGTCTACTTCAGCCAAAGATGTGGAAGACACTGTTGGTGGCAGGTTAGCTAAAACAGAACAGGTCCCCCAGTCATCCTCTTATTCTTACTTAAAGTTCTGCTTTGCTTTTTCCCCCAACACAAGCAAGTGAGACGGTATCAAGTAACTACTAAGGAGCAAGATAAAATAGTTACTCACCGTGAATTACCACTACCTTAAAAGGGATTTATTTTGACAAACATAACCACATGTAATGAAAATAAGTGAAAAGCAAATGCTTCATTTTGCCTCGCCTAGTTCTAGTAGCGCCCAAATCAGTTATGAAAGTCCTGAAAGTCAATTGTGAAAGTGTGTTTTGTTTTAAATAAACCAGGGATTTCTGCTATGGAAAAAAAATAATGTATACGTTTTTATGTAACGTTTATAACAAGGCTTTTAAAGAAAATAGTTACAGGTATTCAACTGCATCAGACTTCAAAAGAAAAAAGATTACACATACAATACAAAAATACAAAAAAAATATTTTTTAGAACTTATAAACTCAAATGTCTAAGTGGTCAGAGCGTTCCTAAAATAAAATTTAAAAAGAATACACTTCAAGATGCACTTTCCTTTCTGCACTCACAGATTCAACTTCAGCATGAAGAAAGGTTTTAGAGGCAGGATGAAAGCCACTGACATACTGAATTCTACAGCCAGTTCCAGGTTGAAATTAATTTAGTGGTCGACACTATCAGGTATCTGAGTTTAAAAAGAACCTTACGTTTAGTAGTGGGGCGTGGCGTGATAGTGTTGCTGTTGATAAATTTTGTTTAACCAGTTCTGCTAGTAAAATGTTTTAAAAATAAGCAATCTGAATTAGCCTGAAATTTAGACAGTCCTTCCTAGGTTTGAAACCCTACAGCACTGCTCTGTGGTACGAAAGCCAGGAAATTAAATTGACCAGACTAAAGTAATTGTTGAAAATTATTGCAAAAGGCAGACAGGTAGGAAAAGTCAAGTTTTATTTCTGAAGGTGACTCTTGTTAGAAGCATTAGGACTGCAAATACAGGATTCTTCTCTAACCTGATAGTGTCCACTGAGGTCACGGGCATCAAGGTATTTTGTTTTAAATTGCAAGACAGGGAAAGTGCATCTTAGATTTTTCATACTTAAGCAGTGAGTTACCGATTTTTGGTGTGGCTTTTATTCCTTCTAGGCATAGTAAAGAAAAATATTTCAACCAAATGTGAAGCTTAATGTACATTAGCTTGTCTTTTTGGTGATGGCTTTTGTGTACCACAAGGAAATGCTAACAACACTACTCAACGCTAATGAATTAAGAGGAGCACACTGAAAATCTACCTTTGCAGTGAATATTCTTTACAGACTGTATCTAATATACAGACAAGGCCCATTTCCTTAAGATGAAACAGGCCACAGAAGGTTACACATCCTACATGAAGTCTTAAACAAAATTAGAGCTAATTTACCAGAGCCACTCAGAGCAGCGTAATTCCTAGTTTGCAGAGACTTAACAAAAGGGGACTGCAGGGAGAAAAAAAAAATATCCAGGTTCTTATTAATTCCTGCGTAAGTTTATATTCAAATTAATAGTCCAGTAACACTTCTAGCACAGGACAACGCTCACTCTCTTTAGCAGTACTCCTAGGAGTCAACTGTATCTCCTGTTATGAAGAGGGAGGCAGAAGTGAGAATGCGCGAGCATTCAATGTTACCCTGATTAAAGAGACAGTAACCTTTTTCATCCACCTTAACTGCTGACCAAAAAAAAAAAAAAAAAAAATCTTAAAAAGGTACCACTCCAATTTCTTTATTATCTGTAACTTTTTGAAACTAATCACATGGAACTACAAAATTAGCAAACGCCTCGAAATCTGTATACAAAACATAAATTACCTCTAATTTCAAACTCAGTTATTAGTGTACCACTCAAAATCTTAAAAAAGTGGCTCCAAAGATAGTCTTATACCATTCTTAAAAAAGGAAACTGTTCCTTTAACGTTACACCCTCCCCTCCCCCCAAACACCCAACTCTCCATCCACATCATTTAGTTATTTTCGTGGTCGTGGACATTTCCAAGATGAGATTTTATATTTCGTTCCCATAGCTTCTGGTTGTCAGAAAAGCCATGCTTTCCTTTATTGAAGGAATTTGGTCCTGCTGAGGTTGGTGTATCCCTGTGGAAAGTGAAAGAAGATCGGTTGAGAAAGTCAGTTCAACTATAGCAGTTTGTGCAACATGACACTGAAAACACCAGTTTCAAGTCCAAACTGCCACCAGAAACTACCAAACATTCCTTTCTCTCCATTACATCAGGCGTCCTCACCAGGAGCAACTGCAAGTTGGCCACAAAACCGATCTCTCTGTAGCACGTCAAGACAGAGCGACAGGATGGGGCAGCAGAGGAGGTGGGAGTGGCAGTAACTGCTGCCAGTTCTGAAGAATTTGTTACAAGGGCTACAGAACTGAGGATCCAAATTTGCTACTGGAGAAAAAAAACGCACTGAACAGCAGCAAACCTGCAGGGGACTGACTTTAAAAACAGTCTATCATGATAGACATCTTTAAAATATATATGCTCAAAATTAATTCCCAACTTAAGTGAAGCCTCCTCTGAAAGTGTCCCTATTTATTTTAGAAATGGCCCATTACTCAAATTTGTGGCAAGCAGAAGAATTATATGCATTTGTTTTAAAAGTAAACAAGCTGTTCTTTGTCATTCTGAAAGAGGTAATTCTCATCTTCTCCTTGCACAGGATTTTAAAAATCTGAGCAGACTATCCTACTTCAGGGAGATTTATAAAATGGAGAACTACAAAGACATGAGGTTTAGCAGCAAGTAGAACACCCACCTGCAACCTTTCCAAGAAGAATGCTAGCTTCTATTTAATACAGAATCAGTATCTTCCTCAGAAATAAAGTAGCAAATAAGATTCAAAGTGCAAATGTACTACTTTCAAAGTACAGCTGAAACATTAGGAAATATCTGTATTAAGGTTTTCTTGTTTCTGGAGAAGCGTTTTTTGAACCTATTCTGTCTTCCTATCTTTCTAAACCATCTACCTTCTCAAGCACAGGTCAGATCTTGCATTCTCACACACTCGCCCTTCTCCAAACCATCGTTAAAAGCTGACCTACCTTCCAATGTTCTTCATGCGCATCTTGGCCTCCGGAGGCATTTCTTCTGGTTCACTCTACAGAGAGAAAGGAGGTCAGTGTGTGGCTGGCCGCTACCTTTTGAACATTTCAAATGCCTGACAAGATATAGTATGGACTACAGCTCCACAGGAAAGCAAAGTGACTTAGGACAAAACAGAGTTTCTACAAGGTTGCAGAAAGAAATACAAATTCCTTTTTTCACCTCTGTGTAAGACAGAGCAGTTACACGACAACAAAATGTTTAGCAAACCAGAAGCAGCACAACTTTTTTTCACCTCCCCTTTATCAAGCCCAGAGAAAGCAACAATTAATTTGAATTATGTGGTGCATCTCATTTTCAGGAAAAAGTTATCAGCCCATTAATGATTTCTTGAACCAACACAGAGCTACAAAGTTGTACATTCTCAAAAAAAACTGCAAGAGATGTTTCTAGGTTGAAAATCCCTGACCACTAGCTTATTACTCACATCTTCATCTTCATTGAAAGCTGCTGCTACAGAAAGGGTTTTTGGAGCAAGGGTTGGAACAGGCTCTTTAGGCTTCTGCAAAAGACCAAATGCACAAGTAAGTCTACTAACCAGATGCACTCTGAAAAGCAAGCCGACCTCTCTTGTATTACGATTCCACACAGGCAAGTCTTAACTTTTGAGTACACCACAGGGGTATGCAGCCACTGGTGCATGATGTAAACAAGCACATCTGAACCTGAGTAAGTTGTGGTATTCAAAGTTTTACTATGTCACTGTTTCCATTATTCTTTTGGAGTATTCTTATCCATCCACACCAGGAAGACGAATATGTTTATTTTCTTGTCTTTTAACAACATAACAGCTTCCTGGCTTAAAACAATTCAATACTTTTTCGCTAGCATCAGCGTGCATCACACAGTCCAATTAATAAAAGGCTCCTTTAAAAAGTATTATTTTGATTTCCAATAAATACCTTCCTCTAAAGTGTCAGAAACTATCAAACTCACAATTGTTACATATAATACAGCAGAGACACTGAAAGCAACTTGGAGACCACCAAGCAAACATTGAGTCATCAGTAACAGTTTGCTTCTACAGTACTACCCATTATCTACAGCAATCGTACACAGTGCTTCCTCCATTTTGACTTCATTGGCGATTATTTTGCATACACTCATAGTTTTGAAGCTGACACTGCAGCAGAGTCCTTATGCAACTGCCTACAGCTATTCCTCACCAACAGTGTATCACATATAAATATTGTGCCATGTTTTAAAGCACCAGCTCCACAAGAACGGCCAACATACTAAGGGACTAAAAATGACTAAGAAGAAACAGGGTAAGTTTCAGCACTGTCCAGTGTGGTGCACTGACAGTCACCCGCTAAATTCAGTGAGCCAGAAATCCAGAGCCATATTTATTGCCACTGGAAATATCTTTCCACATGAGAAATCGCAGCTTGCTAGTGGCTCAAGAGAAGACAGCTTTGTCAGTTTTCCCAAAGTCTGAGCTGACCTGATTGCATTTGTACCCTAGAATGCTGCCAGCCCACATCTCCCTCCCATCTCAAAACAACAGAGCACTCTTCTCATCTTTTTCAGATCTGTAAAACACTGGTGTTGCAGGTGCAAGCCTTTCATGACTACAGTTTGAGTTTAATCCCGACAAGCATTTACAATGTATCCATCACAGTGCTAAGAAAGCATAAACAAACTGTACTAAATAGAGGGGCATCACCTGGCTCGGCCCTGCCCAAGCTAGTAGAGGAGTACTTTGGTAGAAAAGAGGAGCATCAGATTCACATCTGAGCAAGCACAAGGACACCTTGTACTGGGCAATAAAGGCAACCAGAATTCTTACGAACCTATGTAACAAAGCATATAGCAGAAATGAATCATAGTGACCTTGCACAGAACACGCAAAGTCATTGAAAAATAAACTACAGCTCCCCATGCTACAATCAGATCTTTGGAGTGGAAGATGACCTATTAAGCCATCTAGGAGAGTACTTGCTTTCTTGTAGCTTTCAGCATCTTATGCAGTGAAGCTCCCAGCACTCATTTCAAAGTAGCCTGAACAGTTTAACAAGTCTGCTCATTTCCCCCAGGAAATTATTCCAGACTTCTCAACTCTCATTACAAAATTACTCCGTATGTTCAAAGATCCACAGTTCATTTCAATCAAGTCTTATGCTTCCTGGGACAACTGACCTAGTATTAATCACCTTGAAGTACTTACACATGCATTGACCAGCTGGCCCTGCAATGCTTTCTTAAACTTTATCCAAGTCACTCACATTTAATGCAAGGCTTTCTGTCTGCACAGAAGCCTCCCCAAAGCACTTCCCCCTTGCCTCGCTTTCCTGAAAATTAAAATCCCTCAGACAACTTACATTTGCTGCTAGTTTGATGGATATTGCAGATGCCTTCTTTGCTGTCTGACTGCCTATGGAAAATCCAAACTTGGACATTTTGGCAGGAGCAGGCTTTGTGGTGAAGTCTTCAGCTTCTTCATTAGCTGCCCGTTTCTCTGCGCTGCGACTCGAACTTTCTCCTCCATTACTGGAAGAAACAGTCTTAGTTTTCACAGGTTTTTCTGCCTCTTCTTCAGGTCCTGGTGAAGTCGAAACAACTTACCAAGATGAGCTATTTTTACTGAGCAGATTGATGGGAGCAGCAACCTCAAAAAGCATTATACTTTGGGTGCAATAGGTAAGGTGTTTTTAGTGACAGCAGTTTCTACCAATGTACATTTAGTGGACAGCAAAACACAAAGAGAAGAAGAAACTGCAAGCACTCCACTACTTGTAAATAACTTCTTGCGTATGAGCCAGGAAAACAATCTTGAAGCACCATCTCTTTATTTAGTATAGAAGTCAAAGTTCATGTAGTAAATTAAATGTAGATGACTAAATCTTTTTAGCGTTTAAGTTGCCATAGATAAGCTCTCATAATTGGAATCCCAATTCCAAATCTAGAGTAGATAATCTAAGTTAAAATTAATTCTACTAAATTTCTACAAAAACATGTCCATGCCAGTCTCTAGGCTTGTCTGGCACAACTCTAAAATCATGGAAGTGACTACAGTGAGGCCAGCTGTCTCAATCATGTTTCAAGTCACTGCTTGTCCGCATCTCATCTGTCATAAATCTGCCAAGCTCTGCTTGAGGAAGGAACCAGCACTAGAAAAACATATACAGAGATTTCATCTTTGCCGGTTTTGTATAAAAAGTCATGGAAAACATAGCAGCTGAACAATGATCCACAAAGAAGAAAAAAGAACACACTCAAATCACATTTTCATTCCTATATACTCAGCTTCTTCAGCTACACCAACAGATAAAGGTGTCCCTGGAACATAGCAAACGCTTCAGCAAAAACACATTTCTCTGCTGCTGCAACGGGCAAACCACTGCAGTAGCAAAAGAAAAAAAACCATGCATTGGGGAATGGATAGGAAAGTGCTCCTATTATCAGCCTAAGAAAAACTGGAGGTAGCACCAGTTCCTCATTACACCAAGCAGAGCACAGGACCCTCCATGCACAGCAAATTCAGACCACCAGGGAAGAAAGCTCTTTGCACTGCTCTCTAACAGCAAAAAGCTATTCACTAAGACAGAGCAATGGGAGAGAAGCTAGTCTGAACTGGGGGTCAACAAGATTGTAACTCCAAGAAAAAATGGAAGCAAACAGGACAAAGAAAAACTAGGGACACCATCTATTCATATTTTTCTGCTATTTCCCCAAATCATAAGCAGCAGAATACACCTCTTCTACGCCAGTCTTCTAACTATCAAGATAATAAGTGATTGGGACAAAAATGGGTTTATCATTCACCATTGGAAACATGGCAGAATACAAAAAAAAAACCAAAAAAAAAAAGACAAAAACCTTAAATCAATTTCACTCTATTAAAAAATGGTACTAATCTGCACCACCAGAAATTTGACCCAGAAAGTATAGATACAAAAGTGACAAACAAAGGAGGAAACAGAAACAAGCAAGATGTACACAAGTGACCTTGGGTACTGGCTGCTGTCTTAGCACAGTTTTCCAAACAGCAGTCTGCAAGGCTATGAGAAGCTCTTTAGAGCTAGTCCATGAAATCACACTAAACAGAATATTCAATTACAGGTCCAGTCTACATACATTGTAGACTGCAAGGTGATTCGAGGGTCGGTAGAAGATTCATTGGCCTTAAAAGGAACTGTGGACCCAAAAGTCTTTTTCATAAGATACAAAATCCACAGCAGCCCAAATCTCAGGGCATACTGGACCAGTCCAGGCTCCTAAGCTAACGCTAGCTTGAAGCTAATTACTGCTTGCTTCTTCCACTGCAAATTCTAGAGTATTGCTAAGCACAGGGTGAAGCCAAGCACGATCTACCCACATCTGTTCTCTCACCGAAATATTAAATAGCTTCTCTCTCAAAAGTAACTCCTTTCATAGAATCACCACTACATTCCGAATGTCACTTCTACTAGGCTCCACTTAGGATGAACTGTAGACTGCTGAAAGAAATGGCTTCCTTACAAAAACTCTCCCTTGTTGAAGAAGCTACAAAGAGCGTAGGACAACGGGAGTAGGTGGGGAGGGAGCTGTTGTGCTGCTCTGTTTCTGTAGGAAACAGTTAGAAACGCAGACAGGTCTCTCCCATCTCTCATGCCAATGCATATATATATTTTTCAAGACATTAAGGTTTCTTTAACATTCTTAGAGATTTAAGGTGGTTGTACTTCGCCTACAGACAGCACCAGTACTATTTTGAGAAGTAGTCTGACCTCTGCTCTTTTGGTGGATCACAGCAATAAAAAGCTTTCCTGCTTCACGGATGAATTTTTCTCATGAGTATCAACAAGTTATACAAGTGAACAGCTTCGACTGTCTGGGGGGTTTCAGTGACAAGACTGACAGTGCTAATTGCACAGCATTTCAGGATCTCTTGCCCCTAAGAGTGCGACCACTGGTTGTGGTGGTGGTAACAACAAACCAGTCACAACTCAGTTAACTTTAGGGTACCCTGCTGATCTTGGCAAAAGCTAATGACTAAATTGTTTCCAAAAATCATTAGGGAATAACTATCTTTCCTTGGGGTCAATGTACCACAACTCATTAAGATCACGTTCCAGCACACAAGATGGCATGGATAACTGACACAATGATGCTGTCCAGTTACTGTATTACTGACACTAAAAAATGAAATGCCCCAACAAAACAGAAAAACCCAACAGAGTACCAATAGTCAAGAAGCCCCTTAAAATCAGGTATTACTGTTCACGTTTTAGTGATTATCAAAAATAACATTCACTGTTGAGGCTATCCTAATTGGTTTACAAACCGCAGTAAATCTTTCAACAGATAAAAAAAAAATGCCCTCTGCCTATAGATATACCTAAATCAAAAAAACAGGAAAGGGAAGCATTAGCTTTGCAAACACACCGTCTTCTCAATTTTAAGTCAGGGAAGAAAGGAAAAAAGAAACATATGATTAAAAATTTCAGGAGAACTGATAATAAGTAGTACACAAGATAACAGGAATGTCTAATTCATAATATAAATATAAAAACAAACAGAAAATTTGCAGACTGCTGCCAAGCAAAAAAAAAACCCCAGGATGCTTAAAACGGCAGACCAGGAAATTCACTGTACCCACTCTTGAACAGGTACCACATCTGTTAATCTTTAAGGCGTTGTCTTCATCCTTGTGAGCAACAACGCTCACACTTCTCTCAACACACAGCAGAACTATTCCGTATATTTTTTAAGGATCGAGAAATAACGCCTTTAGGCGGACAAGGAGAAGCTGCGAAGGTTTTTACAAAAGCCCCTGCAAGGCTGAGGCTAACCCTCAGGCGGGAGGAGCGCGGGCCCAGACCCCGGCCTCGCCTGCAGCGCAGCCCCACCCCCCCCAGGCCCGGGCCGCCCCCTCTCCCCGCAGGG
>Ga0065711_1040138_pt1 | contig 17218 bp, 8 predicted proteins | sample Hoacrofraction12_FD_59098 | JGI IMG/M metagenome (GOLD analysis project Ga0065711, IMG submission 59098) | Hoatzin crop microbial communities from Cojedes, Venezuela - Epithelial fraction 12 v2 (version 2) | ecosystem: Host-associated > Birds > Digestive system > Esophagus > Crop | place... | reverse complement strand
TTTTTTTTTTTTTTTTTTTTTTTTTTGCCTTTGGCAAATCCACCAGTAAAAATATTTGGTAGACATCAACTCACCAGTTTTGCTATGATAAAGGACATTATTTCCAAGTGAGAACTGCTTTTCCTTTCATTATTCATTTTGGGACTAATATGAAGCTTGGTAAAGTGGCAAAGTTCAATTTCAATCTGTGCTTGGGCTCGTTTCCTTTTCACATTCCCTTCCAACTTTTCACATTCGATGTCTATTAAGTAATATTTGCCTACAGTGACTGAGTACCCTGAACTTTGTGGCAGAGCTGAGAAAACACAGTCTAGACTACTTGATTTTGTTCCTGTTTCTATTGTTCTGCATATAAAATTCCTTCAGACCCATCCTGGCATTTGGATCTTAAAGTGGAGGTTGCATCACCATCAGAACTACCTTCCTGTTACCGATACCTCCCTCACAGACGCTCGACAAAGTCCGTCTCTGTGAACCCACTATAAAGCACTAAAACCATCTCATCCCTAGAGATAACATTAACATGCCGCTTTTCTACAGAAACAGCTTTTTTACACACTCATGCATTTATTTTTTCCTTCTAAATATTTAACCCATTTTTCTACTTTGAAAAAAATGATGACATCAATTCGTCTTGCTCAGACAGATGCTTAGTTGTATATATTTCTGTTGGATCTGACTCTACGTATCCATACATGAACTCTTACACTGAGTGTCTGTTAGTAGCATCTGTGCAAATAAGAAAAAAAAGGGGAAATTTCACTGCCACCAAAGATACTCCATGTTGATGGTGTGAAAACAGGAGCTGAAATAGTTCTTACATTCCAGGCTGAGCCTGCAGGACAGGATGTCCAAGAAGGCTGTAGCCATTTTTAAAATGAACACCCTTAAACAAAACTGTGGGAGACATTAGATTTTACCATCATAATACAGTGTTAATTCAGTAATACTTCAGAGAAGCTCAACATGAAACGGATGAGTAATGTAAAAGGGAACCAATTTCACATAAAAAAGTTAGATCAGACTTTAGCTGAGATGTTGCATCGCTTCCGTTCTTGTTTTTGTCTGACAATGATTCTCTATTTTAGAAATGATCTATCTACAATTGCCGTCTTTTGACTCCTAGAAACAAAGGAAAATTGCCCACAACCTGGCTGGCTCCTAGGCAAGCACTTTCTTGAACATACACGTAATCTTGCAAAGGTCAGGATGATACTCATGTGCAACCAAGTCAAGTGTGCTTACCTGTATACAACCTCCCTGGGAGTCTAACTGAATGCAGAATAATTGCAGAGAAACCAACTATACCCAGTTGCTATAAAAATGCCCGTAGTAAACATTCTCTGCTCATGTACCCCTATGGCTTATCGTGAATATGAATCCATCAATATCGCACCTAAACCAGGGCTTGGCACAGGCCAGCCAACATTTACACCTCTGAACATCTTTTAAAAATGAAGAATTAAACAAGCAGTGATGTGAGCTGTAGGTGCTGCTGAACAATGGCAAATGCACAATCACTTCACCTTTGATGAATGAAAGTGCTCCAGAATCCCACAAAGAAGAAAAACATAATTCCGAAGACTCAAGAAAATATTCCTAAAATTTGGGGTTTGTTCATGCAGTGCTAAACCAGCGTTTACATGGTGCTACTATGGGTTTTCAGTAATTAAGAACATGAGTACCTGTAGCCTCCTCATGGCTTCAGAGTCATGATCAGCCTTCACTTTGCAAGCCACAAGCAACTGTGCTGTAGAAGCTGCCACTTGTTTGGCAGATGAGATGAGCTTCTCCTCACTAGCGTGGCCCTGTACTGAGGCATTAGCTGCTTCACAGAGATTGCTGGTTGCAGCTGCCACCATTCGGGCCTAGGAGACAGTAAAACAAAGTCACCGGGTATTCTCACAGGATATTATTTCTTCAGAGGAGGTGCTCGCTTTCCTTCAGAGTAGTAGTTACTCACAGCGGAAATAAGTCCCTGAGACCACTGTCCATCATCAGCTGCATTTGCAGGGATTGCTCCAACCTGAAAAAACAATTCAGAGAGAGCTTACAATGACACAGAAAATACAATTGCTTTGTCCATGTAAACACGGTCCGGAAACATGTTGTATTTTAAAAGAAATGGAAACAGGGATGTGTGCATAATGAGGATCCCAGGGACTGGAATCGAATCATTACGTGTAGCATCAACATAAACAGATGATGTGTTCTCTCAAAGCTACGGTGACACTTTTGTATAACTGAACAATCAGCCACACAGAAGAATACACTAGGTCCCTGATGTCTTTAGGTTTCGAGGTTTTCTTGCTTAATGATCCCCAGAAAACGTATTTTAAGTAGACCACAGACGCAGGACTCTAGTTAGCAATGTCTGAATTTTATGTGTGCGCATGTGTGAACGAGTGAATAGGGGTTGGTGTGGAAGAAGATAGATCAGATCCAGCTTCCCAGACCTCATCTCCACTGCAGAAATGGAAACAGTTGCCTAACATATAATTAATTCTTTTATGAGAATTCCTTAGGGGAAAGTAGCTTCACTTAAAATTTCTTTAGCAAACTCCTTAACTACAATATTGCACCGATTCGCCCCGTAAGATACTTTCACAGCCTTTACCAACCAATGCTGGAAATTTATTCGGGACAAGAACGTGCCTGGTTCACACACACCTAAGCAGTTGGGTAAGAATTTCCCACTGCCTCCATAGCAAATATAAAGACTAGTGAGCAGTCCAAGCCAGTAGTCAGTACCATTTACTGCTCAGGGCTGAAGCGATGAATGTGAAGCGGATCAAACTTGTCTCTACCGCCCACATGCCAGCCGTGCGTTTCTGGGAGGAGTCCATACCACGTGTCTCAGAAGGTTTCTTACAAAATCAAACCAATTCCCCAATACCAATAACAAAATGTCCCCGGCAGGCAGGTTGGAGCCGTTCACTATGGGCAAGAATTTATTCAGTCATTTTAGAAGCCAGCTTGCTGTACTTCTGGCTGACCTGGAGATACAGGATGCTACAGCAGTCAGAGGATGCCCCACAGTGCCAATCACCTACGCACTAGCAATTAGTAAAGAAAGAAGATAAGGAAAATAGGTCAGGGCTTCCTTGTTTCAGAAGTATTTTAATGGCTTTATTTGCGAGAAGTATCATCATGAGAGGAAGTGCCAGAAAAAGTTCTGAAGTTCGATATTTCATTAAATTTTGATTTTGCTCACGATTAGTTTCTTCCCTTAAAGACCACACTATTACTTGCAGATCCTCCAAGAAGGCAAGAAACTATCAGTTAAAGTCATTTGCTGCAAAAAAATCCTGACCTTTCAGTAAGTTACTATAGAAGAGTGACAGCTAAAGCAAAACGGTCAAATTCAGTAAAGCAGGCTGAACAGACCTGCTGATATGGCACTATATTTGACAAGTGTGCTTCTGTTAGAACAGCAAGCTACAGCTGTCCTCAGACAGACAGACTGAAGTCGTGTATCGCAATTATCTGAACTTGAACGGAATAGGATGCAAGTGCTGTTAGCCTTAATCTGAAAGAAACAAACAGAAATGTATCTGTGGGAGCAAAGGAGCCAAAACCACCTGAGGGAGATCCAGGGCTGGCACCAGGACAGAAATACATGCTATATTATTCTGTATAATTTTACAGTGGTGGTGGGGAAAGCAAAGCAAGCTGTATGTCATAATGCAACTCAATAACAACAGGTCTTATCACATAAAAGCAGACCGCACAATAATCTAAGTGAAGCATGCAAGGCAAAATTCTCATTTTTTTGGGCTGTCTCCAGAGCCAGATTTCAATGGGTATTAATAGTATCTTGTTTTATGCATTATTGATAAGTCCCATAGCTACAGCTTACGGTGGGTCTTTTCAAACAGTTACATCACTGTTGTTCTGAAAAAAAGTGCTCTGTGCTGCTGCTGGAACTAAAAGCACAAGCTCCCCAGGAATCCTAGCTGAAGTAGACATCATAGCGCTTTTGTGACAGCATCCATGACACAGTCTGCTCAGAATAAAGAATTAGATGACATTGGAAACCATAACTACGCAACAACAAAGATCCTATAACAAATTGTTCTCACAGGCAACACATCTGTTCGATGTTCAGATTTTAAGTTTTGAAGTATATTAACTGGGGAAAAAAAAAAACCAAACAGTGATGGATATGAAATGAATTACACAGACCTCAATCCTGACCAGACCAAAAGGATGAGAAGTGTTAGAAGCACTCTTTCTCTTGGTCCCAACAATAATTACAAGCATGTCTACTTAAATGTACTGAATTTGCATGCAGGCCTGTGTCCCCACTGAATCAGACAACAAAACACGAGGACACAATTAGCAAGGCCCTTCGCTGTTGTGGCCCAGAGTGGTATTGTACACTGACATTTGTTTTTGGATTCCCAAGCTGTCTCGTGGAACTATACATTACTAGCTTGAATCACAGATCTTCACAAAGTGAAAAAACCCACAAACACAAAAACTCCTTACAGCTGAAACATCTGAAGAGCCAAACACTTCATTACACCTGTGAGGTTTAAATAAACATAATTGTGGTGTGGTATTTTTTTTTTAACAGAACCAGGCCTGGGCCATGTATTGTGATGAGCAATGAAAAGACAACATTTTCACCAGTCTTTCCCAAGCTCCTTTCCTGCTGTTCTAACAGAACAGTTAAGAGACTAGATTCAATTTTGATGCTTCTGCCTCCATTGCTACTTGTTCTGCTTACCCACCTTTCCCTGTGCCACCAGTTCTCTTTGGGCTGCTGAAGCTGACTTCACAAGGGCACTGGTAGCAGCTGCAATGGATTTAGCTGCTTCCAGGATCTGTTCTTCGAAATCCAGAGTCTCATCTGCTTGCTATAACCAAGAAAGAACAATATCACACAATATTCACCTGAACGCACTTGTGTTTTCAAAATTGAGGACATATGCAAAGTGAGACAAGAAGATTTTAGAACACATCAGTGAATTCAATAAGAGCTACAACATCATTTTATGCAATGGAGTTTCATGGGGACTAAAGCTGGGAGTCAAAGTAAGTGTACTTAAACATTAAGTTGCCCTTGTGGCTGCTCACAAGATACTTAAAGAATGGCCTTCAGCTATCTAACACATTACCTCCACTAGGACTACTCAAAGCTACATTCTGAAAAGAAATTCTTGGGTTTTCATATCAAGATTATCTTTGTAGTCCTATAATACTGTTTTCCAGGACTGCTAAACTAGATAGAGCATTTTCTAAATATTTTAAGACTTAAAGCATTAAAAAAGAAAAGTGATAAATTTATATTGTCTGATTCACCTGTACTAAGAAATGTAACGTAGATACCAAGCAAACGCATATAACAGCTTTTGGTAAGAAATGTCATTTCAGAGAGAGCAGCATGGTGAAGCAGTCCAGTTTAGTCACCTTGGAGACAGGAAGTTCCAAAGGTCTGTCTAGAGCACATCAGTCATCCAAACGTGTCTCTCAACACACATGTGCAGAGACATCCTCTGTTCCTAATGAGGTTGCTTGCTATTTAAAATGCAAATCTGTCGTTCCATAGAACAACTTCCCTGACTTCCTAGTCATTTAAACAAATACTGAAACATTTATCCATTTAAGCACGCTTACTAGCTTCTGAACAGTTAACAAAAGAGATAGACATAACCAGCTATTGCTATTTTAGATGGAACTGGGCCTGGGCCATGTAATCTGATTGGTTTTTACACAAAATAAACCAACAGAATGTATTTTGGTTGCGATCAGATCACAAGCCCACCAGAATCCAATGCAGTATGACCAGCAGGGCCAGTGGGTACAATACCAGAACAGACCACCTTATGAGAGGTGAAGCTTTTGAAACACGGGTTTCTTATAGCTTATGCAACCACAGCATTCTTGTGTCAAATTACTAACTTTCGGCACACCAGCTAAGTGGGCTTTGAGTTAGAAACCTGGGCACTTCAGTTGCAAGGCGAAGAGCATCCGCCTAAATGTAAGTCAGGTTTAGTTCTCCTGCTACTGCAAACTGATGAAACAGTCAATTATGAAACAATAAAAAACAATTACGAGTAATTACAAATTATTACAAAATGGCACATCAAGCAGTGCTCAGTCCTACAGCACTTCACATAACTGCCACATAACTAAAACAAAGTCCAGGAGATGAAACCATAGCATTCATAGACACCAGAAAAAACTAATGATCTGAAAATCAGAACTGATGTGCAGATGAAGTTGTTTGGCACTTTAAAGTTTTTCTTATCCTTTATGCGAAGCCACCTAATTCAAGGAAAAGTATTTGCCTTGCCTTGCTATTGGGCTAACCCCACCAACTGAAGCATGTGCTTTTGTAATAAGAATATAAGAAATTGCTTTGTAAAGCGACCAAGTCATGATCCACACAAATTTTTGGCAACGCTTGCAATGTAACATCATGACCATTATTATATCTAAGTGGTAATCACATTGGTCCTCAATTTATGCAACAGGCCTCAAAAGTTTTATTTATAAAACTCTTACTTCAATCACGACATCACAAAACCACAATGACTAAATGGAATACAGTACAGACACTATCAGATTTCTTTTAATTGTTAAAATAGATGCATTGTTGACCAAGTTGACTAAAGACTTAAACCAACATATCAACAAAAGTACCTCTGGATGACGGTCACTTTAACAGGCTGTTACTGCACTTTTACACCTTTGTCCAAGGCTCCCTGTTATTGAGAGGTTTTAAATTTTCATTTCCAACGTAACAAAATATGTCACATGTACTATTCTTTATATGTCACTGATGTCAGGAATTCAAACTTAAGCAAGACATCATTTCAGTGTCTGTTTATTTACTCTAAAGGAGGTGTCATTCTCTCGTAAAGTTTAATAAAATGCCCATGGCCATTAGGCAGCCGTGTATCTGCCCAGATGACATGCAGTTGGTGAAAAAAACACCCACCACAAAGAGACAGAGGAAAAGTAGCTGTCTGAACTCAGTTCAGCTCAGTGAGCAGACTAAATATTGCACATAAGTGCAAAGCAAAAACGCCTACTTTCAAAGGGAATGCAGAGAAATCAAACTGTGCATTACTGAGAATGGCTGGATTAACTTCCACCCTGGAGCAGCAGGGAAAGCTCAGCAGGAGAACAGATAGCTAAACCTTAGTACCTCATCCGATAAAAGATCCCCCCCCACCATGTACCAAATTATTGAAATTTGGGGGGTGAGAAGAAACCACACCCCAAGTTTCTCAAACTTCCAACTCCTGCGTTTCCTGTCATCTCACAACTTCTTTTATATTTCTGGAAAAAAAGAAAAAAAGTTTTCTATTGACAGTTGATCCCTTCTGTGGGGATCAGCCTTACACAGCACTCAAACTGTGGAACTTCTGTTGAGTTTTCTACGAAATCCTCGTTTTCTAGTCCTTGCCTGCAGATTTCCCTTCCGCACGCCCAGGTATGACACCTACGGGCTGGCAGCTCCTGTTTGAAATGGAGAAGCAGGCACAAGGCTCAGTCAGTGCTGTGGGTGTGTTTAGCTGCCTGCCCTCTCCAAAGAGCATGCCTTAGCAGCAAGGACACGCAGCAGTTCAAGATGGCACACAGCAAACACCCTGCAAGCGAAGCAACTCTTCTGCCCATTCCCGTTGTTAAACAGCATGTCCCAAACTATCTTAAGTTCACACTCACCAACAGTATCCTCACAACATCTGTCAGTTCACAGCCTTCATGGGCAATGTGAGGAGCAATGATGTGATACGTAGCAGAAAACTTCACCTTGTAAGACTTTAGTTACTTGAGAGGGCTACTTGGATTTCTTTAGAAAAACAGATCTATGAGACAAGTGATCAGCTTCTCCTTCCTCAAGCAGCCCCTGTGAAGATCAGCATCTCTTTTTCCACAAACTTAAACTATTAACCTGTTATTGACTATGTACAGGTATAAATGGATTGGAAAATGAAGTCACCAGAACAGACAAACCAAAATTATTAGGCTAGCTACAAAGTCTGGAGCATGAAATAGCCTGAAAATGTTGATTGCACCATTAAAAAAATATAATTTGAGATGGTTTTATACTGTATTTTAACCAGTTTGCTAAAGAATCTCTGTTATTAGGGGCAGCATAGAGTCAGGGTTAACAGGAGACCAAATGAGCCTCTGATCTCATTGCTAAACAGTAGGAAAAAAATAAAAAAGACAAACCATTTTATTTTGAAGCAGCCCTCCTCTTCTACTTCATAAAGAGAAAACCAATACGGGTAAGTTACTGCACTGAGCCATGGAAAGCACAATAACCGTTTCCGTGAAAGTCTGTTCTTGGCACAGCTGCTGCTCACTGCCATAAAAGGCCCTTACATAACTTAAAAGTCCCTCCAAAAGCAACCCTATTGGTAAAGGAGCCCTTCATGTACATATTTTAAATCAGATTAAATTAGGAGTCTGCAGGAAGTCTTCTAAACCTGCTTGTGAGTGAATGTACTCCACCTTATTGCCTTCTACTACGTTAAAACCCCCGGAGACAGGGCAGGACACTGTAGGAATATGTTTGATATATAGTTGGATTAAATAACAACCTAATATATCAAACATATCACACAGAGTCCTGCAGAAAAAGACATCCAGGTTTGATTCATCTTGGGAAAAAAAAAGGACCAGCTGCTGGAAGCTAACAGCAGGGAACTCTTATTGACTGCCAAAGACACTTGTGTTTGAAGGTGTAAGCCTGCATAGAAGCATGAAGAGCATAACACCAGAACAGGGTACGTACAGCAATGCTCTCCGCTGCGGTACCTCATCTACTGTACCTTCTTCCTCAGAAGTGTTCTTTTTCCAGTATTAGCGAAGCATGTAGTTTGTATTAGACAGAATGTTGTTGTTTGTCAAAAAAAAATCACTAATTTTGGGGGGTTGTTATTTTACAGCCAGTGGCATATTTGCATAACAGGAGGAATATGTGGCTGCACTGCAAGACACTCGACCCTCCAAAAATGGAAAACAGAAGAAGAAGAAGAGAAAAAAAAAAAAAAAAAAGAGTCCACACTCAGGAAAAACTTAGTTGTATTTAAAGGAAATATGACAGCTAAAACTTGCTTAATAAACAATAAAGATTGCATCGCTTCACAGATCCTTCCCCTCCTTGAACACCTCAATGAAAATACTGAACACGTTTTGTGTAAGGGCAAGGGGTAACACCACCTACTTAGCACAGCCCTCCAAGTGCTTGCAGGATACCAGCTCAGAAGACAGACAGATATTAACAGGGTTTCAATGGGGTAGCAGACCAGCGGACTAAGCATTTTAGGAGCACAATCAGGATTTAAAGCAAAGTGGATATGCATCATACAATAAAACACAGGTAGCAGTTAGCAGGTCTGTGTGTCTTATTACAGATTGTTCTCTGGGATAAGATGATCCCCCACAATGGAAAATGAAGATATCTCATGCTATTGGTCTCAGTCTAAGACATCTAGGGGTAGGACAGGTGCAAAAATATGAAGAGAAAACAAGGAAAAGAATAATTAAAAAAATCCAAAAGTAGCAAAAATATTAAGATAGTGGAACGAATAAGAAAAAAACCCTACCTGCAACTATGGAATTTTTTCTTTAGAGATAACAGACAAACTGGAACACACAAAGATGAAAATTTCAAGCCTAAATCAAATGACTCCCACTCCCTACCCCAGTAACAGAAGCTTACTCAGAAAGAGAGAACCAGCCACCAATTAATAATGGTGAAGATGATAGATCTCCTGCAGGCAGATTATTCTAAAATCACCAACTAAGGACTTATGTGCAAGTTCACTTTGTGATGATTACTGTTAATGAAAGCAGGATACTGGTCGAGCTGGACCAGCGGTCTGTTCCGTTGTACAAGATCGCTACAGTTCCTGCATTTTGTAGACTAAGCATAAGAAAACCCAATCATATCGACCCCCTTACCTAGTCTAGGCATTCACACTATGTGTGTTGTCAAAGGTGACAGAGAAAGAAAGACAGAGCCTGTTCAAAGCAGGCAAACCTACTCTAGGAGAATGCAAGCTACAAGTCTTCAGCAGAAAAAGTGGCATATGAGCCACTCTGATCTTCCTAGTACCTTTGATGTGTATTACAGTCCATATTGTGAGAGGGATTAGATATCTAAATAAGAATGTAAAGCCTGTTTAAATACCAAATTAAATAAACAGTTGGATGCAAATTGTAGATTCAGAAAATGACAAATAGACAGACCAATAAATCACAGGCAGACTGGATACTCAAATTAACATGTTAAATGAGGAGCAGGTGTGAGATCTGTATTCACAGGGAAATTACAATGACCCTGGAGTGGCTTAGATGTTGGAAGGAAACTGCTCCATGGTTACCAGGCAACACACATATGCTATTATGCAGTAATTGTATAGAAAAGGTGATGGAGGACTCTTCCTCTGCTTGGACTCAGGCTGTGTCCTCTGCTCTGCAGAATCTCATTATAAAGGACCATTTTTCTTTATAAACAAAATGGATGTACTTGTTAAAAAATGCAGGACAAAGAGCATTTCTTTTTCATGAGCTAATTTATTCCCATCGCTAAGCAGGGGGGGTAGGCGGGTGGGAAGTCCTCAAAGAGTGAAGCTACCAAGAACTATTTCATCTGATCTTCCCGAGTGACAAAATACCACCCTGCACCAAAAACAATCATCCAACACTGAATGAATGTTCTTGAGGCCCTGCTTTTTAGACAGACTTCTCATTAGCTTTACTTAGAAAACAGTTTTGCGCCCAAAAAGCAGCATAAACAGGGAAATAGATAAATAGTCCTTTCCTGAAGTCAGTCACACAGCCAAAGCTTGATTTTCATTTTAAAGAGGGGAAATTCTAGGCAACATGGTAATTTCTTCTAAATCCTGCCTGTTATTCCACATTAGGCAAAAGGCAGCAATTCTCTGTGATCAAGTCTCGTGAACTATGCACACAACCATATGTAACAGCAGCTTCATATATTTCCCCCTTACCACGCATGAAAATATTTGGCTTAATTTTATACAATATATTCAGAGACATGTTTGAAATGACCTGGCAACATGCAACACTACTTGCTTTCATAAGGAATTGTAATTTATTTTCCTTCAGGAAAATTAAACAGAAATGGTCATACCGCATAACTGATCTGATACTGAAGCAGCCACTCTTAGCATGGCATAAAATGTTATGGTTTTAATCTTAGAAAACCCTGAAGGTCTTCTGCGCTCTGCTGAATCCCTTCTGTCTTGCTGCTGCTTTTCCCTGCCATACTACACACATTCAGATGAGAACAAAGGGCCTTCCAAGGAAAGCAAGCGAAAATGACTTCTCATATCAGTAAAACGTGTCTGGAAACAGAAAAGTAAATTATCAACAGTAACGATACTGTAACTCCTACAGCATTTCTAAAGTTGACTTTTCTTCCTCTGCTTGCTCATGGCTGGTGCTTGACTCACTCCCTGAAAATCATCTTTTTACCCTCTGCCTTCAGGGGTAAGTACCACCCAGTGCAGCATCTAGTGGCACTGAGGCTGATGCAAGGTCTGATTGTTATACTGTTCGCGTGGACAGGAACACAGTATGCACCAATACATGGGCTATATGCATCTTCCGCTTTAACAACTTCAAAGAAACAACGGGGATGGACACTCACCTTTGGCTTGGCTCTTGGTTTCAGCTGCTCTAACTTCTTTGCTGCAGCCTCAATTGACGCTGCAGCCCCTAGGAGCTCTGTCTCCGCAATGACTGTTGGGTCTTCTGGATCCACCCACTCTGTCCCTGAAATTAATGGAGACGAAGACAATAACTTCAGTGCCACTGTGAGCTGCCATTCAAACAGGGTGATTTACAATCCCACTTCAAGTGTCACATACCGAACGCACACTGTCCACAGCTGATTTTAGTACCATAACAGCATAAAAACACTGTAGTTTATGCCACAGAGCAAAACATCAGAGAGAAAAAAATATTTAGCAGGATTATTCTGTTATGAAAATAACTTAAGAACTGTATAAGCAAAGCAGCTTCAAAAGGGGCACTGTCCATACTGGGGACAAAACCAGCTGCCACTCAGCTTCCATTTATCAGAGCTCTTGCTGAGATGGTATCTAACTTCACCAAGTTGTAAGGTACACCGAGAAGTCTGACAGCATGGTAAAGAGGACATGTTGCAGACAACAGAAAATCATCCACAGCACACTTGTCAGGGTCTGGATTTCGGCAGCGGTTAGAAAAGAGGCTAGTAGTGCTGACTGAAGAAAGCGTTCTTTTGGCAACGTGTTTCTACAGAAATGTAGAGAAGGCCAAAGCAGTTTCTGTAATGTATCCAAACACCAACTTTTTTTTTTGTTGGTTGAGTTTTCAGCAGTTCTCCTGGCTGGAGGTGATCTCAGATTTTTGGAAGTTCTCAGTGCATTATTATTTTCAATTTCATAACATTCTATGGGTGACAAGATTCAGAAAATATCCATGTTCTGGATTGAGGGAAGCAATGAAACAGCCTAAAGGAAAATTAGATGGAGAGAGAAAAGGACACCAGAAATAAAACTTCTAGGTTCATAACTACTAAGGGCAAGGGGAGAAAGTGGTATCAGAGATGGAGACAGAAAAGGGTGTGAAGCAGCGTACGCTAGGCAAAGGAAGACTAAATTACAATGAAAAAAAAAAAAAGGAAAAATATAATCTCTTAAAGCCTTGTTAAACTTACTGAAACTTGATCAGAAAGGTTGAGTGAACCTAATATTAAAATATCAACTGAAACATTAATTGTTATTACAGAAGAGTGACAGCAGAGAAGAACACTGGCACTTTGCATCAGGAATTGGATAACCCGTGTCTGATTCAGACACCAAAGGAAATAACCTTGAATGGTTACTGATTGGCATGGCACCAGCCACAGAATGAGGCAGTTTCTGCTATGGATGGCCAAACCACAGGAGAACACAAAATGCCTGGCTCCTATTTATGACGTGCTGGGAGAAAGATAAAGTACGTGGCACTGTAATCCTAGTGAGCTACATCTCATGCTGCTAATCCCTATACAGTATGTATGTATGTATTTTGTATCAAATACCAAAACATTACTGAAGACAATTTCTCAGCTCAAATGATGTACAAGAGGAAGGAATTCTATATGAAAACCTAATATTGGCAGATTAGCAGGGAAAAAAAAAATTGGTACAGGCAGCATGTATAAACACAGTCAAAGCCAAACTTGTAAAATGTAGCAGTTCCTCTTAAAAAAAGAAAAGCATTTCACAAAGGCAAAAATATTTACATGCTAAATTGGTTAGGAGAGAGAATTTTATCATGTAGCTGTAAATGAAAGTTAAAAATGAAAATTGGGAATGGTTAAAAAACATCTTACTTTCCACAGAAAAGCTTTGAAGTGAATTAAAAAAATCCCCTACAGGCAGTAAGTGAAAAAAGAAATCAGTGAATTTTTATTTTAATGAATATGAATTAAAAAGCAAAAACTGCTGGAAGTTAATAAATGTCTTCAAAGATGAGGACAATAAAAAGATTTTAAAAAAATATTTAAGGAATAGAAAAATTCTGATATTGGCTTGGCTTGTTAGCAAATGCAAATGGAAATTTTGAATCATAAGAAAGAGTACAGAAAAGGCTGAAGAATTCAGTAATTTTGCCTGAACAGGGAAAAAGTGCAACGTAGATCACTGTTACAGGAAACAGAGTAACAATATTAAGACATAGAGAAAAAAATCCCCATAAGAAGATAATAAGGAATTCCCGTGTATGAAAAGCGTTTAGTCAGGATTCTTTTCCAAGGAATGTGTACTGGTAAAAGCAGGAAATAACCGAGGAAAACCTGCGGCATATATTACACAGAATATCAGAAAAATGAGTATAGTGTTCTCTGGCCTAGCTTAGGAAGGAATGATTGAACAAATATGAATTTACTAGAAGCCGCGGGGGGTGGGGGAGGGAAGAAATAAAAAACCTGATTACATTGCTTTATTTAAAATACCTTACTGTAACATTCTATTACCTATGAGATTAGAATGCTTATGGGCCTTTACGATGGCCATGAAGATTTCTTTAGACTAAAGCTCACAGTAAATCTGGTAGATGTGGTTCAGCAGTAGTGGTCTAATATTTAATAACACCACCCTCAATATGTATTAATTGCATTTAAAATGTAGAACGTTAGAACTGTCATCCTAAGAGTTTGCATGCATCACTGGATAAAAGTTTTCCTCAGGAAGTCAGTCTCTGAGAAAAATATCACTCATCTATTATAAGAACAGTGAACTTTTGCAAAGCAATGGAATTCATTGCTTATTTGAGTGCTGAATTCATATTTGTTCACAAGTTGTTCAACTCTAAGAGTTTGGGAAATCATCCAGACCACAATTTTCCGAGGTCTCATTGTTGCACTAACATACTGTGTCAGTGCAGGATCCAGACAGAGTGCCGTAAGCACTGCTGACCTAAAATTGACATCATTGCCAGAGGCTGAGTATTAATTCAGTGAGATGATGGTATCCCCTTTTATTTGAAGTTGGAAAGCAACTATGACTGCAAAGCAAAGTACTTATTTTGTCTGAACAAAAATGAGTGTAAGGAAAGGAGCCGGTCATCCCACTACAATTCAGCCACCCGTTCAAGAGGAGTGATATTGTGTTTTATTTTCTGCTGCTGGGGCTCTTGAGTGTTCTGCTTGACAGTTCCACCCTCAAAGGCCACATGGTTTACAGATGAAGCATGACCAATTATAGGAAGCGGAAGAGGGTCAGACACGTTTACCAACACTGAACAAGCGAATACCAGTAGAGAAATTAAAAGAATGGAAGTAGGTGGTACCAAGACATCTAGAACATACTAGGACGGGATTTGTAGATTTTGGGATTGTTTTAAGCTACAAAAGAGACAGATCTTCATCTCTGGAGTAAAAAGCACACTGTGCTGGTTAGCCAGGCTGCCCCACCCACCTTTCATTGCTTCTGCTGACTGGATGAGCTCTGTAACAGCACCTGCAACCCGCTTGGAGAAACAGGCCAACTGATGCTTTAGTTCTGGAGTTGGTTTTTGAAGGATCTAGAGAAAAAGACAAAATGTAGTAATGTATATCAGTCAGGATTCCAGAAAACGTGGAATATTCCCAAGGCACAGTAGCGAAAGATGTGTTTTATTCAGCAGTCAGCTCAGAGAAATAAGTCCAGTGAGGGAAGCACAACTATCAGTGAATCACTAGGAGCCAAGGCTTACACTGCAGCGTCTGATACATGCTAGGAAAGTGGCACTGCCTTGCCTTTCTACGGAACCAACAATATTGCCTGGAAGTTCTCGTACTAAAACCAGGACAGAATTCTCCAAAACAGAGGTGTGTGTGCGAGTATGTGGGAGGACTATGCAGCTTTAGCACTCCATTCTTGGACAATATAGCCATTATACTTACGCATTAGGCTTAGTCTTTCTAAACTGCTGGAGAGGAGCCAATTTTCTAGTATTAACAAACTCGTTGGTCACTATTTCTAAGAAACAGAATTACAGAGTTCTGCAAGATAGCACTAGTTGCCTGTTCTGGAAAAAATCAGCAATGGTGAACACAATGGAAATGCCAGCCCTGGGCAAGACCATTAAATGGAAGGCAAAGAAAGACACCTCCGAACTTAATTTGCATTGGGTATTAGACTGTGCTTGTTCAAATGGAAAACAGTCAGACATTGAGACAGCAAAGGTGAATTCTTCTGCTGAACAGGAACAATATTTGCATTTTTAATTACCATATTGTAAGGAGAAAAAAGGTTAAGTTCTGGAAATTCATTTATACTCAAAAGCTACTTGTGAGAGTGACAGATAGAGAGATTTAAGAGCAAAACAAGAAGCTGAATATTCAAAATCACATTCAGGTGTGTGTTTCCTTAATATTTTCAAAAACTCCCCTGCAAAGCAGCTCTGAAAACTAGGTGCACATTGAAAATACATTTTATCTTTTTGTGTTTCCCATTTTGCAGTCAAACGCCTAACCCCTTACTTTGACAGAATAAACTACACCGAATTGTTTCCCTAACTTTGCCAGGTGAGAGGTCTGCCACGTCAGGAGTTCCATCTCTCTGGAACTGCCATGTCAGTGCATGGGTGGACTGGTCTCCTGCTGCCTAAGGACGTGTATGTGTACATGACTAGTTCTAAGCGGACTTCTGCAGAGAGTCAAGGTTACCATTTCATACATCTTTTTTCCCATGCAGGCATTCTAAGGCAGAAAACTTTTTTGTGTGTGGAGGGGTGGGGGGTGGGTGTGGAGCATTTTCTCATGGCCTTAGGGCCCTGAGAGTAAAGTAGCTCAAGGTAAGAAAGGCCTGTTTTGCTTTATTGGAGGAACAGACCTTTCTTACCTTAAGCCTCTTTACTTAAGCAGAGAGAACACAATAAAATGAACAAAAATTGACTCCAGCCTTTGATCTGTTTGGGCATATAGTTTGAAATAAGTACTACGACTGAATTCAGGACACCGAATCTGAAAAACTCCCCAAAGTACTTATAAACTAAAAATGGATCAAGCATCTAATGCTAAATCACTTACTGCTATGCAGCTCTAGGAATTACATTAATAAGTTCAATCTTTCTTGATCTGTGGCAAGCATAACTGGGACTTTACTTCTATGTTATGTGTATTTCAAAAAGTTGATGTACATGACTAAACATGCTGTATTGTCAGCAGTAAGGCTGACTTGGATTTGCTAATCTGCAGTGAATGCCTGCAAATTTCAGTTTCAGAGACTTCAATATATCATCTTACAGCCAAGAAATCTCTGGGCGTCCATGAAGCTGATTGCTGATTTAAGCCACCTCCAGAAACTTCAGTATCTCACAAATGTTAGTTCAACACACATTATTGCTTCCTACAAATGTAATAGCAACAGAAGAACAACATATTATGTGATAATTATGTACGGTCAAGAAAAGACAGTTGACAGCAGGATTCATGAGTTAGGATTTGAGTGGAGAAGTTTCATGCAGAGCTTTGGCGTGTCACTCCAGTCTTCAAAAAGGGCAAGAAAGAGGACCCAGGGAACTACAGGCCGGTCAGCCTCACCTCCATCCCGGGAAAGGTGATGGAGCAGCTTATCCTGGAGGCCATCATCAAACAAGTAGAGGAAAAGAAGGTTATCAGGAGTAGTCAGCATGGATTCACCAAGGGGAAATCATGCCTGACCAATCTGATAGCTTTCTATGATGGCATGACTGGCTGGGTAGACGAGGG
>Ga0065711_1008978_pt1 | contig 17218 bp, 10 predicted proteins | sample Hoacrofraction12_FD_59098 | JGI IMG/M metagenome (GOLD analysis project Ga0065711, IMG submission 59098) | Hoatzin crop microbial communities from Cojedes, Venezuela - Epithelial fraction 12 v2 (version 2) | ecosystem: Host-associated > Birds > Digestive system > Esophagus > Crop | place... | reverse complement strand
ACCGGCCTGTAGTTCCCTGGGTCCTCCTTCTTGCCCTTTTTGAAGATTGGAGTGACATTGGCCTTTCTCCAGTCCTCGGGCACCTCTCCTGTCCTCCAGGACCTCTCAAAGATGATGGAGAGTGGCTCGGTAATGACATCCGCCAGCTCCCTCAGCACTCGTGGGTGCATTCCATCGGGGCCCATGGATTTGTGGACGTCCAGATTGCTTAAGCGATCCCTCACACAGTCCTCCTGACATCATATTTCAGCAGTATGACCTGAAATTTCCTACACTCTGTAAAGAATAAGAATTATGAAATACAGGTGCTAATTATCCAGAATTTTAAGTCTGTCATATTCATCTATTCTAGACATACTGATACAGAAGATGTTCTCAAGCAACAAATGGACACTCGAGAGCGCACTCCTATTTTAGTCTATGCTTATCTTTGCTGCCTCTGACTTACACCTCTCAATACACAAAGAAGTAAACGAGAGAACAGTAATTCTTTTTTTATTATTTTTCCAGATGAAAACCAGAAAGTATCCCATTAGAGGGATCATAAAGAAAACACAGTTGGAGAACAGGCTTATCATTGCTGAAGGGGATGAAAGCTAAAAGGTACCCAGAGAAACAAGCATCTTTAAGCATTTGGCTAACCAAATGGACAGCAGACTTTGCCACAGGCATCTTGCCTGCGTAGCTTTCTGCAGGTTCTGCCCCTTTGTACTGAGCCCTAGGCAAAGCAGATCGATATAAAAAAAAAATTGATACAAACATTATTTAAATGAGCTTGTACGTCATTTTAGTTAAATAGTCTATTTCAATCTTGTTTTGCAGTTAGATTTTTAGATATTTTCCAAAAAAGAGATCTAGTGTCATTCATTAGTACAACACTGCAAGTATGCTAAAGTGGAAATCAAAATACATTACATCTGGTCAGTTTTTAAAAGCCAGGAGGATTCAATGTATGTTTACGTAGTTCCTTAGGTGACTGTATATTTATTTACATATGATTTGTTCAGTGTTAATTTTGGATTATTTTGTCAGGAAAATACAGCATTTAATTGCTAGTTGGTTTTTTTGTTGTTTTTTTAATCAGGTAAGATTGCCTACGAGTTTGAATCAGTGAAAATACTATGCAAAATCTAGTTACAGATTTTTTTGAAATCTCAGTAGGGACTTCCTTGTATTTTTGATGTCCAAATGTCTTTGAAAATTTGTGTACACATCCTCTAAATTTCAAGAGTTAGATCTCATCTTCTCCAACACATTCCACATACATACGTGAAAGAAAGCTTTCTTGCTTTTTCAGCTCCCAGCTGATTCTCAGCTTTGAATGGATCCCGAATTGACCCATCAATCAGCTCTATCACACTTACACATCTGCACGTAATACAGTCTTGGTTTAGCTGGCTCCAAGCGCAGACAGCTGAAGCAGCACAAAACCCCATGATTAGGATCCTCAGTTTCTAAGTTAATTTCAGACTGCTGCCGTCGTAGCTCTCAGCTGCCACAATCAGAAAACCAATACTGTACAGAACCATATGCACAATCACGCCGAGTGATTATCTACTCCTGATGGTGAGGCACAATGGACAAAGAGAGAACCAAACAAGAGGTGAAAAACAGAAAAAAAAAATTAAAAGAATGAAGATGTTAGCATGCGAAAACAGGATGCTAGTACATATTTGTGCAAACTGTAAAACTACTATAGAAATACGAGAGAGAGAGAAATCCCCTTTGCAGCAATTAATATTAATCTTGGGCAACTCCATTGGTTTCAATCAAGTCGCACTGCATTGCACCTTTCTGAATAAAATTTGGCCACGTCTTATAATCCAAATAAACAAAAAAATATGTATGGAAAACCTTCTGTGTCTGGGCATTTCTTTATTACAGACCAGATCCAAATCTAGATATTGAGACCAAAATATTGGTAAAAATTTTTGAGATTTCTTTTAAGGCCAAACTTCTAAACCTGAGCATTAACCTTCAAAATAGAATTCAAGCTTGGTTTCTCAGTAAAACACAATCCAAAACTGAAAACTTAAATCCTTAATCCTGACACAGATAATATTTTCTTAGATTTCCTTCTTACTAATGTTTCAACACAGCATCTAGTCTTACCCAGTCCTGCAAGGACAACATTTCCAAAACATGTCTTTTCTACAGATCTTTGCACTCAATTTTTATTCTAGCATCCCTGCACACTGTTTTAAATGCTGTTTTTAAATATTTGCAGTGGTGTAAATTAGAAACCTGGTTTTGTGTCTCCCCTTATCCATCTGAAGATATATGCAAACCAATGACCATGAATTAATTTCGCACGCAGTGGTGCTGTCAAAACAATAAGAAAAAAATTGCTGATTTTCCAACATTTTGAGCGTTTATGCATCTGAAAAATAGATCTAAGACTGTGCATGCCTGTATTGTTTGATTCTAGAGACCAGGATTCTCTTATGTCAAATTGCAAAGCAAATGGAGACCAAAAACATAACTCAATTTTAGTATCCAAGGACTGAAGCACCAAAACTAGAGGGGACCTTTGAAAGCAATCAAAGGGTATAACTCCCAGAAATGCTACAATGTTGTTTTCCCATCACAACAGCCATATGTTGTCATCATCCAGGCAGTGAGCTCTCTTTGCTTTCTGAAGCAAAGCACACAATAAAGATGCAAAGAGAGTGGGGAGAGCAGCAGCAGAGAGACAGACTAGATGCCATCTAGGGCCCATCAATTGGATTACACACAGCTGGTAGCCAAATGAATCAACCAGGCAAAATCCAACACAATAGTCTGTCATTAATACAATTAAAGTGAAAGCACTTGGCATCCATCATCAGCTCCTTCAGTGACTCTCCCTGGCTCAGTGGCAACCTTGTGCCGTCCTTTGAAGTTCATAATTAAATCTGTAAAAGAATATACAACTATTTGCCCATTGTAAAAAGCAAGTGTTTGGCACGTCCTGCCAAGCTGTATCCTGCAACTGCTGGGCAACACTCACGACGATTGTTGAAACTGCTTGAAAGCAATTTGGATTAAAAAAATTAGATCTGTGATGACAGACAGAGCAATGACATAAACAGACCTCCAAAAAAACTGTAAAGAGAGGTGTTTTGGGGAAAAAGGACAGTAGTTCACAAGCCTGTGAAGACGTCCACATTTAGACGGCTCATTTGCTTGCAAGAAAACGAGAATGCATAGGCAGAGCAGAACAAGGTTCCTCTTCCTTTTAGAAAACTCTTAGGTTGTGGAGTCTCCTTCTCTGGAGATATTCAAGACCCGCCTGGACAAGGTCCTCTGCAGCCTGCTGCAGGTGACCCTGCTTCGGCAGGAGGGTTGGACTAGATGACCCACAGAGGTTCCTTCCAACCCCTACCATTCTGTGATTCTGTGATTCCTTTGCTACTGAATTCAGCAAGAACACCGTCTGACAGACCTCTCCCAGGTCACTGCTGTTCACTGCCAAAACAGCCAACATTTGACAACTGCTACATTTTCCTACATTTGAGACCCCTCGGTCAGGAACATCTTTCTCCCGAAATACCCAATCCAACAAAAAAATGTAACTGATCAGAAAGAAAATAAACTCTTTGGCACAAGAAAGTAAAGACAGTAGACGGCAACGCCAACTCATCGTAGACCAGCTGCTATTTTTAAATGATCTCTTCTACAGACGAACAAATCATTCATAAGACCAAAGAGAATTATTTCTCTTTCCAAAAAAAATCCAAAACATAACCTGTCATTGCCAAGCTAACAATGACAAACCCTATTTCATGGACCCCAGGAAGGAAAACAAAAACAGAACTGAGAAATCTTTGAAATCCAGTATCTTATCTCCAGTTGCCCCACTACTTGGTTCTTATACCACAAAAAAATGGAACTAGGGAATGGACTTTTCTATGGTATGCAGCCCCAGGCTCTGGTAATCAGCATTTTAAAGTCTTCTTAAGCTTGTGATTGCATCTGTTTAATTAGAATAGTTGTGCTTATTTACCTAATTCCTTTTTAACCTATTTACACTTAAGGCCTCCACAATATCCCACATCACTAAGTTTTGCACTGATGTAGTGAACTCTACACTTTGTGGAAAAAGTGTTTCTCTCTTGTTTCTAACTTAGCAATTGGTAATTTTATTGAATTCACTATTTCTGCTATAATTAAATAGTTAGGATTCATTCTGTATTCACCTTTTCTTTATTTTTCACAGTATCGCAGCCCCTGTCTCCTGAATTGCCTCATTTTCAGAACAACTCCTAACGGACACAGCTTTGATTTGAACAGAAACTATTTTCCCACTAGTCCAGAAACTCCGAATGACCCAACCTCAAAATATGATCCAGATTTTGCAGTCCTAAAACAGAAAGCTCAGGGAAAGCCCAGTCTCAGGCTGCCAGCACTAAGGGCTATCGTCAGCGACATTATCTGAGACCATTCCAGTTGGTGACTGTCACTACTACGTGAAAGCTATGGACAGGTCAGGCAACATTTAGTATTCTTAATTTTTTTCTTGAAGAAAGAAAATAAATATGTAGAAGGTGCTCTGGAAGGTTTTTTTAAATTGTGTCTACATCAGCAGCCATTTAACTCTCACCTCCCCTTAAACACAGGCATACACCTGTGTGAATCACAGAGCGACAGAAGTGCAGGAGGAAATGCCCGCGTAGAGCACAGCATCGAAAAGGAGCACGACCTGGACAAGGAGCATCCTAGACAGCAGAGAGAAACCTATCCTAGGGAGAGATGGCATTTGTTACAGAAAAATGATACTGAGAGCCAGAAGTAGCTAACCTAAAAATCAAGAGATTGGCTCAAGAGATGAGATTTTAAAAGCAGCACACATAGGATGATTTTTGCCTTCTGGATTATCAAGACTGACGTTTTCACATTTTCCATCTCTATCATGAGAGCTAAAATCTTGCCTATTTTATCTTTTAAATAAAAGTCTAGAAAGTCGATATTTTCTTGGTGTTGAAGGTACAAGATTGTGAGATTGTAACAGAAACATAAAAGTTGACAATAATGACCTGACTGATTTTTCTTTTTAATTTCTTGTTCTTTTTGTTATATTCAAAATTCACATGCATGTTTTGGATTGCTCACATACAAAACACATCTGTAACCTTAGCACTTCCAAATGACAGAAACTGTCCTATCACTTGTATTCCTATCCCTTACAATCAAGATACCTAAAATGAAACACTTGAAAATTGAGACTTTGTGAAGGAATCCCACTGCTGACTGTGGATTGAGTCACCTTCCCGTTCCAAATAAGAAAAAGAAGACTAGGTTTGGGGGTTTTTTTAACCCTACAGCCTTTCAAAAGGCACTTGTGGGAAACTGCTCTAAGGCTTAGAATATTGTAATAAATCGCAATGGGATTCTATTACATTGAAGAAGTTTGGTCATTGAGAAATGCTGAGCACCTGCCATTTCAAAATACAGCCTGGGTTTAGATAATTCAAATGGAGTACTACTAGTACTAAAACACACTATTAACAGCAAAATCAAAGGAAAATGTATTTAGTCTTGCATTTCTTGGAAGCTGAAAACATTCAACTGAATTGACTACTTGCCATCAAGTAGAAATTTTAAAAAAGATTCCATTAGAATGAAATATACTCTCATTTTTGCATATATATGGACACAAAAAACACACCCTTTCCTAATATACAAGAAAAACCTGCTGGAAAAATACTGAATGTTAGCAGGAAAATAATCAGTTACATCGTGGACCAGAAAAAAAAAAAAAACACACAACACCAAACTAAATCACTCACAATAATTATAAATCAGTATTATTTTCCTATATGAAATATATCAGTAGCAGAAATAAATACACTTTTAGTAATAAAATGAGTTATTAAAACCTGTACTGTAACTGTAAAGCATTAACAATACTGTAGTACAGTTTGCACAGACCATTTCTCAATTTTTGTTAGTTTTGCTCAAGACAATCTTGCCAGATTTATTTTAATGACTTTTTTACTTTTTAATGAATATTCATAAAGTACTAGATAAACAGCTATTTCTGCAATCACTATGAAATGAAAAATTTGAGACTTAAAGATTAAAGTATAGCAGATAGCAAAAAAAGCAGTCTCTGCATTATAGTATTTGAACATTTGAGCACTTTATGTAATTACAGTCGTAATAGTTATGATGCAATAGCTCAGGAGAATAACAAACTAGAGAAAAGAAGCAGATTCTATTATTTTTGCATTGCCAGAAATCTACTTGTCTGCAGTCAAGCCAATAAACAAGTTTACCATTCATATGTGTACTGTCCTAGCTCCTGAACTGGGCAGTCATAGACCAGGACCCTTCGTGACAGACCCTGCATCCACCCAGCATAAAAATACAGTCCTCATCCCAAAAGGTTCACAAAAGTTTTTGCCTAAACAAATAAACAAAAAAATACAACCATGTAAACCTGGTGGGTCATTTACAGCATCTTACCCACACTGTAATAAACTACTGTGTTTATTCTTATGTGACACTGAGCACAAAGCTGATTATCCCATTTTTATCCAGGGTAAACCTACCTTGCATTTATGTCAGGCCAGCACAGACAATAAAAGAAAACAAGGCTCTGACATTACTACCTCGCCATACTTTTTTTGTACCGCCATCTTTTGTATGCAAGTCAAAGAAGAACAGATAGACACAAACAAATAAACATGAAACAATGAATAACTTCTGATGAGTGCCACAGTTAGTAATTTTAATAGCCTAAGAGTCACCAAGAACTGGTTTTGGAGAGATTACCTTTTCCTAATATTTCTGTTTAACATGTCTTTAAACACTACCCAGAACTTTACATGACAAGTTGCTCTAACTACCAGACTACTTCTGGAATCACAATTTCTAGACTTTCAGATCATGAAAATTGTTTCAGAACAAGAACACTACTTTCACACTGACTTTTGCAGATCCTACACTGAATTCTTCATCAAAACCTACATTCTTTGTGTTGAACTACCCAAAACATGTAAGTGGTATGAATGTGCACAACACTGGATTGCACAGGTCTGAGTCATTCACACAAGAATAAACAAAAGTCAGACAAAAAAAAACATTTAGTCAAACTTTACACATTTCCACGTTTTGGTAATAACTTTCACTAGATGTCTTCACATCAAGATTTCGATGTTTTTCTTTGAAACATTCTTTTAAGATGTCCTGTTTGTTCTCTCTAGCTTAACTTTTTTCATAGACATACATACACCAACAATTAGGGGAAGGAGGCAGGGCAAGGTAGATTTGGGATTTTTTGGCTGCAGTGTATTGGGACCTGCGAGCTATAATCCTGTTGCCATGTACAGCTCATTGCAACTGCTAACAGGAAAACGCTTCCTGCAGCAGAGGCAAATCCCTAATCATGGGTACAGTAGAGATATCCAGTTCTCAAAACTGATTCCCTTCCTTCACAAATGTGCTTCTGTCGACCGCACACCTTGTTAATACATGCACAGTCTTTAGCGACTTAATATTTCTCAAGGCAAAAACGTTTTTGCTGCTTCTTTGTTTGCTTTGTTATTTTTGCCCAAATTTGACCAATGCAGAAGCACTGGACAGAGAAGTGGGGGAAAAAAAAAATCACAGTTCACAAATATCCAGTGGAGAGTTACCCGGTTTTTGCACATTTATTTCTTAAGTTTCTCTTCAATAGGTCTTCTCCACTCCAAAGGTTAACTGCAGTTTTCTGTCCCTCTGGACACTATTGGCTTGCATTCAGAAAGCTCTCAACTACTCTTAGTTATGGCTGGGTGAATAGAAAAATAATTCCATGTATTTGGTGGCCAAAGTAAATCAATTTAGATACAGCAGACAGAGTCCTGCACTTCTGAGTCCTGCAAGGTGAAGTGAAAGGAACACAACCAAACTACAGATCACTGACAAACATTTTATCCTCTCTCAAACTGAATGTGGCTTTTTTTTAAAAGCTACTTTCAAAGTCTTTAACTTTTTCATCCAAAATGATTTTAGAGCAAAGTCTTGTGAGTTATGTGAGGTTTCAGTGGGTGTTCATAGCAGGGTTTTTCTCAATCCATCCCCCTACAAGATGAGGACTGTGGGAGGTTATTCCACAAGCAAGAGGTGCATTTGATTCTAATGAAGAAAGCCAGTTAGATGGCTACAGAAAAAAAACTCCCTTCCATGAAACTGGTGAGGTTAAGCATGAAGTCTTCTGCAGAGCTTAATACTATTTTTGAGAGCATGTTCACCTATTCTAGATTCATCCAGGTACTTCTCTCAAAAAAAAATATGATATTCACTTATTACTAGCATTTTCACATGAGAAGATTCTCAGATGAGTATGAATCACAGAATCACAGAATCACAGAATAGTAGGGGTTGGAAGGGACCTCTGTGGGTCATCTAGTCCAACCCCCCTGCCAAAGCAGGGTCACCTACAGCAGGCTGCACATGAAACGCAACTTTATGACTGCTTTTACAGCCCATTGCCACATTTAATTTCAAAAGCTATTATAATGTTTCAATAAAAGCAAGCGGATATAGTTAAGTATTTCACTATAACACAGTCATTAAGAGAAACAGAATAAAGAGGATGCTTTCTAAAAGATAATTACATAGTCAAGTCTTATGTCTGAGCATTTCTAGCTTCTCTTCAAATAAAGGGAAAGGATGACAGTAATTGAAGGAGATGGATAATATGGGTTACAACCTAAGTTATGAAATTTTCTGTCAAAAAGTAAAGTATCTTAGTCTCAGAACACAGCAGATTTGCAGAGACTGTATGAATGTTTGCATTGGTGATGACACTTTTGGAACTTATACAAGTCTTAAACAAGGTAGCAGTAGTATCAACAGAAATGGAAACTGCAGGTTGTTTCCGAGGACAGTGTTAAGACGGCTGGCAGCAATTGCTGCACAGTTTTGGGGGTGAGGGGGTGGAAGGGAAGACTACTTTTTTTCCTATAAATTCATTTAAAACACCAATACCTATAATAGACTTATGTTGGCACAATAATATACTGTTCTGGGACACTGGTTCTACTTTGGTACTTGCCTAAACAGGTCACAGAAATGATTAAAAGAACTTCTTAAAGCATTGATTTTCCTGAAAAAGGATACAGGTTAACCACATTTTCACAAAATCAAAGGTAGAAGACAGCACACTCTTCCACAGGCAATATGAAATTATAATTTTCGTTACATTCTTCATACTATAGAGTATACCAGGAAAATATATCCTCTTTCTTATGAATTTTCAGATCAGAAACTTCCAATCTTTTCAATTTTGCATTAATACACTTGAGATACTGGTAGTGCAATCTCATAAAAAGCTGCATTCTTAGGAGATTACATCATACTTTATCCATTTCCCACTTAGGCAGGTCAGAAGTTTTTTGTTAATAGGGACACTAGGGGTTCAACCACTTCTGCATGGCTATTCAGCAGTTCACGGGAAAAGTGTATCTATAAGCTCAACCTTGAATCCCAAGGTAAAGAACAAACCTCCACAGCAAATGAGTGGCTAATACTTGCCATTCAAATTCTCATTCTCATCGTTATCATCACTTAGCTGCGGTTCAAATGAAAAATAGCAACTTCCTACATTTAGCAGAGCATATAATTTATGGATTTAGCTAAAAGCTCAAGCTTCACTTTTGTTTTACAGCTATTGTAATAGGCTTTATCTTATGAGATAAGCAGATGAAATAATTAAACAAGAATGAGAATGACGTCTTCACCTCTACCAAGTCAGGTTTTCTAAGGCTGCAATTAGACTTTATTGTCTGTCTCATGGGAATTTTGGCAACCTCCTCAAGTTGATTTTAGACATCATTATGCTGCTTAATTTCAAATAGAAAGCTTTCATACTTATTTGTATGTTTTCAGCATACATTTAAAAAAAAAATAAAGTCTGCATCTTAATATGTGAGGAAACACATCGATATTTTTCTTAGTTTAATTTTAACAGTACGAATGATAGGATTCCTGTTTGGCTACCGGGAAACTGTCGAAGGGATGGATGGATGGATGGATGGATGGATGGATGGATGGATGGATGGATGGATGGATGCTGAAAGCAAAATCCTCTTTCTAGAAATACACTCTAGCACAAATTTATCGATTGCATCTCTGGTCCAACCAGATGTAGGTAGGAGAGATTGCAGGAATTTATCCTGGAATTACTTTTTTTTTTTGGTGGTGCTTCACTTTACGAAAGAAATATAGCTTTACAGAATGAAATAGTTCCATCTTAGCATTCATGAGCTTGATGTTTCAGTCCACTAACAAAACACAAATTGAAAATTTTACTGAATCTTACAAATACTGAGCATGTCAATAGAATGCAGCCCTTTTTAATTTCTAATTTGTATTCTACAATCATAAATCAAATTATTCAAATTTACCAGTAGCATTTTCCTGAACCCCAAAATTAAAATTCTTGAGAAAAAAAAAATCCGGCAATCCTGCAGTTACTTTTATTCCTCTGTGGATTCTATTATTTGATTCTATGAAGAAAAATTATAAAAAATACTAGTCAGTATCAATAAAAAAATTCTAAAGCACTTACGATTGGTACACAATCTCCCTGATCGTACCTTTATTTCCCACTGATGTTCACAACACTATCAACACCCTTAACACCACACAGCCACCACAGAGTTCTCAGTGTTTCACTGGGAAAGATCTGACATGAAATCACATTCTTGCTGATGGCTGCTTACTTCTAAAATAAAACCCCTGTGCATATTCCCAGGTTGAAAAGCAAGTTATACGTACGTATGATATTCCTCTCCAGAAATGACATGACATTTTGATATTGAATTTAATGTCATAGTTTGCCAGACTAATTACAGTTTAAATTTCTGTTTTCTGTTTTTCCAGAATCTAATAGCAATGTTTGGGGTTTTTTTCCGTCCTTACGTAGTTTTACTGACTGTGAATGCCTGTAGAGAGAATCATAGAATAGAATCATAGAATCATTAAGGTTGGAAAAGACCTCTAAGATCACCACACCCAACCATTAACCCAACACCACCATGCCAACTAAACCATGTCCTGAAGTGTCACATCTACACCTTTACCGAACACCTCCAGGGATGGTGACTCCACCACTTCCCTGGGCAGTCTGTTCCAATGCTTCACATCTTTCAGTAAAGAAATTTTTCCTAATATCCAGTCTAAATCTCCCCTGGCACAACTTGAGGCTATTGCCTCTCGTCCTATTGCTAGTTACTTGGGAGAAGAGGTCAACACCTGCCTCACTACAACCTCCTTTCAGGGAGTTGTAGAGAGCAATAAGGTGGGCAATAAGGTGTCCCCTCAGTCCCCTTTTCTCCAGACTAATCAATCCCAGTTCCCTCAGCCGCTCCTTATAAGACTTGTTCTCTAGACCCTTCACCAGCTTCATTGCCCTTCTCTGGCCACACTCCAGCAACTCAATGTCCTTCTTGCAGTGAGGGGCCCAAAACTGAACACAATATTTGAGGTGTGGCCTCACCAGTGCTGAGTACAGGGGTACAATCACTGCCCTACTCCTGCTGGCCACACTATTCCTGATATTTAGTGCAATTGTTAGTGACTGATATCTGGAACAATTCCTCAGAGCAGTGGCTTCAGATCAGTTTTTCTTGATTTATAGTATCTTGACTACTTTTAATACAAGTTTCCAGAAAAAGGTGCAAAACAATCCCAATCTCTCTTCAAAAAGCAACATGCACATGCAATACTTTCTGGCATTTTTGAGTGTGACAGCTGTGAAGTGATTTCTCCCAGTGAAACTTGTCCCAGAACTTCTTGCAGCCCCACTGATGCAGACAGAGTCCTATGCTATTTAAAAAGCCAACAAGACTCCACNNNNTGCTTNNAANNACTATATTTAAGATTAGCATTCTGCAAATACAAATTCAAAAAAATTTTACATTTTGTATTTTTGTATGCTTCTAAAACCTGCTTGCAATCACAAAATTGGATGAATGGTAGGCATCTATCTTTTTAATATACTCTTTGTGTTTATAGTAAGTGTAAATGTTTATAGTACATTCAAGATTCAGGTCAACTTAACTTAACTGACTGTATCAACACCTATAATCCAGACAAACTGCTTCTTTCCTCAGTTTGCACATAATACATCACCCATCTTTAAAACAGTCTTTCCAAAAAGACAAGAGTAAGCCCTTGTCACAGAATGACAGGATTGGAAGAGATCTGATGAGGTCTCCTAGTCTATCACTCAGCCCTAAAGCAGCAATAACTGTATATGCATCTTTCCTGTCAGATACTCATCTCACTTGTTCTTACAGATGGATAATGGAGATTCCACAAATATACTAGACAAATTGTTCCACTGCTTCATTATCCTTAGCGTTAGACAGGGGGTTTTAACATCCTTTTAATATTGCCCCATAACCTTCTGTTCTCTTCCTGTTCAGTAGGAATATAAGAAACTTATTTTTTGCAGCAGTAGCCTTTTATGTACTAAACGTGCGTGTCTCCATGCTCGGGCTAAGGAATCTCAGTTTCTTCAAATCTTCTTTCATATTTTTTAGGCCCATACTGGTTTTTGTTGTTCTTCCTGAATTGCTCTAAAATTGCTGTTTTCTTCTTCAAACACAGAACATGGCACTGTACTAATCAGCTAATACCTTACAAATGCCAAATATTACTTAATGTACCTTGAAGACTTCCTTTCTCCTAAATATGCTAATCTACCTGTTTCTTCGCAGCAAGTTCCTGCTCCATTTGATTAAAATTCAGAACTTCCAAATCTTGACATATCTTTCACATCTCCACCAAATTCCAAAATCTATGTATAATCAACTTGTTAATGTCTTGTAAATACTTAATTAAACAAAGTGAAAAGGCTCCACGAGGTGGCCAGGGAAATCAGCAAAAGTACAGAAGAATGAGGATTGAAGATCCTGTTTTGTCCCAGATATAGAAGGGCATGAGATGGCTTTCCTGCTGCTGCTCCTCCATTTCTTTCCCCGTGCCATAACCCAACCAATTCTTCCCCATGCACCTTCAGCAGCTCCCTCTTGCCTTTCATACCACAGTCAGCCATAATGTCCTCAATTCTCCAAGTTTGCACAAATCTCTCCACACTCTCAATTTTACCGTCATTTCACCCTGCAACTTCCTCGCCCCAAGACACTTCACTCCTTCTGTTTTTAGCAATTGGCTTTCTTGTCTATTCCAACTTTCACCTTGCCAATCCTAATCAACAACCTTGTAGAAGTGGGGTGGATTTTAATCATCTTTAAATATGCAAAACTTATTTCTCATTCCATGAGAGTAACTTTTAAACTTCACCAACACTGAAAATTGTATTGAACACATTTAGTCCTCCATCAATTTGGACAACACAAAAATGGGATTATTATTGCAAAGGGAGTCACAATGGCATGCTTCTTCAAAAGTCTGGGGTTTTTACAAAGCAGACCTGAAAATATATGGTACAGTGTATTACAGAAATGAAAGGAACATGCTATGCCTATACCTTTCTCTTCTCATATCAGATACACAACTAATTGTTCAAGACAATTTACGGTGGATTAATTTTTCCCTCACCTGCTTAAATCTTCTCATCCACTGAGGCTGTAAACACTACTTATTTAAGAAGCATTAAAAGATGTCAGTAGAAGTCTTTTGGTTTAGAATTGATTCTATTATTTTTTTCCAAAGGAAAAAGTAGAAAGGGAAGATGCAGTTAGCGGCAGAGGAAATTGAAAGTGTGTACTTAACAAGATGTAATAGTGGGAAGAACTCAAACCAGACACAGATGTATTAAAGTGGGATGATTTCCACATAGTATTCATACTTTTCCTTATTTTTGCACATTGGCTGCCCATTGTTCTTAAACAGTAACACCACAGCATACCATATGAACCAGAGAAACCTTTTTTAATCATCACAACATTGGCAAATATAATGGGGGAGGGGTTTGTTTGTTTGTTTGTTTGTTTTTTACAGAAATATGTATCCCTGACTGTTACTTCATTTCATTCTAGCCTTCTCCTGGAAAAAAGATTTATTTTTTCTTGTTACACAGAACTTGGAATCAGGCAGTAAAAAAGAAAACATACAAAGCAGCAATTCAATTCTAAATTTATACTTATAATTAGGTTTTGGGTTTTTGTTTTCAACGGTGCCATTATCTCAGTACTCTTTTCTTGAAAATGTAATAGTGCCTCTGTATTTTTCCAAAAGAATCACAACATTCCTAGAGTCTCTATACACTTGCCTTAACTGCTGCTATAATGCTAAATTTTGGTGAACTGGGAATTAGTACTGGTATACAAACCGTGGGGTCAGGCTCTGCCATTCATTCTCATAATGAGCAATACATTTCATCTGCAAGTCTCGCCAGAGGTCCCACTCAGCATTAACAAAAGCAAAAGAATTTGGCCTGTTACTGAGAGCAGCTTCCCACACTCACCTGCTACGTTAAAAATAGTTACTACCCAAGATCTCGCTATACCATTCTCCCACATACGGAGGCCTCAGTAGTAATAACTGCGTGCCATTTGCAGTAGTGACAAGAGTACTCAATACAAACATCTTACCTAGTGCACACAAACCATACCATGCCATAGTGCTTGCATACACATTTCAGATATGTGTGGACATATATCAGCAATGTCATACTTTAAGGTCTTGTGTCTACCAGATTTTAAAAATAAACAAATAAATAAAACAAAAGAGCTTTTTGAATTTTAAGACTGAATGATGATGGCAAGAGAATAGGAGTTTAGAAAGGAAGAGTCAATTTGGCTTCACATACATGGAGTTTACTGTTACCTTCAGAAAACACAGGAAAACAACACGCCAGAAATAAACATAGTTAACAAAAATATTTGCACTTTGCCTGTACATGCTCCTTATAAGCATCAAACCTCTGTCAGATAACAACTCTGTTTTGAAAGCCAGTTTTGACTTGCATATAGGATAGATCCAGAATGGACAGAAACAAAATACTCTACGAATGACTTTTGCTATGAATACACTGCCCTAAGTGACAGTTTGCAAAACAATTTGCATGCGATGAGGTATACATGTGTACAGAGTAACAATATCTGGTCCTTGGACTAAAAATCAGTAAAAGATCTTTGTAGAGAAGATCTGCAGATTGTTTCTCCCGTTCTGCAAACAAATGATGTCTCCTCAGCAATCTTTCAATTACTCACAACTATTTTAAAGCACTCTGAATAATCCTACTGAAAAAATATACTTGATGACTGATAAACAAAAGATTAAATGATACAGAAAGCATACAAGTCTGCATTTTGTTACCATATTCGTATATGTACTGAACAAAAACAAGACTGTATTTGCATTTTCAAGAGCAGTTTGAACAAATTGTTTCCAGGTGAACAATTTCCTTTTTCATTTATTTCTACAACATTGCACTTACAGACAATTTGCAATGAAATTCTCATAGTTTTCACAGAAATTTGCCCCCACTGCAAAAAAATTGAGAAGCAGTAGCTTAACCACTAATAAAAGCGCTGCCACTGTATAAGAACTGTTTCCAAAAGGAGTTTCTGAAAAGAAACTAATAAGGAAATAATTTAACTCCTCAAAACCACAGGCAACAATGTATTTTATCATCTTGCAAATTGCTAGGGATCGGGTTTTTTAATTAAAAGCTTGTATAATAAATCAATTGCAATATATGACTAACACTACAATGAAAATAAGATTCCACTTTGTACGGACTGTGGGATTTTGGTGGGAAATTATACTGAGGTTTCACAATCTCTGAGCACCACTAGAAGATAAAATTAATCAAGGACTACAGTCACTATCATTTTACTATAAGTAACAATTTTAAACATATCATGTGTTACAGTTTCACAAAAAAAAAAAAAGAAATATTAACTCTGTTGCATATACTGAAGCCATCAGACGAAGCCCTTGAAGGACGTGAGCTGTTTCAGCTGGAAGCCTTTTTCTTCATGCCCAGAGTCCACCAAACCAGGAAGACGCTTGGAAACAGAAGCTTGCATTCCTGTTCGTTTGTTTCCAGTCAAGATGAGGATTGATCCCTAAAACAGAAGTACTCTAAAGGTACTGCTATGTCACAGCGTTACCTCCCAGGCTAACAGCACAGAAGTTAGCACCGATTCCTGCTCCTCAAACTCTGCCGTGATGCCCAGCACAAGACTCCCACCACACACATCAGCCAGGCTGACGGCCAGAGCATGTACACACGTGTTATTGCTTGAGACACAGAGAAAACGCCACCAGAACAGAGAAATCTCCCAGACTGAAGGAGCTGTGCTTTTACCATCGCTGTGGCAGGAAAGCAACGTTGCCTTGCTGACCTGCAGAGGCCCTCTCAGAAACAATGAGAGTAAGGCAGGACACACCACAATAAATACTACAAGGAGTACAGAAGTCTCCCTTCCCTATTTGAAGTAAACATAACCGCTGCTGAGCTAGTTAGCTGTAGTAAATGAAGATGGGAACCAGGCCGCAAACTTAACGAGCAACAGCCCTGACAGGGACCTGCAGCTCTGCCGGCAGGTACTGCATCAGCGCAGGGCTCTGCCAGTCAGGCTGCAGAGGGAAGCGGGGACAATTCCTCCTTCATCAGCACACAAGAAATACTGTCATCTTCTTTGGTCCTCTCCACCATAGCAACAGCCTTTTTTTCTGTGCGTGGCCCTGGAGGAACGAAACTTAAAGCCAGACAGCACAAGGCAATCCTGTACGTTGCCCCTTCCGAAAGCTGGCTCCTCTGCCTCCCTGCGCAGTGGCCAGCCAAAATCAACGCACACTGGCAGCGCGATCCAGCACGCAGGTTAGCAAGGGCGAGACTGCTACTGACCACAGGCTACCTCACCGGGGTGAAACACTGAGGACCAAGTAGTCTTCAGCAGAATCAGATTTCGTGAACTACAGATGGAAACTGGTTTTACACGGGACTGTCTCTCAAAGGAACGGAACTGGGAAATCGGTCTGGCAGTGAAAAAGAGGATCCTCCTTTGCTCCAGTGTCAGAAACTGCAACAGCAGCAAGGAACAGGAATTAGAATTCATACAAGCTGTCCAGCGAGCAACAGGAAAAACTGTCCCCACCAGCAGGAGACAGGCAACGCCAGAGGTAACCTCACACTGTGTAGCAACCTGCCACACGATCGAGAAACGGACCACGTCAACCGACGAAGGAGCAGACCCCGCAGCAAACGGGCTTGCCAGGAGCGCATCCCCCGACCCGCGGCCGCCGAGCACGGCCTCCGCCGAGCCCA
>Ga0065711_1040121_pt1 | contig 17220 bp, 6 predicted proteins | sample Hoacrofraction12_FD_59098 | JGI IMG/M metagenome (GOLD analysis project Ga0065711, IMG submission 59098) | Hoatzin crop microbial communities from Cojedes, Venezuela - Epithelial fraction 12 v2 (version 2) | ecosystem: Host-associated > Birds > Digestive system > Esophagus > Crop | place... | reverse complement strand
CCGCCCGCTGCCCGCCCGCCCGCCGCTAGAGGGAGCGCTTTGACCACTTTAGCGGAAAAAACTGAGGTTTGTTTTTTTTTTGTCTTTCCCCTCTCTCGAGGCGAGGAAAATAAACCCGGTTTCCCGTATGTACAGGTTTTCCCGAGCCCGTTTATTCAATAAGCATTTTCGTAATAGCGTTTTTTTCTTCTACCGTGAAATGCAATTTTTCAGCATTTGATAATGGTGTGATTCACTTATAGTAAGTTTTATAATGAGTATCTAAAATGTAATTAGAGTCTAATTCCCTGTTGATTCTCCTGGTTATAGAGCCCTTTATTCTGGGGAAAATAACAGATGTCAGTGTAAGGCTTATGTAAAATTTTCTGTTTGCAGTGGATACCATTCTCCTCATAAATGTAAATACCAGCTACGCGAATTTCAAAAATTGATTGCAAAAGCATAGGCAGACACAAGGTGGTTTTTTTATAGATTTGCAGGCAAAGAACATAAAATAAACAGCTTTGATAAAATCCTGAAATCACAACTTTGGTAAAGCGCTACTGGAACACCTCAGTCCAAATCTAAGTCCTGACTGGAAGAGAGATGCAAGCCTCCGATAACAATTTTTCATCTTAACGGGCCAAAGTCCTATGGAGGTAGGCATAGCTAAGTCTAGTTTTACTAGACTGGGTGTTTCCGTTTATACCATAAAAAGTGGTGCTTCTTGCCTGTAGCCAGGTAGGGATACACAGGGCTTTACCCCAACGTTCCTGGCTTCAGCTCAATCTGTAACACAAAGCATATGTGCCTCCCAGGAGGTCCTGCGCTAGCCATCGATTTTAAAAGGCTTCCCTGCTCCACAGAGGTCTGTGTGTAAGTTTTCCCAAAGATGGATATAGTTGCTGTTCTGACAGTAATCTGGGTTATTTCTTTCTCCTACCCTAATTACCCTAAAGAACTAGAGTTGCTTATGTACAAAAGCAGCAAATGTGCTCAACTACTACAAGCTTCACTTAGGTTTTATTTATGCCAGGCTGCTCTGTGATCATCTATAGGTTAGATCTTGGAGTCTTTGCTCCCTTTCACTTGCAAGTTTCACTAAAGCAGCATCTGGATAAGGTATTCACTCTTTGGCCTCTATAGCCACAAAAATGTCTTTCAGTTAACGGATGGAGTAACTATATCAATATCTGGATAGTGATCGGAATTGGCTTCTCATGTGGTATTTTCTTCTCTTCTCATTCAACTACAAGAATGTCAGTAATGTAGGATCAAATGCATGACTGACTGGATGATCTACCTGATGTGGCAGCTACGATGTACCGCCTACAAGGTAGGAGAAGTGAGGCACACAGAAAAGAACATCAAATACCATGAGAGAAGAAAGACGTGATTCTCTGCTCCAGCATGTGATGTTCTGATCTCCACACAGAGGGCTGCTTTTGTACTTTACTTACTGGACTAAAACATTGATCTGTTTGAAACAAGTTGGATCCCTACCTTGAGAGAGAACTTCTGGAACTTAGCCCTGACTGTCCCTTCCAAGCTTCCGCTGGGACCTCTCTCCACCCTTGCCCGTGGCCCAGGATGCCGTTTCAGCTCGGCCTGGGCCGTTAATCCCTGCCACGGCGATCATAGAATCATTAAGGTCAGAAAAGACCTCTATGATCAGCAAGTCCAACCGTCATCCCATCACGACTATGCCTATGATGCCACAGTTGTGCCTGTTCCCAGCCCTGTCTTTGACGCCGTCTTCTGCTGCTTCTGACTGGACCTCCTGGATGGACCCTAGATCTGGATTATCTCCACATATTGCCCCACTCAGCTCCCAGCTCCTCCCTTGCAGAGCAACCCTGCACTTGATGCTCCCTGATACCCAGTTTGTCACAGGTGCCTCCTGGCAGCCCAGTCAGTTGTGTAAAGACTGCACAAAATGCAGTTCCTTAAGATAATCCCAGTTTAAGACGTCAGGTTTGCCTGGCACATTGCTCCTTGGCGAAGGCACCCATGGCATTGGTGCCACTGCACTGCTTTCAGATTCAAACTGGGTCACGTGAGGCCACTTCAGAAGCACCTGCATCTGTACTTTTGCAAACTTAGTCTTATAATGAAAACTCCTCTAACAGTGCCAGTGTTACCACAGAGTGGTAGCAGAGAAAGGACAAGATGGACCCCACCTTTAATTTGTCTAACGGGCACATATTCCTGACAGCTATCGGTTGTTGCTGCCTCTCCTGGCATGGAAACTGACTGATGGAAAGCCTGGGGGGTTTATTGCAAAGGCAAAGTTTATAGAATCATCTGGTTGTCTTCCTACTGCTCTAGGTTGCAACACTCCTTTATATACCTTGCCCGTCCTTTTCCACCCCCTGCCAAAGAAGTGCATTTCTAGGTTAGGAACTGACTGAAATGAGGTGTTCTGAGGATTTCTGATGATTGAAGTGGTCGTGGAAAAGAGTTTAAACCTGCATAAATTACAGCAGCTCTAGTCCTGTACAGCCACCTTGCTTAGTCCCCTTTATTCCTCCAATTTGGAGACACTAGGTTTAAAGCTGTCTGCCTCTTCTACTTTGCTGCGCTGTTTGTGCCAAACACAAGCTGCAAACGGCTTGTTGAGGGTCTAATTAAATAACTGTATTTGAGGTGGCTAAGCCTGAAAATAGTTGGAAACGTTGAGATGGAGGGGGCTCTCCCAGAGAAGATGAGCCAGATAATACTCCTGTCCCAAAACTACTATTCCTCAACTAACCACCAGACGTGTTGGTAGCATGAGCTGTTGAGCTCACTCCCATATATGAAAACACTCCTCTGCTTCCAATCAAGAGTTAATCATGGAGATTTCTCTGAAATTGGAATGTTAGTAGTAGATCGTCACAGAAAGGACCCCGTGCTTCAGACTAGCGAACGCAGCTGTGAGCAGCTACATGGTAAGTTATGCGACCACACCTAGACGACCTGTCCTTTCCATACCAGAGACGGGTACATTCTCCAAGCATGCACCACACGTTCAGCCACAGGATTCTCCACGTTGGAGCAAGACATGCTGTCTGCTTCCTGAATGCTTCTTTGAAACACTACACTGCTTTGATATTTTTATTTTCATGTTTTTACATGCCAAGTTTAGTTATCAGAGAGGGTGGGTGAAAGTACTTGAGCTTTAAATAAACCTTGTAATGTGCACTACCAGCTGTTTGTAGATCAATGACAGAGGAGCTGTAGCCAGGCTATACCTTTTGCCTTTATCGGGTCAATTTTGTGGATACTACAAATGAAAGAACATATGGGGAGTCCTGACATATGGTAGGATCAAGGGTGTTACAGTGCATAAATCAAACGCTTACATACACAAAATGGTTCAAGCTTTACTAAAAAGCTTCAGAAAGAAAAAGATAAAGGCCAGTGGGATCTGTGGAGACCCAGAAGCTGATGATTGATGGTGCTCCAGCACAGAAGCATCAGACATCTCCTGCTTTATCAGCTGCAGTTCATTGACCGGTGTAACTGAATGACTTCATGTAATGGAGGCAGATGCCACTTTTGCTTGCCCAGCAGCTCCTATTTGTTCAGAGACAGGTAACAGCCTTGGTGACTATTTGTTCAGAGACAGGTAACAGCCCTGGTGACAGGCACAGGCTGCTACAGTCACCACACCACCAGCCCGTCCTTCAGTGAAGATTAGTTAAATGCAGCAACAACATCTGACTGTGCAAAGAGCACCTCCAGTTTGTATTCAGTCAGTTAAAAAGCTGAGAAAGACCCTTCCAATGGGACAAGCAGGGCATCGTATATTCCAATCAAAATCACTGAAGGAGGCCCCACTGCTGGTAGGTCTGACACAAAGCTGACAGGACAAGCAGCCTGCCTGACTCTGAAGGTGTAACTTTCTATAAGGAGTAGTTTCCAAGCATTTCTGGAACATCGTAGTTTCCGAGATAGTCAAAGTCTCTAGCACTTCCAGAAGAGCTGTGACCAGCGGGCCACAGTGTGACCTTACAGCCTAGACTTCCCGAGTCTGATAGGACTTCTGTGGAGAGGCATATGGTTTTACTTCTGATCTATGCAGTTCATAGATACCATCTTGTACTGGCCCCATCTGCTCCGCAGTCTCAAGCACACCTGCATGTTTTAATTCATCACTCAGGAAAACAAGGCTAGTACCACACCTGGAGGTAAGTCACGGGTTAGTAAATGTATCCTGAATTCCGTGAGTTCCAGAAGCCTGATGCTGAGCTATTAATAAGCAAAGATTACAAGCCAAATCAGTAAAGAGGTTTTGTTCCAAATATGGTAGCCACTGCCTTAGCAGAAGGGCTCTCAAGCAGCCGTTTCTTTGAACTGAGAAAGTAAACTGGGCAACGGCGTAGTACAAAGCAGTTGCCGGTTAGCTGAATGATGGGTTGTTTAGGGTTCAGGAGGTGCTTCAGCTCTTCTTCGTACTCTCCCTGCACATCCTCTCTGCTTCCTTCCCTTACAAACCAGCACTCTGGCTTCTTGCCAGTCTGCAGTGTAGCGACGGCAGGAGTTTATACCGTCTCTCAGCAATGCAGCAGGAATGTAAGAGACCTGCAGGAATTCATAACGCAAGGGAAATCAAGTCATAATCAACGGCCAAAATCGCCACAGTCGCCTTGCTGTTCAGTCTCTCGTGTGGTTTGATCTGCACCGTCTGTCCTGTCGCAGTGTCGGGTCTTTGTGACAAGGGCAGAAATCTCTCCTGCTCGTACTCACCTGTGCGTTGTAGATCCTAGCCAAGTCAACCAGATTAGTAAGGTCATGCTGCTGGCTAGACTCCTGTGCAGTGCAGGGATCCTAGAAAGCACCAGGATGAGCGATGCCCCTGTACTGGGAGTAAAAGAGCCTAGAAGGCCACAAGGCTGGGTTTTGTGAGGGCTGTTCCCCTCCGTTGTACGGGTAGATAAGGACGGCGCAGCTGGCTGGGGCACCTCCTGCTGCTTGTCCCAACTCAGTCAGCAGGACCAAAACTGCACATCAGGGAGGATTACTGATGCCAGAACGGCTTCTAGAGCAGACAATTTCCTCCTTGCAGAAAGAGAAGAAGGGTGTTGGAAGGGCTATCAGATCAGTTCAGGAAGAAGCTTACCTACACCCAATTTTTGGCACAGAAACCACCAGTACTACTAATAAAAATCCTTATTGTTGCATTTAGAAAGAAAAACTGACCAAAGCATGTCAGGGCAGTCATATTCGGAGTAAATATTCTGCTTTTCCACAACAGACGGAGAAGACTTAGTTTTGAGAATTTCGTGGTGAGTTTGCAGTGGTGTGTAATGAATAAGACGCAAGACCACGTGCATGGTCTGAAGGTCCAGTCTCGTTCAGTCTACAATCTGCGTCTGGTCTTCTTGTCCTGCCACTTCTACTCAACGTCTGTTTGTTTTGTTTGTGGAAGTTGGTAACAAAACTTAAAGCAAATCCTGTTGCCTTTTTTTTTATGTGTTCTTTTTTTAAAGGACTCTTTTTAAGCAAAAGTTACTGTGTATTCTGACCTGAATAATTAAGCCTCTGAGCAGAGATGAAATGCAATATTAGAGCAAAAAAGCATAAACTTTCACATGTTGCCTTCTCAAACACTTTCTTCTACCTATAGAAGCAAACACTTGCTAGCCTTTACTATAGCATAACACTGAAAACCTTTGCCAAAATTACCAGTTACAGCGCAGGCCTTTCTCATGGAGGAACTAACCTGTAGCCAGCAATTTATTTTAGAGCCATGAAGCAATTTAGTTACAAGAGCCACTAGATGCCCCAGCCGGATAAAGAAACTGGAAGCTCGAAGATAGGCTGTCTTCTCCTCCTATTCCCTGTAACCATCCACATTTCTAAAGTTGCTTTCAGCACAAAATGCAAAGACACTTTAACCTGATACAGCTCATTCCTGATACCATGTGATGAATGAAAGATGCTGAAGATTTGCCTGTTTCTTTCAGCATTCTCATACCAAAAAAAGGTGAAACAAAATTTATCTCTGTTACTCACTGAATAACAGGAATGTTGCGTCCACCACAAGGTAGTTCTTCCAAAAGGAACCTTAGGAAGCTCCTGCACCATTATGATAGAAAGGCTGAACGAGACCATTTATACCAGGGTGTATTAGAGTTAATACTGTAAACAAAAAATAAACGTCAGCAGTTTTACTGAAGGTTGCTTTCCATTCAATTGCTTAATTGTCAGTTCCTGGATTTATATGCAATTCAATTTTATTGGTTAGCCAGACCTTGTAAAACGTAGAGCCTCAATATTATATTTCTCTTCTCTCTCCAAACAAATAACTCTAAAAAATATCTGCTTTGAAGTACACGGGGGAAATAGACCATAAATTCCTTAGCCAGAACTTTTCCTTGACGATCTGAATTGTATATCATTCACTGATTTACACCACACGAGCAAAATAAACTCCTTGAAATGCAAGGTTTCAGCTAGGACTAGAGACACTTCAATAGCACATTACAAGAGCTGTTTTGAGGGAAACTTCAGAGATATATAGTTCAATTATCTGCTCAAAGCAGGATAATCATTCACACTAAATTAATCCCATCATGGCTTCACCTGCCTGAGTCTTGAAAAACCTTCAAGGGGGGAGACTCTACAGGATCTCTCATAGCTTCCTCCAGTGCCACACTACCGTCTTGTTGAGGGATATATTCCCAAAGTCTCATTTGAACCTCCCAAGTCAAAACAGATGTCCCTTACCCTTGTCTGCTCTGTGTTTGCTACTGCGAAGAGAAATCTGGCTTTATCATTTTCGTAACTTCTTTTTGTGCAGTGATAGGCTGCTATTCAATCTCACCTTCGCCTCTTCTTTGTCAGACTAAACAAGCTCTGCTTCTTCAGTTTTTCCTCATAGCTCACGAGCTCTGTGTCCCTGGCCATCCTGATAGCCCTCTGACGGATCGTTTCCAAGTTTTAACCTCCCTGTTGAAGTGTGTTGGGGGTCCCAGAACCAGATACAGTAGTCCAACTACAGCATCCTCAGCAGCAGATTAAAGCAAGGAATAATCTCGCTTGATCTGCTGGCCATGCTCCCCCTAAGGTAACCCATAGCTCTTTGCTTCATTCAGGATGGGAGCACGTGATTGGCACAGGTTCAACTTGGCATCCACTGTCACACCCCGTAACACCTGTAATCCCAGGTCCTTTTCAGTAAGGCAGCCGCTCTGCCAGACAGTTCTCAGCCAGCACAGATGTATGGAGTTATTCTGCCCCAGATAGATTTTTAATTACTGAGTCTCCTGAATTTTCTGTTGCCCCAGTTCCCGAGTTTCTCAGGTCACTGTGAACTAAAGTTCTGCCATTTACTGTGTCAGTCACTCCCCCTAATTTCACCTCATCCACGAATTTGTGGAGGGTGCGTGCTTCTTCATCACCAAGACTGTGGATGGAACACTGGATAATCTGGATTGCAGTTTTGCCCTCCAAGCGACTCCACTAGTTACCAGTCAGACCTCTAACCATTGATTTCTACCCTTTGAGCCCTAATTTCTACCCTACTGAAGCCCAAACTTGTTCAGCATCTGAGTGAGATTTGAGATACAGTAGGAGTTGGTGTCAAATGCTCTACTAAAATCAGATGTATTATATCCACCACTCTCCTCCCACCTACATACCCAGTCATTTTGTCAGAGAAGGCAATCTGGTTAGCCAAGGATGATTTGCTCTTTGGAAATATGTGTTGACTAGTCCTCATGACCTTCCTGTCCTTTGGGGATTTGGAAACGTCCAGAGGACATGCTCCTCAGCTGCCTTTCCTGAGTGTCATTGTTTTCCATGGACAGAGGCTTCAAAATCACACCAGCCATCTCTGTCAGCACCCACCACTTCCCATGGACCGAATCCTTGCAATTTCTCTAGGTAGCCCCTAAACTGTTGTGCCCTCTACCCACCACCTCCTTCCCAATATGTGCTGGTACACACAGAGCTCTGGGAGCAGGTTTTGCCTGTGAGGAAGAAGCGAAAAAAGACTTCAGTACTTCAGTCGTTTCCGTGTTTGTTACTAGACTGTCTTCTCATTCATCCACTGACCCGCCTTTTCTCTGAACTTCCTTTCCCAGCTAATGTACCTGTATAGTCTCCTATTGTCCTGTGTATTCCTGCTGTGTTTTAGCTCCAGACCCACATTCTGTTTTTACCATCCTCATTTTGTCCCTACAGCATTTGTCCTTATGCATTGCTGAGCAATATTGTTATACTTGTCTTTCATTGCCTCTCTTTGTTTCTGCTTGTACTCTCCTTTTTTGTGTGTTTTAGTTCATTGAGAAGCTCCTGGCTTAGCCAAGCAGGCCTTCTGCCAGAACTATTGGTCTTCCTATACAACAGGATGGTTTGTTCCTGAGCTCTCAAAAAGTTTTCTTTAAAAATTAGCCAGCTTTCCTGGGCACCTTTCCCCTTCATGGCTGCTTCCCAGGGCACTCTGCCTAGCAATTCCCTAAAAATAAGTCAAAGTCTGCTGTCCTGAAATCTAGAGTCCTAACTCTGCTGCTTTCCTTCCTACCCCTCCTTCAGATCCTGAGCTCAATCATCCTGTGGTTACTGCAACCCAAGCTGCCAACCAAGACTGCACTTTCCATTAGCTCTTCACAGTTTGTGAGCGTTAGGTCTGGTAGAGCATTACCTGTGGTTGAGCCGCTAACATTTCTGTGTTCGGAAATTAGCACCAACACAGTACTGGGGTTTTCTGTAATGCTTATGTAATTCCATGTTGTCGACGTCTAGATGGTTGAAAACCACATGAAGATGAGAGTGGGACACCTATACCTACGTATTTTAGAAAGCTTCATCTGCTGTGTCATCTTGGTCAGGTAGTTCCTACAGACTCATCCTCAGTGTACCCTCCTCCTCTGTTCTTGACCCAGAGACATGCTCAATGAGCACGTCCTCCAGCTTTATACTGGAGCACTGGGCAGTCAGACTCTTCACGAGTCCCACTCCTCTTCTTCCCTGCTTGTCCTGTCTAAACAGCCTTTACTCATGCCTGACCATGGGCTTCAGTCTCTGTTCACCATGGATTTATGTTAAACAAGAGGGGAATGCAGGATCTGCATTCAAGTTGTCCAACCTTGATTCCTGTTTGTAGCTAGCTTACTGTTCACTTGCACAAGTTAGGCAAAACCTGCTGTGTTAAATGTTGTTTCGTATTTTGGAGGGAAAAGACACAGAAGTTCCCTGTGACAGGGCTCGCAAGCACAGGCAAGGTGTGAAATGAGCCAGCATGAGCCACCAGACAAGCCCCAGCACCCAGATCCAGTTTTCTGTCCACACCTGCATTTGCACCCGTGGAAAACACAGGAATGGCTACAACAGCGATGACTTCAGCTGCACTGTGAGACTGCAGTTAAGCTGCGCACATGACTGTTCAGGCTGAGGAAGAGCAGAAAGACAACTTGCTCTCGACTTCAAAGGAGTAAGCACATTCCTTTGACTCAGGAAACTCTCATAAAAATGTAAATATATCCTATTTCCTATTCTATTCAGTAGCACCTATATGCATACAGCAATACAGTTCACAGCAATCTTTTATAGAGCTCCAGCCAAGCTAAATGCTTTTGAAATGCTAATGAACACAACGAATCAATTCTTCATAACGCAAGACACTGCTAGGCACTCAATAAGGGGAAGACATCCTTAGGAAAGGCTGACTATCCCCTTTCACATAGGAAACCTATTAGTTTTGGACTGTAGAGCTCGTGAGTGGGAATCCAGACCCACCCTCCGGTTAGTACTCATGTGAATTTTGTTATATACTTGATTATTTATAAAGCAGCTAATTTAAAGTATGTTTCAGCTACAAGCAAGGAAAACTATGCTTGTATTCCATGCAATAAACTGAAAGTCAGACTGTATGTGGCTTGTGGATCTCTCTTGAATTTGTGACGCCATAATCTTGAACATTGCCCGGTTTCCTCACCACTGCAAATAGGAATGCAGCGTCCTTATGGAAAAGGTACAAATGTATGTGTGAATAAGCAGATATCCCCAGAAAAGTTAAGAATCACTAGTGCTAATGAAAACGCATTTTAAATTACTTTGCGTTTACTGTCTAAGTCTCAGGGTGAATGGCAGCTGTGGAGAATGCATGTTTTTTGCATTTGCTATTTGCCGACAAGCCCCAGAATTCATACTACGACAAGAAAAAGAGCTTTCTGGACTCCAGGGTACAGGGCAACGTTGACAGTGCCACTATTGACGCTCTATATGTAGCAAGGTTTGTATGGAAAATTCAGTGTTTGCAAGTAGAAGTGCAAAGTCTAAACTTTCCCCCACCAACTCCCCAACTCTGAACCCATTGGACAGTTTCATTCAACAGTGACAGAGATCTCACGTGAAAAGCCTGCATGTATTCATTAAAGAATGGCTTGCTTTTCCAGAGGGACTCCGGTTTTACTCCACTTTGTGAAAAGGTTGCAAATGTGAGCTTGTGCCTCAGGGACGTCAGAAAGTGCTCATATGGGCATCATGAATGCCTTGGTTTTAGGAAAAACTTCGGGCTCATCTTTAGGTAGATAGTGGAGTCAGGAGGCAAAAAGTTATTAAGGGCACGTTAAGAAGGTCTCTCTTGTGGCACATGCACATAGGAAGTCAACGTCTCACATAAACTATGCCAGATGTGCTGCGCAGATGTGGAATGGTCTGATTTTACTACACACGTGCTTTGCAGTTGCCGCATGCACATGCAGCACAACGTGTGTGGTATGCACCGAACATCAACTACTGGGATCTGGAAAACAAGCTTCCACTTGTTACAGTAACTTCGATTGTTCACAGAGCTCCTTGTTCTCCTGCACAAAACCATTTCCCTTGATATCATTAATCTTGCTAGGTCAGCAGGAGCATCACTTCCTTCAGACACTGTAGAGTTCCATGCAGAGTAATTCTTGTAGCTTCCCAACTGGCTCCTGCCTTTTGGGTGGGATCACTAAGCTCCACAAACTTGTGTGCTGCAAATGCCACCCAACACTGTCGAAGGAGGCCACAGCAATGTAGTTCCAAGTCTTGGATGGTGGGCAGTCTTCTTAGACTCTTGGCTTTCTGCAGCTTGTGAACGCTGTCCAGTAGTGTCTTAAGCAAAATAATTTCTTTGTCATGTGTTTAGCCCTTCCTTTGAGAAAGCAAGTAGAGCTTTTCAAGTTACCTCCCTTGGACTAAGCAGAGCAGCACTCTTTGCTGCACTTGTGTGTCCTGCTTTGATGGAAGTTGGTGACCCACGCAGATGATTTAATCGTGGTGACAAGAACACTTGGAGAGAGTAGATCAGCGTAGTTCTATGCAGCAGGCATTGCTAGAAATTGCGTTATCAGAAAGCTTCGTGCTTCTGTTCATTTACCAAACCAAAAATCAAGCAGAATCCCATCAGGGCCACTGTAGACCAGAGAGGAATGACTCATTTCAACTATTTGCAATCTGAGGAGTAGCTTGTTTACCTTTAGGTCCTACAAAAATATCAGTTACTGATTCCATATTTCCTTCTGTTTGAATCTGATACCTTTTGTTTTCTATTTTAAACTCATGCAAGTGGGACCAAAACCAGCTCTCAAGTCGCTCAGACACCCCAGGCTGCCTGCTGGGATAAGCAGTGGTCCTGTGCTCCTAGAGCAGGACCTGCCAGTTAATTCTAACTCCCAGCCTTGGGATCACTACAGAGGGTGCACTGATGAATATTGTCTATCTGTCCTCGGCCCTTGCTACACCCAGGCTCACCCTACCTTATCTTGGAGTGGGACTCCTGGAAAATCATTGCCCTCTCCACTCAATCTTCCCCATTCAGGAAGTAAGCAACAGTTCCCATCTTCTGTCTCTTGGCCAAATGAAAGTTGTAGTGCATAGTTAGTAGGATCAGGAGTGTTGGCCACGATACCTTTGCTGCTTTTCCTCCCAAGAATGTGTTAGCCCACAGATGCTGCATCAATGTTGTAGCTGGAATTAGCTGAGGGAGATAGCTCTGGTGGCAGTGTAGCTTTCTACAGGGTAGAGAGGATGGGAAACGTCTCATTTCATCAACCAAAATCACTGTTTATTTTCTAACCTGAAGGGAGTGAGAACAACAGATTTATTCAGAATCTGACTGTCATAGCAAGAAAAAAAGCCATTTTTTTACAATTAAAAATATTCCATCTTTCCTACAATGATTTCTAGTACTGCTATTGGAAGGGCATTGCATGTTACAAGAACATGACATTTATGGTGAATTTCTCAACATCCTTGTAATTTCACTTCAACTAACAGTCACCAGCACTAAGCAAGATCTGAGCAAGGCCGCAATAGCACACTCATTAGTAGAACAGGAGTCTGAGAAGTGTAAAACATCTGAGATTTCTCAATTGTCTTTAAAAATTGGAGCACAGTGCGGTCTTTTGTTGACATTTGTTGTGCTTCTAGTGAATAAATAGGCTGGAAGGATACAAACAGGAAATACTGTTCACAAGATAAGCAGCTGTTAGCCCCCAACAATTCAGAAGTTCATAAGGGCCAAAAAAATATCTTTCTGTGTCTGATTTATGAATAGTCAGCATTCCACATCAACCAAAGGAAATGCTTTGGGGGCAGTTTTTACAGATGCAATCAAATCTTGTGTTTGTGTGAAGAAGGACAGAGCTTGCCATTTCTTTGTGAAAGAACAGTTTCAAAGGTTATGCTTTCACCACAAAAATCTTGAACTGTTGTCACTCCAAAACGTTTGAGAACCAATCTATTTTGTAATCGACTCTTTAATTTCTGGGAAGAGTCTTAGTCCAGAACACGTCATTGTTTTCAGACTGGAAGTCCTCATGATTTTAACGCACATTTCTTGAAAAGTGTTCTGGTCTGGCTCATAGCCGTCTACAAAACAGTTAACAGAGAACTGCTTCGGTCTTTTGGTCTTCTGTTTGTGGCCCACAGATGCTACTGCTTTTCAAGTAAACTCACAAAGTAAAGAGTAACAAAAGCATGTCAGTAGTAGACCACATGATCCATTAGTGAGATCATACAATCGGTATGTCTTCAGCAAATTTCTCTGTGCTGTGCAATGAGGTACATCTTCAGCTGATGTAGATGGCATAACCTCATTTATTACTGCTATACTAATTTACATCCACCAAAGTTGCGGACCTGGTGAGTCACTGGTAATTCTGGGAAAATTCCATGCTTCTTCAGAAATATTTGTTCTTGAAAATGTGTTGTTGGATTTTTATATATAAAGCATGTTCAAGGACTGTCTTTCACACCAAGCGAGCAGTAGATTTAACTTTAGGCATTATGTTTTCATATGAAGACATGAAAATAAAAATGAAAATTGAACAAGTTACTGCGGGTTCTGTATGATCTATTTGTAGAAGGGTGTGAAACATTAGAGCCCTGAATTCCTTCCAATGGAAAAAGCAAGCTCTAAGGAGCCTGGCATTTATGAAATCTTAATCCAAAAGGGCCAGAGAAGTAGCAAGCTATACTCCTTGCAAGGAGATTGACATAATTACTTCAAACTCTTCACAAGCCTAGTGGCAGAAAACACGATGGGCCTTCAGGCAAGCTGCTCTTGAGTTCTCTTTAACATATAAGAAGGCAAATTATAATATTTATGTTCTTCTAAACTTTGTCTGCTTTTCTGTATTTTCACTACCCAGTCTAGGATAGAATGAAATTTTATTTGTGGTGTACAAGAAATGTGCATTTAGATGCCTCTGTGGCCAAAACAATGTAACTGTGCATACAGAGGAGTTCTCATCAAACATAGCGTGGATTTAGTTTCTCCAGAAAATACAACGGCCTTAACTACAATTATACACTAGCTTTACATTATTCAGTTTCAGAGTAAAGAAGTGTAGTAGGAAACAACCTAGACAAGACAGAATATGTACAAAATGCAGCACTAATTGGTTGCACAAACACTGTCATCGAAAAGCTGAGAAACTCCTCAAATGTTATGGAATGATGGAGCAGAGGACCACACAGCTCTGATCACATAGGCCAGGGCTCTTTCCACATTGTAGCTGCTTCTGGGCCATGGCAATTCCAAACTGAAAAATCTTTGAGTGTTCAGCTGCCTTGGACCAGAACAGATTTAGCAGGTCTAACCTTTTCCTCTGATTTCCATATCACTAACCCACCCTCAGAAAGTGCGGGTGAAACTGATGTTGGAAATGGCACTGTGAAAAGGGAATAAACCATTTTTTCAGGAACATCGTAGTCTCAACATGACAAATAATGCTTTTTTTCTCTATATCTAGCATGTTGTTTTTTCAGTAAAGCCTAAATTTCACAGAAGTAGAAATGAGTTGTGACATTTATATAGATCGATCCTGTCCTCACATTTGACAATACATTTTCACTGGAAAAAGTTGAACACTTTTGTTTTCTTCTTCTTCTTCTGTTATTTTTTTTAATAAAAAACTCTTTTCAAAATGGAAATAGATGTTTCAATTTTGGTTGAGCTTGAAAGCGGTACTTTGTTGCAAGAGAAGACATTCTTTGAATTTTGCTATGTTTGTGTATGCATTTCATTAATGTGTGTTTGTACAGAAAAGCTTATATAAAGTTTCACTAATTAAAAGTCACTGCAACGTTTCAGATACATATTTAAATGTCTAGTCTACAGGAAACTTGAACTTCCGCTGGATCACAATCTAAATTAACCATCTATAGTTCTGAATAAGCACCCTTCGAGACTGAACTGCTGCACTAGGTCATACCTCACTGAGTTTTGACAGATGTTAGATTCTTTTTTCATGTCTTGTTTTCCAGACCTGGGCTTTTTTGCTGCTTTCCCCACTTTTCTCTGAGGCAGTACTTGTGTAAACTGAAGTTCCTGCCTCCCCATTGCTAACAGCAGCCCTCTGGATTTAGCCGAATGGAGCACATGGTACATTTTTGCAGCAGTCTCACTGGATTAAGTTAGTAGGCTCTTGTGCTTTTACTTGTAACACCATTTTCATTTATGTCTATACACAAAATGTTCTCACGGTTTTTGCTTGTATTAGCGGAAAGGATGAACTTCCCAAAAGCTCCTGTGGAAACAGTAGGACTCCCCTTTTGTTCAATGGGAAAATCCACCCTGGCCCGTCTCTGGGACACAAACACAAAACTGAGCATATCACACTCAGCTGAGCTACTGGCTCAGGCTGCCTTCCAGTACTGCTTCAGAAAATGCTCAAGTTCAGCTTTCCAAGCTGTCCCTCATATTCGTACAGACAGCTGCCAAGAAGCTTTTTTTAAGCAACAGCAAGCCTGACACTGAGACAGGAGGGGGAGGCAGCTGGTTTTATTTATCGGAGATAATTTACGTTTGGCCAGGTATTTCCTGGTAGGCATGGAGAGACTGACCAGCACAGAAACAGGGGGCAGAAGCTTTTATGCAGACGTGTTGGAGCTTGCTTTGCTATCACTATGCATATTTACTTGTGTTCATGGCGCCTTCTTTCTTCACACGGGGAATTCAGAATATTTGTGAAGTAGCATGCTTCAGCCCACACTGAAACACTCACAGACAAGGCAGCTTTCCCTCCCCATTAGTTATTTCTTCTCAGAAATCAGTCTGATATTTTGTAGGGTAAATTTTCATTTCAGCGTGGCATCAGCCATGCCATCACTCCATGGACTGTTACTGCGCTAACTCATACCACGCAACATCCTTAACTCTCCTTTCTCATCAGACCTGGGTAAATACAGTTAGCTAGATGATAGTGTTTGCTCCAGCTCATGAATCATCTAAACTTTCTGCATCTGCTCCTCAAGTCAACTGCCTCAAAAGATTTCATTCTCCCCTTCCCTTCCCCGAAGTGATTGATTACACACAAGCAAAACACTGTCTGATGTTTTGAAGTTCACAGGCTACTTCCCTTTGCAACTTTGCAAACTCCTTCCAATGTTACTTATACAAGTACGTGGTGTTCGTTCATCTGGAATTAGAATAGGAAAGCAGTTGAAGCTGTGAGGCTCCTTGCGATGTAGCGAGAATTACGTAGTTAGAAATCCAGCTGCTCTCCTGCTTCCCTATCCCTTTTCCCAGTGCTCATAATTCAAAGTCCTTTTGGCTTCAATTTTCCACACTCGACCTCAGCCCAAAAGTGATTACTTTGGACGTCTTGAGTAAAATCTCTTGAGCCATTTTTGAATGAATGAAGTGTAAAAAAACACTGCCATATGCTCTGACCAAATATAAATAAACAAAGGGAAAATTATGGCCTTTCTTTTCTTTCTGTAGAGTTCACTGAAGAAAGTTCCTCAAGTCTTTTCAGCTTGATGCAGAAGTTTAGGATGGGAAATTTTGGTATTCAGTGTAAAGTAGCAGGTCCCCAACACAGCCTCATAACCCTTACTTTTCCCTGGTTCTACAGTAGGGCTCTGAAATTTTAGCCCTAAGTGCACACGGGCACACATGTGAAGGGAATCATTCAGTCTGTGCTGTCTGTGCTGACAGCAGCTGAACTTCTGTTTCCTCTCTGCTTGATGGCAGTTTACCACCGCATTAAAAAGGGAAACCCAAAGCAACGTGCTGCTTTCTGTTCCAGGTGAACTTTGTTCATCCAAACAAAGTGTCTGAAGGGAAGACAGAGCAAGGACACTATCTAGCAAGGCCTGCCCCTCCAGGTCTATTTAGAGCTGTACCTCTGGAGATCCAGAAGAGGTACTTCAGGACTAAAGAAAACAAAAGTCATATGTAATAAAAAAAAAGGCCGAAAGGTCACCTGAAGAACTACAGGCTAATTGTGCTCACTTTGGTGACCCCTGGGGAGATAATTAAGCTTGGATTTACCAAGCGTAAATTATGCCTGACCCACCTGATTGCCTCCTGTGATGAAGTTCTCAGTTCCTGGACAAAGGCAGAGCACTGCACATCATTTATCTTGTCTTCAGCAAGGTTTTCAACACAGTCTTACACGATATTAGTGTATCCAAGTTAGGATGTTACGGTTTGCACGGATGGACAACCATCCGTCTGAAAACACATTCATTAGGGTCATAAGGGTAGAGGTTAATGGATCATATTTTATCTGTAAGCCAGTAAAAAGTGGAGTACTGTGGGGCTTCTGCTGCAGCCTGTCTGGTTTAATATCTTTATGAATGACTTGACTGCACTTTCATCCATTTTGTAAGTGACACCAAATTGGGGGAAAAGTGCCGATACAGTCGAGGTCAAGAAGGACATGGAACTGTTGGAGCGGGTCCAAAGGAGGGTTACAAAAATGATCCGAGGGCTGGAGCACCTCTCCTATGAGGACAGGCTGAGAGAGTTGGGCTTGTTCAGCCTGG
>Ga0065711_1040136_pt1 | contig 17221 bp, 10 predicted proteins | sample Hoacrofraction12_FD_59098 | JGI IMG/M metagenome (GOLD analysis project Ga0065711, IMG submission 59098) | Hoatzin crop microbial communities from Cojedes, Venezuela - Epithelial fraction 12 v2 (version 2) | ecosystem: Host-associated > Birds > Digestive system > Esophagus > Crop | place... | reverse complement strand
GAAGCAGGGTCGCCTACAGCAGGCTGCACAGGACCTTGTCCAGGTGGGTCTTGAATATCTCCAGAGAAGGAGACTCCACAACCTCCCTGGGCAGCCTGTTCCAGTGCTCCGTCACCCTCAGAGGGAAGAAATTCTTCCACATGTTCAGACGGAACTTCCTGTGCTTCAGTTTGTGCCCGTTGTCCCTTGTCCTGTCGCTGGGCGCTACTGAAAAGAGTTTGGCCCCATCCTCCAGACACCCACCCTTCAGATATTTGTAAGTATATATTAGGTCCCCAATTTTTTTTTAATTGATTTCCTATCAATACTTCAATCACTATCAATATTAGTTGATTGACAAATATATTTATTGAATGAGAAATTATCTTCTTCCTCTACCAAGTGACAAATTCCTGTGCCTATCCTATCAACAAACATCAGAAGAGAGCTGCAAAGGAATGCTATCACAGGAATGTCAATCTAATGTAATTGTTCAGAGACACAAACATCACTCATTAAGAAATTATGATTAGCAGGTCAACATCGTACATATACACATAAAAATACATATTACAAAAAATTACTCTAGACCTTAACTGTATGCAGTGAATTTGATGTTAGGAACATCTTCTATTTTTAGATTTTCCCCATAACGGTGTAGATGTGAGAATATGAACGGGGATACAGAAACGCTCCCTGTTCCTTCTCCAGATGGATGGGACTTAGAAAAGCGCATGCACTTCAGGCTCTCCCTGAGACCTGGGGCAAAGAAACCTCTTCTTGCTCAATAGCTCTTTTGGAGTCAGATTTACTGAGAAGGAGGGAAAAGGACATCTAATCTTCCCCGAGCATCACTGTTTTTTTTCCATGTGATAGGAGGAGAATGCAATGTTATAAGGTTAGCACCATAATAAGGTTCAATGCAATCCCTTCAGCTCTGTCTAGAATTGAGAATACACTGAACAAAAAAATCTATTTGTGAAAATAAGTATGTCTCTGGCAGCTGCAGTTTTATCTAGTGCAGAGTCCAAATTCACCATTTTCAGAGCATGAATTCATCTCTCATATCTTCAAAGGCATAAATTACCTGCTACAGCTTGAGACAATTCAATGATTAGATATTGCCTCTTCTATGCAAATCTGTAACATACCCATCAATACATTGATTTTTTTCAGAAAAGACAATTTCTAATTCATTACAAAACATCACACATTTTAGAAAACAGTAAGTTCCTGAGGCATCTGAAGCTTTCCCACCACAACCATGGCAACTATACATTTGAACTCAAAGTCACATTTACACTTTGCTCATAATACAACTTTCTATCACCTGAATAATATACTTTCTTCCCTTCAAATGGCTTGCCTCCCCCACCCTTTCTGAAGAATAAACATAAAATTGTTCCATGTTTCTTCTGAAGTTGAATGGTTTTTAAAGATTTGGTTTTGTAACTTGCCTGTGGCATTGCCTCAGCTAACATATTTTAAACTTTTTCTAGGCAAGAATACAAAAAAAGCAGATATACCTGGGGCTGTTTGACTGGTGAGACACAAACTTCCTTAGCTCCGAGTTTTATTTTCTCCCGAAGAAGTGGGGAAGGCTACATAAGCAATATTGTTACAGTCCTGAACTAAGCTACACCCCTCTCTACTGTAGTCTATCTCAAAGAGGAGACTTCATTTTTTATGTGTTTAAGCACTCACAATTGATTATACCACCAGATAAAACAAACATAAAAAAATCACTTTATCAACTCTCCAAGCCAGTTAGCTACATCAGTACCAACTTGCTACACAATTAAGTAATTCAAATGCTCTGTAAACTTACAATTAGCTTTCATTTAAAAAAAACCACATGATCCTTAGGCAAATAAGCATGAAAGACAGAAAAATTCTCCATAATAAGACGTCTTATGCTGTACATTTTTGGTATGTTAATATATGTCAACATTTCAGTTACAAAAATAAGATGAAATAAGTAACAGTATTACGTAAAAAACTAAATATAGACAAATATAATAGGATTTCTGGTTTTGTATGTATCTATGCATGTATTTTTCTATATGTGGATCACACACTCCTGCTTTGCTTTCAGAAATAAATTAAATTTCAAAAATCTGTATTTGAAAGTTAATCCATTTAGGAAAGAAATCCCTTAGTATGGGAAGAAAGCAGAAGTATCAGTACAGCATTTTCATTTATGAGTGCATCTGTAGTGAAAAAAAAATATCAAATTGCCCATTTTTAATAGAGCTGTTCTTTTTATTTAGAGCTTTACTACTTAACATTTCATAATGCTCTCCCCCTCCTCCGCCTTCACCATTGTAGTATAGTGTGGGGACAATACAGACTTGTAAAAATGAATAGAATTTGATTCTCTCTCATATTATGTACAAGACGAAAAAAAAAATTATGCTTGGTATCATGCAGCTAAAACTCAAATTTAGTTTCAGATCACGTTCTTTGCTTTTTAGACCTCCAGTTAGAAAAATACTCCTTTCCACTTGTAAAGCCATCATAACTAACTTCTATGTCAATGAGCTCTGATAAATACAGTCTCTCAAGTAAGCAACTGAGGAGCATTCATATTCATAAGCACAAAAATTATTACCAGCTATGTTAAAAACAGCTCCTGTTGATGCTTTTGCTGTGGACTTATGCATTCAGCCTTAAATCTGACTTTCTGCTTAATAATCTGACCAATTAGTTTTATTTGTTACCTGAAAAGTAATGGGTTACCTACTGACTTAAGATTCTGTTGTTTGGAATAATTTTAAAAGCTGGTGTTTGGGGTTTTTTTGGTTTTATTTTGCCCCCTTCTTTCAGTTCTTCCATCAAGAATGACTTGTAGTATATGCTTCTAATTATTACTTCAAAGTATATGACAAGCACTTGAAGTTGTAAATTCATCATTTCAGCATACTGTCTATTCAAACCAGTCATCTCAAAAGTAATTAGTGGCAAAAGACAACTCGGGTTTTTCCTGGCTTCTTCACACTTCCTCACTTTTACATCAGTTCCTGTCTAACAGTGACCATAGTAGCAACAAATCACCTTAAAGACAGCGAATGGCAAATACTCTTTCTCAATCTTAGACCCATGAGTAGTCTTTGAAAATATTGACTATAAAGCTTTAAAATACATTACTTTTATCTTACTCTGATTTAATTTCATGAATTTTCTTCCTTGTTTGATTAAATATTCTGGTGCAGCACTTCTACTTCCCCAGTTTCTTACAGAAGTACAAAGCAACTAAGGTTAGATTGAGACAAGACTAAGAGAATACAGAGGATGAGTATTTCTGGCACAGAATCAAGCCAACTCCACAACAAGGCATAATACTAAAAACCTAAAATTTTAATTGTCTAAATTCAGATTAGATATTCACAGAACAAGTCAGTTTAAAGAAAAACACTGAGCAATTGGCAATCTCCCTGAAGTACACCAAAGATATTGCAGAAAATAAGTGTAAAGAGAAATCAAGACAGCCAAAATTTAAAATTGTAACACAATGTCCGAACCATTTTCTCTTTTTTCCATGAATGCAGATATCTCATAGGAGGAAATGCACAATTCAAGTAATTGTACAAAAAAGGCATAATGAAGGGAAAAGTATTTATTGCTTTGCTATACATAAGCTTTATGCTTTACATCTTCCCACCTTTGCACAAACATGTTTCACTGACCAGCAGAACTACAATCAATTGGTATTGCTTTTTAACGGTGTTAATAGAGACTTTCAGGTCAAAATTAATTAGACCCCAAGACTGTAATTTACAGGAACTGATAATGCCAGTTTTCAGTAAACTGCTATTAGCACAAAGCAACGCACTCACAGTATCACAACAAAAAAAGAGACACGTAAACACACCTATGGAAAAAATGGGACCACCACCGAATAAATTGTTTTTGGCAGTAATTGCCTTATGGGCACATTTTAAGACAACTTGGCAGCTAACAGCAGTAAATTTTATTGACATAACTGAATGCTATATTATCTCCTGTAAGGATACAGTGTAGACATGGGGGCGAAAGGGAGGAGGGGATGGAAAAGATTTTTTTTTTTTTACATATAAAGGTCATGCCAAAGAAAATGCAAATTCCCAGTTTTGATGTCTATTTTGAGGATCTGAAACAAGGCTTTTAATCAATGTATTATACATCAAATTGATAATGTTAACTTCTGATTATTCAAAATGTATGAAATATTCATAGAGAACTGTCCAAACTTTTACATTTTCAGACTTCTTTTCTCTATTAATTATCATGCCTGGAAGCTTTTTAGTAAAAGCAGCAGCCATCAGCCTGACTGAACCTGACAAGCTAGCAAGGCCCAATTACACTGGCACTCTGTGGCACTTTGATGTACTGGAAACGAAAAGAGATAGGGGCAAATTGTATAGCACATTATGTTAATGACTTGATTTAATCCAGCCACTAAACTTTATGTAGCCTGTTAAAAAAGATGCTAACACTAATTACGCCACTTTGGAAAGGAAAGAAGGGGACAAGCATTTCATACCGACAAAGTGAAGCTTATAAATGTTGTAAATGAAATGAAACAAAATGAAGTAATCTATGATTAATTATACATCATAGACAAGAAGAAAAGAGAAAGAAGCAAGTGGTACAGCTAAGTACTGGAAAATCTGTTAGATACCCTTTATGATCAACATATCTAAGAAATAACCAGGAACTGTCTAATTTGCAACACGGAAAAAAGAAACAGTATGATCTTAAACAGCTTAAACAGTTTGGCATACAACTCAGATTTATAGGATAATTAGCATAACGATCTCTAAAAATCACAAGTCTTATTTACGGTGTTTGAGTACCAGCTGGATATTTATCTCAGAAGATAAAAGGCAGTGATTTTTCATCTTAAAAAAAATACAAATTCAATCACAATTTTCACATGCTGTATTCTATAATCAACCCAAGATTTCCAATATACCAATGCCTATTTATAAAATGCAATTTGTATCAGACATGTTGCCTTAATAGTTTATAGCTTTGTTGTCTTATTTGCCCTTCTTGAACCTGCACTTTGTTACCAGAGGAACAGAAGAACAGAGAGGTAAAACTTAACGAACCCGAAATGAACCTACACTCAAATTCCTCTCAGAAATCGGCTTAAATAGTTTTGATAAAATAAAATACAGGATGACTAGAAATGCATAGATCAACTGTATTATAGTTTGACTTAATGGTGATGAGTAGCAGTCATTTTAGTTCTTAAAACTACAGGTGAAACAATTTTTTAACATATTACATTTAAACAATGCAATTCTAGCTTCAAAAGTACCTTCTGTATCTTTCTGCAGCATCTATGTGTGATAGCAATTCTAAATCTCTTCTACAACTTAAAAAAAAAAAGGAGCAATATTTCTCATACGAAGCGTTACTTCTTGTTGCTAGTTTCTATGTAAAATGTCATATAGCCTTGAAAAAGGGATAAAAAAAAAAATCATCACACTACCTCTAGGTTATCACATTGCAGACTATTAAAATAAGTTTAGACTGATAGGATGCAACAGTATACCCCGGTCCTTTAAAAGGAAGCTAAGACAGACCAGAGAAGTATTAACTGTTAGAAGTATTACAATCAATTTTAAGTGCTAATTTTATATTTTTTAAGATTGTTCGGTCAATGATAGAACTGAGTATGAAACATTCTTATTTTTTTAGAGAACTATACTACTGAAATACTGTTCAAAGTAAATTTTCCAAATTGGTATTATGCTGTGTTATTTTGTATATATGACTTTATGCTCATTAATTGCTGGTTTTAAGAGCAATTCAAGGGATTATCATTACTGTACATGCCTACAACTAAGAACAGAAAAAGAAGTACACTGAAGTGATTGGATACTGTACATGTACAAACTTTATTGAAAACTGATGTTTAGTTCTAAAACTGCTGGGAAGTCAGGAACAAAAAGAAAACTATGTGGATGAACTAGAAAATATATGCAAGGTTTGCATGTTATCAACAAATTCAATCTTATGCAATTGCCATTTCAACAACATTCAATCAAGTCAACATACTGTGGTGAAACACAGTGGGTAGCTAAGCACTGTAAATTTACTACAGGCCTTGACAAATGAAATTATTCTCCACTTCCTCAGAAAGAAAGCACTGGAAGAAGCAGAAAAGCAGATTTTGCCACATAAAGGCAACAGGTAGGACTGAACAAAAAAACTAAATTCTTCAGAAATTCACATTACAAAAGTTATCTTTCATTAGGGAGATTTTGTGCAGGACTAGAATTTGAATTCAGATTGAAACTAATTAGAAATGTCTAAGTGTGTACGACAATAAGGGAAAAGATGACAACAAATTTACCCATTTAAAGAAACCTATAAATCACATGCACAGTATGGTCAGGTTAACTTTTCCTTTCCCCTTTTTTTTTGGTGAAAAGGTCTCTACTTTAACTGGAAACAGGAAAACATACATTTGCTGAAAATGCCTTCAAATCTGACCTTAAATATAGCAAAGCTACTCTTAAAGCACATTAGGCTTAAAATATTTTTCTTAGACTTTCCAAATAATTGCCATAAATACTCTGACTCACCTGCTTAAGATATTTGGATACCGGACTTGAAACAATACAGTCATCGCTGTCAGTTTTTGATTGAGTGGAATCATTTTCTTGTCTATCACCTTGATCTGAAAGAAAAAAAAAATTATCTATGTAGTTAGAAAACCCCTATTTGTAGTCCCTCTGAGACTTGCCGAGAAACCTGATAGCAGTATATTTGCTTTTCTAATAAATAAATGCCAGGTAAATCTTTTCCTCGCAGAAAATTAACACTGGCAAATCAATGACCTTTAAAGTCATCTAAACTGTTATTTTTTTCTGATTTGTAGAAAAAAATAGTAATGTTTCCCAGATGAAAGTTGATGAGTGGAATGATGTAAGTCCTGTGATGAACTGAACTATGAACAACAGCTATCTTTATATCAGAATACGGCCTGAATTTGTGGATTTCCTCTGACTATGTTTAACAACATGCACATGCAAAGAAGCGTGTACTTTTTTTTTTTTTTTTCTTTAAGTAGCTCTGTATGCAGGTGGATTATTTCCTAAAGCATTCAGGTCTTTTTCCTCTGGAGTAAATTACTTCTAAACACGACAGGGATTCAACATCATGTTTTTCCAATTTTTCAGATGAATTCTTATGCAGAAGCTGCAAACAACTAAACATAAAATTCTAGCATCCTGCTTGTGCTTTTACTTGGTATCATGGACTTGGTTTATTTCAATAGTGAACAGTTTAAGCTCGGAGGTGGAACAGGATGACCTGGCTTTTATAATCTTTAAATAAATCTGCCTCTAACAACTTTAAGTCACAGATGTGATAAGACAGACTACCCCTCTCACTGTCTGAAAGGATTTCCAATATCACCATTAGCTGTTATCTGCAGACAAAAGGAGCATATTCATTAAAGTAGCCTTTAGAACAGCATAGTTCTAAGGGAGAATATGAAGACATTTAAAATAGAAGTCAGGTTTCCTTTAATATTTTATGAATCTAGGTCAGATATCAGATTTTTGCATTCAATTACAATACAGTTTCCATTTGGGAAGAAAGTAACACCACCATATCCACCATCCAGCTCCAGCTATGAAGTACACCAGAATATCATTTCTGTCATGAAGCTTCTCATAATGAGGCAGCTCCCACTGCTAGTAAGAAATGCTTATGAAAATGGAAAGAGACATAGATTTATTTAAAAAAGTACAGTTACTTATTCATAAAAATGAATTCTACCTTCTGGTTCCAATTCTTCACTTATTTCTGTCCCATCTCCAGAGGTAACTGATCTTTGGTTGGACAATTGCCCCTCTGACAGATCAGAGATGCTTTCTTTTTCCTGTGGAATTTCTTCAGCCATCTCCTTCGCCTTACCATCTGCTAGCTTTTCTTGCTTAACCTCATGTACCACATGCTATATAAAAATAGATAAACTTACAGTCTTTATAACACTCCTCGAATAGTAAAAGTTACTAAAGTTCAAAACTTGAAGAGTTACGGCTCACATTCATTATACATAGCCTTTAAACAATTATATTGCTTATGCAATGCAGAAACAATGAGAAGCTGTCAACTCCAGTAACAAATAATTGATACAGTAGCAAGACAATTCCCTAACGATGTATATTTGTGAAAACATAACTGTTATAATCATTTGGTACCTGTCAACATATATACAGCCTGTTAAGTTTCCAGATTCATTTATATTTCAGCTCTTTCAGTTCTACAAGACTCACTTTAAAAAAAAAAACCAAAACCAAACCACACAAAACCAAACCACCACCACCTTACTCATTTGGTAATCTTACAACTTAAATTACACCGTATTTTCTGCTTCAAAAGAAAACTAAAATAATATGACAAAGAATGTGCTTTGCTACAAAATATGAACATGCTACCTAAGGTAAAATATCTTTAGTGCTTAACTTACTCTGAAGTAATCTTATTCCCTTCTTTCTGCTTGAGTACAATTACACGGAATAATACCTCATCAACGGATACAACATTACAGACATGGCATCTTCCATGGAAGTTTGCTGGAGACCTATGCATTATTTATTATCCATCAATTCTCCTCTAGGACTGACTTTCCCACACAGATACTGATGCCTCACTTTCCACCCTCAGAATCCATGAGGTAACATGCAGCTGTCCACAGAACATACAGGTTTTCCAAAACTGGACCTGAAGAGTTATTTCTTCTGTATCACATTCGAAGCCACACAAAGCAAAGCAATGTTAACAATCGCTTAAGAGCCTTATTCTACAAACAAAGGTTATCCTTGAAGTTTTCATGTTGTAGAAAACTGACTTCAAGTCTTTTGTGCTCCTCCTTAGCACAGATGATGTGTCATACCAGTGTGTTTTAGACAATGTTCGGCCATTCTTTTTAATTCCTTCAGTGACAGAGTTGCATTTTGTGGATAAAATTTTCAGAGAGAGAATACTTTTTGATTATTCTAACTTGCCCAATGCCACCTGATGTGGTGGAAGTGAGAATTAACTTCTCAATCAAAGCCCCAGATGAGCTTTAAAGTAGAAAAGTAAAAGAAAGAAAACAGCAAGTGATTAAATGTTGTGTTACACCACTAGAAACTACAGTTGGCCAATTTGCCACAACTTACTTTCACAACCAATCGGACCATTACAAATTTCACTATTTCATACTTTTCTTCCCCTTGGAATGCTACATACTGAGCAATATTCCAAAGTTACTCCATTTCTTCTTCATTTCCCTCTGCTATATAATGGTAATTTTTAGAGGAAAGACAAAATAAACTTCATTCAAACACAGAAGGACGTAAGTAGCGATATTCCTCCTTTTCTAATGGCCCAAGAAAGAAGATTGTCATCACAAGGAATCAGTTCTTTACTGCAGTTTGACTTTTGGTGCATTACTCTGAAAAAATAACATACACATTGAATTCAAATGCAATATATTATGTAAAACCGCAAAACCTGAATAATCTCATACCTCTGAAACACTTGGAACTCTTGAAGCATCCATCTTCTGTGCAAGTTCCATGTTATTTTCAACAACAGAGCCCTAAGTTACAGGTAAAATAAGGGGAAGCCTTTAATATATAGTGGACTACACATAAATGTAGGTAAAAATTTACTGGTGGAGAAGCATTTGGACAGGAAATTATGCCATCCTCTGCTTCACTGCATTAGCATTACTGCTTCTGTCCTCTGCTGTAGCTTCTACCTACGAGGCTGGACAATTCTTACAAATGGTTTGGGCGAGTCAAACCATTCATCCCACTTTTTAGTGAGTCTCCTTTTCGCAAAACAATTATTTGCTTTGGCATGTGTCACATTAATATCCAAGAACTAGATTCTCTGCTATTCAGAAAATGAACAGAAAAATGAAACACACTGTTTCTGTACAGTTTTAATCTGCTGAACTTCTCATTCTCTTGCATGGACACTCTCTTGCCATTTCTCCATAAGATTCAGACATCAGAGAAGCCCCAGCTATTTCATTATTTGGTTCTATCAGTACTTTCGTACTGTATTGTATCCCCCCACCTATATGCAGTACTATGCTATCATTCATTGCCTGGAAAATCCCAGTCTTGCGCTGCTAAAATAATTGAGTGTTCTCGGTTATTAGTTCTACAAATTGTCCATACTGAGACATAAGTAGCCTTTCTTGCTTCAACATGCATGAGCAAAATACTTAAAACTTACAGCCATCTGTCTTGTACTAAGATCCAGAAAAGATTTTTTCTTGTCTGCTTGAGCTGCACGCTGCCTTGGTTTGGGTGTTGGTTTCTGTAATAAAACAAGTACAGTAGAAAAACATTTATTGCCATATTCTAATCTTATTTTACAATAAATTTTGAGGGACCCTGATTTTTCTCAAAGCTAAATCTAACTGCACTACTACATTCAATTCTAAACAGGCACGATGATGTAGATGCTGTTTGAATAAGCAACCCTCCCCAAATGGAGATACCTTCCTGAATTCAGCCACAAATGGATATAAAACTACACAGAACATCTATGGAATGCAATGTGAGGTCCAGGTGAGAAAAAATTGTAGGACTGAAGTCAGTGGTATCATATATGTGGTGGAATGATTTACTAGTATTGTTTATGGAGGGCTTGATTTCTTTTCTTGTTCTGTGGGCTTACCATATCTTTGAAACGTTTCCTTATGCCACTCCCTTTGGAGAATTTTAACACAGAAACAGAAGAGAGACTGGTAATAATTGCAAAATTAACAAAACAAACCAGAAGTATTTCTGTGATGATGTTATAATACAAAAGACAAAAAGTTTTTTATTACTCTTCATGCTTTACTCTCTTGATGAGCATAGAAATTATCCTCCATTTCCACTGATTTTTATACACAAAAAAAAATCCTTCTGCTACTTTTAATTTATGAGCAATTTTTAAGAAGCTATTGGGCATCTTAGCACCACGCTCCAGGCACCTGAAAAACAAAGAGTGTGGTGCAGATACACCTCTGTATCTGTATATATGGCTTGGGTCTGGCTGCTTGAGAATTCTTTTATCTCAAAGCTACCCCAACTGACTGAGTCCTGTCAGAGTTTCTAAGAGACCACAGAAACAACAGCCGATATCATGACTGTCATATATTTCCACCATAGCTCTGAAGTTGCACAAGCGTGTGACTATATTTTACGTAGGACATCTACATTGGAAAGAGAATTAACAGGAACTAAATTTATAGGGAAGACATTTTATGTTTGTTATTTCTCCTCCCTTTTCTCCCCGTCCTTTTGCTTACCAATTATCTACCATTATAAAAGATTTGAAAAAACTTTGGACACAAGAAAGATTTCACTTCCCAAAGGAAGTCCAAGATGGTGGTTATATGAAATACTTGTACTATGCATTATTTTACAGTAAGGACAAATCCTGGTGATCAGGGAAGAACTAAATGACCTACTGTAATAGGTCTTTTATATCTCTTAACTTCTGTGAGTTTGTTAAATTACTTACTGTCACTGATGAAGTAAAAGAAGGAGACACGGCTGGAGTCTGCATTTTTTCCTCTGCTGGTAATTTAGCTGCCACTGATTTCTCATTTTCAATGTAATTCGATAAGTCTGCAGCCATTGTTGATCCACTTGGTGGCAGGTAGACAGAATTCCATTTTAATTCAACTGTGATGGTACCACCAGCAGCACGTCTTTCAGCATCTGTTAGTTCAAAAGCACCTGAAAGCAAAATGCAAATCTTGTCTGAATTATCTTGTTCTATACATGTATATGAAAATATAATGCAAAACAGAATGGGATTCAGGAATTAAGAAACTTAACAGCCTTCATTTTAGAAGCTAAATAGTGTCAAAATACTGTGTTTTGTAGATCCAAATATATCCAATACAACACTGTGGACATTCAAGAACACAGGATTTAGAATTGACTGGATTACTGTGTTCATTCAAGATGTCCTGTAGATTTCCGAGATAATCAAATACCAGATAATTAATTCATACTGACATCTTTCAAAAGATCTAACTAAATCATTTCCACATTTTACTAATACTAACTTTTGTTAAAGAAAATAGAAGGGTTTTAAAAATCTGCGAGTTGCTAAATCTTTATCGAAGAAGAAACACCCTAAATTCATTAACAAATTTTCTGCTATTACCCATTTATATGGGATAATTATAGAATCATATACTAAAATTTTCATGAATGTCTTATAGTTGACAACGGAATAATCATTAAGCAGTTTTTGTATTATAAACACCATAGTAAATTTTTAGCTGATACCAACTTGCGGGGAGCAGGTGATGCACTGAACGCAGGGCTGCTATTCCCACAGCAGAAAAATGGGCTGACCAAAACCTCATGAAGTTCACCAAAAGCAAATGCAAAGTCCTGCATTGGCTCAGGAATAGCCCCAAGTAGCAGTACAGGTTGGGGTTTGGCCACAAGCAGCCTTGCAGAAAAAGATCTGGTTCTGTTTGACAAAAATAATACAAGACAGCCAAGCTGTGTCTCCGCAGCAAAGAATTCCAATTGCACCTTGGCCTGCATTAGCAAGAATGCAGTCAAGCAGGCCCAGGAAAATTTCATACTTTCTCTATTCAACACCTGTGAGATGGCATCTGGAATACTGTGTCCAGTTTTGCCCCCCTCCAGCACAAGTAAGACACTGACATTCTGGAGCAGGTCCAGTGGAGGGCTACAAAGAGCTTCTGGGCATTGAAACACATGACACAGAAGAGGCTGAAAGGAGTGATTTGTTCAGCCTTCAGAAGAGGAGGCTCAGAGGGGATCTTATTGCCACCTAATAGGAGGGTGTGGAAAAGACAGAACCAGAGGTACAGAGCCAACAGCAGTCAACAGCCACAAGCTGGAACATGGGAAATCCCGGCTCTGAAAGGAAAAAGTTCTTATTATGAGGGTGATAAACTTTGGAACAGATTGACCAGACAGTTACTAGATCTCTGTCCTCTGATATATTCAAAATTTAACTTGATAAAGTTCTGAGAAACTTGCTCTGATTGGGTCAGGAGGCTGGACTAGATCCTATCAGGAATTCCAGTTGACACTAATTCTAAAGATTCCAAGTGTAGCTCTTGATCTGTTTTTTCCCCTCAAAGAGGCCAACCTGTCACCTCAATTTTCTAATTTATTTTAAGCGTACACTAGCCAAAACCCAAAAAGGAAACTAATGAGACAGATAAAAAGACATGTAAAGAAAGAAACCATGTTATAAATTAGCATATCAGTCCCAAAAAAAGAAGTAGCAGCAACATCAGAAGAAAAGGCGGGAGAAAGTATGTATATGCCAGGAAACATTTTGTATCATTAGAACATAAAAAAGGACTAGTAAATGAAGATATCAAATATTTCCAGATGCTCTTGAACCAGAAAGAAATGCTTGATTTTTTTTTTTTAAGAGTTATTTCAAGACAACTATTTTTTTTTGTTTCACCGCTATCTTGTCAATTATGAAAGCAGTAAATTTGGGAAGCCAGCTTTCAGCCACCCCTTCCCACCTGATGTTAAGACTAACAGGGCTGTTCTACCTAATAATGAAAGATACTCATAATATAGTAGTGAGAAATATAACTGGTAAATTTGGTAGGCTTCTTAAGGCAAAAAAACATGGTACAAGACAGACGCAAACAGATGACTAAAATGCTAACAAAAAAATCCCATCAATAATTGATTAGCAAATAAATTTAGTCAGTGCTAGAGTGACACATCATTCCGATTATAATTATGTATCAAATTATTCCATACCTGGGCCAGTACAGAGAATATAAAAGGATTTAAAAGACTTTTCATCCTTGTTAGGACCATGATAAATGAATGTTTGGACACCAGATTCCTTTGATTTAATTATTTTTTACTTGTGAATTTTAAAGAAAATACTTACTTCTTTCTCTTGAATCTCAGAAAATGTTATGAGGGGAAAAAAATCCTACTACTGCAAACGACCCTGTAAGGTACAGGCATCCTGTCCTGTTCAGATTCATTGCAGTTGACGGGTAATCACAAAAACAAAGACCACTTTAAAATTTTAGTTAAAATGCAACAATGCATTCGTTGGTTTCAAAGCTCCAACACAGACTTTCCACTAGCCATGACTTAAGTAACACTTAGATGCAAAATTTCTTTCCAGGATTTCACTGGAGTTTAAAATTCTGTCAGACAAGAACAGTAGATGAATGATACAGGTTTTTAGAATCATACAATCATTTAGGTTGGAAAAGACCTTTAAGATCGATTCCAACTGCAAACCCAACTAAACCACATCCTAAGCACCACAGGTACACATCTCTTAAATACCTCCAGGGATGGGGACTCAATCACTCCTCTGGGCAGCCTGTTCCAGTGTTTGACAACTCTTTCAGTGATGAAATTTTTCCTAATATCCACCAACACCCACCTCGCTACAACCTCCTTTCAGGCAGTTGTAGAGAGCGGTAAGGTCTCCACTGAGCCTTCTTTTCTCTAGATAAAAGAACCCCAGTTCCCTCAGCCGCTCCTTTTAAGACTTGTGTTCTAGGCCCTTCACAAGCCTTCTTGCCTTTCTCTGGACACACTCCAGCAACTCAATGTCCTTCTTGTAGTGAGGGGCCCAAAACTGAATACAGTATTTGAGGTGCGGCCTCACCAGGGCTGAGTATAGGGGCACGATCACCTTCCTGTTCCTGCTGGCTACGCTATTCCTGATACAAGCCAGGATGTCGTTGGCCTTCTTGGCCACCTGGGCACACTGCTGGCTCATGTTCAGCTGGCTGTCAACCAACACCCCCAGGTCCTTTTCCGTCAGGCAGCTTTCCAGCCACTCTTCCCCAAGCCTGTAGCGTTGCATGGGGTTGTTGTGACTCAAGTGCAGGACCTGGCACTGAGCCTTGTTGAATCTCATACAATTGGCCTTGGCCCATCAACCCAGCCTGTCCAGATCCCTCTTTAGCTTAGTTCCTAAAGAGATTTAGAGAGATACGAAACAGGAAATGAAGATTTTGTTAAGTTTTGTTAAGTTTAAAGAAGTCTAATTCTTACCTGAGATAGATTTGTCATGTGCTAAAGAAATAAGAGGCACATTGGCTTTCCCTACATAAGCACCTTCTTCCGTTTCACCATCATCAAATACATAAAAGGCTAAGGATTCTGATTTTAGGTATCGGTCTAAATCTGCATTCATTTGCACTTGGAAACACATATGGTCATCTATTTGTGGGTTGTTGCTGCTAGGAATGATGGGAGTATCATGGTCTGCATAATCAAAGAACTTGTAGACAACATAAGGATTTGGCTGAAGATGTTTTCTTCGGGATTGTAGATTGTTACAACATTTTATTGTAATGTGGAGTTCATTTAAATTGCCATCTGTTGAAGTGCTGACTTGGGCAGTTCTGAGTATCTGCTGCTTTAAAAGAAAAAGAAGTTAAATTAAAAACATTAGAATTCTTATGCTGGCGAACTCTAAGAACTATGTAAATAGAACAAACAACTAAATATTTCAATGACACTCCAACTACTGTTTGTTGTATATGTCAGAATATTACTTGTTCTACAAATTCAACAACATCTCTCTTGGGTTGCTGGTATAGGAAATAAGAGGTTAATCCTTTCAGGTCTGTGATTGTTTTTTTCTTCTAAAGTTTTATGATCTACTTGTCAACTGATTATCTACAATGCAGTGAAGATCACAGTTTTAAGAGTGATTCATATCTAGTCCCACTTTAAAGTTAAGGATTCTGATATTGACAGCTATTCTGCATCAAGAATTTTTTAGAACTGTAGTCCCTTTTATATAAGTACTTTTCAATAACTAACATTGCATTGCAGATTCCTGTGGGTTTTTTTCTCCCTCCAAAATCTTTACCCACACAAGCAATTTACAGAAATTAGAAATCAGCATATGAAGAGTAATAATATATGTTTGAAGTAAATTAAAAATCTCATTATCACAAATGTTTTGAACTACCTATCAGCATGGTTTATAGGTACTATGGAACCCATACTTGGCAAACTGGGAAATTAATGTTAATAAAAATTAAAGAATAACAAGAAAACAAATAACATGACTATCTTCAATGAGTAATTCCCATCTATACTGATCTCAAAAGGCTCTCCTTTTTTACTGTTATATGTCACAGCTATTTTCATTAATTGTACATAATTATCTTGCTTGTGGAAGCCAGAGTTCTGTCTTCTGGTATATGGGGAAACATGAATCAATTTGATTTTGTGTGATAAAATGTTAAATATTTTTATGTGACAGTTTATGCCCTTAATATGGAACCTTAAGACTACTATTTCTGGCTACCCACAGACTGGAAAAAAAAAATTATAGCAATTTATGTACAGTTTATATTTCCATGATTTCTGCTGCTATACACGACAGAAAATTTTATATATAAGTTTAACTACTGAAAGCTTAAATTTTGGAATGCACAACTGAAGTTACTTTTGCAGTTGCAGATTGACAGAACCCTTAACATAATGTAACCATCTGCTATAGCTATATGACTTTTAGTTTCTGCCATGAAATATTTCTGAAAACTGCGGTGTTGCAAACAGCTCTGTAGAAGCTGTTCTTTCTTTCTGCCATTTTTCCTATTTTATTTTCTCCCATATAATCAGTATATTTCAGTTACCATGTCTGAATTGGCAATTTTACAATAATTACAACAAAGCGCTCTGCTTCACATGCCTTACCTTTCAACTGTGTTTGGATTGGTAACACAGCTAGAAATATCATCATCAAAAATAAAAAAAACTAAATAACAGACTTTGGCATTTAACAACAGCCACATTTCATGAGGTAGTTTAAAATACCTTTGATTCTTTTAAAAAACAGATTTAAAGCAAATGTTACAATGTTATCAAAAGTGAAATTATTGTGAAAATGCCTACACTGATCTTTAACAGAATTCATACCCTACATCATGGAATCCATTGAGATTTTAGTATAATATAAAATTATGTTATGGAATAATATAAAACATTAAAGTTACTCCAGACTTACAGTAATTTAAACAGCCACAGATAAAAAAACCTGCCCATTAGAAACTTTAAAGTGTTTTAATTTATACATTTCAACCTGATTGTTTTTATTTCTTAAACAACTGCTAAAGATGTCTGAGAGACCCTTCTTCTCCTGAACCTTATCTAAACACGAATATACAGTGCATTATATGATCGAAATTCTCTTCACTACCCATCTAAAAAAAAAAAAAAAAAAAAAACCC
>Ga0065711_1040135_pt1 | contig 17222 bp, 14 predicted proteins | sample Hoacrofraction12_FD_59098 | JGI IMG/M metagenome (GOLD analysis project Ga0065711, IMG submission 59098) | Hoatzin crop microbial communities from Cojedes, Venezuela - Epithelial fraction 12 v2 (version 2) | ecosystem: Host-associated > Birds > Digestive system > Esophagus > Crop | place... | reverse complement strand
GCTGTGATGAAGGAGATTTCTTAGGGTTTCTGTAGGAAAATGCTCCCTGCTAATGTGTTAGGAGGATGGTAACAGCTGCTGTGAATTGGCGGTTCCCCTGGGGGCTCCTGGTGTTCAGACAGTAGGGGCAGAGTCAGAGAAGAGAAGGTGAAGCCAGCAGTTGGAGGAATGTGGAGAATGAAAATGAGAATACCCTTTAGTCATGCCAAATGTAAATGTGAACACTCCATATCACTGGCATTCAACTAAAATGCAGAAAGCGGAAACGAATAAGCTAATGAGATGCTGAAATTAATGCGGCATGAAGAATGCCACTGATCCAGAGCCGCCCACTGAGCGGGTATGGGAAGCAGGTGAAAGTTGATGTGAGGTGATAGTTTCACCTTTTCTTTTGAGCACGCTTGCAAAGCCTGTGCTGAGTTAGAAAGGCTTGAAGTGAGTATCCTACCTCGCATATGTGTGTTTGCTGCTGTTTGTGTTCTCTAATTTTAAATTATTCAGCTTGAATGGAAGAGCAGCTTATTAAACAAGAGGCCTGTTAGAGAGCAAGACCCGTGCTTGGAAGGGGGCAGAGGGAGAGGACAGGTGGAGCTGTGTTGGCTCCTTAAAATGGCTTTGATCCTAACCTTGATACAAGGACATGGGGTGGAAAGGTGAAGGTCCAGGCTGCTCCCCTGGAGCAATCAATGCTCTTTCCACAGCAGGAACAATGGCTGCTGCCATGTTGCCACTCCTGTCCATCCAGATATGGTTCCTGTTTCTTTACCCTGACAATGACTTCAGCAGACACTAGCATTTGACCCATCGCTCAGAAACTTGAGAAGCGGATGAGCTTAAATGTGTATTTGTATCTTTCCCTGCATTCATCAGATGTGAAAGCTGAACAGTCTCTGCATGAAAGCGGAAATTTTGTTGATTGCTTGAATCAGAAGAGGAGATAAAGAACCCCTCTTCCCCTCCTCCTTCCTTTAACTGTCAATGACAGACGGTAATTGTAACAGTGTGAACGACGGCATTTACTGCTGCGTTGCCAACCAGGGCTGCTAGGAGTCAGTGTCTCCAACATTTGCTTCTTACCAGGCTATGAGCTGAGAAAGGGTTTGCTGTGCTCAAAGGAGGAGCTGGGCTATGCGTAGGGTGTCTACTGACCTTGGTTGCACGTGGGTGTGGGATGTGGGTTTGGGGATGGTGTGGAAACCTGGCGCTTGGAAAACTGCTGCTCGCCATCTCGGTGAGAGTCAGTGGCAGATGGCAGTAAGCATCAGTTGCTGGTCTCCAACTGCACAGTAACAGCTTCTCCTGTCTCTAGCCTTTTCACACCAAATGTGCACAGCAATGGGTGGGTCTCCAGTCTGACCTAGTACGGTCCCCTGCAACTTCCCGCAGTAGTTAATTTTCTCCAAACTCTTCACATCATTAACAGTCTGTTTAAGTAGTGGTCATATCTCAAACTTTTGAGGGTGGATGACAGATGCCGCGGTAAATGGTGTGACATCAGTAAATGGCTGAGACAGAGTTGGGCTCAATGCAAAAATACAACTAGAGCTATCACGTTTATGTGTTGTCTGTCTTCAGGAACCTTCCAAATTTTTCTGCCCCAAGATAAATTTTTATCTTGTAGTATGAATCAGTTGTGTCCTTAAAAAAGCAAGCAAACCCACAAAATCTGAGTCATCTCTCTTTGCCTTCAGTCATCTCCTGATAAGGCCAACATGAGTGGCTGTTGAATGGGGCAAGATATCACTTGCATTTACAGCCCCTCTGTTCAGTTTAGTTAAGTTGAGAGGTAGGGGAAACTACTTAGCCAGAGTTCCCTGTCCACCTGGCAGGAGCCTTTCTGTAAAGTGTGGAGATGTGGAGAATGAACATTCTTACACAAGTTTCAGGTAATTCTTGCCTCAGCCTTTAATTAGCTTGGTGTCCAGAAGTGTTTTTACCACCCAGTTATGTACCAGTTAAAATTTAGCTCTGCAAAACCAAACTTGTTTTCCTGTATACAAACCAAGAAATGCTAGGACTTCTGAATGCAGGTCAGTAATGCTGTTGTGGTGGAAGAGATGCTGATTCCCACGGACAAACCCAGCACCACCTTGTGCTGATATTCCTGGTTTATGTCTGACTGTGAAGGCAAGACAAGCCAAGCTCTAACAAGCTGTAATAACTATCATTACTTTTATCTTCAAATGGTGTTGAGGAATGACTGTCAAATATCCTGATACACTTACAGTCCCTGTTCTGCTTCGGCTTTCTGAAAGCAAACCACTTTGTGTCACATGTAAACTCTATATTTTGGGTTATGTTGACTGAATGCTGATTTTCCAGTAAGTCACAATAAAGTGGGAAAAAAGCTACCCTAAAGTTTTGCTCTTCAAACTCGAATAGTTATTCCAAAATCAGGGTCAGCTTTGCTGCCTGTCACTTTTCAGCCAAGGTGATAAACCGTGCTTGGCCAGGGATTTCAAAAGCTTTCCTTGCAGCAGTAATTGTGGGAACTTGGATTCAGCAGGACCTGAATGCCAAGCACCCTGCAAGGAACCTTGAAGTCATCTTTGACATGCTGGGGCTACTTCTACATGACAGGTTGTAAAATCTGCCTGAGACATCAACCTGTTTTTATGATTTATTTTTTTTTAAGATTAAGCTTGCTTTGCAAAGCTGCTGTGCCTATCTTTAAGGTCGTGCAGGCAGTGCGGTTTTTCCAAGAGCAACTTGCAAGCAGGAAGCATGCTATATGCTCTTGTCACCTTGTGTAGGCTGTAATAAATGCCAGTGGGAGTTGCATGCTTAAGGCATGAATCCCCAAAGAGCACTGAACAAAGTCAACTCATGGTGCACAATCCTTCATTCCTATGTAGGAAAAGCACTCGCTCACCTCTGGACTATGTGCCTACTCCAGCCTTTCTCACAGTTTTCAGTAAGAGTTTTGGAGACCTTGTTCTTTCCTTCGTTTCATTCAATATTGAGACCTTTGCCTCCTACAGTTGTCTTCTAGTGTGGTATCTTGCAAATGGTGGGAAGATATTTTGTGCGTCCTGTGGGTGTTTTGGCAGACAATAACCAAGGCTTTGATATGGTTTGCAGCAGGTTTCTGAGAGACATAGCTAAGAAGGAGCAAAACTCAGCATCCCTGGCGCTCTTTGTACCCTTTCAAACTAATTTAGCACCGAAAAGGTATTATCTCCTGAGGAGTATCTCCTGAGGAGCTGGGTGAGATGAGATTAATGTGGCCACCTACCTGTGTACCTGGAGAATGACCCCTCTGTAGTGCATGTAGCTAGAGATGGTTTTCTACTTGCCAAATGCTTGTTTAGTGCTCTGACTTGCTACTCAGATTAGAGCTTTATATTAAGTATACTACTTATTAATTAGCAGCAACAACCAATTGCACTGTAAGATAATTATTTTGCCCATTAACAAGATACTTTCCAGGAACTCTCAACTTTTACGTCAGCTCTAGCTTGCCCCTGGTTTTCCTGCTGCTTTCTTTCAAACTTGACAGCTATCAGTGGCTTTGTAGAGGCTTTGCATGTGAAGGTTTGATGTCACGCTTCTGTGATGATTGCTCCTCTGAGCCAACACAGCTGAGAGTGCTCCCCCAAGGTCTTACCCAGACCTGTTCATTCAGCTTAGACCCTCTAACTGTAGGGTATTTCAAATATGTATAAGCTATTGCTGTGCTTCTGGACTATTTGTTTCCTACTCAACTGTTTGCTTGGTGGTGGATTTTTTCCTTTGTTGTCTTTTTTGTTTATTTGTGGGGTTGCAAGATTCTCACCGGAAAAGTGCAAGTGGAGAGCATAGCTGAACCTTACTTCTGCCCATCACTGGCTTGATATATGGGCTTGAACAAACCACCTAACCTGGCTGGGTTTGAAGCTGTGTCAACAAATACAGTGCTGTGTCAACAAATTGAAAAGCACTGATTGAAAGCACTGTAATTACAAAAATATATTCTGGGAGATTTTTCAGGATGCTTCCTATATTTTAACAGCAATGCCAATGGGATGTACGGTACCTTATAGGAATAAGTGCAGATGGAAAATTTTCCTAGATGGAAAATTAGAGGCACAACCCTTGTAATCTTACCAAAAGAGCAGTAGGGAGCACTGCTGAGAACTATCTGTGAGGGAGGATCCAACGCATGTCAGATCCTTGCTTCAAGTTGACGGCTCGGCTCTGGCCGTGTCTGCCTTTCAGTGCTGTTTTCTTCAGTGTCCCTCCTGGTGGTAACTCTGCTGAGGTTTCCCCCAGTGTAGAGAAGCTGCCAAGTGGACATTTTTAACTTATTTATTAAAATACTAGGAAGACGATTTTTAAATATATTTTTTTTTAATGAACCCTTCCTACATCTTCCAGTGATACAGCCTACACCATGGAAATTGAAATACAAACACGGAGCTTCGTGCAAGCTTTTGAACTGCTAGGGACATCTGTTAATGCCATGGGCAGGCTCTGGAACAGACAGTGCTGCTGACAGCAGACAAGAGAAGATCTGTCCGGACAGCACTAATCACAGTCTTTGGCAGGCTGGGTATTCGTAGCCAAGCACAGATGGTTGCCCATTCTGCAGTCGCTCTCTTCAAGTATGAACCTGCCATTATTCGTAGCTTGGTGGTATTTCGTGAATCTATCTCATCTTAGCAGATTTTATGTCTTATGCTCTCACCAGACAAGGACTACCATAGCTCTCCACAGTGACACTGAACAGGCAGCGCAAATTTGACTCCCCACCGCACTTCTCTCCCATGTGGGGGCAAGATGTGTGTCCTCGTGGTCAGAATCTCATGCCATTTAAACGTCTTTTATTTGAAGGGGCTCTACTTAAGGAGAGCAATGGATGTATTTCAGCTTGAGGAATGCTCCTGTATCTCCTTTAATCCAAATCAAAATATCATTGGGAACTTGATTAGGAGGAAATGTAATGCAGATCATAGGTGAAAATATTCTTTAACAGCTTTGCATCTGGAAATGATACTAGAAATATCATTGTTCGTTGACAACTGATTAACAGAAAGCCTTTACATAGTCATTAACATACCTGACTGAGGTCTCACTAATAATCAGCTGTGTTAGTGCTTTCATCAGTGTAACACAGGAGGCAAGTCAGATCTCACAGCACAGTTTCAGTGTCTCTGTCTCACAGAAATGTAACTGTGAAGGTCATCGTCTCGGTTGCCTAATCTAAACAGTGCTATCGCATCAGCTGGGCACTTAGAGCTTTCCTGGTGTTAAAACCATAAGTGGACGATGAAGATCTTAGCCCACTCCTCCAGGACTCCCACATCGTTGTTTCTCAGGTTAGCTTTAATTCACTAGCACCTGTTGGGATAACACTTCATAGCTTTTATTACTTCCGAGGTGGAAGTAGTTTGTTTTAGCCTCACAGCTGCTCTTTGAATACAGATGAATCCTTTATTGATCCCTTTGTGATAAGTGATTTGTACCGGGTGCGGGTGTGCTGGCTCCCGGGGGCTGCAGGGCGGCCTCTGTGAAAGTCCCAGTGGTCTCCAGTGGACCCACTGCAGGGCACAGCTGAGCTCATCAGCCACAGGTGCTAGTTGTAGCACTCTACTTGTAAGGAACAAGCTAATGGTGAAATAGCTTTAGTGCAGAATTTCTAGGTGCTGGTTAAAATGGATGGCAACGTCTTCAAATAAAATTATCCAAGGGCTATAGGTGTTTTTAAGTGCTGTACTTGCATGTTCACAAAGTACGAAAATGTAGAAATGCTGTTCTGTTGAGGATGATTGTCTTCATCTCTGCCAAAACACTGACCTTCTTTTGTAAAGGTAAGTCTATGTGTGTATATGTATGCCTCTGCACGTGTATGTAAAATGAAATTAAGCAGAGCGGGTTTGCTTGCTGATTAAAATCAGTGTATATAAATAATTCTAACTTAAATGGTGCCTGTGCCCTGCAGAGTTATCTGTTGATGTTTTCTGTTAGTTTAGCATTTAAACAGGAGTCTTAAAAGCGAGTGTAATGTTATGTTTTGGTGGTGGGTAACTCACTGTCCATACCCCAGGGGAATATAGGGTGATATTCCGTATAGTCCTTGTATCAAAGCCCATCTGTGGCAGAATAATTGGAAATATCCCTCTTGCTTCAAATCTGAGAAGGCTCAGTGACAGGTTTCTTGGTGGAGAGCTCTGTTTGAGCAGGGCTACATCACCACGCTGAGCAGCCTGCTGAGGCCTCGGCTCTCTGCAGTGTCTGCATGCGGCACGTCTGTGCTGCAGTTACTGTGCTGCCAGAAAAGCTTAGTCTGGTGCTCCACATTCATCTTTTGCCAAATCGTGTTCTTCTTGTTGCAAAGATTATGCTGATAAGATGCTTAAAGAACCTCAGGGATTCTCCCAGTATCGTAATTCTTCTGGAATAAATATGGGATATCTAATGGAAAAGGAAGGATATGGGTTATTTTGTAGCATGGTATTTCTTCAGTCAAAAGCATCACTTTTTCAGGCAATTACACTGTGCTAGCAGAAGAAATTTTAATAAGCAGTTGATAAAATTCATAATTAATGAACTTTGGCTACCACACTGCTGATTCTGTTCAAAATATGCTCATGTTCCACACTGGCTTTTCTAAATACTAATGAGTCTGCCATTAGTAAAATCAAATGTCATTTAGACATATATAGCCTAGGGGGCAAGTGCATTCTTCAGCTGTTTAGTATCTATCCCAGTCTGTTTTTGGGGATATGTTGATTTTGGCCTTCTGGGTACAAAGTAGTAAGAAGAAAAACTTTATCCTCTATTCTATCTAAAATGCTGTTTGTAGGGCAAGACAAATTTGTATCAGGTGAATACCTAAAGCAAGAAACGGATACAGATGCCTATGTGAGCTGGCTGTCTTGTTTGATATCAGTGTCCCACTCGCATTGCTTTCCTCCCTCCTGGAAGAAATATCTATAGGCCTTTGCTGTGGCTTGCCTGGAGACATATCTTTCCCAGCTAGATAGCAGTGCATGTGGTGGGCTAGGAGGATTAGAAAGCCTTTGAGTTCCCCATGGAAAGGGCGACAGTAGTTTTGAAGAACCTTCACCATTAGAGCCCTGGGGGAGATAGCCACAGAGATACCAGGCTCTTTACCTGAAGAGGGAAAGCCAAGCAGTGCAGAAGGCAGCACATATGAGGAAATACCACCTCCTGTGCTGGAGTCAGCAGCGGAGAACATCACCCCACCTCTTTCTGCTGTGACGTGCAATGAGTGCCTTGGTACTTGAAGCCAATAACTGTGGGACTAAATCTTCCCTGGTCTCATGGACTTTTTTTGGCATTTCTTACTCAGGAACTTCTCCTTGAGGCTGACCAAATACATGGGCCATATTGTAGGAAAACTGGCAACCTTTAGACAGTGGTAGCAATGAGTCCTGTCTTGTTTTTTCAGTGACAACAGCTGAAGAAGTGGCCAAAGGTGGTGGTCGTGTTGCTGTTAAGCAGTACTAGTTGGTTCTGCAAAGCACCTGGGAGATATTATAAGTATCTGCATAGGTATCCTTGTACCTTGCCTGCTGCTATGATGCCACATTCTCTCCAAAGCAACCTTTATCTGTACCCCACAGATGACCATAAGAAAACTGTTGGGCTGGGAAAGAGGAATTTTGAAATAAATTTGCAAATGTTCTGGTGTTCAAGTCTTTCTACAGGCAGCTTGACATTCTGGAATGGCATTCTGTAAGCCAGCAGACAATCATCAGAAATTTTGTTAAACTCCTTACACTGTGTTTTCTGAGGAGATCCCCATGCAGCGTCTTGCAAAAGGCAGACTCAAACACTGGTGGAAAGCTTGTGGGTCAGTGGAGAGCTCGGGGTTACTGCTTCAACATGTAAAAGTTTGGATTTCCCTTGTTTGGCTCACACTTCATAGAGCGAATAAAATAATCTCTGGGCTTTGAAATGCAACAGAGAAGACTTGGGGTCTATGTTGGCAGAGCAGATAGGACCATGTGAGATTGCACTGAGATCAGGCAGATATGTGCAAACTCAGAGGGTGAGACTAACGGTGATTAACATAAAATTGATTTTTGTGGGACTTTTTCCCCTCCTGCCTCCCACTCGAAGATTAGGGATGAGCTCTGTCTACAGCTTCACCGGTCAAGTGGTATCAGCAAGATGAAGTTGCATGCCCTATTTCTCGTTGTACCGAAGTAGTGTCATTGTGGCCACCAGGAGAAAAAAAGGCTGCATTCAGAAAGGGAGTTTTGGGACACTGGGGGGAGAAGAAAGAGATGCTTATGAATCTAGCATCTCTCATTTTGGGCATTTTTGTTTGGTTTGGGTTTTTTCTGCTTCTGCTAGGACCAGTGCAAGTGGCCCAGCTCACTGAAATGGCTGAGATAGCAAGGAAAACTTTGAGCTTTACCAAACTAAAGGCTGCCAGAAGAACCGATGCATCAGGGGAGATCCCCTTTCAGACAGTGCTTTGATAGAGGGTTGTTTCGTTGCTGTCAGGTTCAGTGATCTGAGTAAGCGAGCGTGCTTGGAGGACGAGCAGTGGAGCCTGTGAGTTGCTGCAGGGAACTGGCTGAGTCTGTAACACAGGGCTGTCCAGGCTTTGGCTCTCCTGATTGTTCAGGCTGGCATTAGTGGATTAATTGCTTGCAGGAATCTGCAAAACATTGTAAACTAGCCCTGGCTACTCAGGTAACCAGGAGCATATTCATGAAACAACCAAAAGAGAAAAGGTGAGCTGGGAAAGTTTAATTGGTGAAGATGAAGGAAACCTTAGCAGCCAGCTCAAGTAGGGTTGAGAATCAGTGTGATTCGATGCTCACATCTGTCAAGCTGGAGCAGGGGGTTTAATCTTCAAACCAGCTTTCCAGATTAGCTGTTCCCTGGCAGAGATGTTATAATTTATAATGTTTCATCTAATTCAGTGAGATTGTTGCCTTAAGTGTGGTGAGAACATAGCACCCAGGGACCTATGGGGAAGGGCAGAGCATTTTCCCCACTTTCAGATCTTGGAGACTGTGTCTTGTAGGAAATTAATATGTCTAAGGAGGCTCAATTTTTCTAAGAAAAACTACTTCACTTCTTTCCTACTATATCTATTGTAAATGTTTATCTTTGGTCTGCTGCTGGTCCTGTTGGAAGAGAAGCTGGCTATGCAATTTTGTGTAGGCCCTTTAGGAGCCAAACAAATTCAGGTACTGGGACATGTCCTGTATGGGTGCACATGCCAACAGATGTCATTAATAGGGTACCTGACATTACATGGTCACTTAAATGCTGTAACTTCCATTTACCAGTGAGCCAAGGTAGGATCAGGCCAGGAGAGGGACACCCAGGAGCTGCCTTCTCGTGGGTGGAAGGTCCGGTGGGGCATCTGAGGTGGCATAGGAAAAGGGTGACAGACTAGAAGAAGCCGGTTGAGAATGAGAAACCCAGCTGTGGATGGGAGCAGAAGCGGAAGAATAACACTGCTTCAGGACTCTGTGATCTTTTGCAGTTTTTAAGACTTTGACATCCTGCCTTGGGACAAGCAAAACCTAAAGGTCTGAAACTGAAGAAGCAATACCACTATTCACCTGTGCTTTTTTAAAAAATAAATAAATTAAAAAAATCCCTATTCACCTGCTTTTTTAGCTAGAAGAGCTTTCAACAGTCTTTCAGGTGGAGTGGAACATGCAGTGTAGGCATAAGCACCTGGCTGCCTCCCACAGATTTTCACATATTGGCAAAGGGTTTAACATTCCTTTAGTATCCCAGTCCCTTTACAGTCTAATGCAGATTGCAGGGCGTGAAAGAAAACACAGCTTCCTAGCAGGATTCAGAGGGAAAATAATGAATCCTGGTCTGTTTCAAATAATTAAAATACTTAGGTATTTAGTGATCTATCAAGGAGTATGACAGCATGATAAGACTCTGTCCAGTTTGTTTTAGAACTAGAGTTTGAGCACTCAGTATAAAATTATATCCTATGAATTAATCACAAGAAATTCAACCGTATCTAGGTCAAATCCACATGTGAACCTCCACAAAACTTTTGCTTCATTCAGCTTTTTCAGGATTATCTTTACTTTCTGATGCCTCAAGGGAGGAAAAACCCCTTTGATTTTAAAAAAGAAAAAAAGGGGCATTTTTTTACAGTTTCTCTTCAACTTCTCCCTGCCTCATTTTTAAAGTAGAAAGCTTTTTCCTTTTTAAAGGCAAAAAAAGAGATTTGGTGTATGTATGTTTTTCACTGAAGGTTGCTCAAATTCAACCAGTCCTATTGTGGCTGTAAAGGAGGCATAAAATTTCATTACTGTTTTTTCACTGAAACCAATTCAAGTGTCCAAAGCTTAATCTTGTGGTTTAAAGGCCTCTCTCTAGAATTTCTGTGTGCTTCTTTGCTATTCCTCTGCAGCTGCCGGGTTCACTTCACGTTTACGGAAGTATTTCTTTCAGCACTGAAACCAAATAAAACTGTGGAAAATTAGAGGTTCAGCTTCTGAGTTAGCTCTAAATTTTTGCTTCATGTTCGTGAGCATCCAACTTTACAGGTTGCCATGAGGTTGGATGTATTCTTTCTCATTTTGATTTTTACAGAGACTGAAGATGAGAGAGCTCTGTTGCCATCTAATATTCTGTTTCTAGCTGAAGATCTGAGGGTTTGTTGCATTATTGTTTGTTTGGGTTTTTTTTTCCTGTGGTAGACACTGTTAAAGCATCATCTTTTGCTGATGCTTCCGTGGCGAGGTCCAGCCTCAGGGCTGCGTTCAAGAGACTGAAATACTGGGCTGCAATTAGTCTTACGCTTTCTCCAGGGAGATTTTTTTAACTGGATTCCTGTGTCAGCAAATGGAGCTATTCTTTGCATGAGATAATGTAGTTTGTTTTGGTTTAAGTATTTGCACTTGTTTTCCCTCTGAACTCCTTTCCTGTTTCTCTGACATCTGCAGCTGGTTCCTAGTAAGTCCTTGGTGACTGTGGGCATGTGGAAAAAATGGAGTTGTACCTGCTTGTGGTTCTGCGTGACTTTGGGTGCGGGGCTTTGCAGGTGCATCTGCAGGGCTCTGCTGGACATGCAGTCCTGCAAACCTGTGCGCAGCTACAGGAGTCGTCAGCCTGTCCCTGTTAGCCTAAGAGACCTTTGTGAATATGCCTTGTCATTTTAGTGTGACTTGTTCTGGCTGTAGAAACGGAGAGGGTTTAACACGCGGCTATAACAGTGTATCTGTAAACTGAGAATGCCAAAGGTCATACAGATCCCATCTGGCCAGCATGGTCTGTTTTGGGGTCTGCTACTGCATTAAAGTGAGCCCCTACTTGATCTTCAGTGGAGTCAGATGGCAGAAGAAGATGCCTCCGTAATTTCCTTCTCATTAGGAATCCTGCATAGGAAGGCTTCTGTTTGTTTATTTTGGGGGTGGTGGTAATGCACTGTAGTCCTTGCCTTCCCTTCCCCAACGATAATGCAGGCACAGCAGCTCACCAAGCCTGTCTGCACTAGGGAACAGTGGGATTAACTATATGGGACATGATAAACGGTACAAAGAAATCATGTTCCACTCATATACTAGTGATTGCTCTTCATTAATAGCCTTTCAAAGAACTTTAAAGATAAGTGGCCATAAAAACAAGAAACAAACTATACAGTTTTAGCTCCTCTTTTTGTCTTTTATGTTAAAGCTCTTATCATCAGATTCCTTTGATAATGTAACATCTCTTCAGGTTTGAGGCACTAGGAATAGTTCCTATAAATCTTCTACCTTTAGAGGACATGCATATAGAAAACCGGAGTTTGAGAGGGAGTTTTAAGGCATTCATTTGGCAAACGATGTCTGGGATGTGCCAAGGTGGGGTGAAATCCTGGACCCGTGAAGGTGGGGTAAGATCCAGCATGCACCACTTCTTTGGTATATTTATTATTGTGAGAAGAAAACCAGGGCGCCTTGGTTTCAGCAGCACTACAGCAGTGCGAGCTGCAATGCAACTTACACATTGTTGCCCAAAAATTGTCAGGGCATGCACTCCTAGACTGAAGCCTGTTTGTGGCAGCTTTCTTACTGAACCAGACACAAAGCCTAGTGGCTGTATCTTACATTTCTGTCACATGCCAATCAAACTTATTTGGTAGTTGTATGGCTGAGCTGGGTCTCAGAGCATGCACCTTCTCTCCAACGCTTGCACAGGCAAGGCGTGAGAGCCTGTGGCAGCGTTGGCTTGGTTCTGTTAAACTCCAGCTATTTCTGCAGCTACTTTCAGCCTGATCCCAGCCTGCATCTTTCAAACTCCTGCTTCCCGCTGGGCAGCAGGAGAGAATGAAGCTCATCCCCACCATCCTTTTGAAAGTTTTCATCAGCATTGCAGGAGTTACTAGCAGTGGATTGACTGATCCTCTTCCTCCCCTGTTGTCCTGAGATTTGCTTTTTGACTCAAACACGCAGCAGACTTTGAAAAGATGGCATCGATTTTTCCTTTTTAAGGCAGCTACAGCCTTGCAGGAGAGAAACTTCTGCTCCATTGGCCTTCGCTGGCTGCACGTTCATCTCCTGCATGCTGCCGCAGTGAGCTGAAATGCTGTAGTATAGACTGTCCTGTGCCTTCGCTCCAGCTCTTTGCATTTGACAGGAACAATGAAGCTTCTCATTTCCTCCTGTCTCTTATAGGTCACCGTTTTCTCTCCATTTTGGTAAATCCAAGCTCTAAGTAATAATGCTAAGAAAAAAGAAGAAAAAAGGAAAAACTCCAAACCCAAACCCTGGGCAAGGGAGTGGGATATACTCCTGTCCTGACTGTAACGATACGACTGTTATCCATACTACTGGTCACACTAAAACACTGGCTTAAAATACCTCTTTACTCTTTCCAGAGATTGCAATTTGAGTTAGCCTATAAATTCACCTTGACCGTTCTGCCTTGTCTTAAACCTGGTCTCTGCACCAGGGCTTGCTTCAGCTGCTGACCGGTGCAGTGAGGCCTGATCCCTTCCCTCTTGAATGGTCCTCTTCTCGTGTCCCCCAGTGTTTAGTGGTCTCCTCCATAACACCTTCCCTGGAGCAGCAACGTGAGAGCAGTGGCACCTTGGCCGGACGGTAGTGACCACTTCATGTATCTACTGACGGCTCAGTATAAGTCGAGAGGACTCCGGTGAAATTGCTGCTTGTTCCCTCACGCAATTACACAGCAGACTGCTGATGGGGAGCCCCGACACAGCCCTTGCCCTTTGCTGAGGCTGTTAGCAAGTGCTGCTCTGCGTTACTGAGTCGCACAAGCGGAGGTTGGTGCCTGGGTAATCCCGCGTGCACTCAAAGCAAGATGTCGCTGCGTGGCTGCTCTGCCTGACCCACAGCGAGGAGCGTCTGTGCTTTTTCAAGTGTCCCTGCTAGTTGCAGGCAAGGCTACTCGCGTCTCCTGGGTGGCTCGTGGGCAACAGCGCAATCCTTAATTGGAATAGACCCTTCTGACAGCCGTAGTCTGAATAAATCTCTCTTCCTCTCCAGCTTTCCATTCTCATTTTACTTTCCCCAGTAGACTTGCACTCTCTCACCACTACCTAGAAAATAGATTTATTTCTGAATGTGTAGCTAAGCTGGCAGTAATGTAACACCTTTTCAGCTCTTGCTTGGTGTAACTGCAGGAATAGATAACTGCTTTCTCCTTCTGGTCCCAGGAATATTTGAGCTTCCCATGACTTTTCAGCAGAATTTGATTTATAGCTAGATACAGCCATGCATTGTTTGCACGTGACCCGAGGAGATTTTTATTGCTCTGGAGTGATCACTTCGAAAGGAAACTGAAACCCCCAGCATACAAGTGTCGGCTGATCCCTTGTTTCAGGCACAAGGGCAAGGCAGAGATGTTTGCTTCTGTAGAGAAACCAGGGACTAAGGAGAGCTTGCTGGGCACAAGGGGGCTGGCTGGTGGCTTCACAAAGTTGCAGCCCCAACTCTTGCCCTGAAGGTACCTAATATTGGAACACACATTTCAAGAACAGATGGATGTTTGCTGATTTAGAGACATTTTCCCTGCCCATGGCAGGTGTAAGGCAACTTGTACTTGAACGCCTGGTGCCCCCCTGCCACTGCCTAATATGTCCTTAAAAAACCCACGCGCTTCCAGTTCAGGGGAAGCGCTTGATTTTATACAAATGCTCTTGGGCACTTCTAGGTCTGTAACTCTTACTGTTTCCCTGGGGTGACTGTGGGAGCACGTGATCTCTGCAGAAAGGCTCTGCCTTGCATTTGGTCATGCTCATTGCCTTTCAGACCAGTTTCTGCAGGTTTATGGCCACCTGTGCAATGGTTGGACCCATCGCAGGAACCAGTGCTTTTGAGCACTGGTAAGTCTGAGCTGGAGGCACGGTGTCCTCTGTCTTACTGGGTCACACAGTGCATGAGGATGCAGTCAAGAAGTCACTGGGGGGTGTGGAGAGGGCTCCGGGCAAGAGTCTGGCAATAGTTGCCCAGGATGGAGAGAGGGAAAGCTGCGCTCCCCCTTGGCCCCTCCCAGTGCACGGAGTGGGGAATTCATGGTAGAAGGCTGGAATGCCAGCCCTTCCCCCTGTCAGACCCATCCGCCAGAGCTGTTCCATGCGGACCACCTCTGCTTGCTGAAACAGGAGACAACCTGCCCTTCTGACTGCGTTTGCTAGCAGGCTTTTGGGGTTTTTTTTGCTTTCTCTGGCCTCCCACGTGGAAAATAATCCTTCCAACGTGCAGATGGCAGCTCCCTTTGCAGAGGGGCAGGCGTGTGCAGGAGGCTGTATTTTTGCTGTGTTTCATACAACATGTGTGCGTGTCACTTGCTGGGTGTTACTCTCAGTATTATATTAAAAATAGCTACTGTGATAAGCTTGTAATTCTCACCTTTTCGCCTGTGCTCCTGGTTTCAGAGTAATTTGTGATTTCAATGTAAAACTGCTCTGCGGTTGAGAGAGCTAGGCTAGCTTTCTATGAAATGTTTACAGTTTGCTTCTAAAATCGCGTTCAGTGTTTCCAGGAGATGGTTAAATACGTGAAAAGATTTGACTTATTCTAAAACTGCCAGAGTGGATGCTGGACATCTATGTCCTGGGTTGAGTGCTGGTGCCTAAAAGCACAGAGCTTGTCCGGAATGAATGGCAATGCTGTTGCTGCATAACTGGACACTCAGGTTGTATGTGGGAGAAGTGGCAAAATCCCCCAGCAGACTGTCAGATTGCTGAAAGTTTGCTTCAGGGAAAAAAAAAATGTACATTTTTTGATCTTCTAGCCTTTCTCCCATTATTTTGTGTGACACCAGTGGCCTTCTGCACAGACTGCTCCAGCATCCAGGGCTGCTGTAGGGAGAAGAAATGAAATGGGAGGAAGAATGGAAAGGGAAATGTGGGGGGTTTTAAGCAGTATAACATCGTCTCCCTTCCTTCTGTTCTTTGTCCCAATTTCTCATGGTTATCAGGAGCCTCCTGCCCCTGCTTTTCTTTCAGCAGAAACTTGACTTCGTCCCATGAAAAAAAATGAATGCCAAAAAGCAAATGCCTTGGAGTGAACTCATCGTATGGGGAATGCTGCTTCTACACTGGACCAGCAGCAAGGTACTAGTCCTTAGCCTGGCAGACTACAGATCAGTCTGGACATCCGTGGAGCTAAGTGTGAGCGGCAACCACGTGGGCGATGAGCAAGCTGCCAGTACTTGGTCCATGGCTGTCCTCAGCAGGCAGCTTGGCATCTGCAGCAAGACCCCTTGGTAACAGCATCTTGTACATCCTGGCACGCCAGTTAGCTGGGGTGATGACTTCTGGATACAGGAGCCAACAAGACACCCAGGAGCTGTCGCTGTGGCTATCATGTCAGTGTATGCATAAATTCTAGCATCATCTTTACCATGAAGTTGTTAATGGAAATCATCACCCTCATTTAGTAGCTGCCATCACTTAGTAGATTAACCTTTATCAAGCAACTTTGCTATGCCAGCTGCATGGCAAAGTAATTACATTTAATAGAATCTGCCCTTGATTTAAAGCCACAGGGGAAGCAATTAAATTTAACAAAGGCAAAAGCCATGACTTCTAAATGAAGATGGATGGCTTTTGTTATCCATTTCATAAATTTTATTGTGTACCAGTATTAGAAAATATTCAGTCAACTCATATTTTGGGGGTTTTAAAATGTGATACTAAACTTTTTTTACTCTAAGGATGAATTGACTGTCATCAGTACTAGCTCTGGGACTTGACTCAGAAATAGAGCTTAGTATCATTTACACTCAAGTCACAAAGGACTTGCAGGGGGCTTCAAATTTGAGCTGCCACTTGCTGCTTAAACCTTTGACAGTTGTGTTCAGCATGAAGAGTACACTTACAATTTCTTGGATCACCTGATCTCTTTCCTATATCTAGCTAATTAGGTGGCATTTGTCTTTAAACCAAAATGTACCCTATACTGTTCTATACATCTATAGACTTTTTAAATTAAGATTGTAGCAGTGAAAAAGAGTTGGTCAGTGTATATCAGAAGTCCTCCTATGATATCCCTGGCTGTGTTAGTTTACAAAGAGTTTATGAGCAACAGCTGTCGTATGCACTTCTGTTCTGAAATGATGGTGATGTCCGAGCAGTCTAGGAGAAAAACCTGTACTAGTTCTTCCTTTAAACAACTCCTGTGTTTACTTGGAAAGCTTGGCATGTGTATGGATTGGCATTGAGCCTGTTGAGAGATGGGCAAGAGAAGATTTATTTTATTTTTAATTGAAGTGGCATCAGATACAGTTGTCTGCTAGGGAATAGTTTGAGATTGGATGGTAGTTGTAAGAGTCTTTGCCGGGCTGTATAGCAAGGTGGATCTCTAGCGTCAGTCTTGTTAACAGACTTGGCCAAAAGGAACTTCTTACACTACTGGGTTGTTTTGGGGATCTTAAAAGTCCCCCAGGGGTCAGTACTGGGCCCAGGCTTGTTTAACTTCTTCATCAACGACCTGGATGAAGAGTTAGAATGTACCCTCAGCAAGTTTGCTGATGACACCAAACTGGGAGGTGTGGTAGACACACTGGAAGGCTGTGCTGCCATTCTGCGTGACCTGGATAGGCTGGAAAGCTGGGCAGAGAGGAACTTGATGAGGTTCAACAAAGGCAAATGCAGAGTCCTGCACCTGGGGAGGAACAACCTCATGCACCAGTACAGGCTTGGGACGGATCTGCTGGAGTGCAGCTCTGCAGAGAGGGACCTGGGTGTCCTGGTGGACGACAGGTTAACCATGAGCCAGCAGTGTGCCCTGGCTGCCAAGAAAGCCAATGGGATCCTGGGGTGCATCAAG
>Ga0065711_1040133_pt1 | contig 17223 bp, 12 predicted proteins | sample Hoacrofraction12_FD_59098 | JGI IMG/M metagenome (GOLD analysis project Ga0065711, IMG submission 59098) | Hoatzin crop microbial communities from Cojedes, Venezuela - Epithelial fraction 12 v2 (version 2) | ecosystem: Host-associated > Birds > Digestive system > Esophagus > Crop | place... | reverse complement strand
CAGCTGGAACTTCCTGTGCCTCAGTTTGTGCCCATTGCCTCTTGTCCTGTCGCTGGGCACCACTGAAAAGAGTTTGGCCCCATCCTCCTGACACCCACCCTTGAGATATTTATAAGCATATATTAGGTCCCCTAATAAACTTCTTGCTTTAGTGTTAAAGTCCTGTGCAAATGGAAGACCTATTAAAACCATTTCATCATTTGTAGCTTTTAATTTAGCCAAACCTCAGTGATTAAATTATCACACACGATGTAAGCCCAGCAGCAAGTCATCCAGCAATTTAATTCAGGCTAAAATCTGCCTTGTCATTCCAAGAACAGTAATATCTTCCTTTGCTTCAATAACTTCAGTCTCAGGCAGACATTTTGGACACCACCTGCTGTGCAGTTTTGGTGGACCTGCAACACACCAGGCTGCAAGGTTTTTCTCCTTGCATTTTAGTATCTAGTCGCTTTTTTAAAAAAAATCGTTCTACAATAAAGGAAATAATTTTTATCAGTGTGTTTGAGATTTTCACCACATTGTTTTCAGGGACTGCATGGAGTGTCTCTGTTGTACTTCAGCTGGAAAATATAAGTTTGGCCAACATATTTTACTGTTTAACAATGACACAGGCAACTGAATTTGCCAAAGCATCTTCAAGAGACAAGGGAATAGGTCAAGATGGAAATAAAAACAGAGTTTAATGTTGTGAGTTACAGTCCATCTCTATATACCATTCTGTTAAACATGTTTTCACAGTCTCCTGTGTTTTGAAAAATAAAAGGTATACCGATTTTATACTTTTATTCAAAAGAAAATAATTCATTTTCTAATTATCCTGTACAGAGTACGTCAGGTGTGTTGCAAACATCCATAGAACTCCTTAGAAGCTGTGTTAAGAACTGTAGAGCTCAGTACAAAATGGAATTCTTCTTAGTATCATTAATTTGTTCCTGTGGTATGGGTAGTTATCGTCAGGTAACGGATCAAAGTATTTCAGTTCACCCAAGCCCGGGGATGCTCTGTAAGGAAAGACTGCGTAGTTGTGACTAATTAGAGTTACGTAGAAGAGAGGGCATAAATAAGTTTGTTATGTTCTTTAAAAATGTCAAAGGAAAATAAGGAAAATGATTTCCTTATTTAAAAAAAAGGAAATAAACTCTTTTCTTAAGTTGATATGTTGGTGCAACAGTATGGGAAAATTAAGGTGAGCAGGAAAAAGAAATCCTGCAGTTTCTAAAGACAGGTAAATCCTAAAGCAGAGCTTTTGGGCATAATTCTGGGATTTCCATTACAGAATGCTTTAAAAATTGGGTCCAAAAGGCATTACTGAGGAATGATAAAGGGAAGAGCTATTTGTGGTTTAGGCAATGGCTAGAGGATTAGAATCCTCCCCAGGTCTTTTGGACTGTACTTACAGGGTTCTATAGCACGCGTGACAATTTTGCCTCAAGGTGTGCGCCTTGAATCATAAATACTCTATGTAAATATATTTGCATATACAAACATAAATACTGTTCCCACCTTTCCATTATCTCAATATTTTTGTTTTTGAAGATGCTCAGTTTCAGGAAATTAATTGGGATGTTCTGCAGTGTGATTTCAGGTTACATTGTTGCTTGCTTGAACAATGTTCACTGAAAGATGCATGACTTTTAGTATTGACCCATTTTTTAAGAAAACAGGCAGATTTTGCAGTTCTAATAGATCAGAATAAAATGATAGCATTATAGTGCTTGGTTTAAAACATTTAGCTGTGACCAAGAGCTATTAATTTTACAAGTAGAAGTCTTATCCCTATAGTTCTTTGTTTATATTTTCAGGCAAATTAAATGCAAATTTAAATATTTTCTTGAGAAATTTAATGTTGCATTGCTTGTTTATTGCACAGAAATCAACTACACTGTGTGGAATTTCTTTTTCCATTTCTACATTGACTGGCCAAATCCTGCAGACGTGTGAATAATCCTACATACACTGAACGGAGAGATGCTCTTTTTAGTCTTTACGTAGTGAGGAATGGCCATAAATATATGAATTCCCGTCTTCTTCCATCTGTGTCTTTTGTGAGTCATCTGTCAGGGAGATGGTATGAAGACTATATCTAGGTAAGTTGAAGGAAAAGGATAATAATTTTTAAAGCAAAGTATAGCCTGGTTATAGGTTGTCTTTTAGTGCATGCCTTTTTTTAGTGGCAAGCAATGCTATGATCAGGCATGGTCTTGAGCCAGAATGGTTCAGAGCAATGTTCTCTTCAACTGACAATACTGCAGCTTCGCTGAGATGGCTGTAAGCACTTGCATCTGACAGCATAACTACTGCTTTGCAAGCAACTCCATTCAGTTGAGTGGGTGAGGAAGAAAGCAGTCCAAATTTAATTTGGTTGCAGTAAGGACTGAAAGTAAGAACAAAAGGGAGGAAGTGGGGAGTCTTTGCATGTAATTAAAGAAGTGTTGAAAAATGAGAATAAGAACTGGATGTAATTAAACAGCCTGAAGTGAAGTGGCAGTAAGTGAGAAGGAAAAGGGTAGAAACAAGAAATACACGCAGAGAATTTTTATAGGGATTACTGTTGACTGTCAATCAGTTCTGCTAGAATTCTAACAGAAAGAGAGCCTTTGAATAGGAATGGACTAAATGGGTGAAAAACACCTGGAAAAGGTAAGAAGAAGAAAAATATGAAGACAAACAAACAAATTGAATGTTCCATTCTCAAATTGCTAAACAAAACTGCCTTAAAACATGACAGGAAGATGAAAGAAAATCACCCAAAAGGTTCTTTTTCATTCAAACCACAAGACTTCCATAAGCTATGATGGGATCCTCATATATTTGCCCTTTTGCACGCTGAAACAGTGCTGAAGCTGTAGGCATGGACGCAACAACAGTGCAAAGCAGTACAGAAGTGCTTTAAAGACTGAGTTATTCCCCACTCGGTAATAAGACATTTGACATATTTCAGAGAATTATGATGTGGTTGTAAAAATATTTTCCCAGTCTGACATGTAGGTGTGCAATCCAGCAGCACGTTTGTTTTCATAATGCTTGAGAAATTGAGAATTACAGTAGTACAAGTGAAAAAACACGAATAAAACTTTGAAAAAAAAGGAAGTTACTGCTTTTAGATGTTCTTTCACACTTCTGTAACTCATATATTGTATTGCGTTTTGAAATGTAATTTTGCAAGCCTCCCAATCTGCGCTGTAGTGGCTGTGGACTGGTACTTTTGGTTACTCGGGGAAACAAATGTTTTAAAATAACTAAATACATCATTTTGGAAAAGCTGCTTCTGCACATGTTTAGCCACAACACACTCACCCAAAAATCTCAGACAGTTTTAAAACTGGAACATGTGGAACCTGCGTCAAGACATATAATAATAAGCCACAACAAGGCTGCATATAAGTGGATTGCTGGTATACTTCTTGGATGTGATGTGAACCTGGAGACCACAGGCTAAGAGACTTCAACATATTCAGAAGTGTGTTAATAGCACACTGCTGTACATCTTGACATGATTAATTGGTATTAATTGTGGCTTGCTGCTAACAACTTTCATTCAATTTTTTAGAGTTTCATATACTGCATCTTTTCACTACGAATAATAAAGATCAGTAGAAGAATAAGAGAAAATATAGCTGTGATTTTCAATATACTCTCTCATTTTTAACAGTGTGTCTTCTTAGCTGTCTTGCTTATTCAGTCCCTTTTTGATTAACTCTTTTTGCCTCATGAAGACGGACTGTCCTCTCAGTAGTAGTTTAACAGCTATTATTTAAAAAAAAATCAACGGCCAATTTGGAATATTGAAGAAATCTACTTCAGCTTTTCTTGTGTGAATTTAACTGTATATTAATGTTCCTTCTTATTATGGACTCACTGTTATATTTCAGTGTAATTTCCACATGATAGAGGTTTAAAACTGCCTTACACTTAAGGCTCTGTATATGCTTCAGGTAGATTTAACTTGCTGAAAATACACAGTCTATTCAAAAGCACTTGCCTTCTCAAGGGCAGAACAGAACTCCTCTTGGCTCTCTTGTTCTTGAGACTGTATGTAAGAAGTAGTAGAAGCAAGGTTTTAGACTTCAGAATAGATATATTCTTAGAAGTGACTTCTACAGGGGTGTCCAAGGTGTGGACGTCTCAAAGGTATTTTGTCATCTCCCTTACTCTTTCTGTTTATGCTTAGTTAAAGAAGTGTAAATTTTGTGGAGAAGCTGTGTATATAGTTTTCTGCAAAATTCTTCCCACCGAAACTGTAGACTGGTGAAACTATGCGTCACTTGATTTGGGTTTTTTTGTTCATGGCCACAGAAGTGGCCTGTGTCCAAAGAATGCTCAACAGTATATCTGAAAGTACACATTTCATTTTGCTGGAAAACTATGGGTGAGATTTTTCTCACCTGTTCTCTGAGTGACTGCCTCTGACGGTTAATAGGAGATTGTGACCTCTGGACGGTGACTCATACCATCCTAAAATGTAACTTTGTACACTGAGTAAAGAGGGCTCCCAGTTGCCCTTTAGATGGCTAAAAGATAAACCATATGAACCTCTATCTATAAAACTGTTTGTATCATCTGAGCTAACAGGTTGAAGAATGTACTTCAGGAAAGAGTTTCCTATCTAGCACACTTTTTATTTAATTAAAATGTAGGAAAACCAAAGTTATATCATCTCTGAAAAGGAAACGGAAACTGCAAATGTATCTGCTGAATGAGATAGAACCAGGATCAAAATAAAGTTTAACTATTTACATCTTCACGGTTTGACAGAGTGTCCATTATAATTAATGTAAAATAAAACCACAACATTGTAGTATCCTTCCTGTAAAGGAGGATACCGTTCTTCCAGAAGTCATAAGCAAATACCAGACTGGCTAATATCACTTCATATGATACGGATCAATATTTGCATACTGCTTTTCCAGTAGTATGAAATTATGCTAACTGGTTTTATTGCAATGGTTCTCTTAAATGGATGAAAACAGTATACATGTGTTCTCAAATTGTAATTCATTTTTAGAAGAGTTTTAAAAAAAAGAGTTTATTTTAATAGGCCATAATCTGCTAATGTCTAGAAAGCAAGGCTTCATCTTCCGGGTTGCCAGCCTAACCGTGTATTCTTTGTAGAATACCTGGCTCAGCATAGAATCATAGAATCATAGAATGCTTTGGGTTGAAACGGACATTTAGAGGTCATCTAGCCCAACCGCTCTGCAGTGAGCAGGGACATCTTCAACACAATCAGGTTGCTCAGAGCCCCATCCAACCTGACCTGGAATGTTTCCAGGGGTGGGGCCTCCACTACCTCTCTGGGCAACCCGTTCCAATGTTTCACCACCCTCAATGTAAAAGATTTCTTCATTATATATAGTCTAAATCTACCCTCCCTTAGTTTAAAGCCATTACTCCTTGTCCTATCACAACAGGCCTTGCTAAAAAGCCTGTCCCCACCTTTCCTATAGGCCCCCTTTAAGTGCTGGCAGGCCACAATCAGCTCTGCCTGGAGCCTTCTCTTCTCCAGGCTGAACAGCCCCAAGTGTCTCAGCCCTTCCTCATAGCAGAGGTGCTCCAGCCCTCGGGTCATTTTTGTGGCCCTCCTCTGGACCCTCATGTACCATTTACTTTCTGAGGGCAGGGAATGGCAAGTACCAGTGGCATTTTTTTTTTTCTTTTAATATGAAGGAGAGTGAGAGTGTGAGAGGGTAAGTTTTCCTTGAGCCATATTCTTCTGTGTGTACAGGTACACACTGAGAGGCTCCTACCAGGCGGATACAGGACAGAATTCCTTTCTTTTACTCCAAGTTTTTAGTGCAAGCTTATCACAAAGAACTTTTCATTACTTTTTCTGAATGAAGAATCTAAATCTTTAAAAAGGTGTTTGGTTTATGTAACTTCAAATCTATGCGGTCTTAATTTTCTGTGAATTACATTTTGGCCTTCGAAAGCGCCTCTCGTGTGCAAAGACAACAGCCATTTTTCTCTGAGTGAGGCTAGAAGACAAAACAGATACTATTCTTTCAGATGGTGATGTCTTTTTTGTTATCCTCATTTTGCGGCTTTCATTGTGCAGGAGAGCTTGACACAGACTCAGATTCTGCCTTGAAGTTAACACAGACATACTGAAACAGGTCCTAAGCAGGTATAAATCGCCACAGATACTACTAAAATGAGTGAAACAGTATCTCATGTCAGAGGAGCATCTGGTCAAATATCTCTCTATCATTTCTATTAGAACTGAAACCAAATATAAATTTACTAAAAAAAAAAACAAACACAAAACAAATCCCAACAATTTTTATTCTGATAGCCAGGATGGATTCAGCATGAGGGGCTAACAGAACTGTAGACCCATGAACATGGCCTTGTGTCATGCACACTCCACATCTTCAGACGATGGGAGATGTGCTTCTGAATTGCCAACAGCAATTTTGGGGCTATGTGCAGTCTTGCTACTAATAAGAAAAATTAAAAAGAGAATGGCAGGAATGGCTGTTTTTCGAAAGTTTTCGCAATGGGACAAATGTCAGTATTTTTAAATCAAGCTGGCAAAACTTAAATGTTGTCAATAAAGTCCAACTGTGGGGCTAGTAAGAAAAAATGTTGGCCTCTTTGTCCACGTGTGACTCAAAAGTTAGAAGTATCAAGTCTAATAATTCAAGAGCACACTTCTCCCATAGTAGCAGCAAAAATGGTTGTTCATTAAACACAGTGTTGGAGCTGTGATGCACTCAGTGAAAGCAAAGGCAGTATTTGTTAAGATACACAGTATTGAAAGTACAGCATTATCAAGTTCTGCAGAATGTATGTGAGATTATCATATTACAGATTTACTTTCCTAATAAAATTCAATCATAAACTAAGAAAACTGTCAGCCTACAATCTGCAAGAAAGTAAGCCAATTCCTCTAGATAATATTTTGAAGGTGATGAACATTTTTCATAAATGAGAATAAGGTATTTTAAAGCTATCCTTTTTTACCATTTTCACCTTTAGCTAAAAATTTCTCTTCATATATTTTCCAGAATTTCCTTTAGTGCCTCCAGAGTCTTTTGAATCAGACCCCCAGCTAATCCTTTTCAGACAGTGAGGGAGTACACTGTACACTGGCATGCTACAGTGTAGGTAGTAGTTACAATTTTTAGAAGGTGTTTACTGTCTCAAATATTTTTCTTTATGTTGATATATAAAATTATTCTTGCACAAGCTACTACAGCAGTACATTACTATCAGCTGGGAAGTTTTTGCTCTCATTGCATTTAGCTGAGATATGACAGTGCTAAGGTAGTTTCATTTCTTGTTAGAACATTTTATCCGGATGTGAAATAAACGTGATATGGATTCTGCATACAAGTCTGGTCAACATTGGCTAGGTGGGGATAAATCATTGGAATCTAAGTGCACTGCTAAGTAGAAAACAGGAAGGTTTGACTTCATTTCTTTCCTAAAGAACTTTCAGCCCATCATTTCCAGCAGTTTCATGTTAAGATGTAGTACCAATGGGCCACAAACTTAAATGTCCTACAGCTGGTTTCTCTGTACCATGTCTTCCATTTCATAGGGTTCTTTCCATCACTGATCCTATTTCCAGATCTAGGTATTGTGCAGTGGAACAGAAAATCCTTTACTTTTGATGCTGTTTGAAACTTACAGACACGGAGCCTACATAGAAAAAAAAATTGGAATTATGTCTGTCTGGAGTTTCTTAGATGTCTCATCAAACCACTTTTGATACCATTATTAACTGGAATTTATTTAAAAGTAAACAAAGAATGCAAGAAATAATAACTGTATTAATAAAATTAGAACCTCCTGAAATTCTACACCAAGATGCAAAGCCTGTACCTCTGAAAAGTCATTCCCAAATGTAACTGCAGCAAATAAGCGCTGTGTGTCTTTGTGTTCTTTGTGATACATTGTACGAATGCAGGGGTACCATAATGATGTGCCACTTGCCAATATTTTCCAGCACTGTGTAAAGTTAACTGCACATATAAAACATACTGTCTCCTGCTGCTGACTTTTTATTGTCCTGTGTCTGTGTTAAATGCTGGACTAGTACGCTTAAGGATGTAATTTTGTGCAGGAAACCACAATAAGGTCTGGGAATACTTGCAACATAAGATCAAGATTAAAACATAGAATTTCACAAAAATAATTCGAAATTTTTATCAAAAGGGTTTTTCTAAATACAGTAATTCTAATGATCAGTTCGCATATAAAGATTAATGTTAGTGAGAGCAGCTGACAGTTAATGTGGCCACACACCAAAGCAGTTATGTAAGGCTTGATCAAACCATGACATTACCTTGTCATCTGGTTCAACACTTAGCTTGAAAATCTTCTTGTTGTAATATATTACAATCCTTCTAGCCACAAACAGTTTGGCATTAAAGAGTACGTGTTAGGTATGGAGTTTGGCTCCATCATCCACTGATGCTGGTAAAGCTGTTCTTGAGGACAATTGTCAGCCCTGGAGATCTATGCAAGACATGGTTGAATATAGTCTGCATTGGACTGTACTTTATTCCAGTGGAGATTTTCTTTATGATGTATGAGGTCAGGAGAAATAGCTTGTTTTATTCAGGCGGCTTCCTCTTCTTTGTTTTATTCAGAAGGCCTCCTCTCCTTGATACAAAGTGGAACGTTATTGTAGCCTCCCAGACCCTTGCCAGTTTTCTCAAAATTCCCTTGGAAATATTTTTTCTTTTCTGTGACAGGGAGAAGAATTGATTTATGGTTCCAGTGTTTCGCAGACAATCCAAACCAAGTCCACAGCAACAGAACAAGCAACACTGTAATCCATACAGCATGTGCCATCTGTAGAGGATGTAATTGCAGTAGTGTTATAACCTCTTCTCTGTGGGCCAAACATGTGGAACATTCTCTAGACATTATGTTCGTCTGAAAATGTTTAATGTCGTGGTATTTTGAATTGGGATGAACATCCAGTAACAATGTACTGTTCCTAAGCATTGAACAACTGTATCAAATACAGCATTTGAAGAAGGGCTTGTAAAACACGAGAGCTTGTAAACCCCTACCAGACCTCCTTGGGGTCAGAATGGAGTAGCTGCACTTTCATACTTTGGTATGAGATTCATGGATTACACTTAACTGTGCTTAGTTACACTAATCTCATCTTGATCTGAGGACTTAATTCACAACAGTGGCTGCGGTTGCACCAACGAAATAAAAAATGATCAGCTACTTTCTTTCTGTAGTGGGCAGAGTAGAAAATGTCCATTGGTGCTTTTTGCTATTAAAATGCTTTTGCTTAAAATAATGGATACACTTAGAGAAGTCATTATTTTTAATAGCAACACCTTAACTGCTATTGGTTGCCACAGAAGCTTCTATCAAGATTTGGATATTTTGTGGAAGGAAGTGGCACATAATAAAGACAATAATTTTCCTGAAGAGATTACATTTGTAAGAAGGTCTGGTCTGCTTTTAGTCTTATGAAAGTTAGTATCTAGTCCAAGCTGGATACCTAGGCTTCTCTTGTATCTAATGGGAGACACCTGACTTCTCAGGACACATAGGCTGAGGGAATTCCCTGCAGAGCTTAGTCTTAACCTGTATGGAGCTAACCTCATGGAATTTTATTCTTGGGAGCCCTGAAAACATCCCTGCCACACATGATTCTGTCTGTGGCAGGAAGAAAAGGCTGCACTATGGGAAGAACAAGTTAATAGGAAAGACTTAGACAGACCTGTGTGCAAGTCTGCTGTTTCAAGAGGAATCTTCACAAGTTAGCATTAGATTCTATAAGAAATATCAATTTTTTTGATGTACAGGACAATAAAACAGAACAGACTTGAGCATAGATTTTCAACTTCCTCGACAGAGGATCTAACCTGTATTTTAGTTTAAGCAGTAGGTTAACCACCAAATGGGCCATAAGTGGGTCAACAGCATTATAGAATTTTTATACTAGCCAGGGGAAGCTAACTACTATGGAGTATCAGAAACAAAAATTGAAAGCTACTACTCTTTTAATTTAACCAGTTAAATTGTTCAGTTGTTTACTCAGTAATTGCAACTTTGATGTGATGGACAGAGAGAGGGTATTTTTCCCACAAGGATGGATGACTCCCTGAAAATATCATACTGACCAAAGTTCTGAAACACTGTTCTGAAGGGTAGATACGCAAAACAGCTCTGCCAGTCACTGGGGTGTGGAAGACAGCAGCCATATTTTTTTGCTGATTTGGTTTTGCTGATGTAATATCAGCTGCCTGAATCCTCAGCTCCCATGAGCACCTCACACAGAGCATGCTTAGGAGGGAACTTGAAGCTCAGACAGTGCATCACAGTAAGAGGTGCAACACATATGGTGTAGGGAATTTAAGCAGCAACTAAATGAAAGTTGTCAGATTACAAATTTTGATGCAGGCATCTATCATCTGCCATAGATGTACTTTTGAATCTTTATTTTAGGCACTTTTATTTATATCTAGATCTGCACGTCTTGCCAAGGTCATATATAGCCACTCTGACATCTGAGATTTGAGGTCAGAATTCAAGTCCAATGTCTGACCCACAAGATTGTCTTTATGATTAGGCACTAGAGACATCTTTTGAAAAGTTTGGTCTGTGGTTAAGATCGCAAACAGATTTCCTGTCTTTTTCAGTAAACAGTTCAAAGAAAGATTGTTTTTGGTTTGAGCTGACATGAGGATCTAGCACTCAACAGTTGCCTGTCAGAAGTGGATCATAAGGCTGTAATAATACCTTTAATACGGGTTTCCTCCAGTTCTCCTTAGCTTACACTGGAAAGAGAATTTCATTTTGTTAAAGCCAAATAAAATACAAGTTTCTTATTATTTAACCTGCTTTCCTCATCTGACATTCCTTAATGCTTCAGTGCCCATATGACTCAGAACACACTGAAAATCAGTTGAAAAACATACTTGTTTGGGGCCCTAAGTTCAGCCCCAAACATTATTTGCAATAATAATTGCAAAACTAACTAGTCATTTTGTAATTAAAGAGACAACTTTAAGTTATATCAGGGCACCAGTCTTGGCATCTTAGCTTCAGCATCAAGCAGGTTTTGGTAAGTATGGTTTATATTCACCAACCTGTTCTTAGCATGCGCTGTAATATCAGAGCCTCTGTAGTCTCAAAGATAAGCTAATCTTCACACTGCTGGTTTATTACCCACACACAATCTAATGTGTTTTAAAGACCTGTGTCACTTCCAGTCCCTCATGACCCCCTGTATCATAAGTATCTTAACCGTTTGTTTTACTGGAACAGTGGCATAGAAAACTTCCCAGATGGTGTGTAGTGGAAATGATAGCAGATATATTTGCAATTTTTTTTAAAAACACGTCTTGTAAAACTGGAGGCTGCCTTCCTTTTTTCTATAAATATTACAAAAAGTTCAAGAGCTTGCAGCTGATGACTTGCTGCTTTTATTCAATAGGTTAGCTGAATCTCATAAGTATCTTTTCAGAGTAAAAAGAATAGTCTACCACTAAACAACAGAAAATGAAGAAAAAAATAATTTCTGTCAGAAAGAGTATTTCTTTTGTTTCTGTGAATAATGTGAACAGATAATGATGCTCTGACTCTGCAGATGGGGAATTGACACTGTAGAAGTGTATGGGGTCTCTGTTTAAAGAAAGGAAAGCTGAGTAATACATATAAAACTTACCTAGTATAGTGATCAGTTCTGGAGAACAGGTAAACAAGGCAGTTTGTTGGTACTCGGCCTTGCAAGTAGAGTTCAAAACATGAATGAAGCATGTGGGTTCCCTAAAAATTAAAGGGAAGAATTTGGGGTACACTGGGAATCTTGATGGCCTGCACATCAATGTGGTGGAGCCCATGCTGATTCTGGATCCCATTTGCCAGCTGGCCATACATGCATGTCCTGTGCTTTCTATGTACGTGAGAGTAAGGTTCACAGTGCAGAACCAGTCCCTTATAGATAAAGAGTTTGCCTAAAGGCTTTATACCTGTCGTGGTTTGGCCCTGGTTGGCAACAAAGAACCACAGCAAAGGAAGCGAACAGTAACAATAATAATAATACTGATTAAAAGAATATATGAAACAAGGGAGATAGACAGGACAATTTTTCTCACTGCCCAATGCCCAGCAGCTCCCGAGCAGCAATTAACCTCCTCCTGGCCTGCTCCCTCACTCAGAACCAAGCATGATGTCTCACAGTTTCAAATACCCCATTTTTTTGGCTGGTTTGGGTCAGCTGTCCCAGCTGTGTCCCCTCCTGGTTTCTTGTGAAAATTAACCCCATCCCAGCCAAAACCAGGAAAATACCTCAAATGCCATTGGCTTTGTGTCTACATTTTCTTGTCAAACATAGCTAGGGAAGAAAATAGCCTCACTAGTTACCTTTTGTATAAAAATCTGGGGCCATTTACCATCCCCTAGCTCCTGAGTAAGTAATGTAGCTATTGATTTAGAAGGTATACAGGAGGTGACCATTGTCCCACCTCTCACCATGAAGACTGCTACTGTAGAGCCAAGGTGACAGATTCATGTTTCTAGAGAGGAAGGAGAGGAAGGAAGTGAGGGCCAACTTGCATCCATTTCAAGGATGACAATGTGGTCATGGACAGAAAGAATCCTAGGTTCTGCTCCTTGGTTCCTGGACATTCTTGACGTTAAAAAGCAGCTTGATGTAGGTATAGTAGCTGCTATAAATTGGCTCAAGTTGGACATATCATCACAGGGAGAATGACTGAAAGAAATTCAAGCTTCTTACCAATACTCAATTTGCTTCTTCGAAGAACAGCGATGCTCAAGTCTCTCAGAGTAAGCTGCTGCAATGTCTTTTAAAGATAGCAAGTTTTAAAGATAGCAAGGAAAGTTGTTCGAACTACGGTCTTTTTCACTTCCAACATTTGGCTTCTTATTTACTAAATCTAATGAAGGGCAATTTGCATTCTAAAAAAAAATTAGCAGAAAAAGATGTTCTCAAACAAAACTTTTTGGTGGTGTGCAATGACGAAAACTCTTTGCATGTCTCCTCTGTTGAGTTCAAAGTAAGTATCCTGAAAAGTTACACAAATTTTCTATAGAAAGCTTCCAGAATCATAGAATCAAAGAATTAATTAGGTTGGAAAATACCTTTAAGATCATCTAGTCCAACTGTAAACTTAACACTGCCAAGTCGACTACTAAACCACATCGCTAAGTGCCATGTCTACATGTCTTTTTAATACCTCCAGGGATGCTGACTCAACTACTTCCCTGGGCAGCCTGTTCTGCTGCTTGATACCCCTTTTAGTGAAAAAATTTTTCCCAATATCTATATCCTAATATCTAATATCTAACCTCTCCTGGTGTAACCTGAAGATATTTCCTCTCTTGTCACTTGTTACTTGGGAAAAGAGACCAACACCCACCTGGTTACAACTTCCATTCAGGTAGTTGTAGAGAGCAATAAGATCCCCTTTCAGCCTGCTTTTCTCCAGGCTAAATAACTCCAGGTCCTTCAGCCACTCCTTAAGGCTTGTGCTCTAGACCCTTCACCAGTTCTTCTCTGGACGCACTCCAGCACCTCAATGTCTTTCTTGCAGTGAGGGGCCCAAAACTGAACACAGTACTCCAGGTGTGGCCTCACCAGTGCTGAGTACAGGGGCATGATCACCTCCCTACTCCTGCTGGTCACCCTATTCCTGACACAAGCCAGGATGCCGCTGGCCTTCTTGGCCACCTGGGCACACTGCTGGCTCATGTTCAGCCTGCTGTTGACCAGCATCCCCAGGTCCTTTTCAGTGGGCAGCTTTCCAGCCACTCCTCCCCAAGCCTGTAGCATTGCATGGGGTTGTTGCGACCCAAGTGCAGGACTCAGAACTTGGCCTTGTTGAACCTCATACAACTGGCCTCAGCTCATTCATCCAGCCTGTCCAGGTCCCTCTACACAGCTGTCCTATCCTTGAGCCAATCAACAGCCCCGCCAAGCTTTGTGTCACGTGCAAGCTTATTGAGGGAGCACTCAATCCCCTCGTCTGGATCATGGATAAAGATATTAAACCGAACTGGCCCAAATACTGAGCCCTGGGGAAGACCACTTGTGACCAGCCACCAACTGGATTTAACTCCATTCACCACAACCCTTTGGGCCTGGCCATCCAGCCAGTTTTTCACCCAGTGAAGAGTATGCCCGCCCAAGGCATGAGCAGCCTGTTTCTTCACGGTGTCAAAGGCTTTATTAAATTCCGGGCAAGCAGCATGCACTTTCCCTTATCCACTAAGTGGGTCATCTTGTCATAGAAGGAGATTGGGTTAGTCAAGCAGGACCTGCCTTTCGTAAACCCATGCTGAGTGGGCTTGATTACCTGGTTGTTCTGTATGTGATGTGACGTGAAAGAAGAACCGTGCAAGGCAAATTGATACAACTATACTGGCAAGTAGGACTAGTAGCTACAAAGAAAATACAGTAAGAGTGGAGGAGAACAACATGGATACTGTAAATGGAAAGTTGTGCCTTTATGAAAAACCTCTGAATAATGTGATTTAATTGATGCACAGTATCTATGTGGTAGGATGTACCCAAGTTTCCAAAATGCAGGACTTTTTTGGACTGAACATGTCCAGCTATTTCTTTGCTCTTGTGTTATTTCATCTTCAAGTTTCTATTTCTTTCATGAGATCAATGTGGAGTTATTGCTGGAGTTTTGAGTCCTGTGACTTGTGTTTTATTATTCAACATAAGAAGAACCATGGCCACACTCATGAGCTGTACAGGGTGCATCTTCTGGATGTATTGCATCCTCACCACTCCTGTCCTAAGGCAGAGAAGCAAAAACCTATAAAGCTTTCTAGTGCTGACCTCATTTAATTAGCTGTTCATAACCATGACAGATGTTCCTGTTTTTCTGTATTATATAATATTGAGGGTAACGTTCAGAAAATGGCCTCTTACTACAGACAGTCTAACTAGTTATTTCCAGACATTTAAAACACAATACCTGGCATGTGTAGGATTACTTTAGATTATCATAGATGCAGTTAGCTGTCTGTTAGACAATCAGGCTTGGCAAATGTTACAGTAAACTAAACTTGTTACACATGTTACATGTTAGAATAAACTAACTGAAGTAAACGCTTGCCTATATGAGCTTTATATGAAAACCCAGCCAATTTTGCTTGACTCTTACTTTCTGGATCTCAAGAAGAAAACCTGTAAACTAAATTGTTAGAGCAGGACTAGATAGGAGGTATATATGAGTCTGTAGAGAGCAAGGTTGGAGGGCAGATAGAGGGCATTCTTAGTTCATATGAATTTTGGCTCTAGATTGGAATTATCAAGAGTCTGGGTTAATATTTATCTGCACTGGTTGGATGCTTTCCATGTAGTTCTCTGTTCCATGATCAAGCAAGCGAGGAACATATGGTCTCAGTGAAACTAATATAAAGTGAGGTCACAGATGGTTGAAAACCATCTTACTTCTCATTCATTGACTACATGAATAGGAAATGGGCAAGAACTTGTTGGCAAATGCAGGAAACAAGTTGGGGACACAGATGCAAGTGAATGTTCATTTGTAAAAGAGGCAAATGTCGTTCTAGAAACCTATTAAAAGCATGTCACTTGTTAGATTTAGGATGTGTTTATTTCATGATACCTGGTTTTGCTGAGCACTTTTGGGAGAGGGGACACTTTTTATGAAAAACACAGAAATTGGAGATAACATAATAAATAATATGGACAATATGCAGTTTAGAAAACCTGACCTCCAAAGGAAGTATAAAACAGTTTATTTTGTTTAGTCTGGAAAAGAGAAGAATGAATAAAGGATATGATAACAGGCTTTGAATGCATAAAAGTTTGTTGCACAGAAGATGGTGATCAAATGTTTTCATCCCTGAGAAAGATAGAATGTGAATTAGTTTGATTAATTTGTTGTAAGAATCGTGTATATTGGACTTTAAGGAAAACTTAAAAGTCCGTCAAAATGCCAGTTCAACACCCAAGCAGGCTACTTGAAGAAGTAGCAGAATTTCCACAAATAGATATGTTGAAACTCTTCTGTCGGAGATAGTCTAGGTAATGGATTACACCTTAGACAAAAGGTCTGGAACAGAAAATTGTCAGCTTTATATCTCCAGCTCACTGATAAAAGTAATAAGTAATAAGCCAGGCAAATAGAAAATTAACTGTAAACTTTCAGAGAGATTCAGCAATTAATTACTTGGCTGTTTTACTGGATAAGGTGCCAAATTTCATATGTGACTCATTATTAATGATTCATAAGCAACAAAACCAGCATGAATGTTCTTATTTGTAATGTTACTTCAGCAAGGCATTGTCTTAATGATTAGCTGAATAATTTTCAGCTCATTTGTAGATTCAGTGGAAATGAAGATGTGAACCTATGTTCAGCAAATTAGGCATATTGATGATAGATTTATTATTCTTAATCCTTTGGATTCTTTGGGAACTATGTAAATGGAGTACATTCAAAATTACCAAATTAAATCAGATTCCTTGTACCTAGCATACAAACTTGCAATTATCATCAGAAAGACATGGGATAACTCATGGGTATGTAAGCCAGCCAGCATTATATAATTCCTGCTACAGGATTTCTGAACCAGAGGATGAAAGCACAGTAATAGCTAATAGGCTTGAAAGGAAATTTAGACCTTATGAAGTAAATTAGATTTTCTTTAATAAGATAAAAAGTTTGACAGATAAAAGTAAAAGTGTAGATATACAGCATTTTATAAACTTTCCATTTAACATCATATCATATTGCAGTTACAAAAATCAACATTATGAAATAGCTGTAAAACACATGTTAAACGATACACCAATTGGCAAAAAGTAGCAATCAGAGAAAAACAACTGAATAGAGGGTTTAGACAGGAGTTCCAGAAGTGAGCATATTAGGCCTGATGCTATTCAGAATTGTATCAATGACCTGGACATAAAATTCTCACATAGCTGTACAAACTAAATGAATAAAAACACATTCTGTGGCAAAAGGTGAGCTAGTCTTATCCTCCGACGTGTAAGTAGGGGTGATAATACTAGAATTTTCTTTTTTCTGCTTCTGCATGGTAGATACTATAGACACTGCCACACAAAAAAGAGTCTTAAACATTATCAGAGGAGGAGTGAAGTGCCTTACGCTGAGCAACTGCAACAATTCTGTCTATTCAGAAACAGAATCACAGAATCACAGAATAGTAGGGGTTGGAAGGGACCTCTGGGGATCATCTAGTCCAACCCCCCTGCCGAAGCAGGGTCACCTA
>Ga0065711_1040132_pt1 | contig 17225 bp, 9 predicted proteins | sample Hoacrofraction12_FD_59098 | JGI IMG/M metagenome (GOLD analysis project Ga0065711, IMG submission 59098) | Hoatzin crop microbial communities from Cojedes, Venezuela - Epithelial fraction 12 v2 (version 2) | ecosystem: Host-associated > Birds > Digestive system > Esophagus > Crop | place... | reverse complement strand
AAGTTTCAAATTTTTTTTTTTTTTTTTTTTTTTTTTGTCCTGATTCTGGTTGAAAATACTGTCACAAAAACCCGCAGGACAGAAAGTTGTGTCTTCTGTTAGCTTTGCTTGAAGGTTGTCTAAAGGCTAGACTGTCTTCTCTGGCACCAGGCTCTTAGTAAGAAACCAGTATCACTGTTTTCTTTCGCTTATCACAGAAAAGCTCATGCAATTACGAACTTCCAGTCGTTTAAGGTATTACTCTAAGAAAGAAGGGACGTATCAGCTAAACATGAACCAGCATGGTAAAATAGTTCCCGAAGTTTGAGTTGGATAAAAATCATAGGACATAAACAGCTATGAAGTCAGAAGGCCAAAACAAGATTTAAAAGGCTTTTGAACTCTATCCAGACAAGATCAGGGGAAATTAAAATCATTTTCTAAGAGCTGGCTCCTGGCAGGTATTTTTTAATGTAGTCTCTCCTGAAACCTTCCTTTCTGTGCTTCGATCTCTCACAGCTTTGCTGTGAATATGATTAATTAGATTCTGGAAAGAAAATCTTTAGGAATATAATCTACCTTCTTTCCTTGTATAACATTCCTATCACCTTGTATCTAAGTTCTTCACAGACACTGATAGGTTTATCCTGCCTGCTTGCCTTCCTTTTCCTTCTGTGAGCTGGAGAAGTAGGCTTTCCCAATTGTCCATTGGGAGCTGTGAAAATCCCGCTCTGGCAAAGATCAGGTCTCTGTCTGTTGTCTGAAGCCACCTTCACTTATGGAGGGTTTTCCTCCTCTCTCCTTTCCTTTCTGGTTTTGACAGTGGTGGAAAAGTTGGGCTTCCCTTGTCAGCTCTTTCTGCTTCCCTTTCTCATTCTTTATCCTCCACACAGCACTGTAGTTGATACTTCTTTTTCCCTCTATCCATGTCGCTGTCTCATATCCCTCCAACTCCTTCCCATGATCTTTCCCTTCTAATTTCAGCTCTGGATTCTCCTGGTTCTTTTCATGACAATTTATCTTCTGAGACTTCAGCCCCAATATCAATGACCTTCTTGATTTGCAGCTCCATGTGTTGTTCCACCATATTTCAACTGCACTTGAAGTTCCTTCATAACTTCTCCTGCCCATGAAAGTGACCACACCCTTTACTTTCTCTTAGCCAAACACAGCAGTCAGCCAAACACTCTGATGCTTCCCCTCCTCTTACAGCCCATCTATGTTAATGGCTCATCTGCTTCTCCTGCTCTTCCCCTTGCATTTGGTTCTCTTCCCTCCACTGACTCGGTCCTTGGTGCAGCAAGAGCAGCAGCAGTGCAAATGTGTTACCAAATGCACACGAATGTGTCCAAGATCCGCTGGCAGTTATCATTTCCACATTGCTTAGCACAGTCTTCCTCAAATATGTAATGCTGCCACAGCAACTGCAACAGCTGGAAGAGATTTTATGAGCAGCAGGAGAAGAGGATTCAACATGGACACTCACTGTGGTAAGCAGTGTACTGGGACCAAGAGAAAGGAGGGAAGGAAAGGACTCTGGCAATTTTGCTACATTTGCTTTCCCAGATTCCATTTCTACCTCCACACATGACCTTTCCAGTTCCTCTCTAGAGAAAAATATCAATATATACTTTGAATTTTTTTTTCCCTTTTATTCAGCTTGTCTACCATATGCTTCACCTGTAACACTTTTCTCTCATTTTATCTGCAAACATTTCTTGTCTGCTTTCTCCTCTGAGCACATCACCTGCCCTAGGTGCTTCATTTCATGACACTAACTCTTATATGATCTCTCAGCTCTATCTCTTCTCTCACAGTAAGTCTTATCTTAGGAAAAGAAAAAGAAGAGAAATAGTCTTGACTTTGCTTCTCCAACTCCCTGTCCTCACACTCTCCTGCTTTTCACCTTCAGCTTTATTGAGTATGTTGTTTATGGTCAACACCTGAAGTCTTTTCCTCCTTTTCTACCCTAGAGTCTTTCTGATACCTCTCCTAGCCGTCCACAGAAAAAAAATGAAGGACCTGAGTGATCTCACCATTGTCAAAGACTTCACCCTTCTCGATCGCTCAGGTGACTTGAACATAGCTAAAATCTCATTCTCCCTTGGTTTTTAGGTCTCTCATCTCCTCAGTCTTCCCCTTTTTCTGCAGCAACTTCTCTTTTTTGAGAGACTTCAAATCTCTGAGATTCTGCCTCAGATCACTTTCTTTCCTCCCTTTTCAAAGTGTACCTGTATAATCCCAGTTACATCCATTTTTAAAGTATTTTATGCTGTTTCTCAAAACAGCCTGAGATGCAGATTTTTACTGTTATTATTATCACCTTTGATGATGTTGTATTGGTGCTTAAGTGTGAATTGAATTCTTGATAATCCATATTCAGATTGCTTGTCTGTGGTCATGAAAGAAGGATATAACAGAACTGAAATAGAATATTTCTGATTTCTCTTGTTCTCCTCTTGTTCCTCTTCAAACCATTGTCCATACAGACAATACTCTGAATGCACAGAATTCTTTCATTAACTCCAAAATCTAGTTTATGACTCTCTGCTTTCAGTATGCCTGTTTTACTTCCTTGTATATGTCTTGCTCTCTAGGAATACCTCATTCCTTGTACAAATATCTCACTACCAGGTTATGGTCTTGCTCCTCTTTGATCTTTCCATGACACTAGGAGTACTCCTGAAATACTTGGCAGTTAATAGATGATCATTGATTTGAGTGGGAAGTGAGAAACCTGAATATTTTATCGGATCTAGGCCATGGTCCCCCCTTAGGGAGCTTTTATCCACATAAACTCAGAGTCTGCCCAGCATGCAAAACGTATCTGGCTCTGCTTGAGAGATCTACAATACAAGCACTGACAAACAATATCTAGTTTCATATTATATGAATAGACAGGGAAAAGCCAGGTCAATTCGGCTCTCTGAAGAGTTTTTCTTTGTTCTTGGAGCAGAGCAAACACCAGGCTTCCTCCCTCGCCCCAGGGTGTTACAGAGGGATGCAGTCCCTACGACTCTGGAAGTGCCCTAACCAGCCAGCACCGTCACTCTGTGAGCAGTCTCCCACAGCCCCTGCTTTGGGGGTCCCACTCACACCCAGGGTGGGGTGTGCAGACAGGAGCAGCCAGGGGCCTGCTTCTCAGGTGCACTGGAGGTGGGTGATAAGACTGTTATTCCGTGTCTGTTAGAAATCCTGACAACAATAAATTAACCCAGAAATACAGCTTTTCCAGCAGTAAAACCTGCCATTTGCACCCTGGGTGAGAGGCTGGAAGATGAGGTTTCACTCTGCACTGTTCTGGAGAGTGTCTTGACCACAAGGCTTCAGCTTAGCTTCAACTACCTGAGTAGGAGAGGAGCAGTGCCTATCCTGGCCCAAACTGAAGCTGTGTCACTGTGTGGAAAGTAACTTAAGTCACTTTAAACTTCAAGCCTTGCTCACAAATAGAGAACTATGAAAAGTACAGGCAAGAAGGATCTTGACTTGGTAGCCCACAAAAAGTGTGAGGACTAGGGAAAGGAAATTCTTGTTTATGTATAGCGGCCAAAGGAAAAAAGTTCAAGCTGAACTGTAGCACGTCTTTCAGTCCTTCATGAGGGCATGAAGACCTCAAAGCATAGACCCAAAGGCTACTTTTGTTGGAAGAATCAGGATTCAAGGGCTTTTCTGCCTGGGGAATCTTGTGCACAGAAGGCAATTTACAGTACCCAGGGGACCCAATGTTCACTTCCCTTGTGAACACTTACCCTAAGCTAAAAGAAAATTTGATAAGGAAAGTTTAGTCTAATTTGAAGTTGAAGCAAGCTACCAAGCATGTGATGCAGTCTCTGTGCGGGTCTGCGCTACACAGTGGAACAGTGCAGGAACGCCCAAGACGGTAGCAAGACTGGGCTGGCCAGTCTGAAGTTGCTGCAAATTAAAAAAGTTCCAGTGGACATGCTCCAAAGGTGGAAATGGCATGGGCAAAACCTCACGAAGAACCAGTTAATACAAGGCAAGCAACGGTATTTCAGCTGCTGACTGTTTTGGTTCTTTCTCTGGTTTCGTTTTTACTTTACAGCTGGAGGCATCTTTCATAAAATCCCTTCTCAAAACATACACCAGATTTCTGGCCTCCTATACATAAGGTTAAATCTGTCAGGATGTCAACAGGATTCTAGGGGTAATAATTCACATAAAAACAGAAAGAGTGATCCAATGTGTTAATACAATATTTGTGATACTATTTATTTTGAGATTACCATAACATTTCACCACCCAATCCAGTTTTATGATTGGCATGATTTCTCTTTTTTTATATCTTTTATATCTGATTGTTATTTTGTCAGTTTTATGATTGCTTTATTGTATAATAGAAGCATTTTCTATTTCCATTTGTACCAACATTCAACACTGTTTATTTGTTGCATTCCTTTGTGTTTTTTTTTTAAAGAAAGTAATAAAAAGTTTAAACATTAAAGAATAGCAGGCACACCCTTCCTCCTTATTTCAGTGCTGAGAGTGGACTTTTTGCAGTGGTCAATGCATTAGCAGCATCTAGGGAGAGCAGTCAGTCTCATTTTCTAGTATTGGAATTGCTGTATTTCTAGGTCATGTGGAGAAGTTGCACTGAGGACTTGGAATCACCAGGAGCTGAGGTTTCAAATGTGTGTGCTTTCAGTTACACACTTGAGGATTTACCTAGGTAATAGTTTGGTCCCTGGAGCATCAGAACTGCAAGTGAAACTAGTAAGAAGTTTCGATGATCAGCACCTCTGAAATTCCTGCATCGTTTAGGCTTCAAGTGCCAGACTGGACTCTAATAGAAAACGAAGTTAGAAACAAAATTTACTTACTCCTGTGACAGCACCATATTTATCCTCAAGGCTTCTTCCCAGAGAAAGATTCAGAGGTCATAAAAAGTAGTTCCACGGGGGATGGATGAGGTCTCAAACTCCCTTTATATATGCATAGGAGAAAACTCTTTATTCCCTTATTCTATTTAAAAAACAGAGATTCCTTCTTTGTCTCAGAAAGTACAGTCACACTTCTGAATTTCTCCTTGTCCTTTGTACTCCTGCAAAAATCAGCGACAAGGAGCAGGAGAAGAAAATACTGAAAAGAATCTATCCTGAGAGGGAGACAGATGGGTGGGAGGGAAGACCAGGCAGGTCTGACTTGTTTACTCTCTGGCATACTAAACAGCTGTAAATTCCAGAATACGTATGGAAACAAGGGTGTCTGGGAAAAGATTACCAATAGATTGCCTCAGAAAATAAATTTGGAACTGTTTTCAATAAGCCGAACTGTGAAATGTCAGATGTCTGGGTCCTTCTTGGGTGCTGCAGAGGAGGTTAAGCATCTTCCTTCTATACAGCAATTCACACTACCAACCACCTTTGACTGTCAAACCATTTCAGTAGAGTGGAAAAATCATGGCACTTCAATGTTCATAGTAACCTTTCAAACAGTGCAATATAAATTGTTGTGGCAAAGAATAGACGGATGGATAGATAGACAGATGGATGTCTCCTGTCTGTAGAATTAATTACCAATTTGGATAAAGAAGCATTACTTGTACAGGTGACTTCTCCAAGCCAGCCTGCCTGATGGAGAAAACATTTTCTCCTTTCTGCTTACTAATACAACCCACCAAACCAATCAACCAACCAAACAAAAAACCCCACCTTTTATTTACTCCTTCAGGAACACATAAAACCAACTTCTGCGTAGACGCAAGCCAAATGCAGTTAAGCAATGTGTATAATATGCAGGAAAAAAATGCAGCTCTCTTTATGTTAATATAATTAGCATTGCCTGTTAATTAGGACAGTAATATAATCAGGAAAATATGAGGCAGAATCTCTTACAAAGCAAAAAATAACATGTGGAAAAGGGCCACAGGTGAGAGAGGAGGAAACAAAATCCAAATAGTGAATATAATGTTTAATGCCCAAATTTACACGTTGCAGCCTCAGAAGAACCATTGCTGTTACTAGGGTGAAGAGCCCGAGGAAGGCAACGACAGCCAGATGTCACGCGACCCTGGAAAGTCCCACCGTGAGATCCACATTTTAGTGACTCAGACCACACACCTGCCTGAGACCCAAGGAAGCGGTGAACTGGGAAGTGAGGTTCATATAATGAAAGACAGGCAGACCACTGTTGGTCCATTAAGAAGCGCTAGGAGCAGAAAGGTATTTTAGTGAAGATCTGGAAAAAGCCTCCAGACTAATCCTTCAGACTCAATGGAGCAGAGAAAGAGCCCCTTGGATGGTGGCAGCAAAGCACTGGAGACGTTGAGAAAGCCAAGTAGCCATTCATCATGTGGCACGGAGAAGCTGCATAAAGCATCTGAGAAGCCCTGCAAAGCACCCTGAACCCAGGCAGTAATTACGCCAAGCGTTTGACCCACTGAAACCACTATTAACCTCTAACAGAGGCACAGTTGTGCAGCCAAACGTTCACAATGTTAGTCATGTTTAAGCAGCTTCCAGTAAGGATGACACCAGCCTATTAGAGGAATTTGCACATTCCCTCTGGAATTGATGGGATTCTTTCAAGTGTTTATCCTCAGCCTTGGCTGCCAACTTCATCTTTACAGTTCTTATCCCTTATTTTCTCTGGGAACCTAATAAATGAAATATTGTCCCCAGAAGTTTAATTTTTCCTGTTAGAGGAAATTTGGTTTGGTGAGGGTGGGCTGGCCTAGAATTTCCTAAATGGTTGATTTAAATATGTATATTTAAGAACTTGGCCTTCAGCCTTAGTTTGGGGTAGAAAGGAAACACTCTGTTCTCCAATTTTTCCTTTCAGGCACATCAAGGAAAAGACAGTAAGTGTCACACAAAATGCATCACTAATCCCAAAGAGCGGACACCTCTTCCCTTTTCTCCAGCGTATCTTTGTGTAACTCCATGTGCGTGCTCAAGGGATGCCGGGAGAAGAAAGTTGTCCTTCCCCGCACAGGAGGCAACCCCGGCAGGCCAGGCTGCTCTCTGGCTCTGAAGCTGCCTAACATCACTGAAATCAATAGAGTTCTCCTCTTCTGCAGCAGCGGGAGGCAGCGTCAGGTCCTTCACTTCCTTGGCACTCTGCAGCTCTGGCTCCAAGCCATGAATGAAATGGTTTGTCCTACCTGCAGCGAGCTAACACTGCTGCTGGGCTAGCGAGCGGTGGGACCAGCTGGAACCCGGACAGGCTGGGAAGAGATAATGCAACACGAGGGACCCTCACACACACCCTCACACAAGGGTGGCAAAGGCATTGCTCTCAATCTGTTGGTTTGACCGTCTTAATTCTTTAGAGCCATGACCACTGAAATGCACCATTTATAAACCAAAAAGGAGCCATGAGGACTGTTACAAGATAAATTTTTGGAAGCATTATCATTCCAAGATAACTTTACTGTATTTAGCTGCAATCCGTGGAATTATCCTAGCTCAAAATGGAAGTAATCTAGTGGTGAATCAACTCTTTCAGGAAGAAAACACAAAAACAGGGGTCTAGGAGACACTGCATACCCAACTTAACAGGCGTGGGCCAGGGACAGAAATAAACAGAGTCCTTGTCATTTTCTAGGTGAAGGCACAGCAATAACCTTTAGGTGAATAGATGTCTGTCCTGCTCCACTTCATATTCTGGTATTTTATAGCAAAAAGAAACTAACTAAATTAGTCACTAGCTATGTTCCTAGAATTTTTGGAAGTAAGTTCTGTCTATAACCTTTACCTGTCACCAGAAACCTTTTAAGATGTTTCAAACAAGGTTTGGAGTAGGTAGACTGGTTTTACACCTTCACCTTCTCAGGCCTCAGCGCTCTGTTTTTTTCACAGAATCACAGAATGGTTTGGCTTGGAAGTGACCTGACAGATCATCTCGTTCCATCCCCCCTGCCATGGGCAGGGACCCGTTCCACCAGCCCAGGGTGCTCCAAGCCCCGTCCAGCCTGACCTAGAACCCTGCCAGGGAGGGGGCAGCCACAGCTTCTCTGGGCAGCCTGGGTCAGGGCCTCACCACCCTCACAGTGAAGAATTTCTTCCTTACATCTAATCTAAATCTCCCCTCTTTCAGCTTGAAGCCATCACCCCTTGTCTCATCTCTCCATGCCCTTGTAAGAAGTCCCTCTCCAGCTTTCTTGTAGGCCCCTTCAGGTACTGGCAGGCGGCTACAAGTGGATTTTGGCAGCATCTTCTTATTTTCTTGCAGTATTCAAGCAATGCTACTCACAAAAGCACACCAGAAATTAGCACCCTTGTGTGTATTTCAAAGAAACCAAGCTTACTGTAGAGCAACTGCCTGATCCTAGATCTCCTGGCTAGTCTTTCTTGGTCATCTGAATTTTGCCCTGGGTACCCTACAAGTACTCAGAGGGAAATTTGTCCTGCAATTCTGCATTGCGTTCAGAATAATCTTGTCTCCAATTCCCAAAGACTTCTTTATGATGTTTTAATTCAGTCCTGACACTGCAGCCATGAGGTCTTGATGAGGAGCTGCGTAATGCAATAGAAAGAAGAGTTATGACTGGCTCTGTGGGAGCAGCAGCACCAGCACATCAGCTGTACTTTGGCAGCCAAATGCAGGCTGCAGGGAGAAAAAATGCAGAAAGGCTATCACGTAAGGACTTCGCTTTTCAAATGACCATCCCTCTAGGGCAGCCATGGTGAGTGGGCTTCTCTGAAGTCTTCTCCTGAGAGTGAAGTTTTGACCTCACCATTGCCAACCCAACCCCTGCCTCTAGAAGGGTCAGGTTTTCCACTCTTTGCTAGGCTGTTCCCTTCAGCTTCCTTCATACAAGCTGGGCAATACCATTGAGTATCTCAAGAGTCAGAGGAAAATTGAAGCTCTTGGCCTACACAGATTGCTTACCTCAATGCTTAACCAAAGGCTGAAGGTTCTTTTCCCCTTCAGCAGCTGCTGCTATCCCTGTTCCCACTCCTTCTTTGCACCATTGGGTATGTTAATGCAACAGACTGAATGCAGAAATCATGCAGGCAGAGCTAAACTAGCTTTAAACCACACAGCTCATATACCCCTAATGGGTGAAGCTGATGTAGCATGGATCTGAGTGCGAGCTACTTCAATCCCTCCAGCCTAAGGTGCAATCCATGCCTTGCTGCGTCTTGCTGAAGCTGCATTGAGCAGCAACTAAGCTTGATAGTGTAAAGCTAGTTCATCTATGCAACCTACAGTAGTAAGGTAAACGACTACTAATGAATACTGTATATCCTCCTAGGGATATCGTCTCGTGATGGACTTGGCAGTGGTATATTTACAGTTGGATTCTATGATCTTAAGGGTCTTTTCCAACCTAGATGTTTCTATTCTATTATTCTATATTGCACAGAAATCACTGATGTGTAAACCAGTCTTCACATTTGTCCAAATGCCCTTCATCAACACCTTCAGCAAACCTATTGCTGACCGTGTCTTGTGTTACTGAAGTATCCTCAGCACGCTAGCTGCCCTGGAAGGTGCAGCGTTTGGATGCGATGGCAGGAGGACCCCATCTAGACACTCGTCAAAGTTCTGGATTCAGCAGCATGATCTTCGGAATGAGGAAAGTAGGTCCTGAAATCATTGGTTGGGATTTTGGAGGAGGCCTCAAGCAACTTACAAAGGCTAAATTTCATTCTATCCTGTGAGAAAAGTACCAGAAGGGAAAGAACTTGGCAATATGTCAAGCATGAGTAGAGACCTGATAAGAATCCTTCTATAAAATTAATGTGAAATAACTTCGGGTTTCATTTCAGTGCTTAAAGCAGGTTAGGGTCAGTTTTTTCTCTCCTTCTGAAGTGATGCCCTGATTCCTTCTTACATTTCTATAATAAGTTTCTATGAATTCCAATAAAATAATCACCTGCAAGATTCAGTTTTATTGCCCTAGACAAATGCATCATCTTTACTCCAATTTAGAAAAAGCATTACAGCCTTGTGTAATAGTCCAGATCCTCTAAAAAATGGAACAGTCATTTAAGTTAACAGCAAGGCTTTTCTCCACTAAAAGGCTAGAGACATCACCATTATCCAGGTTTTTCTTAATTACAGCATATGGCAGGAAAAATTCTATAAATAATGCTTGCACTGTAGTTTGAAAGTTGCCATCTCCCACTAGCTATATGTACCTCAAGAAAAGAATCTAGTACAAACTGTAGAAAAGGAATTGAAGCGTTGTCCCACCTCAGGCATACTCCCTTCCCGTCACTTAGGATGCTTACCCACAAAATGGGATCCAGGTTGAGATCCTCCTCATCTAAAGGGGTTCAACCTCATAGCTCCCACTTCTGAGGAAAGACGCTTAGCCATAATATCTAACATTAAGCTTATGAGCAGGCCTGTGTTATGGAGGCCACCAGATTGTCACTCAGGCATAAAGTGCCCTTTGAGCTGAATTTGTGCTCATGGACTCCACGATTAACACTGACATAGCTGTCATATGGATCCTCCTCATGAACTGAGAAAACACCAGAGAGAAAAACATATGAGGTGTAACTTAAATCCCTGCCGGGCAGCTTTTTCCTTGATTTTGAATCATACACAACAAGACGGTTTTCAAGGAAGAAACGCAAGGTAATGTTTTGCATCTCCATGTAAGACAAAAAGCCATATGAGATATGAGTTGAGTACGAGGAGTTGGAGTCAGCGTGCAGTTCCGTTGCTTCTGGGTCTTGGGCTCAAATCAAGTCCACAATGCTCAATATTTGTCCTCTTGTGAGGTGCTCTGTGTGAAAGTACCCACCACCTCTAGGTCTAACTGATAGGGCCAGTGCCTACTGTGTCACCTTTTGCATGCCAGAAAAGCATACTGGAACATCCACGCATTGATAGAGTGGCTTCTCCACTCTGGCACACAGAAATCACAGCTCCCTGCGAACGTCGACAAAGACTCCACATGTGTTTGGCAGCACCAGATCGGACAGACCAAATGACCGACTGCCTTCAACTCTGTTCTGTTTGAAGTCGGGTGGGACAGGCTGTTTGTTTTCTTAAAGCCCTCAAATACAGTGAATTGCGTTTAGAGACCCTAGTCATTCACTCAAAGCACAGACCTCGTGTGATAACAGCCTAGTGTTCGGAATGGAAGAAGTCTGATCCAACAACCTCCTTTTCACTTTGTGGAAGAAGAATCTGAATACCTCTGTATATGGAAATATTAAACGTTCTCAGAGCCCTGAGGACAAACATCAGATGTCATCAGGAGGAACATGGGCTGTCGTGCTTTATACACTTCCCTGACTTTACTGAATCTGCCAGTGACACCGCGAGCACCACTGCAGACATTCTCTGTGCAGACAGAAAGCCCATGTTATGTTGGCCACAGACAGCAATCCTGCACTGGTAACTTTCAAGGCCTATCCAAGCTTCCAGGACTGGATAGATCGGAATAACCAGCGTATATATCATTCTGTTCAAACCTTCATGAGGTTGTTCTTTTTCTACCACTCCCATTCAGAATGAATTTGGTGCTTTCAAAGTTGGGCATTAATTGTTCCTTAATAAGATATCATCATAAAACATGCAATTTAGTGCTTCGTTTCTTCCAGTTTCCATATAGGAATCTGACTGTGCTAAATTCAAGCTTTAATCCCCCTGGCCCTGCTTGTAACTGGTGCTACAGACTATGAAGGGTTACCGACCCATAACAAATAAATTAATAAGCTTGTGTAATTATCTTTGGGTCATTTTATTTCAAAGCATGAAATCAAAAGCTCTGTTCACATTAGTGCAGGAATTGCTGTAAGTGGCCATTGAGGCTCCCTTGATACACCATCTGCGAATGCAGCAAACTGGCACATGTTGGACAGAAAGAATCCATGCTCATCGCGAGCGTGCAGGATTTTTTCCATTACCTTTGCTGGGCGTAGGCCTCAGATCCTCTTTCTACCCTTTCCCCCTCTCAAAAGAGTAGTTTTGCCTTACACTGTGATCTTTGTCTTTTGCAGTCAACAGTTGCTGAGAAGTCCTCACATCGCTACTGATCAGTAGATCAGATTATCTGGTCTTCAGCTGTCTCGGGGTGACGTGCAGAATGCGTGAGCACAGCCACAAAGTGGACTCCTGGAATGCCTAGAAAGAAGGATTGTGCTTCCCATGGCAACATGCATTGTAGCACTGTTGCTTATCCCATTCCTCTGGCCTCCTATACATCTTCTGGTAGAAGGATGTGGTCTTTCTGGCAGCTTGAGTCATTGGAGGTTCTTACATGGCTCGTCTCCCTGTGTAGCACAACTCCCCTTCCTACCTTCCTGCATCCCCCATCCTCACTGTTGCTTTGTCTTTGGGCTTTTTGCTCTTGGCTCAGTTTTACCTTGTGATCACCTTAAATTTGAGGCCTGGGGAAGTTCTGCAGCTTGAATTGCTGCTGTCCCCAGGAATCTAACTGAGCTGGAAAAACACTTCTAACTTCCAGACCTTGTGATGCAGTCACTTAAGATAAGGCTGGTAGGGCTGACTCCTAAGTTACTATGGTTATCGCTATAGCCACCTTGACGTCTGCAATCTCTAGCACAGAGCTGTGAAGAGGGCTCTTCCTGCTCCTGCTGCGTACTTGAAAGACCAAAACAGGACAGTCATTCCTGCATCTCCCCACTTCATAGACTCGTGGCACACTATTTCTGCCCATAGCTAGAAACTTTCTGGACGGCCTGTCAGTTGACTGACCTCCTGGCATCTCTTGAAAAAGCAGCTCCACACAGATGCCTTGTGAGGTAGGTCAGCCGGCATTTTCTGGGTGTGAATTGCCCACACCCCATGCCGAGGAAGAGGAGGAGTACATGAGGATCCTAGCTGTGAAAACAGAACTGGAAATGGCTCCAGAATGGAAGATTAGTTCACTACATTGCTTATGATGTATTAGTCAAAAAATGGTAGAGGCAAGCATCTACAGCTGCACGGACATCACCAAGTTAGCAGGGCTACGTGTGAATGTGCACTAGTAACTCAGCAACTTTTAGACAATTAATTAGTCCATCAGTGGCTATAAATGTGGCAGCCCTTGTGCAGCCTCTGCATAAGAAATCTCAAAAATGGTGGCTCCTGGGTAGTGAGAGGGTGCACCGAAGGAAAGATCATGCTGTATGTGCCTTGTGCTTATACATTTCCTAAGCATCTGCTGGTAGCCCTATCGGCCTCAGCATATTGAGCTAGATGGCTCTCTAGTCTAGGAGAAGAATTCTTATGTCCTTCTGAAGAAGGATCTATGGGGAGATAAGTTACTGTGGCAGAAAAATGACATTTCATTCCCAGCTGCTTTACAGCAGAAATGCCTCAATTCTGCCCTCAGTAAGCTAGCTGGAGTGCCCACCCGCCGCAGCACAACTTGTCTTTGAATAGCTGAGGGCAGACCTTCTGGCATTCACGTTTCTATGTGCTTAACCCAGACTGAGAACAGTTTACCTATCCGGAATTTTGGATGCAGTTGCTTCATACAAGGTTGATTTTTAGCAGATGTGGCCATTTCACGCTTATAAAGTTAGCAACGATTTTGGCACAGGAGGTTTTGTGTGCGAGAAAGCCACTGAACAAAAATCTGAACCAGAAATGAAAGTAAATCTAACCAGAAAGGAAAGTAGCTGCCGGCTTCCAGCACAGCATCCCAAAAGTTTCACTGCGTGGTCATCACCCTTTTAAACCTGAGCCACACGGATTTTGCAGTAGGGGGGGGGAAAAAAAAATCAAGCAAAAAAAAAAGATAAAACCTTTCCTTCACATTAAGGGAGAGAGAAAAAGATGGTTTTGTCGTTCAGTGCTGACTTCCCTGAACATCTCTTTGCTCTGAGCGCGGCGAGACCCGGGGGGCTCGGAGCACCAGTCAACAGGGGGCAGCCGGAGGACGGGAATCAGCCCCCAGCCTGGCACCCCTTCCCTGAGACGCCCAGAAAAGCAGCAGCCGGCCAGCCCACCAGCAGCCCTCGGTCTCTGGGCTGATTCAGTCCACAGGCACCTCCCTCCCTGGCTCATCGTCCCGTTATGACACAGGAAGATGTCAGCCTTTCATGGGACAAAAGGACATTCTCAGGAATGCAAAGGACTGAAATATCATCTCATACTCTGGCACGCTTCCAGGACACCAAGGATGTGCAGTGTCTCCTTAATCAGAAGTCCTTTTTTGGTCCTGCTGCATTTTAAGAGACCAGTCTGACTCAAAGACGATATCGAGTTCACCTAAAGTAGCCTGGAGGATTTGCATTTGAAAGCCACCCAGCCCAAGCTTAACCAAACCAGCCTTCCTTAAACTAAAAACAAAATGAAGCGTCTTGCTCGACAATACTCTCTTTCGCTTCTCAGCTTTGCCCTTGGGAAAGGCCACAGCTGTGTGCCTCCGAGATAATATTTTTGGAAGGTGCATTCCTTTTATTGGGGCCAGGGCAGTAGGAGGACCACCGAAAGGGCATGCACAAGCTATTTTGGAAGGCTGCGTTTTTTCTTTGCGGCTGTAGTCGCACAAGTGTGCATAGCTCTGTTCCTACACCGAAAGCTGGTGTGCAGGGAGGGCCAGATCAAACCGGGCAGCTTGGCATCGCAACCGGGCCGGCTGCTGCGTCCCAGGGAAGGTTACACTGCCGTGGCGTAACGTCGTCAGAGGATAATATTAAAAGCCTGACAAGTAGAGGATTTCTCATAGGACCCTTCTACCTGTGGTGGACTCCAGAGCCAAACATGACCAGCTCTCATTCTCATCTCACACATGGAACTGTTACACTTTAAATACGAATAAATGACAGATTACCCTCCTCCCCGTGAAACAAGAGAAGGAGTGAGGAAAGGAATACTACCCAATGAAATCACTGGAGCCTAATCTTTTCAAAACACTGCTACTGAACTCACCCCACTGTCATTTCTTCTTGGCTGCCACGACTTTCTAGAGCCCTTTTTCAATTATTTTCTGTCCTTGAATTTTAAACTCAAGTTTTTTACCTCTGTTTATGATGTGCAGCACTTTTTTCCCCCATCCATGGGATCTCCTTTCCTCAGCTGCTACATGTACTCACATCACTCCTTCCAAGGCACCTTATCTGTTCACTGATTCTCTTCTGCTTCTCTTATCACCCACCATCTTCATATTCTTTGATATTCTTAAGCAAAAAGACCTTCCTTCTCCTCTCCTGCATTTACTTTTCTCAGACTCAGTGTCAAAACCTCATTCCTACCTCATAACACTCTCTACTGGTGAAATCCATGTTTCTTGGCATCTCATAGCTCTGTTATTTGCCAACACACCCGACAAAGAGCAGGAGCCACAGGCACGTTCAGAAACACAGGAAGCGGAAAAGAAAATTTTAAGACAGTGGCACTTCAGCATGGATGTCACTTCAGTTCTGTCTCCGTCATTAATTCTAAAGGAGTCCTTCGTCTCTGCCTTATCGTGTTTTCAAAATCTATGCAGGAAGTTTCTCAAAATGCTTAAGTGATGCAGAGCACATATCCTTGTCAAAAACCAATCACGTCTTTTAAAAAAAAGTGCTGATAGCCAAAGCATATTTGGAGGGCGGTTTCCTCTGTTCGCTGCTCACGTTGCTACCTGCTAGCTGAGCCATGAAGAGATGTCAGCTCCTCGGAAACCCACTTCGTAAGCAAGTCCCACCACCTCCCTGAACACTGCTCAGTCAGCCACCAAAGCAGTCATTCCACTTCCTTTCCGTACTCTGAGGGACACAGCTGGCCCTCTCCTGTGCTTTCTTGAACACCTCAGCTTTGGGTGTAGCTGAGAAGGAGACAGGCTCATTGGATTCTAGAGGTGTTAGTTAACCATGTTAAAAAAATAAGGGTGAAATACTCAAGGCCCACTAACATATGTGAAAGACTGAGAAGCCTCTAGCCCCAGAAGCGTGAAATATGTCTGTCTTTACACTGCTTCAAGTCAGCCCCAGTTTATTGCCCATCAAAGTCCATGGCTGCCCATCCACCTCAGTGGGCACTATACTGGGCCCCAAATGAAGAACATATTTCAGAAATTCTCCTGAGAAAGAGCAGGAGCATTAGCGAAGCAGCACATGAATTAAAGCAGGCTTGATCCGCTTTAATGTGCGCTCTGAGCCTGGGGCCCACTAAGAACCTTCTGATCACATAATCTGCCTATCTGGAGGATCTGTATATATACAATGAGATAATCCTGGTAATCAAGAGTGTGGATAATAGCATTATTATTTTATTCTCATAAATATTTGAAAAGTTAGGTTTCCTTCTTCAGCGCAATCTGAAGGGTAAAATTCCCACACTCACTGAAAAAAAAGACCTGCCAGAAAATCACGGAAATGTAATGGCAGTAAAAGCAAGGAAAACATGTCTCAGAAAACTAAACACACAAAGTAGAAATGTTTTGACTGTGTACACATTTTCAAATCTTCAGGTGTAATCAAAAATCACTGAGAAATAATGTACAGCTGATGCGGGTTAATGAGAAGCGTTAGCAAAGCCCAATGGTATTCACCAAGGCCTTGATCACATACTGCAGCCGTGTACCAGGAGCCCTTGGACCATGGCAGGCAGGGACAGAAAGCGAAAGGAGATGAAGGCGTAGCAGAGACAGAAGCAGACAGCTCCTTCTGCCCCAGGGAAGGGCAGCGGGGAACAGCGGGGCAGCAGGGGACAGGGGAGCAAGCCTGCAGCCAGCGAAGGGCAGCCCAGGTCTGGCGCGCTGGTGAGTGATCACAGCAGTTGCAGCCCTATTCCGGTGCCCCCGTAGAAATGCGGTATCTGCCCGAGCCCTACTTAGCCCATTATGTCACTACTGAAGCCAAAGAAAAATGTTGACACCTCAAAGAGAGGACTGAAGGATGGAGTGCTACCAATATAGTTCAGCTGGTAAGGAGTGGAAAGCCCAGTCCTCTCACAGGGCAGTAACGCCACCAGAGCAGGAGCGACGGACTTCTGTTAATCCCATGAACAGCTTCTCCTAGCTGTTGGTCCTCTCAAGGAATGGACCCTTCATCTTTTCTAAAATGAAGCAGAGAATTTTCTTCTGATCCTAAGGGAACTGCAGAAAGGACGAGAGGTCACTGCTATGACAAAGCCACGGAGGTTTAGGAATAGCAGTTACTGACAAACATCTGTCCAGTGAGTGCCAGAATAATCCACTACGCCATCAAGGGAAACTCAGGCCACCTTCCATTCCATTCCATACATCTCTAGCTGGGGTTTATTAATGGTCTGAATATGTTTGCCATTTCTACATAAGGGTAGGCTGTGCTGGTGAATTTGTTTGGTACGTTTTTTTATAGTAAGATGAAATGATACTTACTTGGTCCAAAAAAAAAAAAAAAAAA
>Ga0065711_1040131_pt1 | contig 17225 bp, 10 predicted proteins | sample Hoacrofraction12_FD_59098 | JGI IMG/M metagenome (GOLD analysis project Ga0065711, IMG submission 59098) | Hoatzin crop microbial communities from Cojedes, Venezuela - Epithelial fraction 12 v2 (version 2) | ecosystem: Host-associated > Birds > Digestive system > Esophagus > Crop | place... | reverse complement strand
AAAAAAAATAAGCAACAATGCTTCTGTGCATTTTCCTCAGGAAAATCTCTTCATGACCCAAATTATTTCCTTAGCCATTCTATGGACTGCTTTAAACTATTCAGTTTATATGCTGGAGACAAAAACTGTAACTGGATTTATACTAATAATTTATGGCTTCCTGCGTTGAAAGAAGTGTAATATGCACGGATTTGATAGCTGACAAATGTTAGATGAACCTGGTAAGTAACTTTTCTGTTTACAACCATGCAACTCCATATAGGTTGAAGCCTTACAGCTGGTCAACAGTGGTCTGTACGAGGGGCGTGAGGACTTCGCAGTTGCCATGCAGCCATTTTTCCGAAACACATTGCTGCCCCTGGATAGTGTAAGTCCTATTTTTCTTTCCTATTTAGCAAAGACCAGTGTCTTGATTTCCCTAAGTAAGAAAGATCCATGCCACAAGGACTGTGTTTTCTCTGCACAGTCTAGTGGCACAGGGTGGAACCTGCGATAACAGCAACAGAGGAGAAGACAGGAAAGACTGTGCTGCCTGTGAATCAAAATGACTGTAAGAAACATTCGTAGTGTGCACACACTAAACCTAAGCACCCTCTGGCTTTCTCTAAACTGCATGTTTCTTCCCCTGTTGGGGCTTGGTTGGCATTCACCACAATTTTCTTCTGATCCAGGTTATGGAATACGTTCAGGATTCCTTCACATGGAGTCCAGCAATTACATGCCTGGCTCCCAGCCTGGAAACAGGAACCAGCCTTTGAAGCCAAACACTGATTCTCCTCCTTTTTCTCCAGCTTTAGCATTATGTATGCTGTGTCATTAGGGATACAAATATATAACACGAATCCTGGTCAAAACCACTCAGTTTTGCATGATACCGATCCTTTTATCATATCGTCATTTTGTTCTGGCAGCCTTCAAGTCCAAAGAATGGTCACCATACCGGTAGTGATGAGGCAAATTCTCCCTCAGTTATTTGCCACAGCTGGATAAGACCCCAATTTTTAATGTTGCCTAAAATTCAGGTTATAAGTCTGAGTTATGGAAGTTTAACAAGCAAGAATAAGTAGTTTTCTATCAGTTCTGTACATGGTGGAGTGTGGGTCAATGGCAGTGTCCACATAAGAGCTGTGACTGTTGGTTTAATGATGATTAGGTTTTTCATGAAAATAGTTGTGTGAAGTTGAGCGGGCTGCATTACACAGCAGGTCTCAAGACGCAGTAATCAGTCCATAGTTACGAATACCTACGTTTATCTGCAGTGTCAAAATATGAGCATATTGCCTTTAGGAAGATACCAAAATTGTGAAGCGAGTATGCTAAGTACAGTGGACTATTAGATATAATATGTCAGATCTCAAAGATTGAAATCTGCTGAGAAATACATTTTTGCTTTTATCGCAGAACGGCAAGCCAGATCTGAGTTTCTTTGCTGCAGACTGCTTTCATTTCAGTGCAAGAGGCTACGCTGAGATGGCCGCGGCTCTCTGGAATAATATGGTAAGAGGTTACAACCTAGATCCCTATGTGTTTGTGGTGGCAGTCCCTACAAAAGTTCATGAGAAAGGTGTCTGAAACAAAACAGTAAGCAAAAAATAGGACTGATATCCTAACAAGACGGGGGCTGCTCAACTCAGACCCTTCTCAGTCTGCATTGCTTAGGAACACAATCCAAAGCGATCACGTTGCATAAAACAGTGTAAGTCTTTGCTAATTCAAAATGAGAAATCCTGAGAGTCTTAATGTAATGAAAAAATCCTTTCTCATTTGGTAAACAACTTGCATTAAAGCAAAAAATCAGCCTAGTTCAACGTTCAGTCCTGCAGGTTTCCTGAAAATGTCTGTTGAATGAGCTTGCCCTTCTTCAGTGAATTGTTAGATTTATTAGGAAAACATATATGTTATTGAATTTTTGCTGTCGTTAATACTGTGGACATGTTGTACCACCCACTCTAGTATGTGAAGCAACTGTAGTAGAGCCATTGAAACTAATGGGGGGCTGAAATCACACCTATGATGCCTCTGCTTGCAGCCACATTTCTTCTGTCATTTTGGGGGAAATGATAGCTTTTGTATAGTGCTGGAAGAGTGTGTGAGAGGCCCATGTTGGACTTCATAACTCCAAGGTCACAGTTGCTTTCAGAACCAGGATTTTTCCCATGGTGGAAAGAAGAGCATCACATTTTCGTGCCACAGTGACATTTCCTCCTCTTGTCTCATAAACACCAGTACCCAAACACATTGTGGTAGCAGAAATCCCGTATCTTGGTTTGTACAAGAAACAAACATAAATGGAGGGGAATTTATTTGCAGTTTAAGTAAAAGTTTGAGTAAGATAAGAAACTTACAGGATACTTCAGAATGAACTAGAGCAAAAGGACTGGGAAATACAGGGCAGAAATGTGTGCGGTTGCCCAGTATAGCATATGAGCTGTAGGTTTGGGATTTTAGAAGGCAGTAGACATACACATGCTCTGAGTAATTGATTTGTGCACGCACAGCAAATCTGCCAGTTTTCTGTCAAGCTTCCCTGTCTGGGGCTTCAGATGACAGCAGTCTGGTAGGCCTCATTGTATGGTAGCTTGAACAGGGCTAACGGTGGCCCAGAAACCCCAGGTAAATGTAGAAAACATTAAAATTAAGCATGGCTGCAGGTTTCAAGAAGAAAAAGAGACAGTACCTAGATGTATGGTAGCCTTAAACTGGGATTCTGTTGCCATGTGGTGTTCCTGTTGGCCATTACTCATTCCTGAATCACCATCAGTCCTTTTTCTGTGCCACCGGAGTGTGATTATGTCCAGACTGTCACTCATTTCCTACACACGTAAGGATATTGACGCAAAGCTTTCTACTAGCGTGGCAGGGATCAGGTTCCTACTGATGTGAATTGCAACTGTTCCCTTCTGTAGAGATCGGTCTGTCCACCTCAACCGAAGATTTTACTACATAAATCTAGTTCTTGTAACACACCCCTGCTTTTCACTTGCAGTCCATGTACGGCAAGGCTGTACAAGCTTACTGGAAGGCCGTATTTTTTCCCCATTCCCTGAAAAGATCAGCAGGCTGTAGGCTTAAGGCCAAATGAGATGGATTCTTGTCAGTACACATAAAGGGCCGGACTGTGCCTGGCCGCTGCGTGGGTATGCAGGGATGGGGATGGCTTAAGGAGCCTCTCCCTCACCATGATGTTTTTTGCCCTTTTCAGTGCATGCAAAGCAAAACATGCTCCTTCTCTCTCAAGTCAGAGGACTCCATAGTCTTAAGAAGCGCGCACTGGTCCCAAATCCACCTCATCAGTCCCCTGGCCCAGGAGAAGAGCACGCAGACAGTGTGTTTAGCTTGTGTTCTTCCTCCATGTTTGCCACACGGTCTCTAAGAGCTGTGTGTTTCTTCCAGAAGTTGCCCTGTACACTCACGGATATGGGGATGCTGTAATCTTCAAAGTTCAGAAGCTAATGCTACTGAGGAACAGATGCCATAGAGATGAAACAAGCACGGCTGGCTACAGAATTTTGCACCTTTATCGTCCTTTGTCTGGGCTCTGTGCCAGACTCCTTACCAAGTGCCCTGGCACATGGAGCATTACAGTTATCTACAAATAACCAGTCATATTGCAGACAGAATACGAGCCACGCATCTTACAAATAGCCATATGAGAATTTCAGCTGTTCCCTTAAAGATGCAATGAAAAAACCAAATTCAGTCTTCACAACATTAGCTGACGGGCAGTCCAAGTGATTAGAGGTCTTATATGAGTCCAGCAGGACCCCACGACAATCAGCAAAACTTGGCATTCTGTTTTACTTCGCATCTTCTCTCCACTTGTTAGCTTTCTTCCCTTCCCTAGTCATATTTTGCTGTGGTTAATACCTCTATTTTCATTTTTCAGTCTCTACTTCCTTTCTTCTTTTTTTCTTTCTTTTTCTTAAACTGAACTAGAGACAGAAAGTGTTCCCAGTATTTCCATATGGGAACCTCATGAATAGAATTTGTTTTCTCCATGTTGTATTGGGCTTGTTGTGGTATTGTTTCCCTCCAGCACACAGCTGACACTTTGATCACTTGAGGACAGTAAATGCATGTATACACAATAGCAGAAGCAACAGCACGCCTCTGCGCTGCATTCCCAGAAGTGCTGGATGACAGCTCGGTGGTTCTCTATGGGCCAATCCTGAAGTCGTTGTCCATACACCGCTGTAAACACTTCAGTTAACATGACTGAGCAAGCCTCTACTTGTTAGCTTAACTATGGTAACCAGTGGTATGTGCATGCCTAGCCAACCACAAATGCTATGCCACTAGCCTGGACATATTTTCAGTTTGAAATGGACTTGGGGCGAGCCTATGGTCAGCTATTGCAGCTTAGCTGACAACTGATAATATAGAAGGCTCTGTTTAACTCACTTCTTGCAATCTTATGAAGCTAGCCTCAGCTAAAACTCACAGGGAATTTCTTGTCTGAGTGAAGACCGTAAAGGTTTGCACCATCTCATCCTGTCTCCGTAATCCTACATAATTTCTGAAGTCACTTCCATCACCGTGACACCTAGGCATCTCTTTTTCAGTAACGTGCTAAGTAACATGACTAACATCTGTCATGTGGGTTCTTTTTTTCTTTGCGGTTTATACTGTCATTTGAGTTTTGTATGTGGGAGAACTGGGTGTAGAGTGAAACACTTTGTTTTAGCAGAGTGTTTAAAGTATGTGGTATTAAGAGTTATTTTCTCCTCCACTCAGTGCAAAAGGAGGAAGGGCTTCTCCTGTTCCTTGCTTCCTGAGGGAGTTTTTCTGCAGACAGTACATCAGATTCTCTATGTCTTCAGTTCACGAGTGTTAAAATGTTTGGAAACTTTCCTGTGATGCACCTTCTACCACATTTCTTCATTGCTGCAAGCACCAAAAGATTGGATAAAAATTGTAACCACCCAAGTCAGGAGAGTCTGGGGAGGAAAAAAATCATTATGTTTACTATTGCTTTTCTCTTGTTCAGCTGGAGCCAGTTGGTGAAAAGCAGACTTACAACAACTTTACCCATGACAGATCAAAACTCAAGTGTCCAAACCAAGTAAGTAAAGGCCAACCTGTCCATACTCTCCATGAACCACTTTCATTGTTCTCCTTTCTTCTTATTGCTAAAGTTCTTGAAAAGAAGTATCTTTGTGAAGGCTTTAAATAGCTAAAATATATGCCTGTTTTGTTACACACAGGAAAATCTAAGATTTAATGCAAAAAAATCATCCTTACTGCAGTGGAAAGCCTCTCGTTTAAGTCAGTTTTAATGAGTCTACATATTTCCATTTGGTTGTCTGCAGCAAAAAAATGTGGACATGGTGTCATCACTCCTGATTCTGAGATGGCTCCTTTTTTTTTTTTTTTTTTTCCCTAGGAGCTTTCAGTTACTAGGGCAGGAAAGAGTTTGGGCTAAGATAGACAGAAGGCAGAAACAGCTCATAGTCTGTCTAAAGATTGACAGTTCCTCTCTGGGAAGGGGCGATGGCACATTGAACGCTGCCTGTTGAGTGATCTGTAGTCACTAAGACCTTTGCTCTCCCTTTATAGGAGAAACCATTTCTTTCCACGCTGAGAAACAGTGGATTCAGAAATTCAGATGTCAACCTGGAGAAAACAAAACCTTCAGTCCCCTACTGGGCTGTCATTGTGGCGGCCGTAGGTGGAGTCCTGGTGGGTTCTTTACTCATATGGGTTGTGTCAGGAAGAAGAGCCAAGAGGCACCAACGTGAGACTGATACAGAAAAGAATATTAAAACAACATCTTTGTAAAACAAGTGGAAGAAACGACTTTCTCTGCTGAGGCTGCTCTCTGGTGTGATGCAGGGAGCAGCAGAATAAGGACATGAATGAAGCTTCTCGGTTAGTCAGGGATTTTTGGGCCCAATCATCTTGATCAGAAATATACTGCAGAGTTAGCTTCTGGAGATCAGTCAAGTGGATGATGAAGTTTCAAGTGTTAAAGCTTTTCCTTCTGGGATGCAATTCTCTGTTTCATGAATATTACTGAGGATGTCAATTGCTTGCATGAAGTGAGAAAACTTGTCCGTGCATCTTGGCACCTTAATTGTGCATCTGCCCCCTTTTCTTATAAAACTGTGTATGGAAAATGTTAGATGTAAATCCAGGATTGCGACCTGGTATTCCCCAACAGCAAGGTAAGTGAGATAAAAATCAGAAGTTGCAATTTCATGTGTTTGTTAGATTCCAGAAAGACCATTGAGTTGAAGGTGCTAAAGTCGTTCTACATGGGAAAGTACAATGCAATGGAAACATTTTTAAGCCAACTTCTGAGCAACCTGGAACATCCATGTGGCATCCCTGGTGCAGTGCTGGGCAGCACAGCTAGAATAACCGCACCCTCTCTGCTGCCTTGGACTCCAGGCTCTGTCTGGGAATGGACATGGAGCTGAACCATGCGTGTCACTTCTTCTCCAGGGCTGAATGGCCAAGGGGCAGTCTGGTATCCTCCTGCCCACCACTGTACGGCAGCTGGTTCCAGAATGAATCTTCCTGTGAAGAAGGAATTTCTTCACTAGTGTGCAGTAGGGGGTCTAAACAAAAATGAAGTACCTAAATGTCAAAGTAACTTGGCTGAACCCTTCTCATAGGACCTGTGGCATGTTCAGGTGTCCTAGACTGGAGTGTCCATGGCTGTTCACCAAAGAAAAATTTGAAAAGTTTTTTCAAAATTCTGCTCAGGAATTCAGAGGAGATCGTTCCTGGAAATTAGGCATTCCTTGTTTTATACTTGCAGGTCAATTCATATGATCTACTACTACAGAACGTACTTCAGAGGTTTCCTGTGATCTTGTTTTCCAATATCTTTGTTATTTCCTATGTCAAATACTTCAAATTTAGATTTGATTCAAGCAAAAGTGTGGTTTGTACAGATGTGATTTTTTTGTGAGGTGTACTACATTTCCACTCCAGAAATGCAAATGAGCAGAAAATTAAAATGTTGCAGGGAAGAAAGTGTTCTGGGGCTCCTACATCTACTCATTATGCACACAGAAGTTATTCATACTCCTCCTTTTCCCATTTCACTCCTGTCATTGTCCTTCCTAAGGTACAAAGAGGTGGGTAAAATACAAATTGTACAGTCAGGTTTCAGGGGCTGTAGCTCCACTCACCCTACTTTGATCTGCACTCAAAGGCTGGGCTATTTCTGGTAGGGCTTTTATTTGCCTAAATCTTATCCACAGGTGTTGTGTCTGAGTTTGACTGGGAGCTCTACATGCAGCCCCAAAGGGGGACATATCTGGAATGCAAAACAGAAGCCTCTGCACCTTGCTTCAGTACAGTGCAAGCATCAGCTCAGCCCATCTCCGCTGCTCTTCCTGTCCCTGTCTCCACTGTGGGTCGTTAACTATCTGCCTGATATCCCAACTGCTGCTATTTATTTAGCTCAGTAAATGGAAGCAAACACAGCCTCAAATCTGCAACGCAGGAGATGAGATTTACTGTATTCCAGCCCATTCCACGGCACCTTCACCTTAGACACACTGTAAAATGTAAACTTCACAAGTGAGGACCCTGAGCAAATATCCCAGTAGATCATGAAGACTACAATCTCCTCTCATCCCAAAATAATGTTCTCATGAGTCCTCTTCCCTTCTGGTGTCTGGGATAGACACTACTCATGCAGCTCTTGGCTTGGGAAGGATTAAAAAGATACAGTTCTCTGCAGAACCTTTCACCGCTACTAGGTATTTCACAGGAAATTCAAAATAGTAGTTCAGTGCTGATTTACCTTTCCAAATCATGTGCATGCAGGAAGTGGGGTGCGGATCCTAGAGCATGCGTTAGAGCTACAAAATACTGCACAGTTTCTCACATCAGGTTTGTCCTGAGTAGAGATGGGTACAAGTGCCCTTGGGTTTCATGCTGGTACCTCCTGCTAGAATAACTAGTCACCCCCTTTCCTCAATTAGAAAGCTAAATTTTGTTCTGAGCTACTGAGAGCCAAAACATAAGAGCTGCAGCCAGTTGGGAAGTGAGGGGAAAGATGGCTCTTAGCTATTCCAGCATCCTGAAGGATGTTAGAGTGTAAATAATTCTTGCATGGGAGCCAGGGTGACTCCACTTTGGACTGCACATTCCTAGTTCCCTGTGGCTTTCAGCTCTGTAAGGAATGCTGCCTTTACTGACGCTTTTGGGAACTGAGAAGCCAGCGAGCTTAAATCATATTGGCTCTGTGCTGCTTCTGCAGCAGGAGACTTTTCCTCTAGTTTTGTAACTGTGGTGTTAGCTCTACTGCACTACTACAGCAGGAGCGCATAGGAGCTGGAGCATGAACTGGCAGGCTTCTTATTTAGTCTATGGAAATATCTTCTGGCACCTTTCTTGTGCCGACTGAAGTATGTGATGAACTGCACTGACATTTAAAAAACATCAAGAATCATGCAGTTTGCAGCTGCTCCACAAGCAAAATTATTTCCTTGAAGACATTACTGCTGCACGTTCCCTCTGTGCTCATTAAGAGGAGGTAACATTAAGCTGGAATGAAAGACAGATGATTAGATCTGGATCTCACTCTGACTGTATTCAGTGTCACGTTAAATCAGAAAGTAATCTATGCTTCCTATCTGTCACTTGTCTATTCCCTCTTTTTTTCTTTAATAACACGCCCTTGGTTTCAAATGACCTCATGGCATTTTTCCTCACTGGACGGCTGAATAGGCTGGATTGCCTACAGATACACCAAGGAAGAGAAGCTTAGGAGGAACTTCAAGTCCGTATGGAAAAATGCATGAAATGGATGCCATCTCAGCCCAGGATTTTGATTTGGCCAATGGTGATCTCACCCATCACTGAAAACTACCTCTTCTGTGTAAAGTGATTTCTTAACATCCTGAGAAAACAGGCTTTGTGCATTCTTCCTCTGAAGAAGAGCTACAGCTCAGCCCGCATGAGCAGTCACTGTCCAAAGGACCTTTGTGGGTACTGGCCTTGCTGCCCAGCTCGAGTTGTGAAGGGTGTTGGGGGTAGATGTTATGCTGTTGCCTGCTCTGGAGAAGTAATCTGTTCTTCAAACAGGGAAGTGATGGAGCCTGACAAGTGTTGGCAAATCGTTTGTCTGCAGCTTAGGCAGCAGTCAAGGTCACATTCTGGCCTCCTTTGTTGCTGCTGATGGACATGACCTCTCGTCATGATACAATGTCTGCGTTTTGCTTTGTAAGGTCAAATGGCACAGAAGATTTCCATCTAGGGTCAGTTTGCCCCAAAGTTCAGTTTATCTGCTCAGTGAACTTAGGGAAGAGAGGGAAAATTCAGAAAAAATCTGCACAGAAGAATTTTGTGGGTCTTTGGAGATTGCTACATGTTTCCTCCAGCCAGCTTCTGGATGGTGAGGTACAGATGTACTGATCACAAACAACTTCATTTTCACAGCTGATCAGTATGTTATATATTGGAACATGTGGGCAAGAGTTTCCTCACTTTAAGGAGTATTTAGCTAAGATATTGAGGTGAAACAACCCCACCCCAAAGACAGGGGTATGCAAAATACCTGGATTTTTCCAACTCTGCGTTTGCATGATTCATGTTCCCTCAGGTATTTAAAGAATATGCTGTTGGAGGACCACAGGTTTGAAATACTTGCTCTTTTTTACCCTTTTTTCAGAAGAAAGCTATCTGGGATTTTGGGAAAAGTGAAATGAAAGTCCATCCATAAAGTAGTTCACAAATTACTTAAATGAAGCAAGTTTTCTGGGTATTGTAGGTCTCAGAGCATGACAGGGAGGAGTGCTCCTGAAAACTATCGTTTTTAAACTATTTCTGTCCTGAGCTCACCGTTTGCTAATCCAGGGACCTGAGAAGTATTTCCAGTCACAGGAGTCGGTATCCAAAAAAGGGGGTGGTGGAATAGGGGAAAGAGGCTGGCACATTTTAACTTGGCACATGCTGAGTATCTTCCATTTAACTGTCAGCAACTGTCCTTGCCACCACTTAGCTTTTGTGGACATCAGATGTTACACCATCTTTTGCCTATTGAATTCCTTTCTGAGTTCAGTAGATTTCTCTTGGGCATGTGAAACCCAGTGCTACCAACACACACCTGACTGGGGGCAGGGCGGGAAGCTTGTTAGCTCTAGCTGCTTTTGATGAACCTCCTAGCACAAATCAAAAATTGTTCTGTTTTGATCATCAGAGAGAATGGTCACCCAAGGGAAAAGACAGAGAGCCCATGGCTTGAGCAATTCTAGAAAGAAAGCCAACAAAACACAGGAGGGCTTATTTAAGGGGTGGTTGGAACTACTTGTTGGCTAGAGGCTGGAAGAAGTTCCCTTATGTCTTTCAATTTCTGTGACCTATGTAACTGTCACTCATACTGCAGTCATAACTAGATTAATTTATGTGGATTTTACTGAGAAAACTTCATTCACTGAACTGTGTGGGTTTTCCCTAATTGCAGGCCTTCAGCAGGATTTGTAGAAGTCAGGTATGGAAATGTGCTCATGTCCTCTGTCGAATCGAGCCTGGGATCCGTGAACATGTTTCTGTGGTAGGGTGCTTGTACTCTCCAGGCTTTCTGCTTCCTTATGAGAAGGATTTACAAGTCCTTCGGGAGCAGTAGTTCTGCAGGAACATGGTTCAGTGAGAAACAGTTGGGAATTTTTGCCATTAATCCACAGGCTGACCTTGGTGAGAGTTATTTCAGCTGGAGAAACCAGCTGCTTCCAAACATCTAACAGTGCTTTCTCATTGGTGTAAAAGTATTATGACTGTGAAGAAGGAAAGTGACCTGATACCTTTGAAGTGTTTGTATCATAACCATCAAGGTTTTTTTAAAATTCCTTTTAGTGTTAAAAACTATCCATGAAGGAAAATCCTTTAGCTACCATTTGTGTTGCTTGGGTGACTGGAAGCACCACTTGAGGGCCCCAATGGCCTTAGGTTGTGATTGATAGGAGATCATCTCCAAAGTACAACAGCAGCCAGGGCTGCTGTTCAGCTTAAAAACAGCAAAGGATCTGGGCTTTGGGCATTTCAGAAAAATCTGTGTAACAGCTTCACAGTGGGTGGATGAGACAGAAAGTACCTTCCATGCTCTTGCACCAGCTCAGTTTTGCAGTCAGTGCCTGCTGTTAAAGTCACAGGAATTGGCCAGTTCAGCAGCTCCCCACCCACCAGGGATTTACCTGCACTCACCAGGTTGCCCACAGGAATCTTCTGAATCAGCTCTCAGATCAAAGTAAAACACAGGAGTTAGGAATAAGTGGGGAAGACACAGCTGGGGTAGATTAGACAACAGAAATCAAGGGCACATCTTCTGAAAGTTTCTAAGCCTTGCTCTCTGCTTAGCCCTCTAGCTGTCTTCATCTTGTATTACTTCAGTGCAGGCGTTGAGACCCTCTGAAAGCTCACCTGTCTGCAAATACAGCCTCCAGGGCCTGAAGTGCAGCAGCTCCTTAAGGTCCCACAACAAAACTGAGTGTATGAATCATATAATATCCCTGAGTATTCCTCCCAGACCCTCTGGGGATCTGAGGCACTGACACACCTGGGCTGTGAATCCCAGACAGCCTCAGGTGGAGGACAGACAGTGAGATGCTCAGTGTAGGCAAGAAGATAACTCCTCTGGGAGGGTGCAAAGACAGAAGTTCAGGTATCTAAGGCTTTTTAAGTCTGAAACCAGAGCTGACCGTGTATTCTGAAGAAATCACATGGGGCTTTGTGGACCATATTTAACAGGATTATACATCCGTATTCCATTGCTGTAAGTGTCATCTACACAAGCCTTTTGTGCATCTAGGCTGAAAAGGACACAAATGCCTCTCAGCCTTTGGCATAACGTTTATCTATCATGTACTTGTTCTGTGGCATGAGCTGACCTTTTCCTGCTGCTGCTCCTGCTACACTAGTTGAACAACCTCTTCACCGTTTCCCCTACCTGAGACATAATTTTGGTACAGCTGCCAGAAATCTCTGGTGCAGGGTGAGTAAATAAGCCAGCCTGGCAATTAGGACATTCCCCTGGCTGTTACTTATTCAACAACGAAATACTCAATGCCTTTGTTGAAGCATCGTCTAAAGTATTTTACGAATATTTATGAGGGTAGTTTGTGTGTCCTAACATTCCTGTGAGATAGTCTTATTACCCCCCAATTAAAGATGATGAAATTTATGTGTAGAGAGGTGAAGTGATGTGCCCTGGGCTACGTGATGAGTCAGTGACTGAGCAGGAAATTAAACCCAGAAGTCCTGGCTCCACAGACATAGCTCAGTTGTGTAACCACTATACAACCTATCATTCAATCGCTAACATAGCTAGACTGGTAGCTGAGCCAGCCTTACGCCTGCTTTTCCCCATAGCTTGAATGCAAATACAGCAAAACAGTGGCAGTCTGCTTGAGTGGGGAGAGGGCAGTGGGGAGCAGCAAGCTCTGAGGTGCGCAGGTCACTGAGGATCAGGTCTGCCCTGATGCTCCGTATCCATACAGGAGCTCTGAGCGCTCAGCAGTGCTTTGGCAGAAGCCCAGGCTGTGATTATTGCAGGGTGGGGAATGGAGAGGAGAGAGAAATTCAGTGCTCTCCCATCGTGCTCCCACTTGCATTACCCACACCCAGTCGTTAGCTCGCCAGGTTCCACCTCCAGCCTGCGAGCTGCAAGGCTGAAGGTTGCACCTTCTCCTTCCCTAGCACTGAAGGGATCCTTGAGCGTTGCTTAGAGTAGGAAGGGTCAGGATTTTGGGGAATCTGATCTCAGATCTGTTTACATGGTGAAAGTATGTCTTTAGAGCAGAAGAAAAAAAAAATCCTGTTAGGAAGAAATTATGTTGCTGAAATGAAATTTATTTTCTTGCTTCATTAGTCTGTTTGTCTTTCATTTTTTACTTGGTGGAAGAGAAATGATGGGGAAAAGTGGACCTAAAGTGAAATTTTTCATTTCAGAATGTTATTTCAATGACTACTTAGCTATTCCAAAATCTATTTAGTTTCAAAATATTCAGAAGTGCAGGATGTCTGCCTTTTGACTTATTTTCCAGCTGAAAGCATATAGTTGAAAAATAATACTGATTTGGAACCTTTTAAGTTTTTTTTATATTGGCAGTCTGATTTTTGAAATGAGAATGAACTCTAAACCATCAGCATGTCCAGGAAGAAAGAAATGTTGTTTCTTCTGAATAGTTCCAGTAAATTCAAAGCTGTTATTTCAGTGCTTGAGAGGCAGCTTCACTGCAGAGCTAACTCCTGTATTGATCAACATGAGCTGTTTGTCCCAAGTAACCATGCCACCGATCCGAGTGACAGCAGACCAAAACTGCCCTCATGCAGCAGCAGCGTCCGTGCTGCTTGATAGCACCAGTGTGTAGCTCTAAAACCAAATTATCAGCAGCCATCCACAGTAAGCAACCCTGCAATGTTATCGTAGCAGCTGCAGCATGTGTGTGACCATATTGGTTGGGTAAGCCTTTCCCACCGACTCCAACAGCAGCCCAGAATTTAAAGAAAAAGAAAAAACAAACAGAAAAAAAAAGGTGGGGGGAAGGTATATTTCCACATAAGGCTGCCTCCCAGCAGCCAGCATCTCCACTGGGATGCTCACAGCTCACACCTTCAACAAACTGCTCTGCTTGACCTAGCTGGCGGTGCCATCACTGGAAGGGGACAAGGGGTGGGGACAAGGGGTTATGGAAAGGGGGGGCGTGCGGCACTCCCTGTGCCGCTCCATCCCAGGGAAGGGAGCTCAGCTCCAGCAGGAAGCCTAGTATGGGCCCTGCTTATCCTCTCACCTGCAAACAATACGACGGAGTTGGGGAACTGCTCTTGGGCATCTTCCCATCAGACCATTTTTAGCAGAAACCTGTAGCTTGCTCATGCAGCTTTCTCAGTTTTTGGACCATTGTGACTTTATACAAAATCAGTTGTGAGCCAGAATGAGTCCCACTTGATGGGAAACAGGGTTGCCTCTGCAAATTACCGAATTCTGAGATGGTGTTATTTACCAGCGTGCTCTCCTTCGGTTCTCCTTGGAGCTGCCCCAACTGACTGCTTGCTATGACAATCTAATTATAACTTGGTTTGGCCGCGAGCACCAGCTGCCTTCGGCTTCTTTTATCTCATGGAACTGGGCAAGCAAAAGTTAGGTGCTTCAGTGCCTGCTCCCCGTGTGAAACCAAAGGAATTCAGAAATGTATTAGAAAGCCATTAGCTTCTCCTTTTCTCTCTTTTTTTCCACTGGAGCCCATCCAGATGGAGCACAAACAAGGAGAGGATAAATGCAAAGTGCTCTGCCACCCTGAAAGCACGCGCTGACGTCAGCTTTCATGAACTGGCACTTTAATCATCGCATGGGGAATGTTTCTCTCTGTCTCTCTGCAGCCTTCCTTTGAATTTCTCAGTGCACCAACATTAGCATTTATGGCAAGGAAGATTTATTTTCTTTGCTGGTTAGAAGAGTAGTAAATTTGGAATGCTTTTACAAGCCGCTAGACGGAGAGTCCTGGAGATCTGAAATCCTGTAGGCTCAGACTAGGTGCGTCAAGGGCAGCAAAAGGGCAAACGTCTTCCTATATGTATTTGCACTTGCATTAACAGCTAAGCTGAAAAGCAAGGGCCTAGTCCAGTCAGCATACACAGAGAAGTTATTAGCTTCTCCAAGCCAAACTGCACAAAATACTCTGGGGGGAAAAATGGTGTTGGGTACCAGAAATGAGGGACAGATGGATTAGGGACCTCCAAAGGTCTTTGAGGCATGCAAGCAATTTTTTTTTCGGAATTAAGCACTGCAAATTAGCAGACTTATTTTCTGTTCATGTGTTAGGCCTCGAACAAGGACCTTGCTCTCTTCCTCTACCCCAGTCTTCCTGGCTGGACAACAGGTAATTGGCCTTTGACCCCTTCTCACAAGAGCCAGGAGTGATGAATTTACTAAGTGTGTAAGAGCAGTATGAGCTCCATAAAGAAGAGCTCTGTGTAAGTGTCTTGCATCTGCTGTTATCTAACTTTCTTCTGGGATTTAGCCTAGTCTGCTCCTCTGCTTCTGCTACTGCCTAGCTGTATTTTCTGCATTTCCTTTGCATCCTTCATGCATGACGAAGCATGTGTGATGCAGGAGTAGGATGCATCCACGCTTTCTTGGCTGTTTGGCATAGGTGTGCCCAGAAGGGAAATTCTCCCCCCTGGCATAGCGGCCATCGTAACACCGCAGTTTGGTAGATCTCAGTGGAGCAATTTAACTGAGGATTTCGGTCTTTATGGTGCAGGGAGATTACCTCACTCTAAACATTCAGAGATATACTGGGGGGGGAAGGATGACAGATACTAATGATGCTAGCAGGCTATTGTCAGTGTAGATGCAGTCAGCTGGTCCCATCAGCTGCTTTCATTAGACTGCCTGCTTCACAATAAAGTGGTTTCCTAATTATAGCCTTCACTTCACGCTCCGTACTATACAGTCCTGCGTCATCAGGTACTGCTGCGCCCTTTATGCTTGCTGGAGCTGTCTCAGCGTTCAGGCCCCGCTCGCCCGTGTAATTAAAGGAGGATTAGAGATGGATTTGTGGCAGCTACATTTTTACTTTGTAACTCTTGCATGATGTGGCTGCTGCTTCTTCTGAGGCCTGAGGTGGCTAAAGGCTCACAGGCATTTGCAACACACCCCTGTATATCCATGTATATCTACATGCATGTATATGTGCATGTATACCTGAGTTCGTGACGCATTTCCCAGGTGTTTGAAAACTTCCGTAGTGGTGTGTGAGAAACATAAAGAGATAGGGAGCAAGTGCAAAGATTGTCATTAAACATTTAGCTAGGATCCGTTTTTAGTCTTTCTCCTAGCTCTATACCTCAGACACCAAAAACCACACAAAAACTACAGCTATTCCTTCCTACCAACCCCACAGCCACCATATTTTACTCTCTTATCTTCTAAAAACAGATATTCCCTCCTAGTCGCTTCTCCTTCAATGAAACCAAATTTTCTCCAGCTGAGCAGCTAGCAGCTATCAGCTCAATTCAGACCATCACACATCATAAGCTGTCTCCTGGAAAACGCTGAGAGTTCTGGGGGTTTTAATAATTAGTTTGATGTGCTTTTTTATTTACTTTTTTCATTTGAAGTGCTTGGTTAATGTTTTTTAAACTTTCATGTCTGCAAACATTTTTTACTTTTAAATGAGAATAGCAATTCTCGTGTAATTACAGAGTTGTAGGAGCACGAGCTGTAGAAAACAGCACCAAATATTGTGAAATTCATGATATAATCATCACAGCGTTCCTGACACCAGTTCACAATTTGACTTGCTAATACTGGAACCCTGGGTTTGTTTTCCTGTTCTCTCTCAACCTGCCGCTTGCCCAGCCATTTGAAATTACAAAATTGCTCAAAATGACCAGTCTGCCCATAATCTAATATTTTGCTATGGTCCACTGCTCACTAGAAGAGATCTGATGGCATAGCTCTTCCTGCAGTTCTTCTAGCGTAGGCTCAACTGGTACCCACCAGCTTTCTGCCGCTCTCCCATATTAGCTCCCAGGGTGAAACAAACTACGTTTAGTGACCTCATTCTTTTGTCGTTACAAATACATTATAAATACACTTTTGCTGGTATAATGTGATATAATTTTTCAGCACACCCATATTGGATATTGCTATACGAATTAGAATTGGACAGAGAAACAATAACTAACTACAGCCACCACAGCTCAGTAAAAAAATATGGTTCCACAGAAATTCATGCTTTGCAAATTGTGGGTGGCGAAGTGTCCTGCTTTACCTTCTGGGGACTTTCTGGAATAAAGCATTTCCTTTTTCCTTGTAAAATGTTTATTTTCTTAACAACACAAGAATGCTAAAGGCACATAAAAAGAAATTCATTCTGCATTTTTATCAATTCTAAACAATTATTTTTCAGGGTTTTGCAATATTCAGATTTTATTCCAGTACGAAATGAATGCACATTTCAAGCTCACCATTCGCACGAGAGAGGTCTTATCCTCTAGTTAGCCACACTGGTGGCAAATATTGCTGATAAACTGGTACCATTTTGCTCCGAGCTGGCAGTGGCAGAAGGACTGGGTACAATAATACAGAATCGCAGAATCACAGAATGGTAGGGGTTGGAACGGACCTCTGTGGGTCATCTAGTCCAATCCCCCTGCTGAAGCAGGGTCACCTACAGCAGGCTGCACAGGACCTTGTCCAGGCAGGTCTTGAATATCTCCAGAGAAGGAGACTCCACAACCTCCCTGGGCAGCCTGTTCCAGTG
>Ga0065711_1040130_pt1 | contig 17225 bp, 10 predicted proteins | sample Hoacrofraction12_FD_59098 | JGI IMG/M metagenome (GOLD analysis project Ga0065711, IMG submission 59098) | Hoatzin crop microbial communities from Cojedes, Venezuela - Epithelial fraction 12 v2 (version 2) | ecosystem: Host-associated > Birds > Digestive system > Esophagus > Crop | place... | reverse complement strand
GGGGGTAAGCCGATGTCAGGTGGTGCTTGCTGAGTGCGAATGAGCCCACGCGCAGCACAGAGCTGTGGTGGGTGGCTCCCGGGGCATGGGAAGTGTCTGGACGGGCATTGCTCTGTCTGGGAGTACTTCCGTGCTGACTTGCCGGTTGTCCTTGCTCATCTCTTCCTGCCTTTGTGTCGCTACCAAAAACCTGCGTCAACAGCAGGATAATGCACTCCGGTGAGTGCAAGACCTGGTCAGCCACAGCAGCTGCAGACAAAAGTGCCCCGTCTGGCTTACACCAGGGAAAGTCCATTGGAAGAGCTCATCTCCCGCTCGGTGCCTAAAATAAGGGTCAGCCTTGGGTGTGGGTAAGCATCCCTGTGACAGGAGCGGGGGCTCCGAGGGGCCGTGGCATCCCTGCCTCCTTTCTGGCTTTGCCAGTAGCGACTCAGTGCATTGCTTTTTGCTGTATTTTAAAAGCCCCTGAAGAAAGTGGTGCCATTCATTTCAGGTCAGATGAAGCTCTTTGATCTGCTCTGTCTTTTGCTGAGAACTAATTTTGACCCCTATCTTCCCCTTTCCTTCTTCAACAGGGTCAGAAAGATCATTTGAAATCCAGCTCTTCTGCTTCTGGCTCCTCTTGAACCCTCTCTTACATAGCCAAATCTGATTTACACCACTTCACCCCCAAGGGATGGAGTGAGGTGTTTGGATAGAAGATATAGATTTATATCATAGATTACTTGCATGTTTATAGATTTAGATTTATAATTTATACATCTTGGTTTGTGCCAAGGGTGCCTTTCCAAATGTAGATCCAAGAACTGGAACAGTTTTCCAGCTGTTTTATTAATGATGCAATTTCCAGTGCAGCCCTAACCAGCAAAGCTACGGCAGCCCCAGGAATCCCTTCGCAATCTCCTTCTGCTTTGACCCTTTTCCTTCTGCCTTTTTTTTTTTTTTTCTAAGGTTGATTCGCTCCCCTTCTTGTGTCCACTTTTAACTTCTCACTTCTCCCAGTGGAGTGAGAACACTGTAAAAACTCTGTTTTTCCTTCTTTCATCCTCCCTGTATGAATCCATGGCTTGAAATCGTCCCCTCGAGGCGTGCCGGCAGGGCATGGCTGGGCTCTTTGTGTTCGGGGATCGCTCACTGCAAGGCACGTAATTGCACAGAGCAGCTTATCCTTTCCATCCGATGGCTGCCAAGTGACAGATACAAAACGAGTTGTCCGTCTTGGCTGATGTCTGTCCACCTTGGTGTAGGCTGAGGGTTGAGTAGCTCGATGTCAGCCCCGTGGGGTGGCTGGGGCAGGCTGATGGGGAAGGGTGCAAGGGGAGAGGATTTTCCACTGCTGATGACGGTGGCAACGTTCTTCCATGGCTTTGTGAGTGAGTGCTTGAAATGGCGCTGCATCCAGGGCCGATGCTTACGGAAAAGTAACTTCTAGTGCCGCGAAGGTGGTAACATCAAATGCAACCCTTGCCTATCTCACGCAACTTTGACTTAGGACAGCTAGGTAAGGTCTAAGGAGAAGGAAAGAGAGAGAGGAGAGGCTAGGGCATGGCGCTAACTGATGTTCTCTTGGGCAGACAAAAAAAATCTGCTTCGGAGTGGGGAAAAATGCCACGAGACCTGGGGCTGCGTGCGTTCATCGTTGCTTTGGAGAGGGAGCCACTCCAGACAGGGCAATGTTTCCATACCCATGGCAGATTTCTTACCAAAACACCAAAATCCAACCTTTCTCCTGCGTGGGGGAAGGTGGTTAGCCAGATGATGTCTAATGATGTAGTCTTATGGGTCATCATTATTTTCTCACATTAGTACTGGAAAGAGCAACACAGAGAGGCCGTCGGAGAGGAAATGTCTACCAGTACCTCGGGTTAGAGAGCTGAAGGCCACACCTGATAGAAAACCTTGTCTCGGCTCCAAATGAGGTGTCAAGACTTGTAGGGAGAGGAACAGAAAGGAAGAGGAGGAATGTAGGAACACAGTGAACAGATGAACTGGATTTTCAGGTGTATCTGGGTATCTGGATGCTTTCTCATTCATAGGCTTTCCTCACTCGGGAGACTTAGATTTTGTTTGTCCTCGCTTCTGCACCAAGGCTATGATGGAAAACAAAATTTTAGCTCAATTACATTCCATTTTAAATCAACATCATACTAACCTGTGAAATAATAATAAACTCTACAAACCCTGCAGTAATTCTTAGGCTTGTTAGGAGAGTGCTTGTGTGAATTTAATAAAATTGCCAAGAAAACGTCCATTAAGTAGCCTCCAGCGTCGCACATTCTCGTTCAGGAGCTTTGAGAAGGCAGAGCTGAATGTTTAAATTTGAAACCATCAATTTTTTTCAAGTTTGTTATTACCACTGGCGTTTTAAATTGCTTACTTCTGCCAGCCAAATATCTATAGCAGCCATTGGAGAGTATAGGAAAAAATGTACATTTTAAAAAAAGCTATTGGAAATCTTGACAGAGGTTCCTTGCTCTAAAGAAAACAGAGTTTGTGTTTATCTAAACACCTGGTAAATGGAATAAGCATGCTGCAGACAGCAAACTACATGCATTGCCGGTGTAAATCCTATAAAACACGTTAATCTGGCATCCTGCGGGCTCACAGTCTGTGCTTCAGGAGACTTGTTTAATAGGTTTAGAGGGTAGCTGAGGGGAGAGATGATTGCTGTAGTACTTTTTGGACTGGATAATTTCTCATTTACCATCTGAAAGAGGCGTGTTGGCCTGTTGGTTGGAGAACTGGGGTCGATGGAGTGGAAAGGGCATCCCTGGTCAGGCTTTGCGGTGCTGCCAGCTCCTGTTTCGCGAAGCCCTCGGCTGCTGGGGACGGTCCCCGGCCAGGGTGGAGGCACAGGAAACCAATCGCTGCCAATGGCCTGGCAGGACGGGGCCTTTCTCCATCAATATTTCATCGCCTCCACTCTTGCTGACCTCCCAGGCTGCTGCCTTGGCTAGGTCTAAGCGACTTTGCTGCTGAGTGAGAGTGGCACCGATGGAGTTACTGCAGGCCTGCAGAGAGTGACGGTGGGGCAGGTCAGCTCTGCAGGCTCTACGCTGGAGATGGCACAGCATCCTTGCTCATATTCCCTGCCTCCTGGAGCTGGCTGGAGCTTTCCTTGCCCTGAGGTCCTTGGGAGCCTGGCACTGAGCTGCCCTCAGGGGTTTGTCCCGCTGGTCAGTAGGAGAGGTGTGAGGGGCTGTGGTTCCCTTCCATCACCAGATCTTACACCTTTCCCTTACCAAAAGCACACCACGTCCTTCCCCCATTGGAACAACGAATTCAAGACACTAATGGAGGGCATCTTCAGGTTGTGGTGGGACCCTTGTTTGCCGAGCTATAGTGTAAATCCTGGGTCTTCACAGAGATAGCATTTTTGGCAACGTTGCCAAGCTATCGCAGAGTAGATTATGTCTTTATCAGCCTCCTGGAGCTCATTCCAGTGTTCATACCTTGATGTGCTTCCTGCCTATGTTGGCAGATGATTTTATCTTAAATTGCTTTCCCTCCGAGAGTCCTGTTTTAACTTTTTGTGCGTGTGCAAATTTTAAGTGGTCCAGTTAAGTTGGAGGAATAAATCTTGCTCATTAGCAATAAAAACTAAAGAGCTTGGTCCTGTAGAATAAGCCTTGGTAAGTCACACAGCTGATGAGGTCTTCCGTCAACCAGTTCTTTAACAAATAGTTGTACTTTCTAGAAGTATACAGGGGAGATAAAGCCCTAAAAAGTTCATTTAGTGAAGCTGGATATAAATACTTCTGTTTCTTAAAATTTCTCCCATTTCTTAATCTTTTGTTTTCTGTTTTTGCTCTTGCTCTGAGAGTTCATTGCGAGGTTGGTGGCTTCACGGGGCAGGGTGCTGCAGATTGAGCCTTTCTCCCACTTTAAGCTATAGTTTACCTGCTGTTTTTGCCTTCCTTTTTCCCCTCTGACAGCTGTGCTCAGTGGGGTGGCGATCTCCCACAGCACCTTAAAATAGAAATTGTGGCTTCTGTGTTACACTTGATGCAACATCTTTGTTTCAGAGCAGTGAGAACGGTAATAGAAGGATGTGGCGATGACACAAAAACCCCCGAAATAATCAGCATCTAGAAGGAAAAGTGTCTCATCTGGAGGTGGTCATGGGGAGTGAGGAGTTGGAGTGTCCAAGCCAGGAAAAGAGGAATATTTCATACTCTGGGCAGGGCATATTGGGCATGGCTGGGGGATGCGTGCCATGGGGCTGGCTGGGGTCCCACTTGTCCTGGCTGGTTTTAGTCTTCCCATAGACAAAAGCCGTGACTCTCTGGTCCTTCAAAACCCAAATTTAACCTTGGTGAAGTCCACAAGCACGGAGACAGGTAGCAGTTTCCCCCCTCAAATCTTCTAATTGTTCTGAAAAATGAAGGTTGGCTCGAGAAGTAAGCAGCTTTGGAGCTGTCACAAGCTGTAATCTTTGTAGGGTTTTTATGACCCTCTCTTGAAGCTGGGACTTGGTGACTCCCACCATTTGGTTTGGCTTAAGCAGAGGATGTTTGCCTCTGCTGAAGCATGACAGGAAGCCCAGCAGCCTAGGAAGAACTTTGCCCTGTGCAGCCTAGGAAGAACTTTGGGCAAAAGAATTATTAGTGTTCCTTGATTAAGAGGTGACTTAAATAGCACATTCTGCAATTCAGTTTCTCTCTTGGGTTTCTTGTTTTGTGCAGCAGTTTCTTTTCTGATTTTTTTTTTTTTAATGATGTAGTGACCCAGAAAATAGGAGATTCCATTCTGTGGCTGACTCTGATCTGTCCTGCTGGTGCTTTTATTCCCTCTGCAGGGAAATTGCTTTGTACAGCCCAAATCTCTGCTATTGGTCAAATTAACAGGGTCAGCTCTGAAGAGATGATGATAACGTTTTCCATTTTCTGCCCAGTTCACGAGCATGTTAATTTTTTTGTAATTTATAGCCAAACCTGTGCTAGCAGCTATTTTTTGGCAGGAACCTAGAAGAGGCTTTTGCTATTATTTGCGTTGTCTCAGGGGACTATTCCAAAGATGAGACTAGTTAGAAAAATGACAGCTGTTTCAGCTGTCTTTCTCCCTGGCAAATTCTACTGTACTACAGATTATTGCAATTTTTTCTTCTAAAAGGGCTATCTGATTCCTCTCTGTGGGCTGTTTCTCCACACTGTAGTTTTAAGTTTAAATATAATCTCCTTCCCCCGCAGGAGACTTGCTTAAAAAAATAAAAAATGTAAATAACTTGTTTCAGAAGCTCAGAACTGTGAAACTTGGTTTAAGAGATATTATTGATGTTAGAGAAATTGGCTGGGCTTGCTGCAAGGTTGTTGTAATTTTTTTTAATGATTTTGTTTTTTCTTTTTCCTGGTATTAGATCAGTGGTTTTGGCTTTCTTCTCTGTGGGAGATAGAACTGGAGCTAGAACTGCTGGAAGCATTCTGTGTTGTCTTTGTTTTGCTAGTTCGCTCCTTTTCCACCAGTTAGTCCCAAGCCAAGCTTACTGACACTGTCCCCTGGAGGTGGGCGTCCACTGTGCGCGGGGCTGAAAGCGGTCCTGGTGGCCAGGGCTTCACCCTTTCAAGCAGCTCAACGTAGTAACAAGGTTTCTCTCTCTCTCTCTCTTTTTTTCAATTCTAGATTTTCAGAAGAGCTGACAAAAATGGTAAGTCTGTGCATTGATATTTCACACTTCTTGACTGAACTTTTGTCGGTATTACCGTCTTTCCTGATAGTAACATCTAACTGTTTAAATGTCCTTCTGTGTCCTGGGTCTGATGCGGATATGGTATAAGTTCGGGAAGTGTAAGTTTTCTTTGGCTGCGATATTCTTAGAAATCTGACACTGACACTAGTGTACAAGTCAGCATGAGGAGATCCACCAGGCTTGGGGCAATGTCACAAAAAAGGAGACCAAAAAAAAAACTGCAGTGAAGTGATAAGTGAGGATCCACCTCCTGGTAATCTTGGATCGGCTTTGCAAACAGACCTGATCTGTGCGTATTAGCCCGGTTCCTGCAGGCCTGGGCACACGTGTCGAGGAGCAACGTGTATTGATGCGTGTTTTCAGTCTGCACCTGCAGAAAGCTGAACAACCTCGCTGAAGCCTAGCCTCTCCCTTAGATAGGGAATAACACGGAGAGGTCTTCATTAGATGACCTGGGAACCTGAAAGCTGTTCTGCTGGGAGACAGTGTGGTTATGGGAAAAAGTAGTGATGGAGTCCAATCCCATTTGTTCCATCGCCAGATCCTTCTATTACCTTTCCCACTGCTTTGAAACAAAGACATTACATCAAGAGTCCAATCTCTCCACCCTGAAAAGCAATTTAATTTTAGCTCCTAGCTAAAATCCCAGGAGGTAGTCTCTATTGTTGTATAGCGAGAAAATTAAATATGCATCAAGCCAGAGTGTGTTTGCAGGAGGGGCGCGTGGGATGGCTGTGCAGAGGAACACAGGGGAGAGTTTGGGGGTTTTTCCCTACCAGATTTAAAAGAGAGATACCTGTTTTCTGCAAGAGCTCATATTTACGATCCCACAAGCCCCCAGCTTGGTATGTAGTACCAACTACATACATACCTACTACATACTAGTAAGTATGAGCCTACTGCCCCTAGGTAAGGCAGTGAAGGATGCTGTGCTGGCACAGAAGGAGTAAGTGCCCTGTCAACATGGGCGTTTGGTTACAACGACTGACACAGCAATAAGGCGCTGAAATTTGTTGCGTGGATAAGCTGAGTGGTTGTGGGGTGGGAGAGGAGAGCTGGGGGGCTGGCATGGGGGGAGAGCACTCCGAGTGCCGCTTACAGGGAAAAATGAATTTGTGCTCTCGACGCCCAGGCTGTCGGATTTCACAGCCTCCTGAGCACTTAATTGTTGCCTAATTGGAGACCTGGAGGTTTTGTCTGATGAAGGATGAGCTGCTGCCTGCTTGCTTTCTGCGTGCTGGCGTGCCTGGTCCCCTGGAGCCGAGCGCCACGGTTGCCAGCTTGTAATGAAACCTTACCTGCCACTTGCTCTCCATTGAGAGAAGTCTGGTAAGGTTTTCGGACTATAATTGTCAATGTCTTTATTACATGCAAATACCGGGCTAAAATCTGCGCTTAGATATTCCCATCTCAGTTTGAAGTTAAAAAATGCCACTCCAGACTCTGACCTGTGAAGCTGTTCCTTGCTAAGCCCGTGTTTAGCCTCTCTCCTCCCAGTTTCCAGGACAGCCTCTGTGTAGGGCAGCTGAAATCAAAAGCAGTGATTTATCTTTTCAGTAACAAATGTTACTCTGCTGAACAAAGCTTGAAAGGATGCACTTCAACACACTGGTCTTGGTATAGCTATTTCCAGTGACTGCTTCTCGAGCTCTGCCAAATGATGCTGCACTTTTGTTTTAGTCTCAGTTAAATTTATAACCTCTGCCATGGGGCTGGAGAGTTGAAACTGAAAGTACAAAATCTTGCCCTCGCCATTGTGCCAATCTTAAGGCTTTCCTAGGGTGGGTGAGTAAAGCAGCTTAGAAGTTGCTCTTGAAGCTTTGGTATTCCCTGCTCACTCCAACATGATAGAAAGAGCTGCTGCCTGCTGGGGCAGTTGGACACGTCTTTCCAACCCAGCCAAGAGGGCAAAGCTGTGATTTTGGTGGTTTTGCCATGTGATAAGGTCACGGGGGTTCAATATTAACGCAGCTCTCGCCACAGGGACAGCTCTTGGTGTATTTGGTAGGTGTCAGCAGTAAGCCATCAATCTGTGTTTTGTGATGTGGGTGATAACTTGGGAAAATGATGAGCCTTTGGGATCTGCTTGGTCTGCTCTGGTGATGGGCCTCTGAGAAGAAAGATGTACCTTTGGAAACCTGGTGACTTGTGCTGACCAGTTTCCTCACTGTTATTGAAACCCATCCAAAGCTCCTGGTTTTGCAACCTTATACTCTTACTAATGATGGGCAAACACTCCTTCAGTGTTTTACAACAAAAAGCCAAACAAGGTGTTTCCATCAGCACGAGCAAACCTGTTGTTTTTACCTCTGCCCCTCATCCTGGGGAAAATCTGTCCAGCTTCTCCATGGTCTTCTCCCTGGATGTTGCTCCCTTTGTAAGGTTTTGAGCAAGTGATTCATGTGGATAGCAGGTTAGATCACCCCACTGCATGGGGAAAGGAGGAGAGCGAGCCATTCAGGCACAGCCTGACACTTCGAGCATTTTCTTGTCCCGTTCCTTGCACTAGAGGGAGCTTGCATTTGAGCAAAGCAACAGAGATTAATACCCCGGAGCTGACCTCGGGTGTCTGTCACCCGCCCTGGGCACTTCTCCATGGTGAGCTCCTGTCCTGTCCAGCAGACATGTCCTCTGGGGACCAGGTACCCTGTAACATAATGCCTGTGGGGAGCGTCGCTCATGGACGAGCAGTCTCTTTGCTTGGCCGTGCTGTGCAGACATAAAAAGATATTCACCCCTTCGCAGATATTCCCCTGGATGCTGTTTGTCTGAACACCTTTATTCCATGTTAGCCAGTAATATCCCAATTTAAAACTCAAACTGGGATACTTGCACAGATCAGAATTACTGGAACTGCTCTTGTCTAGGTCAAAAAATGTTAAAATGAGTGTGGATTGCCAGTGACATGCCTGCCACCCAGCAGCTGTTAATGCGTTGGGTGTAAAGGCGATGGGCTGATGTGTCTGGACCTGTAAGCAGCTTGGGGGGTTATGAATAGGCACCAGCAGGACAATCCCTATCCCTGTGTCTGGTGGTTAATTTGGTGGTTCATTGTCAGTGTTGGGCAGGAATTTTGAACTGCTGTGGGTGAGAGCCACCACTGCTGGGGTGCACCCAGCACTGGGCTTAGAGGGGGGCAAGGAGGGCAATGCCTCTGAGCATAGGCAGCAAAGGTGCCCCCAGCCCTGGCGAGGCTGCTGGCTGCTGTTGGTGTTCTGAACTTTGTCCTGCCTCTTCCTAACCCTGGCTGGGCACCGCAGGTGCTGTAAATAGAGGCCAAATGGTCTCTGGAGGAAGTTGTCTCCATCTCTGCTTGGACTCTCATTGCTTGCTATGTGGGTGACCTACAATTACATTGTTTGGACAAGACGTGGCCTTCTCCATGGGACTACTGCTGCCAGGCACACAGGATCCTGCCTTTTCCTTTTCACAGCGCGGATGACAGGCTGTCCCCAAGTCTGGCCTTCAGTGGCAGCTCTGTCCCCAAGTCTGGCCTTCAGTGGCAGCTCTGTCCCCATGGTGGTTCCTGCAAGGTGAGGTGGCCGAGCACGTGTCTGCCTCGGTGTGGCTGCTTTCCAGTCCTGCTGAGCAGGGTTGTTTCTGTGATCCTGGGACTGGCTTCGTGAAGGACTGTATGTCCTGCAGTGCCTTTCCCTGCACTTCTCCCGGTGCTGCTTTTTTTTTTTTCTTGAGAGAATGTCTGCCAGTCGCGGTGGCCAGCTTCGCCAGCCGTTCATATTTGCTTAACTCTTGACAGCAGCACTTGCCAGTCTTCATAATTAGCTCAGTAAGTTCCTCCGCAGCCTTCTGGGGTCATGGCTTCCCACAGCCGCCCCTCCAGCACCCTGCAGCCCCCAGCAGCTGCTGCAGGAGATGGGCAGGAGTATTTCCATTGGTACAGCCTCCCCGCAAACTGTGGCTCGGAAGTTTCCAGAGCCGGAGGAAATATCTTTGTATTTAATATACCTAGGGATGTCTCTTTCACAATTTTCTCTTTGACATCCTGGCCTTTAATTTATTGATTTGTTGAAATTTGGTCTCTTCGTGGCTTTACCTGGTACAGCTCCAAGGTACAGTGGAAGCATCAGCCTACCGCTTTCGTGTCTCGCCGCAGGGGGCCTGTGTGCCGTACACAGCCCTCCGCTGAAAAATTAAAACCTTGCACTACTAGATGTTTGTCAGGATCCTGGGAAGGGGCCCCGAATCGTGGACAGGCTGCTGAAAACACAAGCTCACAGGTTCCCAAAATATTTCACTCTGTTAACAGGCTTCTGCTGTCTCCACACCTGCAAAGGTTCTTGTCTGGCAGGGACCTTGCTCTTTTTAATTAACCAGCTGAGACAAGTCATTATCCGGCGCTGTGTGCCAGTGGCATACGGGGGGAGAGAGCTCCCAGGGCAGGGAGTGCTGGCAGCTTTGCCCAGAACTGGCAACTCTGGCTTTCCTCGGCTGTGCTAAAGCCAATCAAGAGGAGCCATCCACAAAAGGGGGAAAAAATCTGAAGAAAACATCATCTCTTGCCTGCTAGTTTAACTAGAATATCTCATTTAACTTCTGCAGTCCAGAGATCAGCTGAGTAAAGGGTCACAAAGCAGGGATAGTAAGCTCAAGGAGTTGTCTCATTTAATGTGCTGCTTCCTGCTGTCAGGGTGTCATAAATTTGGAAACCTTTTCAGCATCTCGAGTTCCCCCCTGCCCCTCAGCCTGGCAAAAATGGCATCTATTGTGTTAATGCAACACGGCTGGCTCAGGCATGGTAACTATGGAGCCTGAATGTGTCAATTCCAGAGCTTCTCCCTCCTCCTCTTCCTTCCAAAACCCCTCGGCATCAATTGTTAATTCGTGTAAAATTGTATGTTCTTGGTGCAAGATGCTAAAGCACATTGTTGTTCCTGCTATATTCAGGTGCTTGTATCAAGGTGATTTGATCCAGTGCCTACATGTACTAAGAGACTGTTAATGAGGCAGCTTTTGCATGTTAAAAGACGCCTTGGTCTTCTGCCCTAGAGGAGTGAGTGTTTGTCTCTAACGGGAGTCAAGTCCCCAGCCTCTCCTATTCCTTGAAACATATAAATTCCTTGATATTATTATCAAAAATATCAAGCAGCTGAACTTGTAACTATCTGTATGATGAACTCAGCAAATGATCTGAATGGGACACCTTGAAATGGTGAGCACAGTGGAGGCAGCTGGGCAGGCTGGCAAATGGCCCGAAAAAAGGGAGAAGTGCTGGGGCATAACCTTCTGAGAGTGAAGAGCTCCGCTAGCTCTAGTCATGCTTTGCAGGGGCATGGCTGTTAGTCATTCAAAATAATCTTTCTCTCCTGTGTAGGAGTATTTTTCCTTTCTCTGCTAATAAATCCACCTACTGTCTTGTAATCCTCCTGGTCTCAGTAAACAATACTTAATGACTTAATTGGCATGTGGTAGGAAAAGGGAAGCATCTTGGTTTAGGCTGGTGAAGCAGAGCTGTCAATCACCTGAGTTATCTACAGTCTACTGTAATCCTCTCATTAGAAGGCTGCTAATCAATTAGAAGTTAAATAGCCCAGGATTCTCTTGGAAAGATTAAGAGGGTTTTATTTTGACTGAACAGCCTAATTGCTAACCGTTCATTATAGAAATGTTGCTTCCTGAAAACTGGAGTTTTATGATCTTGGAAATCTCCAGCCACTGCGACTACCGAACCCCGATGTCTTGAGTGCAACTGAACGTGAAGTGCACCCAGCTTTAGCCTTTTGGTTTAGTTTGGAGTTTCTGCCACAGTTATGAGATCTTGTTCACGGAAACGGCCGTTAGTCTGCCCCACCCGTGGGGCTGGCTTGCTTGCCACTGGGAGCTGAGTGATTTCTCTGGATCTCTGCCATGGTAGAGATGCAAAAGAAAAAGTGCCAAGAATTCTGTAGGTGGTTGTAAAGCACTTCCAGAAAATGGCAGGAGCAGCTGGCGGTGGTGCAATATTTCACTTGACAGTGACCAGGGATGGATGAGTATCGTGATTAAGTCAACTCAGCACCTTCCGATTGCTGCAGTCCTTGTGACCTCTGCACCAAGACCTGGCCCAAAAGGTTGCCCTTCCCCCTTATATTTATCAGATCTAGGGAAGGTGTGAATGGGAATGAAGCCATTCAATGCGTGCTGTCCTGGATAATTTCTGCTGTTACCAGAAATGAAATACAGCGAAGTGTGAACATGGATTAAACTCATTTCATTTATACATTTAACATAGATATCTGGAGTGCAAATGTTGAGAGGAGTTTTTGGTCTGCAGTTGATCTGGATGATCAGCTGAAGGCCTGTAGAGGACGTAGCAGAGTTAATAAAGGGAAAAAGGAAGCGCGGGTGCAGGAGTAGGTGTTTGGAAAGGGCTTCTTGGTTAAGAGCCATCAAGGGCGATGGAGTTGTGCCCATTCCTATTCCAGTAGGGTTTGTCCTTTAAGTAGCTGCACACAAGCATCTGTTAGTCACTTAGGGTCCCATTAAGGGAGATTTATGCTGTCATTCTTTGTAAGTAAAGGTCTGCACATCCCAGTGCTGCAAGTGCCTCATAGCAAATTGCCCTGCAAACGGTGCGGGCACACATAGTGCTGCTCACAAGTAGGGAACATCAACACCTTTTGACATCGGCATTGTAAGAAACTGGCTAAGGAGTCCGGTTTGCTGGTGGTGGGACTGTGCCCTTGGGAGCAGAGCAAGCTCCTCCTCTCACGTAGAAGCCAGCAGCACTGCTCTGCCTGATGGCTTTGAGGCTGTAATGCCCCATGCCACCGCTGTCCCCTTGGTCTGTGGAGCTCACGAGCTTCAAAAGCTGGAAAAAAGAAGAAAAAGAGAAAAGTGAACAAAAAAAGCATCAGGCGCAGCTCTCAGCCCCGACTTGATACATTAAAGAACTGAGGCACGTCATAAGTGTTGCCGAAGTAGAAATTGGTTTTGTTAATCACCAGTACACAAATGAAGAGCCTGAGGCGTGTTCTTCCACGGCCTGGGTTTCTTGATTAAGGGATGGTGGTGGGAGAGCAGGGAAAGCCTTGCGCAGTCAGCAGAAGGAGAGGGCTGAACAAGTCCTGGTGTGGTGGGTCTCCAAAAGAGCGTGCGGGTGAAGCTCCCAGCAATTTCCAGCCCTTCCCAAGGGCTGCGTGTCTGTCCTCCATGTCTCGCTTGTAGACAGAGACTGTTTCTCTAAGGACTTTGGGGATCTGGGAAATATACAGGATTTTTGATGGTAATAGCTCTCAAAATCTCACCCACAGTCTTCAGACCCCACGTGGAGGAATTTTTTTGATCTCCTCTAGTGAGCCCAAAACAGGAGGAAAGGGGTGTTTGTCGATGCATGTGCTTAGGGCCCAAATGCACAGCAACCAGACCCAGATCACTGTATAAACGTTTCTTTTTCCCCCTTTCGCTCTGAGAGTGCCCCTCACTGAGCTTGGCTTCTTAATACAAAAATCAGGGCAAAAAGCGGTGAAAATGGCTCTCCAGATCTGGCAATCTGGGTGTACAGGGAAATGCAGGAGAGAGGGAAGGAGAAAACTGGCCCTGGTGAGTATTTGGGCCAAAGACCCCATTGTTGGTGCTTGTTTTTGATGTGTTGTGTCCTTGTGGGCTCCTCGTCTGCGGGGCTGCAGGTTAGAGGAGGCACTTTAGGGTCAGGAAAATGGAATGGCGGTCCAAGCACAGCACTGCTGTCGTGACATGTGCCAAGCATCTTGTGTTGCTTGCTTGGTGTCCTGCCTGTGGTGGTTGCATCTTCGTCCTTTCCTTGTTTCAGAAACCCAAAAAGCTGTCACCATTCAGCTTGCTGGTCCATTTTTATGGTATCTGATTGCAGGGCAAAAAACTTTCATTCTGGAGGTGTTCTGAGCTTGAAAATAGCAGGCATCTATTATTAATTACCTTGTTAATTTACTGAAGCATTTTTAGAAGACTACTTCATTGAAATTTAGCATGGTAATGGCAGTAAGATGGTTTTTAAGACTCGAAGTTCTTATCTCCTCACCTTCCCCAATCAGTCTGAGGCCCTTTTGGAAAATACACTTGCATACATTCAACAGGACTTGAATGGTGGCAAGCAGCCAGGACTCCAACAATGTGGTACCCAAGGCATCGCAGAAGAAAAATGAAGACATCGTAGTTTTGGGTGCTTTTATCGGATCTTAAAACGATACCAGGATAGGGCTGTGATACCTCGATGTTACATATCAGATCAAAAAACCCCCAAACACCTAATAAGCCTCCTGTTGCACACACAACTTATTTCCACAGCCACAACTCTGCACCTGTGTTGAAATTACGCTTTTACTTTGAGCTTCCAGGAGCCTTGCAGTCCCTGCCGTAACGGACTACCACTCATCAAAAGCCACGTATCTTCCAGACCTGGGTAACTACCTTCTGCGTGGCTACTGCTTCTCAAGCACAGGGGAAACCTTGAGCTATTCATAGCTCTCTGGTGCATCCAACTTAAATCATTAGTTCTAAGTGAGCATATTTATAATTCTTGCGTAACGAAAACAGTATTAGCAGCCACCCACATATAAGTGGAAAAATGCAGTGATGAATCAGGTTTTCTAAGTATGGATAGCTCTGGCAGGTTCTTCCATGACCAGATGACCAGTCTAAATGTATTTATCTTTTTTAAAAAATAAATTAAAAAAAGATTTGCATTTAGATAGTCTAGATTTCATGTGACAAGCGGAAAGCACCTTGTAAAACTGTATAATAACATTTATTTGCCAGGAGGAAGTTTAGATCTGTTTGCAGTTATTTGAACTCCTGGATAATTTCCTGCCTCGCTCTATTGTATATTCAGTTCTCCTTCCATGTCCTTGCAAAGTTCACAGCACATGGTTTTGAAGAGATGACATCTGTTTAAATTGGGACATGCGGTTCCCAAAATAATAAACAACCCTATCAACCAGATGATGAAATTGGAGGTAATGTAGAAATTGTGAAAGGTGACTCTGCTCTGCAGATGGTCACTAGATGTGCCTGGCACTTCTGTCCACCCTTTAAACCTGTGAACTGAGTGTACTGAATCAGGGTTTGATTTTCATCCCTGACTGTCTTGAAAGGGCAATTCTCAGCAGCTTGTGCCCTTTCAGAGCTGCCTTTTGCTTTCAACAAAGATACGGAGGTATCTGGTGCAAACAGTGTGCAGCACAAGTGAAGAGCTGAGATTTTTTTAGGACTTGTTTTGCTTCTCGTTTCTCCTCTCAGTAGCAAATATATGTGAGAACCAAAGGTTTTTTGTTTGGGTTTTTTTACACTTGTTTTGACTGGGCCACCTTAATTCTGCAGAGTAGACTTTTTGAATAGGGTGTGTAGGGTTAAGACTGGTATCCTCATGTACTGCAGGCTGACAGTTATTCAGCAGTCTGGCACTAATCTGGGCCCACATGTGATTCACCTGGTGCAGGGCTTAAGCCAGACAAAGTTTCAGCTGGGCAAGGTTTGGATCCAGCCCAGAAACTCCCCCATGAACTCAAGCCAATGGTGTAGCCAGTGCATGAGCTTTAGTTTCCACAACAGAAACATCCAGATGCCACCTTTTTCTTCACAGCATCAATCTATCGCCCATCACTCTCTAAAATGGTTATTGCTGTCTTATTCCTAAAACTTGCTGACGTGTCAGTTGATATCTGATAGTTCAGGTGCCTACTGCTATTGTGCAGAATGCCCTTTCCTCATTATTCAAGCTACAAATTGCTGCAGTGTTGGTGGCCATCACCTGTGTCCTCATCCTTGTGCGGTAAAACCCGCAGCTTGGAATCACAAGCCAGGCTTAAAGAAGAAATTAAAAAATCAGTGTCACGTAATATTTGGTCTTCTTCAGGTGTGCTTGCCAGCCTGTGGCACTTGCTGCCTTGTGACTGTAAAGCCATATTTGCGTGTTGGTCCCCACCAGGGTTGTGCTGGCAGCTCCTTGCTGCCCTCTCTGCCCAGCACCTTCCCTTCTCATGGCTGCTGAGCCTTTTATTCCACCCTCTCTCAAAAACTCAGCTGCTGCACAAAACCCGTGGTGAGAACAAATAACCTCTGTAACCCTCAAGGTTTCCTGGCATTTCTGCGCTGACGGTAGATGGATCTGAACCTCAAAGACAGTCAGATACCTGAACACACAGCCTTTTGCAACTCCACGCTTTCTTCTTAGGCTACACCTCAGTCCATCAAAAACTCAGACGGTGCTGCTGACCGAAAGGGCTGTCTTCTGATGAGCGCTGTCTGAGCAGGGGTACCAGTCCTCTGGCCATTGCTGATCTCTGCTCTCTTCCCGATCTCGCTCGGAGGGGTCAGACATGGAGGAGCAGGCTAGATCAAAGCTTTTGCATTGCGCACCACCTACCAGTCTGCCCCGGTGCCTGGATTTCCAGCCTGACCCATCAATTGAGCCTTCTTGCTGCCTGTGTTGATGACTGTCAGAGGTTCAGGGTGGTCTGAGACCTGCCTGCCCACAGGCATCCTCCTGCGTTCATCAAACCTCTCACCCTCAGGAAACGTTTCCCCCTGCACTTAGCAATGCTGGTCTTGCAGAGCGAAGAAACGTCCACGTTTGGGCTCCAACTAATTAATGCAATCATATTGCGTTGGGAAGTGGGGCACCCTAGCTGCCCTCAGCCTTTGAGGCGGGGTTTTGTGCATGTGTGGGATGGATCCGAAGTGTTTCTATAGGCAGTGCTCTTTTTCTGCCATGTCTGTCCTCTCGCGGGGCTCCTCCTTGCAATTCCTTCAGTACAGAGTTGGAGACGGACCGAGAGGCATGGGGAGGGGACACTGAGCAGGGGTTGCTGCTTTAGCCTGGCAGTTTGAGGGCTGAACATCTGATCTGGAGGGCAGCGTTTGCAAACGCTCCCATTTTGCTTTGAAGCGTACCAATTAAGGTTTGACATACGACGTAGCCCCAAGAAGGTGGGGGTTCTTTTCTTCTTTTTCTCTCTGTGAGTTGGGAGAAGTGGGTTTGCTTCTGCAACCCTCATTAGAGACTTCAGGCTGGGCAGGAGTGAACAGGGTGTATTATGCTGACGGATTTAATGGCCGTGTCACAAGTTGTGGAGGGTGGGAATGAAGGATCGTGGTTTCTGAAGGAGACTTTGAAAAGGTGCTCAATTAGCCAAGAGGATTTTTAAAGACATTTCTTCCAAGAGCCAAAGTTGAGAGATTTAATTGGGGGCTGCATAGCGAATGTGTCTGCATGGCGTGACGACAGCCAGCAAAGGGCACTATGAAACATTTGTGGATCTGTCATCTATCTGCGATCCCTAGCCAAAAAATGTGAGCTTTACTGGTAGTGCCTTCAGAATGGTGGTTCTTGCCCTGGCTTTTCTGCAGCATGGCAATCACTGCACGCTGTCAGCTGGCCCGGGTGGCGGTGGCTGTAGCCATTCTGAAGGACGTTTCAGTTACACAGAATCATAGAATGTTGGGGGTTGGAAGGGCCCTCTGTGGGTCACCCAGCCCAACCCCCTGCCGAAACAGGGTCACCCACAGCAGGCTGCACAGCACCGTGTCCAGGCGGGTCTTGAATATCTCCAGAGAAGGAGACTCC
>Ga0065711_1040129_pt1 | contig 17225 bp, 7 predicted proteins | sample Hoacrofraction12_FD_59098 | JGI IMG/M metagenome (GOLD analysis project Ga0065711, IMG submission 59098) | Hoatzin crop microbial communities from Cojedes, Venezuela - Epithelial fraction 12 v2 (version 2) | ecosystem: Host-associated > Birds > Digestive system > Esophagus > Crop | place... | reverse complement strand
TGAGTGGAAGGTGAGATTTGTAAAAGAAAACTAAAGAAAAAAGAAAAGCAAAGACCATTTTTTTCTTAATTTTGGAATACAAGCAGGAAAAAAAAAACACTTTAAAGAAAATGTTGTGATTTTCCTCTGTTTTTTTTCCTCTAATTCAACATTTAAAACAATAAGTTGCTCATTTTATAATACATTAAGTTATTGTTTATCAAAACTAACAGAGTCAAATCTGAATTTAAATTTCGAATACCTCATATTGAAGACAGATCAGCCTGTATAGGTCTCTGAATTTTTCATGGAAAATGTGCGTTTTTTTACTGTCTTCTGCTGTTTCTGAGCATGGCTACAGGACATTGGAATCTGTTTCTTTCTGCTCAATAATTTTTTCAAGCAAAAATATGTGATGGAAAGTAACATAGTTTGATAGATCTAAATATGTTGCTCTGCGCTGCTGAACTGACCCTGAGATCCCTAAGACAGGTTATACTAGAAGTTTTGTCTATACAGTCTCATCAACATCAAGACTTTCTACGCATATTTATAGGTGTAGTATTGTATTATATGCTTATAGGGAAAAACTTTGACAATTTTGCAAAGGAATGAATGATGGAAAAGGTATAGGTAGATGTAAAATAATTTTAAGATTAAAAAAATGTTGTCGTTAAAGCATGTCTTAGAACATTCTGAATGTTATTCTTCCTTTGATTCTGTCCCAAGTATTTGAAACTGTTTTTGAGACAAACTAAACAATAAAACTTAAAATAATTTTAGAGTTTCATTGTATCATTTCTGAGTTTTTCAGCTCTCACTTGACATCAGCTGCTCATTTAAAGTCTTAAACTTAGAAATAAGAAACATAGGATATTTAGATGCTATCAAGTTAGTTCTCACCAAATGCACAAAGCTGTTATGAAAATTTATCAGCCCAGACCCCAGATTTCATCTCGTAGTTTTGCTAAGGAGATGACTGGGTGAAATATAGCATTAGCTCTTGTCTGTGATGAAATTTATTTTTCCTTGAGTTTGCTGATATTTGGAACAACACTCAGAAATGGAACAATATGCAAGAAGGTATAATGGAGATATACTACTTGTGGCTCGTCAGTAATGCCTAATATTTACCCCCAGACTTTGACCAATTTGACATTTGGTCTGTCAAAATTACCCTGAATAGTCACCTGCAACTTGACTGCACACACTGCCACAGATGGGATGAAGGTGCTGAGAGCAGGTTTCCACTGTACTCCACCATTATCACTGTGCATCTTTTCTCCCCAGCCCCGTGAAATCTAGCTCTTCTTCACAGTCTTGATGATTAAGTGGCAGAAGACTGACTAATACAAAATCTTCTAGATATCCTTTTCATTGACATTGCACGATAATGGAAAACATTTTAGGAAAACTCTCTGAAGAAGCATCCTAAAGATCAATACAGTGAGAATAGATATCCCATAAGCAAAATGTATCTTTGTTACGCTTTGCAGGAGTGCTTTGCATCATCCCTTATGCAGCTGTGGCTGTGCAAGATGTGGCTGTGCAAGATGTGGTTTGTCCGCAAGAGTCGTCCATCCACAGAATACATCTGAGACAGGCAAAGAAGGTTCAGTTACATTTGATGTCTAGCATTGGAGACTAGGAAGGAAGCATGGAAAGAGCATCCAGATTCAAGAGAAGGGAAAATATCTTAGCTAAATACAGATTAGATGAAGTCTTGAAGCTGCTCCCACTTCTGAGAAGGGCTGGAGAGCCCTGACTGACACCGAGATGGTTTGGAGACTGCCTGCTGCTGCTGGTGTGCCATGCAGGTCCAGAGGGTAAGCATAATCTGCCTCTGTGTCAGTCAAGCGACTGGAAGCTAATTTGGTGATGCACAATGCACCTTTCTTCGTTTTTTAGTGCTATTTTCTTGGACCAATATTCAGTTTAAAGAGCTAACATTTGATGACAGTTTCTTTGGGTTGAAACAGAGCCAGAGGTGTCTGTGAATATTTGTAATAACTAGATCATTACAAATTTCAAACAAGTTTGTTGATTTGGCATTGGATTGGCACTTCAGGAGTAGCCATGAGAATTGCTCATGAATTTTGTCATAAAATTCTGTGAGTGAAGAGGTAAATTGTGTGTGAGTGTGCAACCACGGAGCTCTTGCTGTCTTTATTTTTCTTTAAATGAATGTTGTTTAGCATTTGGTATGAAAGCCTCAATGGGAAGATGCAGCTACGTAAAAGGCCAAAAAAATAGACAGAAAAGTATAAAAGAATTGGAAATTTAACATACTCTCTTCACTCTAGTATTTCAGAAAAGCTCTGAAAGACGGCTGCGCACATATATTTACTGATAAAATCAGGTTTAACTTTTTCTCAAGTTAGCTATTTCTTTTTTACAAGAAAGCCTCAGATTTTTCTGCTTGGGTTTCAGTATGAAGGAAATGCTTATAAGATATTAATTTCTTAATCAAGGGTTTATATACAATTCTGATTTAGCATTCTTGAATTTTCACCAATCACAGTTAAATGACATCCATCAGTCTGCTTTTTAGCTGCTTTGAAACAACTCTAAGTACAAGAGGCTGTGAATTTGTAAATCTTCAAGAATAAAATGGACTGCTGAAAAAGATTTGGGCTGTGATCTTCACTGGTGTGTCCAATGGTGTACTAGCAGTTGCCTTTCTATTGAAAAGGGAAACGCTTTATAAAAAATGACTGTTTAAACTTCATACAATCTCAACAGGCCAGATCACTGTCATCCTTTCAAAACGGAGAAGCTAAGACTAGAATTTTCTTATGTTTGCCAACATTTTTTCTGCTCCCATGTTGCGATATTGGAGGCCTGGTTTTCAGAAGTACAGAGCATTAGCTCCAACACAAATCTGTAGTTCAAGAAGCTGCTCAGTGCCCATGGAAAAATCATGACCTGCAGATGCTTTTCAAATGTGACCTCAGTGACTTGCCCAAAGCCAGCTAGTGAGATATAATTACTGCTGAAATAAAAGTTAGTGACATTGGGGTTTTTTTAATGCTATTATGTATTTGTATTGTGCTAAAACTGAAAAAAACCTACAAAGAGCAGGTCACCTCCCAAAGACATTTTATTACTATTGTTCTGGTTTTCCCTTACATTTTTTCTCCTGCAGTTAGAGTATGATGACAGTCAGTTATGGTCTGTAGCATGAGATCCACAGTCAGCAGGAAGTTGCCTGGCCAGAAATCCAGATTTTACAGAGGGACTTTTGTCCCTTTTGACCCTTTGCAAGGTCAGAACTGATGAAGAATGGTAATGTAACCTAATGCAGCATTTTAGCACACACTTGAATGAAAGGAAGCTTAAAAATGTCTTTAAAATCAAACATTTTGTACTTAAATGTGATTTTAAGTGCTTTGTCCAGAATTCAGGCCCTGGTATGTAAATTTTATTAATACCTCATCTACAAACATCATGAACATATATATATATGTACAGGTAAGGGAAGAGAGGTATTGTAGAATATCCATGTCATAGGAAGTAAGTGTATTTCTAGGACTAAACTGTCCAGATTTTTTGGCATGAGCAGAAGGGAAAAAACATTTTCTTCAGCAAACCTCAGCAATCCCACTTGTCTTGTAGGCAGCAGTGAGGTGTAGATTCAAGCTGCACCCTGGGAAAGCATGCAGAATACGCTGCTTTCAATGAAGCACATGCCTGTATGTTTTCCTGAATCGGGGCCTCGAAGAAGAAATTTCCTTTCCCTGGCTCTGAAATGACCGGCAGATTATTCTTTTAAGATTCTCTCCTATCTAGTGTTTAACCACTCTCACTTTCTTTTGAGGTTGCTCGGAAAGCCTTTATCTTATTTGTCAATGTTTGATATTAAAATAAAAAAAGGTATTAATCTCTGCAGTGACCTTTCTGCTTTATTTCTCCTGGAAAGGGATGCTGCATCTTTTGTAAGTAACTTCAAGGAAAGACATTATGCGGCATTCAAACATATGGCTTTTATCCAGTTAATCATTGTGCATTACCTACTTTCATCAATGTTCAGAAACTTAATTCCAGGATTACTCATACCCCCAAAAACCCAAATAAGAAAATCAGAAGAATAGACCCAAACAATAGAACTTTTATACCAGGATAATTAGAAAAGGAACCTATTACCCAGGATTATAATTACTGACTAACATATTAAATGACCTTTAACATTTACCTTAAGCCCCAGATTTCTAGAAAACCAGCAAGGTTATGAATGCCATATTAGTAATCTTTAATCTTTATTACTGCTGTGGACAGAATTTTAATGATTTTTAAGTAGGAAGTGGCCACTAACATATCCCTATTAAAATAAAAAAAATCTCATAAAAAATTAAATGGATTAAGACTTCAAATGTACCATCATCAAAAGTATTATCTAATTATGGAGTTCAGTGAACAGGCCAAGTGAAATGGTTGGTAATATTAGTTACTTACCACATGGGAATGCCCGGGATTTATGCACAAATAGATTCTGCTTCTGTTGCAACATAGTAATTAAGAATTTGTCAGGGAAATTTGACCCTCTAGGGTAGATATTACTTTGTAAAATAAGAATGGCAGAGCACTAGTCTCCTTGCTGCACATAATTTAACTTGATTATTTATACATCAAAGGGAGTCTGCAGTGACTGCAGTATAATATTTAAGTAGAGGGATATTAGAGAAAGAAGCATCTAGTGAAATCTTTTTCCCAAATCTCCGTGAGAAAATGGAGGAAATTTTCATAAAGCATTTCATTTTGCATATAAATTGGTGCCTAGATTGTGCCTGTGAATTTACTGCTGTCATATTTAATTTTTCTTTAATTCTTCAGGCCCAGATGTGAAAAGCTCTGTGTGCAGGCTGCAATTTTCAATGCTTACAGGTAACACCCGGATCGATAATGTGTCTTTATGAGAAATTACCGTTAATGTTATTGAGTATGCATTTTGCTTTATAGGATAATGAGGTAATATGAAATGCCAATTCATTCATTAGGAGAAAGCTAAGTGTTTAAATGAAATGGGTGACAGGTCTGAAAAAAGACGTAGTTGTGGGCAGGAAGTCAAGAATGGATTTTTAATGACCTAATACCAAAAGGTTTTTACCACTTATTTGCATTTGCTTCCTCTAAACAATATTAACTTTAAAAAAAAAAGTACTTGAATATTTAAATTGCAGTAAGTGATTCCACTTGAAAAGGCTATTTGGAAATGCTAGATTTCTCAGAAACTCTCTGCCTAGCCTATTTGAAGACCACAAAATGAACTCATCTGGTATAAAAATTAAAACAAAAGTCATTTAAACTGACAGGTACAAAGTGAGCATATTGTGGGCATGGCTAAAAGCCAGAGGTTAGTATGCACCAAAAAAATAAAAATTCTCAAGTTCTTTATTTGAAGTACTGTGTACTCCCAGCCCTGTAACATAAAAACAGCAGGTATTGAAAATAAGACCCAAATGGTTTGTCCAAGGAAAAAGTTCCAAACCAAAGCCAGATCCCATTATCGTCATTCAAAAGAAGACTGCATAGACTACAATGTGGCAAACAAAAAAAAAGGTATGGTTGTGTGAAAGTTTCTTAATGAAGTAGGAAATTATCTGTTTCTTACATACTTTCAATGTCTGAAAACATGGCCACACGAAGGAAAGCTAATGGACTTTTTTGTGAAACTTCACGTAGTTCTTCTTTCCCCCTAGCTGAGTCCCAAGTCACTTTTCTGAGTTATGACGTTTTCACTGGGTTTTTTCCTGTCCTCTCTGTCCTGGATCCCCCAAGTGCAATCCCAGGGTCCAAACTACGCCAGCTGGCCCTGCCAGCCTGATCCAGCGCAGGCTGGGGCTGGGGGGAGGTTTCTCTTCCTCCGTAGGGACAGGACCAGAGCCTTCAGGAGGTGACTGATGGTGACTCACCCTGGAAGCAGGGCTGGCTTTGCTCTGAGCAGCCGTCTGTGTTAGAGACATGGCCCCATTCCCTGCTTCTGCCTGCCAAGGAAAGCCCCTGCCACCCAAGCAAAGCCTCCTACAAACTGCAGACTTTAAACCACCAAGTTTTACCTCACTGATGTAATTTATCAGGATGCAACACAAGTCAGGGGAAAGGAGGAATTCATAAGCCTACATGGTGAGCAGCACCATCCAGGTACTCCGGAAATCCGCACTCCCACTGCAAAGTGTTATCCCACTTACAGCTAAGTCTATGTGTAATTTAATGCTTAAGTTTCCAAAGTTGCTCATCCTTCTGGAGACATATGGGTACCTAGCTCCCATTAAAAATGATGTCATTCTCTTCAATTAGATATCCAGATCCTGCAGAATTCCTCAACAATGAATTTCCTAAAATTTTCATTTGGTCTTTTATAAATTCAACATTTTTTCTCTTTAACTATAAGATACTTTATTTACCATTAGCACCTTAAGACAGCAGTTTGAAAGCAGAGGGCTTATTCTTTTTTTTCTTTTATATAGCTTACACTATAAAAACAAAGGACAGATACAAGAAAAATCTTTAAAGTTTTATTTCTACGTTAACTTACAATAGCTGTTTTGACTATACTTTTTTTAAAAAAAAAATATTGTAACTTTTATGTAGGACTCTTTTTTTTATTTTTTCCCCTTGACCTTCAACATCTCAAACTACAAAGAGAGGACTTTCTCTAACGTTGTTTGAATATACTCTATTTTTCTTTTAAAGAGCCTTCCACTGATTTTTATCTTTCAGGGATCAATGGTTCCTTCAGTTCCATAATCTGACAAGCTATAGTAAAAGCAAACGGCCCCTACTTCTAGACCTGTAAGTGTTCACGTGAGATGGCAAACGGTGTGTTTTCACACTGAACTCACAGCAGCCTAAGGAGGTCTTTAAAGTATCTTAGTCTAAGTCGGTCTCTTTGGGAGGAATGAGATACGGGAGGAACTTTAGTATTACTGTTAATCTGTGTTACAAAAGCAGCTAAGAGCCTCTGCTGAGTTCAGGGCCCCGTTAAAAGCAAGGATGGATAAAGCTGGTTCAAATGTGTGCTCGTTTCAGCATAACCTGTGCGTGCCTGACTGTTTTCCGCAAAACCCTTGTTAAGTTTGGAAAGAGGGGAACAGAAAGAAAATAGAAATACTGAATCACTATTGAATTAAGTACTGCTCAGTTAGCTACAGTTACTTGGAAGAAACAGAATTAGTTACTGTAATGTTAACATAGTCAGCTGATTTCCAAGGGATATTTTGATGTAGATTACGATTTTTTTGATGTTCATTAAGCACATGCTATATGGAGAGTTAACATTGTTTTTTTCTTTTGTGCTTCAGGACTGCTCACTTTGTCTCACTGATATCCAAACACTTTGACATGATACTGACCATTCCTAGAGATTGAGAAACCAGCCAGGAGGTCTACCTGGAGGACCATCCCACACAAGGACTGTGTAAAGGGAGGATGAATCAGCCAGCTGAGGTGTGGAGGACGAGAAAGCTGCCCTACAGCACTAGGGTTTACTGTACAGCAGTTAAATGGGATTCAGAGGGAAGAAAATGGCATATATCTGCAATGAGTCATGCCTTTATGCCCATTTTCTCTAGAAAACAAAAACATGTTGCAACCAGATTGTGACAGGTTTAATTTACATATATGCTTCTAGCTCTTGCCTTTAGCACTTGAACTATACGGGCACTCCAGGCACTCCAGTTTCTACTTCTAGCATCAAGGTATATGAAAGCCCTTGGTTGGGAGTGGGTAAAAAGCAGCCTTGCCAAAAATGAAAATGTGTGTGATGAGCAGACCCTCTATATTGGCTAATTCTCTATATATTGCTCAAAAAGAATCCCACTACCTCCCCATCTATCTTCTATGGATACACGGGCACCGCTCTTGACTTCTTTGACCTTTCTTACTATGTTAACACCGTTTCAAGAGCATCATCCTCTATTGCAGCCGGGGCTTTGACATTCCAGCTCACTTCAAGTCTGCGGTTGAAATCTCATGATTTCTCCTTCCCACTATCACTTTGAATCAAAACATTTCTGAGCTATGGTTTATATGGCACGTCCAAACAGTATTGCTCTGAAATATATTATCTTCTAACAATCCAGTAGTCCCACTGAAACAAAGGAACTGAGTCAAAGCCTGTTAAAGTCCCTTGATATTTACTCCAAAGAGTTTCGGATTAGGCTTTTGACATACTTCTTCTTCTATAAGTTGTCTAAAGCTCTAGCAAAGATATTCACAACCAATTACTAACGGTAACAGTAACAATTGTAGAGGTTACTGACGATCTGTAGACTGCAGTGGGACAATCACTGTGGTAAGATATTCTTGTCTTCTCATTGCAGACGTCTGGGTGGTACCGCTACATTGCTACTGATAAAGTGGTTGTGCAAGTGATTTCTCTTAATAATCTAATAACTGCTTTGGGATCTTTCTGAATAAATGGATTTCTAGAGTGCATGCATTCCTCTTATTATTACTTATCTGCCTGAGTAGTATCACCCAGAAATAAGGATTGTCTCCATACATTTGATTTTGAAATATTATATAATCAGTTCAGCTATAGATCTCAATCATGTCATGGGAAGCAAAGCAATATCTGTTATAATGTATTAGCCAAATGTATTCAGACAAATGAATCCAACAGCAGCTTGCTACAGACAACAAATTTCTCTTGTCCTGTAAGAATGTAGGGACATGTGGGGTTTTTAATGCTGCTGTTGTTGTTTTTATAAATAAGCACATAGTCCAATACACAAAATGTCAGGACAGTTCCTCTGTCTCATTTGCACAGGCATTTACTCAGTTTCTTTATATATTCACCTGTTCCGATGTTGGATGCAGTTTCGCACATTCCTTCACTAAAATGAAGCTCACATAAAACACATCTTCCCAAAACTATTATTATCTCCTAAGCGTAGTTAACTGAAAATAGAGCAGCTAGTTTGAGTATAATTATTCATAATATGTTGAGCACTGATAGCATCCATCATTCTTCTGTCAGGAGAAAACTTGATTCCTACACCAAAAACCTTATCAACAAAATCAACAAAATTTATAACTGATACTAAAAATACAAGCACAACAAAACCCTCAAAGTATACCTGTGGTGAATTTTGACTGATATTTGGCTTAATTTCCTAATTTAGGCCATATGCTAGAGAAATTCAAATATAGATCCTGACTTTGCAAATATAGTTCATAACGGCATTTAAAATATGTGAAGCTTAGGAGTTTCAAACAACTAGATGCTCAGTGCATACTGAAAATTCTGAGACAGCAGAGCTTAATTTTTCCCTTGTTTTAAATACCAGAGGTATGGGTGATGCAAATATGCAGTCTTACTCTTTTCTACACTCATGTGTCCATATCTATAAAACTACTTAATATTTTATATTCATGTTGTAAGCCACATCGGAAATTGCTCATCTTAGTGGCTTAAATTGTTCTTCAGCTGAGGACCTGTTGCCTGGCAGTTGATGGAGAACAACTCTCGGTTCATGTGAGCCCTCTGTGTACTATTCAGTAGAGCTTACACAGTGTCACTCACCTCGCTCTGGGTCCCTGGCCTTGACAGCGGTTTCTGCCTGGGTAAACACTCACATCCACATCATCTGGTACTCTTATGGAAAAGAGCGGTCGCTATTTTACAGCGTTGTTTTCCTGGTTGAAAATGTATTCATCCAGGTAGAACCAGTCCCACTCAAAATAAGGAATAAATTATGAACCAACGAACCAGTGCTAAACAAGGGAAAATCAACAATAATAATGAACAAAAAGGTAGAAAAGGGACAGAGGGAAGAAATCCTTGCTTAGCCGTGGTACAGATACATTTTTGTTGGCTGGCCCTGCTTCCTTACAGAGACTGGATCTGGCATGTACTTGTATACCAGCAAGGAGCAGCTGTGACATATACACAGCTGTGGATATTTCACATCCATTTTTTGTGTGTGCATATTTACTACGTTACTGGTTTTCTAATAATTAATGAATGGCAAGATGAATGTCTTTGCATGAGGCCACAGACTAGCAGCATCTAATCCACCACAGGAGAAAAGATTATTTTCAATTACAGAGGTAATTTAAAAAAACAGGAAAGTCTCCTTCACTTCAGGAATGAAACAAACAAAGTTCTCATCAAATTCACAGTTTCTGAAGAAGATTGAAATGTGTTTCACAAAAGCATATCTAACTTTTTGTTGTCTAAATACTTACACCTCTAACTCTTGCACTTGACATAACACTTGACATTAGCTTTCAAACTAGCTGCTCATGGAACGGGACAATGGAAATTAACAAACAGGGAGGAAATATGTCAAGCAAAGACAATATTTCAACTAAGACAAAAAGTCTGTCTTCTCTTGGCACATCTATTTTTGAAAAAGGTTTCTCATATGCCTGAGCTAACATCAGTTATTAGTATCCATGAACAGTGGTTGTTGCCTTACCGACTGGTGATCCAAGAAGTCTGTAAGGCACCCAAGTCCTCCTCCTTCTAACCTCCATCTTAACAAAATCTTACACAGAATCACAGAATGGGCGGGGTTGGAAGGGACCTCTGTGGATCATCTAGTCCAACCCCCCTGCCAAAGCAGGGTCACCTAGACCAGGTTGCACAGGACCTTGTCCAGACAGGTCTTGAATACCTACAGAGAAGGAGACTCCACAACCTCCCTGGGCAGCCTGTTCCAGTGCTCCATCACTCTCAGAGTGAAGAAGTTCTTCCTCATGTTCAGACGGAACCTCCCATGCTTCAGTTTGTGCCCATTGCCCCTTGTCCTGTCACTGGGCACCACTGAAAAGAGTCTGGCCCCATCCTCCTGACACCCACCCTTGAGATATTTATAAGAATTATAACATAACATTATAGCTTTACAACATTTATATGTGCCTTAGTTTGATTATTAATAATGCCTAGGGATTCTGAACTAATCTTCATTCAGTCTTACAGAATTTAAATTCAGTTTGCAGTATAGTGAATATAAGTTCGCGTGACATCGCAGTTTTCAGTTCACATTTCAGTTACAAGGAGCAAGGAGATAAAGGTAGAGGGTGAAAAATATGTAATATCGTCAGTTTCCCTTTTGCATAACAGAAGTGAGAGAATTTGAGACAACCTTTAGTAATCACCAACAGTTTTGTCAGCAGGTCTCGTGGGGCCTGACTCTTGAACAACCAAGCAAGTACAGGGATTGGTTTTGGGGTCATTTGCTCAGTTACATGGGCTAGAAGGAATGGTTTCTTGATGCTGAGAGATTTTCTATGTATTTCTCTGGAGTATCTACTTTTGAAACTGGACAGGACTCAGAAATATCAATCAAATATGAAATAGATTTTCTTTCCTCCTCCTTAACTCTACATCACCACCACCGCCACCACCCCAACGCATCCTTTGGGTTTTAGGTGAAGGGTTGAGTGATGTCCCCTCCATCAACAATTTTGTAGATTTGTTTTCATGCTTCTGCAAATTGTATCTCTTTCCAGTGCACAAGAAATCAATCACAGTGTTGGGAGACTTGATAATACGCTGCTCCTCAAAAGAAAGAACTGTGTGGCTGGAAAGTAATTATACCAAGAAAGTTGTTCAGGGTGGACAAAGCTAACCAGATCACTTAAGAGTGTGACAAAAAGCTAAATTGATCTGAGCTGTCTGGAGACAGTTTAAAATTTCTTCTTGGGATGTTCTGTTTTAAGACCTCATTACTATAACTTCTCAGTGACTATATGTCATGATCATGAGTACCCCATTTCAATGTGTATTTATTTTCTGTTAATGTTATAACTTAGGAAATTCAAAAGGATGGAAAGGGTACTTGGTTCTATCCCTAAATGTCAACCATGTAAGTGCTTTGACTTTTATTTTCTATTTGCTTTGGTCAGTGTAAATTTCTATGGGTTTTGCTGGTTGGGGGAAGGGGATTTGGAGAAGTGCAGTTCTTGGTTATTAATATTTGACTTTGTTAGTGCTATCTGTTTACCGTATGGCTTCTGGAAAAAGATAGGAAATATTAGCTGGTGAGTCCTTAAAATGCATGATGTGTGGGCGCGCTCCTTGTGCCTGCACATTCTTTGCACCGTTGCTTCATTTAGCCAGTGAACTGCCATTCAGGGGTTTTGATATTATTTTTTGATACTGCTTTACTTTTGCTTATTATTCTAATTTTTTTTGCTGTTAATAAATTTGGGTGGCCAAGTTAGTTTGAGTGAATTCCACATGCTTTAGACAGGCTGCTTTTTTGCCATACTTCTGGAATACAAAAATATGAAGTCTGTTTTTAGCCTCCGTTTACTTTCACAAGGCTGGATCCTGCACAGAAATGAGTTTTCATACAAATGCCTGAGATTTTATACAAATCCCTTTCCCCTTTTGCTCAGAACGAGTTACAAGACAGCTGTCTTCTAAAGCAGAAAGGGCTGTTGTTAAGAAAGCAATAATAGGCCAGGCTTAAGATCCTCAGTAGGGCTCCTTTATTTTGGGACGTCTTTTACCAAATGCTAAGAGGGACCCAAAGAAATATCAAATATCTGCTAATATCAAGGTCCTGGTAGTCAAACATGGCAGGGTATGAAATTTGTTTCTGTAGGAAATCACCTTTTTTTACAGAAAACTGAAGCTGTGTGAAGGCTTTTTTTCTTTTATTTTCCCCAAAGTGTACATTAAAACTTTTGGGGGTAGGAGGTGATTGCTTACTGTACTGTGAAAAATTAGTTTATGCTCAAATGATTTTTGCAGTCACAAAAAGATTCCTCACCCCTTCTTGCAAGCAAAGCCAAGAGCCAGATGTAGCTTCTCCCCTGGGTGTTTTGCTGAGACCCTTTATGCTTTTCAAAGCTGGGTCCAGGTCCCGACTGACAGAACAGGACTGACACTGCCCAGGCACTGTCCTGCAGCACGTTTTCAAACAAACCATTTTTCTTGTTTACTGTGTCTTTATTTTTCCACTCTAAGTGTGACTAAAAAGAGAAGGGGACTTCGATGTTGGTTAGATTCACCAAAATTCCCTGAAATGCTGCTGCAGCTTCCGTTCTTGCGTTGCTGCCGAGGAGGCCGCCGCGTGCAGTTGTGCTGGGGAGCCACTGGATGTCATCCCGGGTGTTGGAGCAAGGCAGCAACACCGGCTTGCTGCTCTCCATAAAACACATGGATGCACACCGCATTTACAGCGATGCTGAAAAGCAGGCGCTGGGCAGAACTTTTTCAGCCTGGAACACGAATGGGCAAGTGGTCCCTACATAGCTCAGGCACAAGAATAAAACTCCCTTAGCCCTTCTTCATTGCCTCCAAGAGCTGATTTTCAGCCAGTGTTGAAAACCAGACTCTGAGCTCAACCCGATGCCGCAGGTAGGTAGCAGGATCGCTCAATGTCAGAGCAAAATCGTCACTTTAGTGTGTGCTGGGGCATAACACAAAGTCTTTTTAGCACATCTGCATTCCAGAGAGCATTGCAGAGTCTGAATATCCTCACCATTAAACTGTACCAGTGTTTTGCACAGCTTTCACTGGATTAGGTTATACACATTTCAATAGCACCCACGCATCATGCACTGCTCTATGTAAAGCCTGCTGTGTTCAGCTAGTTGTTATACTAATACAGAATAATTCTTTGTTAATTTGTACCTCAACTCCCCTAAACTTCAGGATCTCACCTTTCTTTGGGATTCCACAAAAGCAGAGAAACAATTTAAGTCTATATGTCTTTTTAAGGTTTGCCTGTTTGGTGTTATTATTGTTATAGACAAAAACTGAGGCCGGTAACACATCCTGGTTATCAGATTCTAAATAAACTCAGCTGTTTTTGAAACATGAATATTAATAACATCTTGTCGACATATTATTCTGAGTCCCAGTGCACGCCTTCTCTAAATCAGTAATGGTAGGACGAAATGAGGAAAAAGAAGCCACCGACACTTCTGGTTCATCTGAAGGAGGAGATGTATACATATAGCAAAATTTTGGATATGTTTTGCCCTAGAGACTTCTAAATGCAATACTGCAAGATAACACCTGAGGATCAAAACCCTATGAATTACAAAATGCCTTGAACCTTTGAGGTCTTCAGTGAGAACAGTGAGCACTCAGCTTCTTGCACAATTGGGCATTTACTCCCACACATGTTCTCCACGTATTTGTCTGTAAATAACACAGGGATGCAATAACAGTGGACTCAGTTAAAGGCTGCGAAGAAAATGCTCTTCCCCTTGAGAGGCAAGGCTTTCAAAATACCGGCAATGAAGTATTAGCTCATGTCTTACTCTGCAGAGTGCCCTGATTTAAGTAACTATACTCATAATGAACAGGAATGCACCGATTTACTCTCTCTTTTCCCTCTCCTCCTCTTTCATTGCCCTTTTAAGGTGCAGAAGGTCATTTTAATTCTACTCAGAATTACTTCTCTAAAAACGTTGGTAATTCTGAGAAAAGCATCACACTTTACTGTAAAGGCACCCAGTGAGCAACACTATGAAGGTTACAGGAGAGCACCAGCTATAGCTCTGTTGTTTTCATTTGCATACAAATTGTCAGCCAGAAGCAAACACTTTCTAACAATCTGAGTTATATAAAACCATCTTTTTGGACTGAATTTTAATTTTATTTTTATCCGCAAGAATTTCTAAAGAAATAACTTTTTTTTGTTAAAGCTGAAGACCTGATTTCACTCAAGGAAATTTCTCCAAATGACAGATATTTTGGAATTGTTTTATAAATTCTTTGTAATATAGCAGCATTTGAGGACTAGCAATCTGATATAAAGACCCTGTTATGCCAGGTACTCAACAAATGAAAGAAGTCTTTGGGCCAGAAATGCAAAAATAGATTTATGACAAGAAAAAATGCAGACATACGGGAAGACAGCAGGTGGGAAAGTGAGGAGAAAGTATAAGAAGAGGGTTTTTTGCATAACAGACATTTTATCACCTGTGCTGAACCTGTCAGATGATAAAGTACCCTAACAGAAATTTTAAAGATACTGGAGGAGAATAAGCTTTTACTTGGGAGGTGAACAGGTACATCTGTGAAGCTTCCTCTGTTTCTTTCAGCCTGCACAGGAGAAACTAGAAGCTGGACTACTTCCACCCCTACCTATGAGCTTCACTTGTATATTTCTAATACTGAGAAGCAAACATTCATAGCAATTGATATGAAATAGCAGATAGCATAGAACAACCTGAATTATAACTTACCCATTTTACCCCTCTCTAGCATGCCATTATGTTTATGAGAGCTTCACTTCTCACAAAGGCTCTTCCATGTTTCCCATGAAGTGAAGTGGGATGTGTCTGGCTCCTTAACCACCTAACACTCGTTGTGGTGATGGACCCAGAATCCAGCTGGGACTGCAGACACTTTTGTTTGGGGGACCAGTAACACCTTGTTTCTATGTAAGGCAGGTGGCTGTAGCTCCTGCTGAAGATGGAAATCAAAAACTTGTGCCTGGGTATGGAGGCAGTAGGCATAAGGGTCTTGTGGCAGGAGGCTGGTTATAAGGATAGATATTGACTATGTATGTGTTATGCAAGGTAATGACATTTTGTTACTGTTATTTTTCCCTAATAAAAGTTGTTTAACCATGAAGAAACTAAACAAAACTGTAGTGTTATACAAATGAGTTTTAAAATATTTATCGGCATTAAGTCTGTGACAAACGAAGGTCAGCAAAGTTTAAGGTTGTATTGTCTACTTGTAGTGGTAATTCCAATAAAAATATCACTGAAATACTCATTTAAGTGCTTTTTAAAAGCTTGTGGCATTTTGACATTGTACATTTTATTTTCTTTGCTCTTGGACTGTGGAAGATTAGGCACACCTGCACTAAACAGATAAAAGTTCGCTTGGAGAGATTTTCTTGTAGTTCTTTTTTTCTATTTGTTCTTCCTTCCTTCTGGAATAAAGACTAGGGATGAGATTCTCAACTGGCATAAATAGGCAGAGCACTCTGGCTAGGGAACAGTGCTGTGCTGGTCTACAGACATTCAAAATAAGGCCTAGGTGTCTGATGGCTGCTGAAATCCTGGATCTGTTGGTTCTTTCTCAGCAATGTATGCAGATATGCACACGGTGTCATTTTCCCACACTTTGAGGTTATTTGTTATTTGAGGTTTTTATATTATTTACTGTATGTTATTTATGTTATGTTATTTCAACTTGCCTATTGCTGCTATCCAATTCACCTAATTAATTAATTTCTTCTACGATATTTGTAAAGTTTCTCCCCCTTCCCCCCGGTGCTCCCAAAGACTTTCCTTTCACTGTGATATACTGACTTAAATTTTGTGTCCATCCAAACAGGCCAGGATTACTTGATTTAAAGAGAGAACTTCTTTTATATTTGATGGCCTACTGAGCTTTAACAGCTGCATATTGTTTACTCTGTGCAAAATGTGTGGGCATGTATGCATGGGTGTGTCTGCATGCATGTGAAATCCAGTATCTAATTTACAGCAATACGTAACCTGAACCTGCTCATTGACTCCCCTTGTGAACATGTTAACATTTGAAAGTTGGGAGAAATCAGTCATTAAAACAGACTTGTTATAGATTGCTCTGAAAAGCTTCTTTAACCCAAAGATCGTCAGCTCTGAGCTGAGCCCCAGCAGAGACCTCTTTATAGGCATCACATATCTGCCTGATTAAGTTTTCAAAATCAAAGGGTACCACATAGATTTCACTTTGTGGAAGACGTTGCCTTGTAACTTTGAGTGGGATCCATTTAACCAGTGGTAAATGTATCTGTTGTTGACATCTAGATCTGATGTAGCTGCCTAAGCTCCTTTCATATTCACTGGAGTGATTTTAGGATGCAAGGACTGGAAATGTCTAAAATATGTCAGATGAGTTATGAGCTAAATGTGCATATTTCTCTTTATCAAGTAGACAGGGCACCGAGGATGTCTGGACGAGGTGTAAAAATTTATGCTGTGGCCATCTAAGTCTAGGTGAGGTGAATCCCACACTCACTCTCTTAAATAAACTCTTCAAAATAACATTGAATGAGTGTCCTTAACACTGAGTGTGAGCGAATGCATGGCTCTGAATAACATCTGTGTTTGCTCAACTTGTCATTTCAAATTGAGCACTCCAGTACATCATCAGCTGAACAGAATAAAAGATGGGCTCTGCATAGGAGTATACTTGTAGAAACATGCTAGTATACGTGTGTTGGGGTCGCTGTAGTTTGAGAGTTAGCATGACTAGGCCGCTTAAGCAAAACAGTTAGCATAACTGAACAGGCCGCTGGAAAGGACAGCTAAGAATAACAATTGAGAAAGTTCTG
>Ga0065711_1009861_pt1 | contig 17225 bp, 8 predicted proteins | sample Hoacrofraction12_FD_59098 | JGI IMG/M metagenome (GOLD analysis project Ga0065711, IMG submission 59098) | Hoatzin crop microbial communities from Cojedes, Venezuela - Epithelial fraction 12 v2 (version 2) | ecosystem: Host-associated > Birds > Digestive system > Esophagus > Crop | place... | reverse complement strand
CCACCCTTCAGATATTTGTAAGCATATATTAGGTCCCCTCGCAGCCTTCTCTTCTTCAGGCTGAACAAGCCCAGCTCCCTCAGCCTCTCCTCGTAGGAGAGATGCTCCACTCCCCTCACCATCCTCGTAACCCTCTGCTGGACTCTCTCCAGTAGCTCTTCATCTTTCTTGAACTGGGGAGCCCAGAACTGGACAGAGTACTCCAGATGAGGCCAAAAAAACCCAAGAGACTAGATGGAGAGTGCCTAGGCCATTTGAAGGAAAGACATGATCAGCTTAATGGTTAGCACCTCTCCTGTCTCCCTCCCCTGACTCCCCACCGTTGTAGACTCCTGCTAATGTCACTAGGTCATTTTTCATTGCTAGCTCAGATAATGTCACCCTGTGCCACTGTGCATCGCTGATAAACCTCTCCAGCCCTTTTCATGATGGGCCAGTCATGTTAATTTTTGCTGCATAATGCACAGCCTCCTAAGAATGGACTGCTTTTTGAAAAGCCATTGATTTTGTTCATTTACATATTTTTTCTCCACCTTCTTGGTACTGGCATATGGGAGTCTCTGAAATGAGATTAGTTAGCATTTGTGTATGTCTGTGTACTGGGTTTTATATGAATGATGAGATTTTAGCAAAATACAGCAAAGTTTTAAATTGTCTGCCCCATATACCTAATGAAATTTTGCTGAAAGAGAATACTGGTGTTTTCAAGAGCTAGGGCATGAGGAGTTGCACGTTGTGAGGGGACTGACCTACATTCACAGAAATCAAGATATAAGCAATTTGGAAGCAAATTAAAAAATGTAGTATGCTGCACAGAGACATTCCTGCTGACACCTGGATCGTAAAAGGATAGCCCTGCTTTAAAACAAAAAAGTCTGTTTGGTTTACAGAAAAGCCTCTTTCAAAAATTTTCTTGTTCCCTTAGCCGGAATTCTTGCACGGAGGTGATCTGTATGCTTTTCAGTACTGTTGTCTGCGTTTTCTGCCTAAGCATTGGTCAGAGGTCATGCAGGTACCACTGCAATCTTGTGCACCAGAAAATTAAAAATAGAGCCTGCTGTGGCCTCCATCACTAGACTGAGTCCTGGGCTGCGTGCTGCAGACCTCTCGGGTTGCTTTTTTTCTTCCACTGTCAGCTTCATCTGTGTGTTCTGTGCTGTGCCCTGCTTCGCAGAGGCACCGTCATGTTGTACAAAGCCTTCCTAAAAGCTCACTTTCACATTGTTCACATCAAATCACTACGTGTGCACCCTTTATGAAGTGCATATTATTTCATATTTAGCTGTAGAAGCTTTCAGATGCAGACATGCAAGACTAATCGTATTTGAACCTACTTCTAAGCAATTTTATTAGTGGACTGCCATCTGATTAAGATTTTCTTTGAAAGTGAATTACACAAGATCAGCAGTCTTGGCTGGGCAAATTGGTACTTGAAGCAGAATGACAAGACTTAAAATTACAGGTCTCTGAAAATGAAAGGACTACTGCATTTTGAGGTAGTTTTCTTTCCTTAGATTTTACTGTACATAAGAATAATGTATTTAAAAAGAATGAAAACCTCTCTGCTGTGTGGTCGTAGCTGTTTTACCTAATTTCATGTGCTTACTGCAGGTTTTTCAGACTGTCAGGGTGTGTTTACTGCATCTTCAGGCCTTGCTCAAGATGAGATGAGCAGGTCCCAAAAGTAGCCCTGCAAATTTGTCACCCCCATATGGTGGGGACACCATTTTCTGCAACACGTGAGATGCCGTTTGCTGCACACGCGCAGCAGCTGACTGACACCGCAAATGCATTTTTCTAGCTGCTCTGTGTAATGTAGCCTGCGGTTGGCAGGGGAATAAGCGAGCAGGACCTAGTGCTGCGTAACAGCTGCCCTTGTCCTGCCAGCCAGCTGCAGATCAGCCATACTCTAAATATCTTCCTTGGGTCATGCAAGAATATTAAGTACACTTTACAAACTGAAAACATAAACAGATGAATTTGAATTACTTCTGCTGCCTTATTTTTCCTTTGAAACTGGGTAACTAGAGCTCAGATCTGTTAGTTGATGTAAATAATGGTCTTTTTTACTTCATCGTGCAAAAGTGCCGTGCATCTCTGAAATGTATGTGAAGAGCTAGTAAATGTTAACAAAATTTTCAAATTCAAAAATTTGTTATTTAGATAGAATACTCCCAGCAGCATGCTTGGGTGGTGCCTTCACTGGAGTAGTTGCACCTCCTCTGTATCTTCTGTAACAGTTTTGTCTCCTTAAAATCCAACTTTAAAAGTAAATATGCTGGCAGTGCTGAAATGAACTGTTTCATATTTCCCAAGCTGAAAGTTTTTGCAGAAGTTGACCAAAATTCAGAGGTGGTTTTCACTGAGCTCAGCTTAAACTACTTTTTGTTGCCAGCTGTGTAGACCCCATATGTCATCGTAACTCACCCCCCCCAGCGGGTTCAGCCTGCGCATCAGCAGCTCTTGAGCCACTTGTGGGAGAACCAGCTGGAATTCAGAGCGCTCGTTAGCCAGAACTGGAGAAAGAACTTGGTGGCAGCAGCATTGTCCTGAACACTAGTCCGCAGCTAGTCTAGAAGCTGGCCATGGAGCTGTGGTTATGGCACTAGTGAGAAATCACTAGTGAAAGATGGTTGGAGAATTTAATCAGATCCTTTTTTTTTTTTTCTTCCCTTTTTCTTTTTTTGTTGTTTCCTTTCTCATCACTTGTGTAATATTTTGGGCCTGCGAACTCTAAAGGATTTATTAGACCTACTGTCATTCAGCTAAGACAAGTTTCTCAGATCGACAAGAATGTACGTTTCCATTAACTGGTGTTATTTACTTCTGTCTGTATTTTCTTCACAGAATAATTCTGTTTCTGTGAAGTCAGGCTGACGTTGTAGCCATTTGACTGACGAACCTTTGCTGTGCCATCACAGAAGCAGTTTGCGCTGCAGAAGTTGTTCTCTTGTTCTGTAGCTAGCGATGGTTTGAACAAAATCTATCCGTAAAAGCAATGTTTTTGTCACTGTGAGTGGCACTTATCTTTGTTGTTTTATAAGTGTTGCAGAAAACTGTGACATTTGAATGCTAAGACAAGTTTATGGAGCAGAGCTAATCCTAAGATTGGAAGTGGATTGTCACCCACCTCACGTCCCATTTCCCCCACTCTTCTCCCCTCTGGTTCTTGGGGGGGAAGCGCGTCTGCACTGGCACCAGTGTGATACCCTTTTCTCTTTGTGAGAAGAGTCAGCCTTCGACTACCCATCCATAATTTTCTTTAAAAAAAACAAACTGAGCTTTGGTTAAAAAAAAATAATCGTATCTCAGGCTTTTTGCTTGCTTGTTTCTTTGTATGCAATATGATTCTTAGACACCTGTGGCTGAGATCCAGGAGATATCAGATGGGAAGTGAAAAAATTTCCTGTCAACAATATTGAAACCAGTATGAGACAGTGTTGAAATTTTAAAAGCTTCTTTTCGCTGCTGTATTGGTATTTCATTAAGAGTGGGAATTGATGAGTTATTCCTGAATGCAGAAGTTGGATTGTAAGCAGACAGAACTATTGCAGAAGATGAAGGGGAAGTAGTAACCGCGCCAGGTTTTTGTGAAGCCGGGCTACCCAGAAAGTCATGCTGATGTGCACTGGTACTAAATGAAGATGCAAGACTGGTGGTACAGGGATCCTTCTCTAGATTTGGAGCAAAATTAGTGGGTTATTGGCGCGCTTAAAATTGTTTCTGGTTTGCAGTTTGTCTGTACACATTAGCATTCTGGGAAATGGTACCTCTGTGTTGCTGTGGTGTTATTTGTGTTATGACATCTTACTGAACGCTTCCCACTGATGAGGAAGCTTACTACCATCTTTGTTCCTGGAAAGAATGCATTGATTTCAGATACTGAAAGTAATACTGCATGAGAAGGGAGATACGCTTGATCATCAAAGGTGTTTTGAAATAGTGCCGTACGCTTTCTCGCTTCTCTGCGAGCTCTGTGAGGAGGGGCTGCTTTCGGCATTGTGCGTATCCGTGAGGTAGTGTCGGTGGAATGACTGGCAGTAGGGACGCTTCCCTGCTTGTAGGGGGCTTTTCAGTATTTATCAGTTGTTCCGTTTTACACCTAAATATGCTGTGATTTCTTTATCTGTTTCTGAATTTCCTAAGGAAGAGGATTCTGTTACCTGAAGATCCAAAGTTTGGGCGTTGCAGCTGGTTCTGAACAAGGCAGGACATGCTTCCCTGCCTGGCTGAAGGAACCGTTCAGGCTGTGGTCAGTGAGCTTTACCAGCAGTAATAACACCTCTCAACTGCTTTGTGAGCTGTGTTGTTTTGTAGAATGATGCAAGTGATGTAAAGACCTTGAAGAAGGTCTTTCAGCATTTGAAATTAATTAGAGCTCTTGATTCCTAGGCCCATGTTCAGAGTTTTAGATCTCATCTGTTTTTCCAGCTTGAAAAAAAGTTATGTGTCACATCATCATATATACAGTTTACACTGAGTAAGCTGTAGTGTGTGTCCCCCACTCCCTCCTCTGCCTCCTCCTCAAAGACTTCTGTTAAAATAACCAGTGTGAAATACAGGTTAGAAAAAGTTACGATTGAGAACATGTGGATAATCCTAATAGAATTTTTTATTTCTAGACGGTTAGTTTGGTTATTATAGGATTGCAGTCTCCCGTGTAAGATAGTATCATAGCTGTTATGAATCAGGATCTTTATAATCTGATACCTTTGTGTTTTGGGTTTTTTTTCATTTTGAAAGACTTCAAAGGACTCATTTTGGTTTTATTAATTAAGTTTATGAAACTATATAACTGAAATCAACAGGAGTAAAATTCATCATGGTAAGTCCAGTTATTGCAGAATGTTTTGCCAGCCATTCAGTGCATTATTCTGCTGTGTCTGTACTTAGAAAAAACCCATAGTTTCAGTTCTTACTGGAGAGATTTTTATTTCTAGTTGCTAACAGTTTCAACTGCAGCCAACTACAGCTATAGCCAGGATTTTAAATTTATGGTATCCCCAAATTCAGTAAAGTCTGTGGAGGATGATCTTACTTTGATTTGAAATTCTCTGCCATTATTGCTATTAAAATGGGGAATGTAATTAACCTCTTAACATAGTTGTTCAGATACATGGATTGAAATTCTAGTGGTTTTAATATTAAATAGTAGTCAATGATAGATTTATTTGCATTTGGAATGAACGTTTCCTGAAAAGGGATTCTGCAACGGAGATAGAGGAGCTCTCTTCTGATTAGTATTTTGGTATTTCTTGTTATGTGGTCATACGTAGTAGATTTGGAGTTCAGACGTTAAAATAACCATCAAGATAAAATCCAGCTTCAGGAGTGAACGACAAGATCTTTTGCGCATGCCTCTGCTCTAAGCTGTGTGTCGGTCCCACCTGACGTGCCCTGTGAACGCGTCGCTCTCGGTGGCACTTCGTTCTCGAAGCTTTTTGTTGTGGCTGTTCCTACCTGGCAGAAATCCACATGCGTTTTGTTTAGTTGGTCATTGGGGGTGGGAAGGGTGTGAAGAGTTTGGAAATGCCATTGTGTTTTAAGCTTTCAAACCAGGCTTCCTGCTGCTAAATGTCCTCCTTCCTTTTAGGACAATTCATTTGGGATGGTAAGTGTCTCGTATACTGCATTGACAATATACAGCCTCTGTGTCAGACATAGAAAGAAAAATTGGAACTGTAATTTTCCTTAGATGTATGTGTGCTTTTTTGAGGGTTTAGGTAGGAGAAGGATTCCTCTAACTGAGGTGGTGCTGGAGATCTAGTCTGGGATGAAAATAATACACAGGAGGAGAGATCTCACTGGTTATTTCATGGACCAGTACTGCATTTGAAAGCTAAAGCAAACAAAAAAAAAATTTAAAATTCCATTTATAAGCAGTGATGTAGATTCTACATCTAGTAACTTGTTTCCCCTTGGCAAAATGGATATTTAAGTCAAGTGGACATTGCCAAGTTAAATTTAACTGGAAATGAATGTTTTGTGAAAAGTAAGCTCTTGACCTCAAGGCACATTTAAAAAAAAATGTTACAGTAAGCAGTTATTTTTATAACAAGTATTTGAATCACAGTTTATGCAATCCAAACACTGAAGCTTTATGTTACTGCATGAGAACCTGAACTTAAATTGAACAACTGCTTTTACGTTTTCACACATCTGGTTGTGTGGGTTTGGTTTTTTTTTTCCCTTTCTTTTTCTCCTTACTGCATGCTTTAACTTTTGAATTTTAATTTACAGTTCAACAGCAGTGAAGTTATGCATAGGGGTGGATAGAAAAGGGGAAGAGATCTTAGGGGAGCATATCGGTAGTTCTTTTGTTGCTGATTTTTTTCTGAATTATCTCAAAATAGGTTCACGTGGATATCAATGCTCTAGAAAAAAAAAGTGCATGACTACTGGCTTATAGACAGTGGTTATTCAAGTGAAGCATGGTACTTCTTGAGGTTGTGACTTCTGTCAGGCGTCGTATGTGAAGGGAAGATTGCTGCTTGCTGTGGCCAAGCCGCTGCGTGGTGGAACAGACACGTGGAGCGAGGTCCCAGGCACGCTGCTCTCGTCTCCCCTTCCTTCTGTTCCTGGTGGCTGAGGTTAGCTGAGGGCCTCAGCTCTTGCTGGGTTGCTGGATAATGGTGGGATGTAAACCCAGCATGGCGTTTGTCCTTGGGGTATCTGTGAGCTCCAGGAAGCTCCCGAAGTGAAGGCCAGGCCTCCTGGCTTTCTTGGGGCTATGGGCCAGGGCTGCGTGGCTGCCTCTCCCCACAAACGTTTTTTTGTGTGTGTGTTCTTCAATGGAATCTATGTACCTAAGATTTAATATTGAACAAATGTTTTGGAAAACAGCATTTTTAAAGTGAAATGTTATTCTATCTTTTTCATCATGTTGCTAGTGTAAAGTTAAAACTAGCTTTGAGCTGAAAGATAAATATATGTCTTTTTGATCATTGCCCTCCTCCATCTCTGCAGCTTTAGCAAGATTTCCTGATTTTTCTCTCCTTACCTCCTCTCCATTTTTTTTTTTTCTGGTGTATCTCTGTCGTAGTTTGCCTTACTTGCCTCCTGCCCGTGCCCCTCAGCCCAGCCCTTTTCTGCCCACAACACAAAGAAGGTCCCGTCTCCGCTCTCGTCCCCTATGCTTTGACCCCCGATGTGTTGCTGTGCTTTCTGAGTGATGAGCAGCACGCATCATGTGCAGCGCGTTCTAGAGCAGGGTGTGTGACGACGCCGGGGTGGCACCATAGCTCTCAGTGTTGATTTCAAACCCCTGTTTTCGGTTACATCATGTTTGCGTTTCAACATTTGCTGCGCATTCCTGGTTTCCTCTCTCGTCTTTATTTGCTTGACTGCGAAACATGCAGCAATCCTTGTTCTCTGAGATCTGTGTGACGGTTATCCACATACTGGTGAGATTTCTGCATTTCCCCCTCTATCTTTTGGACTTTTAAGTAGCACTGAACATGTTTTCTGATCTCTCTAATTTTCTTCATGACTTTTGGAAATGTGCGCTTTATGATGAGTTCGTGTCCTGGATTACGTTTGGGATTACAAATAAACTGCAGCGCATGAGTTGTAATTCTTTAAATAGGTTCTGAGGTTGTGTATGTTTTTTCTTTTTTAAAGAGTAGTGGAATGCATTTACACTGCTTTCTTCTAAATAAAAAGCTGAAAGGAGATTTAATTAGTAGCAGGATTAAGATTTGCAATTCATGGAAGAAATTTCTTGGTAATTACCATCTCTGTAATTGATACGCTGCCTGCGCTTCAATGTGTCCAGCTGTATGCAAATCTTTTCTAAGTACATATTTCTGCATTGCCTTGCTCATGTAAATGAGGAATCTCCTTGGTTTCTGTTTGGGGACTCAAATCTGATTAATTTGGCATTGCCTAACTGAAAGGCAGGATCTGTTGCTGAAAAAGGTTCTTTCTTGTGTGAAGGGAGCGGGAACGCCTGAGGTATGAGCTCGGAGGCGGTAGCTGGGACTGGCGACTGGCCGCCGTGGCCGGGGTTGCCTGGCAAGCCGGCGGGGTGAGGAGGGATGCTGCCTGTCACGGTTGGGTTGGCGAGTCCAGCTCCGCCAGCAGCCCAGCCCTGTCCGGCCAGGCGCGGTGGGACCGGGAGGGGGTTTTCATCTCCTGGTCTGGTACTCTTCCTTCCCTTGGTTTTGTCAGTCTGTGGCTCTTGTCTGTGTGAAGGCTTTAGTTTGTGGCTCTGTGGGTCAGAAGGGCTCTCCAGCCCTGTTGTCTGCGTCTTCTCTGAAAAAACATTCTGCAGAAAGTTGCTGAAATGGTCAGGAGCGCTTCTGGTCCTCGACTTGCTGGCCACGCCATCATCTCCACAAGCAGCTCCTTCAGGCTACTCGTCCTGTGCTGATCAAACCCGCAGGGAACGCCGCACGCTGAGTCAGCACCCTGCCAAGCCTTGCTGTAGCTGGACGACTTGACTTGTCTTACTTACGTGACGAAAATTAGTGGAGGCAGCTAGATCTCAAGAGAATGTGCTGAACTGCTTGAGCCAAAGTCCGTTCTTACATGGGGATTTTAATTCTGTTTTTCATCCAGGCAAAATGGTTTTGCGGCAGGTATACCAGAAATAAGCTGGTAAAGGTAACCTGTCAAACCGGACGGGGGGAAGATAACTCCTGATACAACCGCTCTGGTGGGGTGCAGCGGCATGGAATTCAATATTGTGAAGCCGCAGTTCAGCAGCGCACGTAAACTGTGTACTCAAGTCCATCACTAGCTGTAAAGCGCTTACGTTTGCAATGTCTTGCAGTTAAGTTGTATGGTAAGTTTGCTAAACAGGGCCTGTGTGAGAGTAACGCTTGTTAAAATAATTGAGAACATGGAGCTTGCTCTTGCAAGATGCTTAGCATTCAGTTGTCTGTTCAGCAAAGCACTTGCTGAGAGGGGTTATCGCATCTGATTTATAAATAGTCCTGTTAACTTCCTACTGCTTGCTACAGTTCTCTTTCCTCAGGTAACTAAGGTACTTTTTTTTTTTTGTGTATCTGTTAGAAAATAATAGAGAAAGTATGTGCTGATGAAGTTTTATTGTTGATGTCTTCTAGACAGTTGGTAATGTGTAGCTTTAATCTGGAAAATAATTTGACCCAGAAGCCTGTTTGATCTCTGGGAAGATCTCTGCAATATCTTTCAAGTAAGAGTCTGGCAATGTTTACTTATTGTTTGGAGAAAAAACTAAGACTTGGTTTGTGAAAGCAGTTTTGTGTTATTGCTAAATGGCATTACCTCTGTCTGTCTTGCTGTCTGGGCCTGGTTTCTTTGTTCACCCACTATATTTTCATGGGCTCCTTCTCTTCTCTTTTGTCTTCTGTTTATGCCTTTGTGGCGGGGTTTATTGTTTTGCAACAAGTAACCTTTCTTATCCTAACTGGCTGAAGTTATTATCCAGGACTGGGTCGTGATAGCATTTTTTGATCCCATAAATAAACTTGTGTTTAGTGTATTTTCTTAATAGAGCCTAAAACAGATGGGAGGAAAAGTCATAGTTTTGCTATGATACTATATAGGAGTTAGCCCTAGGCACGTGTCTATGTATCTTAAACAAATAGCTAATACATTGGTAGTTACCATTAATTATTTCCATTAGCTTCATTCCTTTGATTAAAAGGGATCATTATCATCTCCATGGTGGATGACCTGGTAAACAGTGGAGAATCAGAAATTACTTGCAAATGAAGTTTGTGATGAACAACACTCTTTAGGTATTCATGTCTGCACTTGTGAATATAATATATTAATAATGGGTGACTTACTGTGTTTTCAAGCTCAGACAGCAGTGAAGAAATGTCCTCAGCTCTCTGTTTACCAGAAAGATGGAATTAAACAAAAAGGATTTATGAGATTTACAGAGAAAGCTGAAGGCGATTTGGATATTAAATAATCTTGCAAATATTGTGCCTGACTCAGGAAAAGAATTTATTTTTAACTTTAATATATGTCCTCTCTCTGTAATGGAAATTCTTTTATTTCCTCATTATAAAAGATTTTTACTTTTTAAAGGCAGTAGCTTGATGCTGCGAGCTAACATTAAAAATAACAGTAGGCATCTTTCAAGCAAAGCAATCTCCATGTCAGCAAGTAATATTTGTGAGGGAATTAAAAGCCCTTGAAACACATTAGAAGACATATGGTGAATGGGTAGGGAAATACTGTTTTGTTCATTGGTACTGCAGACTGTAGCAGGAATTTCAGTGTCTGTCTATTACTTGGTTAAATACCCTTCTCTCAGCTGTAAAACTTGCTTAGGATTAAATACTAATCTGTTGTAAATAAACTTAACTCAGTGAAATTACATTTAAGAGAATTTATCTCTTAATTTTCCAAGGTGATGTATTGAGGCGGCTCTTAAAGTCAAATCCAAGTTTTGGGAGTTCCTTTGGGCTGTGTCAGTTTTCCGAGGACTGTAAAAAAGGAAATTGAGAGGTTTTCTGCCAGTTTAGACCAAGTAAAAAGTTAATCTAGTACTTGTAGTAAAATTACTTCCTTGAAAGTAAAATAATACTGTAAGTTTTGTGCAATAGATTTGGTTTTCATTGTGGGGTTTTTTTTTGTGTGTGTATATGTATGTATATATAAAAAACTCCACAACTAAAACCTTTCTGTCAAGAAAATGAGTGGTTCTGTGTGACTGTAGAAGCCATGGGGGCATCGGTTTCTGCCAGGAACATGTAAATCAAATAGGGCTGATAACAGCCAAAGACTTATTTTGCCAAATTCTTCAGGGCTCTGTATGCTGTACAGAAGGTCGTCTTGACTTCTACTGTTTGTTCTAGGGGAATAAAAGACAAGAAGGTGAAAAATAACTTTCCTGTTTGCAGTCAGAAACTAGCTATCCTTCTGGGTTTTGGTCCTTAGTTTGTGGCTCGCGTGGGAGTTTTTCCTTCTCCCAGTCCTGGCTGGCAGCGGTGCTGGCTGCTGGGCTGTGACGGACGCCTGCCGAGCACGCTGGTGTGCGGGGCGCGTGTCGTGGCTGGGACCAGACCAGCAGCTTTGCGCTCCTGTGGGAGATGAGCTTAGCATTAAATGGTACATTTGACTTGCTGTTTTGTTTCTGAGTGAAGTTCAGCAGTGTCTCTACTTGGAGTTTAATTTATAGGTGCTTTGATAGTCGTTGCAACCTTGAGCTATGGAAATCCTTTCTCACCTGTTCAACCCCAATGTGTGTTTTAGCAAAGGAGATAAATATTTCTCAAATATTTTCTCTGTGAAAGTGTATTTAAAAGGTAATTGACCAGCTGCTCTTCTGTCTCCCTCCCTTCCATCAGGTTAAGGGGCTGTTACTGCCTGTGTTATTCGCAAAGTGTACAATATGCTAAAATATTCACTATATGAGTCTGACTTTCATAAAGGCAAACCACTTGTTTATAAGGTTAAAAAATACAAAATAAGCCTTTACTAAATTTTAACCTCCTTCCAAAAAGTGCCTTACAGACTTATCTTCAAGTGTTGTATTAGCATGTAGCAGAGAATTTGAGGAATCACCCGTTCAGTCAAGCCGGTGTCTGAGACAGCAGTGGCTGCTCAGAGTGTGCGCAGAAACATCTGCAGCGGGCTGCGTGAGGGGCAGAGCCGTACGGAGCTGCAGGATGCCTGCAAACGTGCATGAGGCGGAGACAAGAAGCAGAACTGTCTTTGGATGTGACCTTCTTTTTAAAGGAAAAATAATACTAGCCTTAATAAAAAAAATAAATCTACATTGCTTGTTTATAAAACTTTGTATTACATTTGGATTGCTTTGAGTATGGGAAAGTCAGTTTGTCCGTGGGATTGCTTTGGAGGGTGCTCCAGGATTTCCCGGGCAGAAGGGCACGTGCTGGAGTCCAACAGAAATACGCCGGTATGTGAGCGGCAGGCATCCTTAGATATTTGACGCTTTTATTTTTGCTGGGCCTAGGCTATGCTGAGGGTCTGTGCACGCACTGTGGCAAGTTTTCAGAGTCAACTAGAATGTTGAAAAATACCAAGTATTTTTTGTTGCTTAATTCTTTTCTGAACAAAACCCCATAATTCTGAAAGGCAGTTATCACATACCGAAAAGTTTTATAAAGACATGCAAAGCATGTTAGGTTTTCAATGTGAAATATGATTTTAGTGCTTATGCAGTAAAACTGCATGCCCTTACAGACTGATGTTTGCTTTTGGCCTTAAAGGGAAGAGCAAGGGGTTGACTTTGTTTCAGAGTCTGCTATGGAAATGGCATAGGTTTTCCAAAATAAGGTTATTAGTTTACTTCAGTCCTGGCCTCCTAATTTCTGAGGGAGCTATAGGTCAGCCTTATGGTGCCTGTAGTTCTTAAATTTTTTTGCGTAGAACGCTGGGAGTGATTTGCGTATTACATGGCCTATAAACACTGTTTGTTGGGAATGTGGTGAAGCCGTCAGCTGTGCTTCATCATCTGGGTTTTCCTTGCCTAGCAGCAGCATGTGAAGGGGAAAAGGAACTGGAAATACAAAACTTATGCTAACAGTTATGTTTTTGCTGCTCTGGAGAACATTGTTAGGACACTGAGAAGAAAACTGGATTTATCTTTGGAGATGCAGTACTGCTGGATAAAAGGACGTGTTTGCTTCTAGAAAAGGTGCCTTCTAGAATATACTGCACTCGATTATAGTAGCAGCTTTAGTAAGTGCAAAAATTACACACTTGAAAGGTCACTAAAATTCAGAGGTTAAGCTAAAGCTGAGGACTAGCTACAAGGTGAACGTGGATGTGTACATCAAATGTGATGGTGCCTTAAACGATACTTTAGGAGGGAAAAAGGTCTGACATTCCCCCTCGCCCTCCCCACCCCATACTGCACTTATTCACAGGACAGACGTGCAAGGAGGGAGCAATATTGCAATTTGAGACCACCATCAAGTGTCCATGCATTTGTGGCGTTATTGTTTCAGTTCCCTTTCATTTCCAGTGAACAGAAGAACCTTTTCAAGGATTGCATCTCACAAAAGACTGCTGTTCAGAATATTCAGTTTAGGATAGTCAACAGGTGACATTCTAGACCATAATTTTTATGTGTTTATCTAAAGCCTGTCCAGAACACTGATTAAGAAAATACTTCTACCTTTTACCCCAGCAATTTTGGGCTAGTTAAAAAAAGGAAAAGATTTAATTTCTATTACATGTCTGTTTGCATATTTTGATTTGAAGTCTGATGAGGAGCCCAACAGATAAAACCTACAAAATGTTAACACTTGGCAGTATTTTTGAAACTGCCCCTTATCTGGCTCAAATGCTGTGGTTTGAAGTCTTGTCCATTTTTAATATAGCTTCTATCATCATTGTAAAGCCCTCCCCAGCCATTTCTGAAATCGTAATAAAATCTACATTGTCTGATGCTACCTTACAAAGTCTGGGTATGAAAGTAAACAGACAGAAGTGATCTTACTCTGTTATTGCTTGCTGTTACCTATTTCCGGCTGCTGCCTGTGACTTCACCAATGTCTCAGAGGCTCCTTTCTGCTTGTTTTCTGTTCTGTGCACAGGTAAGAAACAACCCTTTGGTGTCCTGCAGTTTCTTGTATCTAAAGATAAGAGAAAACCAGCTGAGAAGTACCTCCATGCATGTGTACAGTGTGGCATGGAATGGGCGTTTTAGCAGAGCGTGGGCAGCCCGGTGGTGCTCTCTGGGTCGCGTTCTGCCTCTCGCATGCAGTAGGTGTGGGCGGCCGCAGTAGCTGCGTCAGGGCAAGGTGCAGCAGGCACACGGTGTGTTTCTGCTCGGACGTGGCTATATTTAATTAATCTGCCATTTTCATTATTTTGATGTGATTAGTTACGTGAAATTAAAACTTACAAAAATAGTATCATTACAGTTCCAATTTTGAATGGGGACTTCTCAGAACAGTTAGGAGAGGCCAGGAACGTGTGCCATTTGTAGCATGTGCTAAATCAGAGTAATAGGGGTCTCCTTTTTTCAAATAGAGATTTCTCCTGTTGTACTTCTCAGTTCATAGAGATCCACAAAGAGAGGAATCAAAATGGCCCTGTAAGGAGCGCAGCTCAGTATATCAGCGAGAACCGTACAAGTCTGTATTACTCTCCGAAGTCAGAGAGGACCTGCTGGGTTAAGAGACATGCTTATTATTTAGTTTAAGTAACTTGGTGGGATGGCGCTGTGAAATTAAGATACAGGAACTCAATCTTTAAAACCGCTGTTACAGCATTTAAGTGTGTGAAAGATTTGACTGGGTTATTTCCCTGTCCCCTTTGAAGAAAGCAAATGATTCGGTAGGCTTCAAGCCTGTAAGTGAGTGGCCCTTTTACCAGGGAATATCATATACGTTATTTTTAGGGAAACAATTACTAAATCACATCTGTATGCCTTAGCATTTATGTGTTTAAAATACTAGTTTTGTATTGATTAACAATATTGTTGGAAAGCATTTTTCCATCACAAAGAAGTGGAGTTTCTCTTTTTCTTGTTAAGGCTGCTTTGGCCTGTCGCTTGATGCTGTAATGCAGAGATTGCTCATTTCCTAGCAAAACTGAAGTCAGAACAGAACTGCAGGTGTGCTGAGAGCAGAAAAGCTTCAGGGTTAACCCTGGTCTCCGTGGGCACATTGATCCCTTGGAAGGAATATCTTTGTGTGTTTTGTCTAGCTCTAGTCTTTGCTTCTGTGGTGGAGAAACTTAACCCCTGAGTAATGAAGTTTCTTTAACAGATTATTTTCCTTCACTAAATTAATTTATTTACAGACTTCTAAGCATTCTAAATTCTTGAAAGTTCCAAGTTCTAATGCTAATTCCAGATAAACTGGTGACACCTGTGGTCATTTATTTTGGCACTGTAATCCCTTTTAAAGGCTGGAGTTTTCCTTGTTAATCCGCAGGCTCACATCACAGTGTCTCCTTTCAAAGCCACTCACACGTGCGCTGAAGTTGATTGCCGATGCCATCTGAGGCTATGGCACGCTGGAGCCTGATGCGTTTTATCTCTGTCTGCCATAATGTGCCTGTAGTAGGCAAAATTTCTTTTATACTCATTTTATGTTCATATTCTAAAAATATTAGTCAGTTGTGTTCTGTGGAACCAATACAAATAACCAACAAGTAACCAATAAAAAACTATAATTTATAAATAATGTTTCTTGTGCAGTTGATACAAAGCTGCCATGTAAGTACTGGACTTCAGAAACGTGTGAAAGACCTCAAATTTGATAGTATTTGTGGAATGACTACGCTGTTTATCAAGCAGTGGTACTGTGGGGCATAAAATGTAGAGCATGCTTTGGTTTTGCCCAGGGAGAATGCTTGCAGGTTAGGGTTGTGTATTTGTTCCCAGAGTTTTAGGAGGTGGATGAGGTGGTGGGCTTGGAGTCTGCTGCTCGATGGAGAATTCCCTGCCCCAGACCTGGTGGGATAGAAATACAGCACATTTGGATCCTCTGTGTTGGTCCTGCTTCTTGGAGATGTAAGGGTCTTTCAGCCCCTAGAAGTGTTAGCAATCAGAGCTGGCCTCAAGATCTTGGCAAAATGGAAATGGGGCTCTGGGACGCTCCAAGAGAGAAATTGGATAGTCTTTCCTTACTTGGCAGTTGAAGGCTCCTTTACGTTTGTCTGTGATATTGCTGTTGTAGGAAAAGAGCAAAGGTTTTCTTGTTTGTTTGCCACTGTGAATGCTGAGTTACTGCTTCTTCCCTTTTGGGAATCAGTTGGAGGTGGACAGTGTGGAGACCCTCTGAAGGTCCTCCTTTAGCGTTCTCCCTATCTGATCCTTTGTCGGAAGGGAACTATATAGGTTCTGAAGTTCATGCAAAACAAATCCTAAACCGGTTCTGTCTTTTCAGAAGGGTGAATGGATAACTAGTAGAGGCTGTATTTTATATTGCAAAGCAACACTCTTGTCTGACAGAGGGGGAATAAACAACTTCTGATAGGTACACAGCTTTCAGAGAGGAATTGCAGTGTGCTGCTCAGGGGCAAAAGTAGATACTGACCATTAAATGTGGCAGGTACAATAACCAAAGTATTAAAAATTCTTAAAACGTTATATTGGCTTTGGGTTTTTAAATTTGTTTTTCTGTTAATTTTTGTTTTGTGAGGTGTAACAACAAACAGAGGGATCCCAAAACCTTGCTGTGCAGCTGGGCTCTGAGTGAGCAGCGGCGTGTGCCTTTTCCTAAGAGGAGATCTGTTTTGCATTTAGGTGTCTTGTATTTGTTTTCCATGGGTTGAGAGAAGTGTTTTCAGAGGCCTCTTCCAGACCTATAGAACACCTGCAGTTTTTTTACCCAGAACCATACTGTTAAAGATCAGCAGCAAACCGAGTTTGGGGTTCCTGTAATCTCCAGTCTGACTTGTGGAGTTAGCTTGTTTCATGCCAGAACTTGTTTGATTCTGAGATGCTTCAGGAGTAGGACCCCATTAATCCCTCGGTTTCAATGTCAGTGAAATTTGTGATGGTTCGATTGATCATGCATGTATTGGGGCATGTTGTACGCTGAGAGGGCTGAAAACTTCCATCAGAGAATTGCTGTGAGAAAGAGGTTTTGTGAAGTGATTCTTGTTACGGCTGAGACTGCTGCAAAATAGGCCTGCATGCTGCTGGCAGTGTTGGAGCTCTGGAACAATCTGGTTTTCAGCTGTGTGCAAATGAGCTTGGGCAACTACTGAACAAGTGGTCAGAAAACTGGCTAAGCCACAAACCTCTTCGGCAAGTACAGTCTATTGTCTTACCTGATAGTAATGCATTAATGTTCCTTTTACTTAATATTCCTAAAACTTTTCTTCTGATTTGAGGGTTTTAACTTATTTTTATGTTTTTTCTTGGTCATTGATTTGTGGGTAACAGAGGTGCATAACTCGTGCCTGGCTGGGACAGTTCATGCTACCTTGTAGTTTGCCTTGGGCTGCCCTCTTTTCTGAGGACTTCGTGAAGTCCCTGCTAGATTTCGACCAATATGAGTACGTAGTGGTTGAGGCCACATGAGTTGTGTGTGCTCTTGAGTTCCTCAGATAGGGTGTTCCTATATATATATATATATGAACATTGCGCTGCACCTCTGTAGAGAAATAGGGAATTCTGTATGTGTCCTCACTGGTTTGAAACTGAGATTTTGTTACATACCTGATGCTTAAAATCAAATCACATTACAGAATCACAGAATGTTCGGGGTTGGAAGGGACCTCTGTGGGTCATCTAGTCCAACCCCCCTGCCGAAGCAGGGTCACCTACAGCAGGCTGCACAGGACCTTGTCCAGGC
>Ga0065711_1040128_pt1 | contig 17226 bp, 11 predicted proteins | sample Hoacrofraction12_FD_59098 | JGI IMG/M metagenome (GOLD analysis project Ga0065711, IMG submission 59098) | Hoatzin crop microbial communities from Cojedes, Venezuela - Epithelial fraction 12 v2 (version 2) | ecosystem: Host-associated > Birds > Digestive system > Esophagus > Crop | place... | reverse complement strand
GGGGTGGGGGGGGTGGGGGGAAATAGGTTTTAAAAACTAACCGAGTATGAGAAGAAAGAGCAAAGGCCCTGAGTGGATTCAGTTTCCAGCAATGAGCAAACCGAAAGCCACTGCAAGACACTTGTCTGCGTGAGCCCCTGTATTTTCTGAAGAAAGCTGAAATTCTGAAACACCCTCACTACATAAATGTTTCTTTTACTCCCCACAGACCTAATTTCTGTGTATTATTACAGACCTAATTTCTGTGTATCATCAAACTCCTTTTTGATGTTCTATTAAACAATCCAACACTTGCACTGTTCAAGCACAAAAAGTAATTTCAGGTCAAGAGAATAAAAAGTATGTTAGTAAAAATAATACAGAGGGGGTACCACTTATTTTTCCCCTCTGGTGAGAGATTTTAGTAGTGTCACACGGAAGGAACTATTTTAACATCACCTGATCATTACTTTTGCCTACCTAGTTCGCACATTATACAATGACACTCATGCAATGTAAAATACAATGTAAATGCTTAAGTGATAAAGATACTTTATCTAATAGTGTATTACACTGATTTGATAAAACTCTTTCTCCAATAAAATGGTATGTTTTTATTTTCAAAACTCAGGCAAGTCTTGCCTGTCGATCCCAAGTTACAGATACACCTTGAATTTTTCAGCCTCGAACTTGAAATCCACTGTACACAGAAAAATTCCTTTTAACAACAGAATATATTTTTAAAGCTTATAATAACATTATAATAACTCCTGTGAACTAGGACTAAATATTGAGCAGCACGGCAAAACGTCATGCCAAGCATGAGCATTCTTTCCCCAGATGCATTTGTTGACTGTGGCAGCTTCTCCCAAAAGCTTCATAATCTACACCAGCTGAAATGCAAAATGTCCCAATAGGTACATATTTCCTCTGAACAGCTCCTTTTCTGGCAATTAGCATTGTGTCTGGGAAATCAAGAGGGCCAGGCTGGAAGGAAAAAAAAAAAAATCTTTCCAGTGCAAACCATGGTTGGGAGAATGACTGAACCATTTCTGAGAATCTTCCCATGCTGCTGGTTTCTTTGGGAACACACAGTTAAGAACACCCGGTACGCAGCAGCTGCCATAAGGAAATGAATGTAAGGGTTTCCCGAGAAAACAGTTAAGTCTTGAGAATTCAAGCCATTTTCCTTCCTCAGCAGGAAAAGAGAAATTGCTGTCAAGAGGCAACACTTTCTCATTGTTTCCTTTTAGATACCAACTTTGTCATGCTCTTCAAGACATACTATATGTTCATAATATTTTGCTTATTGCTTGAAAGTTTGTGCTCTTCCTATGTAATCCTGGGGATACGCCAATTCCTTCATCATCTGCTGAAGGGGAGAGAAAAGATTATTCCCAATCCCACTCCCACATTTTATGGATTTCTTTAATAACTAATATAGAGTGCCTAGGAGAGTCCCTGCTGGAAGAGAGACTGTCTGAAACAGTACAGTTTTCTTTCCTTTTCATTAGTTGATCCATGTTGGAAAAAAAGTAGCAGGATGAAGGCTTTTGTTGGAATGTACAATAATGATCACGACTTTTCTAATCTGTACATAAATTTAAATACACAAATGTTTTTGGACCTTGAGCAAGAGGTATGGGCACACAGCCAGCCAGATCAGATGAGTTGTGGTGGTGGAGAAGGTGAACTGGATTTAGGGACATGACAAGATTCCGGACTACCTGAAAAGTGACAGCCATGGGAATGCCGCAGCTCTCCAAGCTCACCTCTGGTAGCTCCAGGAGCAGAGCGCTGTCAGGGGGGGACGATGGGCTTCCCCGTCACCTGTCTGTCCCAGGTGTCACTCTTCTGCCCAGACAGCGTCTCCGAGGAAGGGCATGCAGCAAGTCACCTGCAGTCGTACACTTGTGCACACACCACAGCCTTGGAGCTCAAGATACGAAAACACTCAAGCCCACCTAGTGCAACATTGCAAGACAGTAACAGAACAAAAAGTGGGTATTTTCTTCCCAGTGTTCAAATGCCAACTAGTAATGATTTTTCCCCCCTGAAGAACACTATGCAGGAAAATTATCTTACTGATTGTTAATGATTAATGATAGCACTGAAACCACATATATAACTTCCTGAATAATATTAACAGAAAAAAACTGTATCTGCTTAGAAGTATCAGAATTACAGAAGCAAAACTGTTTTACAAGCTAATATGGACAGGTTGAATTAACTTAGAGCTGTCAAGTGAAAACTTCTTTCTCTAAAACACTCTGTACTACTGTGTAAGCATAGTGGAGTTACTTAAGTTATTCACTGGAAATAGTTCTTTCAGATCTAGCTTGTCTATAAACAGATACTGAATTCTACAGAACAGCTCTGAATGTGTTCAGTTCATAACTATTTATTGCATAGTTTAAAGCAGTTATTCTGTAAGTGCAGCTTGCAACGCCTTTGTACACCCACCGCTCGAAGACGGCTTTTAGCAGTGTTATCTACATTAAGATAAAGGTTCACTGACCTGCAGGTGAATCTTGCAATGTAGCCCACACACTGATTAATAACAGTATTAACAAAACTCCTGGTTTAACAGTACAGTGCTTGATCCATGCCTTAACCACTGAACTGTTCACCTGCAATGACCCACAGTACACTGAAAACCACACAGAATCACTTCTTGCTGCCAGAGCTACAAAACTACTGAGTGGCCTGGCTCCAAAAATACTGATAAGACATCGTCCTTGGAAATTTGTGATCTGTCAAACATGAGGGGGAGATGGACCCATCTAGGAGCATCCTTCTGAAACCCCGACATCCAGGCTGTCCAGTTCATGAGCTCTGCTACCTGCTAGCCCTGTAACATCCTTCTGAAGAACTCAGGTGGAGGTGGAAAAAATAGTGTATCTGTTGTTACAATTTCTCAGCCACAAGCATACTTGACTAAAAACCCCTTCAAGCCTCACAGATACTTCCTCTAAATCACCCAAGCATACCAAACTGATCTGAGTGCTTTGAAATCTCATTACATTTTTGTTAATCAGCTAGATTGACTTAAGGGTAACAACATCCTCTTCCTATACATCTTCTGTCTACACGGATGTACAGCCAAGCACATCGTATGATGAGCTGACACTTCTCTAAGCATTTAATTCTTTTTAAAAATTTTGTATTAAAAGTATGACCAATTACACTAGTTGTTTCAACTTAGACACCTTACGGGGGAAACTCTCAGAGGAAAGAACGGCATTCTACTTTCCTTTCTCAGGCAACTTCTATGGACAAGCATTACCTGGAAGTCTGATGCTTTACAATGGTGTTCTCCTTGTCATCTTTTCGCACTTGCCTGAATTCCGCCATCTTTTCACTAACTCTTCAGTCATTCCACTAAGTAAAAGTGAAAAATCCAAGGAATAAAAGGTACTGCTCTATACGGGAAAGGGTTAAAGGAATCCATCACTGATCATCAGTGAGAAGTACCATACAGCGATTTACATGACTGAAACCTAATTTTAGGCACTGAAAAACAGCTACGCTTCTAAAATCATAAATTGCAGCTGCACTTCTTATTCCAAGTAGCTCTGTTAAAGTTTTCTCATGGGTATGCCTATTCACATCGCATTTCTGGCAAGACTGAAATGTTACAGTTCTCTCAGACACTGCAGCACACGATTGCTGTTTTCCTAGATTGAAAGCATTATAAACTAAGTAAAGGAAGATGGAAAAAAACACATAGTTTTGTGGAGTTACAGCCTTGGATCGTCTCTCAGATGAACCCAGCAGCCCAGGATTCTGGACTTCAGGTGCTGGCTGCATCTGGACAGTGCTGAATCCCTGCTCAAGTGCTTTGGGCTTCAGCATAATGGTTGATCCCTCTAATGCCCTTTCTGGAAATACTGAGCATGTACACAAGCTGCCTGGTCCCTTCAGATTCTTTCTGGCTCTCCCATGTCCTCCCAGCAGCAACTGCAGTCCTCTCAGAGTCTGAAACTGTGAGCCCTGAAACTAGTTGTTTTCTTCTTTGGAGACTAAGAGATACTTAGAGGGAGACAGAGATCCTCCTCAAAGAAGGATCACAGCCTACTCCCTGAAAAGGTGCAAGCAACACACAGATTACAGAAGAACAGCTAAAACCTCCCTTACATCCCACCTGTGAGCTCACTCTTTCCAGACCTTAGACTTCTGGCAAAATCACATCTGAATCCCAGGACCTGATTTCTAAAGTTCATGTTGTTCTTGATGATAAAGAGCTGTTACTAAGAAAAAGCCTTGTACTTCTATGAAATCCCAGCTCCTTCATGCTCTTTCCAGCAGCTTCAACTCTCTCACAGTGAGTTGTTACCGAATTGAACCCAAAATCCAAATCCTTTGAGCTACAGGCAACCATTTGTTTTTAAATATTTACATTTGAAAATACAATATTCCAAGGTAACGACCTGTGTTCTCTGTCATTCACCTCCTGTCAGAGCCTTTCCACAGATGTCTGTTGGGCCAACCTGAAATCTCAATCTAGCAGAAGTTAACAATCAAACCCACTACATTTTATTTCATAATAAAACCCCCTGGTTATATAACTGCTCATTTATCAGCAGTAGTCACCCACTGCTCTGTAATAACACAACCGTTACTTGGTTTTGGCATAGGCAAATTATTGCAGAATCTACTATTGACTACCTAATCACAGTTTAGAAGAGTTAGCTTTTAACATTGTCTTCTTTACAGTAAACAATGTACAAATGTTACACTAAACTAACATTAAAAAAAAACATTACCACTGCTTACAAACAGGGAAAGAGAGAAATTACTGTCCGCTACTCAAGATCCCACAGGGACCCAAGGCAGAGTGAAGAACGGAACTTCAGAATCCCTGGTTTTAGTTAATTTATATCATTATTCTCCCTCATCTGACAAAAGTATCTTTTGTCATCTTGTGCACAGATGTCTAGAATCAACCTGTATTTTCCAGAGCTAAACGCTACAACAGTTCCAATATCTCTTGCTGAGGTATATTTTGTGTGCTTCACAGTCACCAGCAAACTAACGTGACGAAATCCAAATAGAAATAAGTAAATCAGAAACCATGTGGTTCCTTTGTCATTCTTAGAATAAATGTTCTTCTTTTGCAACCACAGTAGATTAAAAATCCAGGAACTACAGTCAAAAATCGACCCTGCTTAACCATAACTAACAGCAACATATCAAAGACAACCACACCCTGTTTCACAGAGCATCGCAATATTCACATTAGGCAGCGAATGCAGAAGTACTGCAGCCAGTGCCTAGGAAAGCAAGGTTAACGGCAAAACAGTTCAGCAGAAGTCACAGACCCTACTCACCTCCCCAGCTAATGACATATGGGAACGATCTATAAATACCAAACCGAAGGTCAGATTTAAAAAGGGAAGTTGGAAGAGAACAAAGTTACAGCTTTAGGTTTGCACCGTCCTCCTAAATATAGAAACAAAATGAGGTAAGTATAAGGTGCCTGAAGGAGAGAACAACAGGCAAGTAATCAAAGATGGCATCACTGGCAGAGCAGAGACAGGAGTTGGCACCTCTCATTTAATAAACCAGATGGAGAAGGATTTTCACCATTTAGCCCTACCCTGCAGGCAAGACCAAAGGATTAGTATTTGATGCAACAAGATGGACACGATAAGAGAGCGGCTCAGGTGACTGATTGAATTTGAAGGGGAAAACAAAGCTGGAGCAAAGGATTAAAGTAATTGAAATGGTTACACTCACAAGGCGCAAGACATTACTTCTACAGGGAAGAGCCCATTATTACTGTTGGCCATCAACATCAGGCGACATTTAGAAAACAATTCTAAACAACAACCATGGAATAATTGGCTCTGGCTTCCTAAAAACACAACTCAAAATTTGTAAGCCATAAATAAGGGGTTTCATCATACAAACAGGTCTAGCTTGTCTTAAATGCCTGACATACATCATAGTAGAGCTAACACAGCAGGGTGAGGCCATCCTATGTGAAAAAAAACATTTAATGAAATAATACAGAAACACCCTACCATATGGACAAGCCACAAGCAAGACTGTGGGAAGTGGAAGGATCAGCGAAAATGAGAGGCACCTTATCCCCTGAAAAACAATGCAAGCATTCTTGTAAAGAGAAACCATAATACATTGGAGTGAACCACACACGTTTGCTCACATGTTTAAGCAAACAAGGCAAAACAAAATGAGGAATTAGCATTTCCAAATCCTCTGCATGCCTGGGGCATAAACCAGAGAGACTGTGGATATTAACAGTTGGCTAGCACATTAAATATATTTTTAAAATGGCACCTATATTTGTGTGCCTGTTTGTTTTACATGACATATGTAAAAGTCTACATATCAACATTAAACATTCTGTGGCATGCATGAGACAGATTCTGAAGCACACAAATCCAGACAGAGTCCCTACACAAACCTGTGTTCACTTTTGCAAAGCAGTAGTAAACCTTGAAAGGAATACTTCAGATGTTTTACAGTAGATACAACATGTTTCATAAATAAAACTTTTCATCTATACATGCTAAAACTGTTCTGTAATATGTAGATAATTTTTAGTAACATCATCAGATTAAGAACAATACCTAAGAGATTCTGAAAAAGTCTCTTGAGTAACACAGGAAGTAGAAATAATACTCAGTGAGAAGCAAAACTGGAAAAAAGATCATAAGACACGACAATAATAAAATTGGATAGGCAGGTGAATCTATACAGTAGACCTCTGTACAAGCTTCAGTATAGCCTGGACCAAAAATCAAAAAGTGAGTTGCTGTGTAACTTGAAATTAATGGAGTTAATCCTAGAATACATCAGAAACAGAACCTTTACTCTATTGTTTTACAAAATAAGAGAGTATTAGGCTAGGATATCCCAAACACCAACTCTGCACCATTCGGGCACAACCACTCTGGTACTATTTAATCTCTTCCAGTTGTGTAGAGCCATGTGCTCATGTGCTCTGGAGATGAACACTCCAGATAAAGTCTTCAGTGCTGCACTTGCACAGAGAAAACACAGAGAATTACAGAGAAATGAAATGACAGTCCACATACTTCTCAGATCTTATCAGCAGCTGAAAATAAATACATCCCTTGTGAAAATAATTCACTGGCATTGAATTACTCAGATCCCTCTCTGCAATCATTATCTGCATTTTCGTTGTCAGGTTTTCCTTCAGTCCTCTACATTTATGGTTGTCACGTATTAGTGAGACACTTGTTGACAGTGTAATCAAGAAAACTGAATATTGCAAGAACATTTAAACAGAGCCTGCAATTGATGGATCAAGACATGGCAATCATGTCAGATGGTTCTGAACTTGCTCGCAGGGCTTTCGTAGGCACAACAACTCATACGGGCTCAGAAGGGGCTGGCAGCACCGAAGAAAGCCGGAGGTGATTAGGGCGAAACAGGAAATCATGGAAAACTACTAAAGTTCACGGTGCTCAATCCACAGCAAGCACAGCTGTAACTCCTTAAAGATCAGTACAAGAAACCCAAGACTTGGCAGCTTTATACGCTCAACTTCTTTATATAGGTGAACCACTAATGCAAGGTAGAATAAAACTGTCCCTTTAAATCTTATTAACTCCAGAATATTACCAAATCCAATCAGTGAGTGCTCATGGCACCTCAATAAGACCAGAGTTAACACATTTTATTCATGATATGGGTGGCCATCTAGCCACCAACAAAATACAGGAGTCATTAATGTTAGGAGACTGGGTGGGCCAGAAGAGAAGAAAACCCTTGAATTCTACATTGATAAAGGTTTGCCTTGGGAAGCTACTGGTGAGGAACGGAGGATTTCAAAAGGACCATTATCCTCACAGCATCTTTCTGGATAACAGTGTCTACCTACAAAGATTTTACTAGTCCTCTACCTGCCTCTACCAAAGTTCCAGGACACTATTACTGGACACTAAATGGAGGAAACTCTTCCCAATTACATGAACATCTGCCTGAACAGGAGTAGCCAAAACTAGGAGGAGTTACAGAAAGCCCTTGTTAGTCTCATCAGCATTTTACTGACTTTATAAGAAAACAAATATGCCAGATGTATGGTATTACCCAGAGGTTTCAGATCTCACATCAGGCCCTGTCTACTGGAAAAAAACAGAGCTATGCAGTTCAAAGCAAAAAGAGGAAAAGAGTTTGGCAAAAGCCGAAGAGAGATTGGGACTTAAGAAACATCATCTACAGATATCTCACTATTATGAAGTTACCTGAAATTTGACTCCTTAATCACCTCTCTGATAGCAAGAACCCACTGTACAATGCGATCATCACCTAAAGCACAGGCCCCATTTCTTCTAAGGACATCTAAGTTCTCTTGCTGACAGCCAGGATTTGCCCAAAAGTGAGCACAAAGGCTGCACTGCAGAATGCAGTCTAACATGTTGGCCTTCAGGGAACACAGGAAGCACAGTAAAAATTAATGAACTGTCAGTCAACAACATATACAGACATCCTGGAGGGAAAGCCCCTAAGTGCAGGGCAAGAAAATAAATCCCACAGCACACCACGAATTCGTATCTCTAAAGGCAGCAAGAAAACATGCATCGCGCTATGAAACATAACTAGAATCTTCCACGAGCTCACCAGAGACTTATAAACCATGGACTGCTCTTATTTCCTCTTGTTACACCACAAATGAGGGTTTTATCCTTGTTTCCTGGTCTCTTAGTAGAACAGAAGACAATATTGCTGTATCCTACTGCCACAGGATATTGCCTTAGGACAGTCTCTCATTGAGACGTTTGCTATGAACAATTCCTGCTGCTATACTAATCCCAGAAGTGAAAAGCGTTCACAAATAATCAGTGGTGCTTCTTGATATCCTCAGTCATGCTACAGCATTACTGGTACATCTCTACAGTTATCACTCAGCTTCCTGCTGCCTTTATGCCTCATCCATTCCTCAAGTCTGTGCAAAGCGGAGAGAAGATGCTGCCTACTCAGGAGATTATTCTTATAACAATTCTGCAGTGTCAAAAGTGAGCACGCACAATATCAAGGAGGGGAGAATCAGGTTCATCAGTTTTCCATTTCCCTCAGAGATCAATTCTAAACTACCTTGACCACAACTGCATTCTCCTCCCCATTGAAAGAAAGTAACTCTTCGATGCACACACTCACCACTTCACCTTGTGTGCACAAAACTTACATGCTAGGGAGGGAAAAAAACCACTTAAAAAACACAGCAAGGCAATAATAAGAACAGATACAGGCAATAATAAGAGCAGGTACTCTGTCACTGGAAAATGGCAATGAGCAAAGAAAGTTTCTCGAGTAAATAAATGAAGGCATCAGATCCAGACATAATATAGGAAAACTCTCTTTTCTGTACTTCCAACAAGACCCAGATCCCTGGAAGTAGGAGTGGTGGCACTGCTCATAACAGTATGCACCAGGACCAAAGAGTATAGCATTACAAGCAATCAAGGAAAATTCCAGGTATCAGCTTAGCACTGTCACATGAAATGGAAAAAAACAGGTAAATATTCTTTTTACTCAAGGAATATATAAATAGTTTACTTTTACACTCAGAGAAATCTCTTGTGTTCCAGACATCATTTGAAAAACATTATTTCTGGAAACTTCATCCAGTAACTTTCTCCCTTCAAAACAGATCTTTCTCAGTGTTTTTTCTTGACAAAAAGGCAATCTGGTTTAGCCATATCTGTCAAAAAGTTTTCAATAATAACATTTGATTTTACATACACATCAGCATCAAGGAGACCTACCTGTCTGACATGCAGTGAATGTCCCTAAATTTGTCTTCCCTGACCTACAGAAATCCTTGGCTCTGTCCCTGTGCTCCCTCTTGGAATTGCCATTTGATAATGAAAAGCCATGACCTGCACTGAAGTGAATCACTGCATCACAGAGGGCACAGCTCTGGTCACTACAACAGAAATTACACCATAAACAGTTCGAATTATTATACAGATCATGTGACGTTCTTAAGGGTCTCACGTGGTTTGCCCATGTTAGCCTTTTACTTTGAATAAAGAATTAGCTTTTGAAGTGAACTTCATTGCCTGATCACCAAGCAGTCTCTGAGCACCAGTGCTAGGTTTCTTTCTCATGAAACTAAACCCAAAGACGTGCTCAGTAAGCGCACCTAGCACAGCCCAACTGCTAACACATGCACAGTCTCAGCTGTTTCACCTAAATCTTTAACTGCCAGCTTTACTTTTTTAAAAAAATGATTCTTAATTATATCATCAGATGGAAAAACTCCATTTCAACACAAGGATTTTTGTTTTGAGAGATGTAAAAATGTTTTGCAATAAGAAGAGGAAAAAGTCTGGACAACCAGTAAAATATTTTCCTAATCCCAACAGAACAAAACACAAGATTATTTAATAAACTAAAAAACAAAGAAGCAGGTTTACAGATGGACTAAAATACATCCCACCCCTGCAGACTTGAGAGCCCAAGGCTAGCTTAATTAGAAGCAAAAATTGAGAGGACTGAACAGAACTGCAGGAAATCAACTCACATACCACATGCGCTAACAGGCCAAAAGCCAGAGTAACTGCAAATTCCTGAACTGACACAGCACTTGGAGAGGGGGACCAAAATTCAAACGCACCCAGGGCACTGGCAGCTCAGGCACACTAAGCCTGTACACGCGGCCGGAGATGTTACATGTTGGCTTCTTCCAGCTACGCATCCTACGAGCATCAGCCAGGCTGGCCCCTGAACGTGGCCAGATATGCCACTGCGGCTGCACAGCCTCAGCAGCCCAGGAAGTCATGCAGTCACCAGGGTGCTACACGCAGATCAGAAAAAGGTGCGTATGAGTGTTGGGCGGAAAGAGGGAAGTGAAGAAAAAACTTACAAAAACTAATTATACAAAAACTCCTACTTCATTTTGTACATACAAACCCATTTCATTTTTTCATTTCAATGAGTGCCAGAGGCAGCAAACAATCTTAGTTAAACTCAAATGCCTGAAAAAAACTGATTTTTTTTAGCTGAGCAGCAATCTGGATGACCAGTCCCATGCTACGACAGATGGTGTTACTGAAGAACAAGTGATGACAAATCTGAGTCCTGTTTTGTGCTAACATTGGCTCACTTGCTCACAGCAGGTTTTTTTTTTTGTTTATTAAATAACCAGAATGAAAGAAGACGGCAAAAATGAAGCGGTTAGCTGAAGAGCTCCTGAAATTATTTTAAAATGTAGGTTAAGTTTTAGAAATTTACAGACAGGTCAAGATTTTTTGGCTGAAAATAACAGCTGATGTTCCAGGCCATTTAATGGGCAACAGGGCCAGCTTTCTATGGCCAAGTGACCTGTCTCACCCACTTGACTCCCAGCCTATGATACCCAGAAGGGAATACAGGCCTGCTTACCTAGACCACGTGCATACAGAGCGATAGACGCTCACGGTCCTTGACCTAGAGGTCACAAGCAGGCTGGGCTCAGGTCATGTCGAGTCCCGTATTAGCAGAGAACTGCCCTTTCGCTCACACGCAAGACTTAGCCAGCGCTTACCAGCTGAAATACAATCCCACACGGACATGGCACTGCTCCCCCTTTATGGACAGCAGAACGGGTCACAGGGAGAAAGACTCCTAAGATGGTAGCAAAATATTAACATGTAACATATTAACTGGTTTGACCCGGCAGCCGGCAACCAAGCACCAGACAGCCACTTGCACAGCCCTCCCTTTCCCCTCCAGTGGGATAGGGAGGAAAAATGGACACAAGGGGAAAATCGTGGGTTGAGATAAAGACAGTTTAATACGACAAAAAAGGAAATAACACTACTACTAATAATAATGGTAATAACAATGGTAATAATTAGTACGCAAAACAAACTATATACAATACAGATTTTCTCACCACTCGACAACCGATTCACAGCCGGTCCCCTAGCAGCGATCACGGAAGCCCCAACTTGCAAATTTTGCGAGTTTTGCAAAACTTCTGAAGAAGAGCAAACCCCCAGACAAGAGAGGATTTGAACTCCCAGCAAAGAGAAAGCAAAGAAAGATCCAAGGCCTTCAGACAACCTCAACTGCTACACTGAGTGTAACATTTATGGTACAGAATATTTCCACTGGCCAGCTTGGCTGTCTGTCTGTCTGTGCTCCCTCCCAGCTCCTGCACACCTGCTCATTAGCTGGATGCGAGAAACTGGAAAAAGCCCTTGATTTCATAGCAACAACTGAAAACATCAGTATTATCAACATTCTTCTCCTACTCAATCCAAAACATGGCAGCTACTGAGAGGAAAATTAACTCTATCCCAGCCGAAACCAGTACAACTGGCACTCACGGTGGAAGGAGGGACAGAAGATGAGGGAAAGGAGACTTCAGGGCTCATGACACAACCAGAGGACACAGTATTTCAAAGATAAAACACCAGTTTTAAAGGCCAGATGCATCTCTCTGATATAAAAAACAAATAAAAGCACCAGAAACCCTACCAAAACTACTGCATCATCCTAGACTTGGGAAAACTTGGCAGAATGAGTGGCAGTTGAGTGTCTCTGCATCTACTGACGTGGATAAGCCCTTACTTTCCTTAGACATGGAGTTTTAGGGAAAGGAGGAAGCTCTACTCAGCAGACAAGTCTCACATCTGGAACCAAAGGCAGCAGACCAAGCATTAGGAAGAGGTGATGTGGTAAGAAATCACTGTGCTAGCACCTGAGAGCTGAAAGATGACACTAACGCACATACATTGCCAGCAAGATTGAGAAGGGAATGAATTGTTTACAAAGCAGTGAAGAATAAAAGGGAAAACAGGAGAGGAAAAGAAAATGCACTTTGAGAGTACAATGTATGTAAAAATAGGTATACATGAAGAAAATAAACCAAGTGAGGTTACAAAAATGGGAAACTTAAGATGAAGGAAAAGCAACAGTTTTCAAATTCACATACATTGCATGAACTGATCTTGCAGCCCTGGCATGCCTGCACTTCATCGTGTCATATGCACCCACTCAGGCTGCCCAGCCAACCTCTGCCGTAACTCTTGAGTTGCACTGTGCCACTCATGAACTCAGCTTTCAACTAAACACAGCTTTTGATTAGAGTTACTAGAGCTTCACAAGCAGAAGAGAAAGAAAGAGAAGAACTTGACCAAGTATGTGTCCCTGTTAACAGCCTCCAGACTGGGTCAAAGTACTTCTTAGTCTATTTTGGACTTGTAATATGTTCCCTGTTGGATTTCTTATATACAGCAGAGATTGTTCTGCAACATTTAAAAAAATAATAATTGGGCTCTTGGCATTTATCTCTGAGAATTCTGGGGAACTTTCTTTTCGAGTTCTTGAAAAACACTTGATTTTGGTTCTTTCTTGAGCTCTTAAAGGGGTTATTATCACAAGACATAGTGTTACAACATTATATAATCTACGGTTCTTGAGGAACAGAAAGATTTACTTTTAGTTTTTTATTCATAAGACTACATTCACCACAGGATAAATACTTGAGCATTTCAATAGCTAAAGAATATCTTTTATCTATAAAATGTTCTAAAAATGTACAGCTAGGAAGCAAAAAACCAGACTTATGACTAGCTTATTACAACCACACTTTTAACCATGCATTGTAAATTATTTTTGCTGTAAAAACATCCACTACAAACTGGGAAATACTTATCAGTTTATTGTACACAACAGTAAATGTATGTATTACTTAAACTTGTACAAGACCATTAATCACAGCACAGTCAAGCTATTAAAGCAAAAAAAGTCAACACACGGATTTCTCCAAAAAGCCAAATACTATGGGTACTGTTGTCTAATTACAATAATACATGTTATTTGAGAAAGATCATTAAAAATACTGCTGCTACTCTTAACTCTTAATACCCACGTTTAAAAGTTTTCACCAGCAAATTGCCAGTGCTTCAGGAAATTGTTACTAGGAAAAAGGCTATCATAAACACACCATTTGGGTGGAAGGCAGAGAAAATTACCTACTTGTTACAGTGACTTTCTCTTAAGTAACAAAACCCACTCTTACATGATACCTATAAAATAGCAAGAGAACTATTTGATTCTAACACAATATGGGGACTATGCCACGAGACACAACTGCCACGCAACACTGTAATACCAACCATGTAACTACTGTCATATCTTCACAGACCAAGGGAGATGCTGTTGTTAATTTTATTTCCTATTCACTTACCATTTCTGTCCTACATAAATTAATTCACTCCTTGAAACTCAATAACAAACCCTTCAAGTCTGTCACTGATGAGTTGGCACGAGCCCTAATATAAACACAGCAATGAGTTTTCCTGAGTATATTTAAGCTCATCCCTTCTTGTCCTCACGCAGAGTTGGGATGCCTGAGACCCCAGGCGGTTTCATTCACTCCATAGCTATGCTACCATACCTGAAAGAAAAACAAGCTGCCCACATAATCCCTGTTTAAAGGTTCCCTTCACATTTTTTGCCTTTGACAATGTGGTAGCCACTTGCCATCTCCGAAACAAGGAACAGCCACCAAGCTGCCACCAAGAGAACACTGATTTTATTCATATTGTGATTTTACCAATTCTGTTTTGTCAGTAAGCTTTAATAATCAGCCTTAATGAGTGTAAGATGTTAATCTACCAGAAAGTACCTAGTTTTAACCTAGGAATATTATTCACATTGCAAGATCACCTAGAAATCACACCGTGAAGTGTCTTCCATTGTTCCAGCCAGCTTAACTCACTGCAAATAGAGTAAGCAAATAACAATAAACAATCCCCTGTCCAAAAGGGGTTGAAATACTAAAAAAAAAAAAAACAACCAAAAAAAACCCAACAAACAAAAACCACAAAAACCAACACATGAGAGCTAATATAATTTAGGGAAAATTATGACGTTCTACCTTTCATTCACCTAAGGAAAGTGGGATAGTACAGTATCAGAAGGAGGATGCTTTCTTCCAAGATGTTCCCAGGATGTTTTGGAGAACCACCACAACCCCATTAGCATCTATTTATATTATAGATGCACATGTAAACACACAGGCCCAAGTACTAAAGATTCTGGTCTACAAGGCTTGCAATACTAATTGCAAGAATGCAAGACTTTCCTTCACAACACTTAGAAGTCTTTTATCAGCTTTTTACATTTCACCTCTCACCCTTCTAACGCACTACTCCCTGCAGCAATGCAGTATTTCCCATCAGTCAATCAAAAAGGTAAGCAATTTGAACACACAGTGCCCCAGACACTGACTGACAAGAAGCACTGCAGCCAGCACAAAGTCCATCCAGAACAGCACATAGGTAGGACAGACAAGGAGACACACAGCTGGTGATTAAGAAAAAACATAGCAGAAGGCATGGAGATAAGAAAACCCATCCTGCCTACAGCAATACCTACTTTCTGTTAGAAACAAGACAAACAGACCTAGGCATCACAAAATGGCAGAAGTGATGGACTGGACCTGAATATCTCCCTTATTATAGGAAAAAATAGATTAACCAATCCCTCCCACACCCAAAAAAACCCTAAGTGAAGGTAAATAAAGAAAGAACAGAAAGTACATTTCATGCAAAAATGCTTCGTGGAAGCATCTAAATTTGAAATTGCTGTTGGGAATGACACCTTGGCTCCCACCCTCAATTAAGTATTCAATACTTCTAAACAAACATGCATTTGGCGTATTTTCCTCCTCTCTTTTCATTCACTTCTGAAATAGCTGTTATGCCAGCACCCAGACCTAATAAACAGGCTCTGCTACCTTCGGTCTCCACCTCTATTCCTCATCTCTAAATTTTCTATTACACGTTAAAATGCACTTCCATAAATAGTCTGGCAAAGAGAAGATAGGAAGAGTTGCTTTCAGGTGAATACCTCTGCAGGGCACCAGCACTAAGGACAGGACAGATCATCTTCTGGTTTTCAGATAATCAACAGATTATAGATTGCAATACTGTTTGATGATATGAAATAAGACTATTTTGAAAATGTATAATTTTTCATAAAACTGTTTCTGAAACATATTCTACTATCTCTTCATTATTATGAATGAACTCTATTAGAAAGTTGTAAGTATTAGCAAATGTATCATGAACATCACATTTGTTGAAAATGCTTTCTCAAAAGTAAAGTACTTTAAATTCAGATACTATCGAAACAATACTAGTCAAATACACAGAATGACCAGTTCATATCATCACTGACAGTCTGATACATGTTGTCACTAAAGTCATTTGATTTTGGTTGATCTCAGAATATTTATGGCAGCCTTGAGAATGCAGGAAGCTCTTTAAAACAAATATCCAACAAAATTTGGATCAGTAACAAAAAATGAAAACATTTTGAAAGAATGACAAAGCACAGGGGGAAAAAGAACTGTTGTGCAGCCAATAGTTTTAAAACCAAACACCCACTCATAACTGGCAACATTTAAGTCACAGGGAACAAAAATGCATGCCCAGAAATGACATGTGAACTAAAGGCTTAAATGTGAGTCACAGGGAGAAAACAGAAAAATGCTTACCTATTAATAGAAAAAGAAGCAATGGATCTAATGAGGGATGCCACTGCTCCAACTTTAGCAGCTTCCACTGCTCCCTGCATTCTGTACCGCACAGTTTCACCGTAACTGATGAAAGGTTCGTTGTAGACAACAATCTTCCCCTTGGCCTCCTGAGCTCTTCTGTGCAGTTCATCAAAAGAGGCTACCACTATGACTTCCGCCGTAATTCCTGAAAGAAAGTATTACCGTGGCTTTAACATCGCTTTCCTATAACTCTCTACAGCCAGTTTTAACAAGCAGAAAAGCATGGACTGTGCGGAACACAAGAAATCAGATTTAACTTCTTACTGGAAAAGGAAGACTATGTGAAATGCTTCATCAGGGATTGGTACTAAATAGCTGTAATAGCACCCTGAACCAAGGACACACAGTTCTGTAAACCACGCTATCAGGTTGGTATTAAAACATAACTTGAAGGGCAAGAAGGATACAAGGGGGGAATTCTGTTCTCTGCATGTGCTTTAATGCCTCACTGCAATCACTTATAGTACAAAAACATTTGCAAAAGCTGCCTATGGGATTAATAAAAAAAGATAGTAATCATTTCATGGAATTGTTTTGATAAGTTGCTAAACAACTTAGCTTAACATAAGACAACTGGAAGCACATATTTTTAGACTGAAACATTTACAAAATTTAGTCCATAAATGAAATTAAAGCTCTGCAGTTGCAACAATCTGCAGTATGCTTATAACTAAAAAAAAAAAAAAAAAAATCTT